>Ga0316219_1000344_pt1 | contig 64673 bp, 54 predicted proteins | sample TBH18003PmetaG_FD_203635 | JGI IMG/M metagenome (GOLD analysis project Ga0316219, IMG submission 203635) | Freshwater microbial communities from Trout Bog Lake, Wisconsin, USA - TBH18003P | ecosystem: Environmental > Aquatic > Freshwater > Lake > Hypolimnion/Profundal zone | place: USA...
CCTCGCCAACGCAGTTATCGGGCACCCCGCCAAAGGAGGCTGGAGCCTCGGGGGACAGAGTGCGTTACAAGGCAGGAGCCTTGTAACGAGCGCGTGTGGTGTAATCGCGGTTCTTGCCCAACAATCAACGCCGCGCTTTGGCCGCCTGCAAGTCTCAGGATGACAACGTTCGGGGCTCCGTTCTCACTCCTGCGCCTGATTTGCAAACTTGTGGATGATGGAAAGGAATCTCCGCCGCTTTCGAAGCGATCGGTCTCAGGAATTACCCGAGGCGTTTCCTGCGCGCATCGACTGGTCGCTGTGGAGGCAAACAGGCCTCGCCGCAGTCCTGTAAGACGCTAGTGTTGTGTAACCGGAATGCCTTTACAAAGTCATTCCAGTTACACAACACTAGCCTTACGCTACTCCGAAAATACCCATGCGCGTGTATCCGAAGGGGAGCGCGGGCTTCCAGCCTGCTGCCTTCGGCATCCTGCCGAAGGCTTGGGCGCGCGCCGAGTGCAATCCGACGCCGTCACCAGCACGCCGGCACCAGGATGCCGGCAGGATGCCGGCTGATGCGGGCAAGATGCCCGCGCTCCCCTTCGGAACGACGCACCGCCCGTAATCCAACTTTTCATAATGCGTGGAGGGCGAAAGCCCATGGGGACTCCTTTCACTTACAGCTTCCAACCGGTCCGATCTTCGGACCTGACGTATTGCGCGGCGTCGGGAACGTTTCTGGCTTTCATCGCTGGGCCGTCCCAATCGAGGGGCTGACCGGTTCGCAGGGCCACCGCAGGGGCCAGCGCGATTTCAGTCAGATGTCCGCCCACTTCGATCCCGGAGAACGTGGCGCCGTTGCCCTTGCACGCTTCCGTCCATTCCTTCATGTGACCCTTGGAGCGCGGCAGCGTGGTCGGGATACTCTTGAATGCAGGGTGATTCTCGATGCCGCCGAGTTTCTTGTCTCCCTTGAGCATCACGTAGCTGGCGCCTTTCCATGCATCGCCGAAGGTGTAGCCGTTCTCGCCAAATATCAGCGTCCCGTCGCGGGGAAAGCTCGGTTCGCCATCCTTCGATTTCTCGCCGAAATAGGCGACGATTTCCGGGGCAAGCGACAGATCCGGCACTCGCTTGCCGTCATACCACCAGATCGTCAGCGGAGACCGCTTCTCGCCCACTTCAAAATCCAGGCGCGCCGCAACATCGCTCGGATACGCCGCCATGCCGTGACTTGCCCTTGGAGAAATCGCCTCGACGCGAATCGGGTAATCCAGATTCAACGCGCGGAACGGCAGGTTCAGGTTGTGGCAGCCGAAATCGCCGAGCGTTCCGTTGCCGTAGTCGAACCAGCCGCGCCAGGAAAACGGGTGAAAAAAGCCGCGCTTGTAGGGATGAACGGCGGCGACGCCGCACCATGCGTCCCAATGCAGCCCCTCCGGAACAGGATCGCCCGTTTGCGGATATGGGGTTCCGGGAAGGCTTCCGGGACCGGGGACCCACACATGGATTTCATGAATGGCGCCGAGTGCGCCCGCTTGAATGACCTCCATGGCCCGGCGAAAATCAGGGTTGGAGCCACCCTGATTGCCCATCTGCGTGACCAGTTTTGAGCTGCGCGCCAGTTCTCGCAACTCCCGCGCCTCGGCGATGGTGCGCGTGAGGGGTTTCTCGCAAAAGACATGCTTGCCGGCCTTCATGGCGTCCTTGACGATCTGGGCGTGCCAGTGGTCGGGCGTGGCGATGACGACGGCGTCGAGCGACTTTTCTTTTTCCAGAAGTTCGCGGTAGTCCACGTAGCAGGGAATGGCGTCAAGCCTGCCCTTTGCCTTTTCTCTGGCCTTCTTTTTGGCCAGCGCAAACTGGGCGGTGTCCACGTCGCACAACGCGATGATGTTTTCGCCGGTGTCGATCATTTCATTCAGCCGCCCGCGCCCCTGGCCTCCGCAGCCGATCAGGGCGAGGTTTAGCTTCGAACCGGCGTTTTCGGCGCGCAAAAATGCAGGCGCGCCAAACACGGCAGCCCCGGCAAGGGCGCTCACTTTTACGAACTGTCGACGGGAGAGGAGGGGATTGAGTGCGTTCATCTTATTTCGATTTGGAAGCTTCCAGGCGTGCAACTGTCCGCAGGGTGACCGGGCCCAGCAAGCCCGATTCCTGCAGCGGCGAATCCTTCTTCCAGAGGTTCCAGCTCGAAAAAGCGAACCGGCCGGTGGAATCGGGTTGACCGTTTTGCAGCCACTGCGGCCATGCTTTGAGAGTGCCGTTGGCCTGGCGTTCGGGCAAGGCGGGCAGTTGTTCGTCGCCGATCAGGCGGTTGATCCAGAGATTGACGACTTTCACTTCCAGCGTGTTTTCGCCCGGCTTGATGCAGTCGGTCACATCGACCCGGAATGGTTCCTTCCATTGAATACCCAGATCTGTGCCGTTTACCTTCACCTCCGCCATAACCGCCACTTTTCCGAGGTCGAGGACTACCCGCCGGCCGCGGCCCGAAAAATCGGCGGGAAGCGTGAAGCGGTTGGTGTAAGTGCCCGAGCCGGAGAAATACTTCACGCCGGGGTTGCTGTGTTCGTTCCAGCCGATGAGTTTCTCCATGGTAACCTCGGCAGGAGCGCCGCCGCCCGGCGCGAAACGGACGGTCCACGGCCCGGCAACCTCCACAGGCTTCGGCAAGGATGGAACGGTGCAGGAGAATTTCTCGCCGGAGGCCGACTTCATCTCATACTGGCCCGGGTCCACGGTTTCGAGAAACAGCTTGCCATCGGTTGAACGCGAGAGCGTGGTCGTGTTTTCGGCCCGCACCCCGTAGAGCGCAATCGACTCGTTGTCCTCCCCCGTCGCATTCGCAGGCTTGCCATTCGCGGTGAAGTCCACCGACAGGGTCTTTACGATTCCATATGCCGGATCGCCTCCTTTGGCCATTTCCGCGACATGGAACGAAGTCGTTCCGGAGTCCACCATCGCCTGAAGGCTGGAACGCACATCGCGGGTGCGCTTCGGATCGCCCGGCACGCCATAGACCGCCTTTTCGATGACGATCTTATCGTGCGAAGCGGGGCAGAATTCGGCGAGCGGCGCGCCGTTGCGCATTGCGGAAACGATCGGTGAATCCGATGCCGCCTTGCGGAATACGACGAACACCGAACCTCGCGGCTCCAGGCTCAACGAAATGGCGGTTTGCGGATTGTGACCCGCCGCTCGATCTTCCGTCCACGCGGCTGGCATCGCGATCTCTCCAGTGTCGGCGCGCCACAGTTCCGGTTGCTTTCCGGCGATGCGGAACTTCGCCGTTGTTTGCACAGGGGTTTCAAGCGGATTCGCAACAAAATAGACTTCCGCGTCAGGCAGGGAACGGTGAATAAAGCGCAGCTTGAGGTCCGAGGTGAAATCGGGCGGGACGCCGCAGCCGGCAAGGAGTTCTGCGGCGGTTTTGTCCGTGACGATTTTGCCCGATTTCCATAGCTCCCCGGCCATGCGCGCGACTTCTTCGTCGCACTTCGGGTAATCCGAAAGCCCCGGCGCTTTGAGCGGTGGTTTGGAGCCGAGGATCGTCGCCCCGACGTCGGCCAGTTCGCGCACTTTGCGAAGCAGCGCCGGGGTCATGGTTTCGACGTGGGGCAGCACCAGCACGCGGTAGCTCATGCCGTCTGGAAGCACCAGTCGCTTGTCCTTCACCGTCATGCGCGTCAGCAAGACCTCCTGCGTGCAACCGTCGAAGTTGTAGCCGCTGCGGATGTGCCCGCCAATGAACGCCTCCGGCGGCGGGGAGAAACTGCGCGGGGCGCCTTCGGCTTGCAGATAGCAAACGTCCGCCACGAACAAGCCCTGTTGAAGTAGATACTGGCAGCGGGCCAGGTACTGGTGCCAGGCCTTCGACTGCTCCCACCACGTCTGGGTGCGTTCATAATGCAACCCCCACGGGCCCATGGACATTCCCGGCGCGCGGTCCGGCTTCGTCCACGGTTGCATAGCGTAGCGGTGGAACACAAAACGGTTGATGCCTTCGCAGAAAGCCCAGTCGCCCAAGTCTTTGATGAGCGCTGGATGCCCGAGCCACTTTTCCTTGTCGGTCGCCGTGAACGCTTCCGCGCCCAGGATGCGCCTGCCGTAGATGTGCGCCGCCGAAGCCATCTCCGTGCAACTGGAAGCGGCGCCGAATTTGCCCCACGACCAGAACTCGCCCATCGGTTCGTCCGCCTGGCCGGCATAAGTCATGTCGTCCGCCGGTTCACCGTAGGCTTCGATCGAAAGCCTCATCCCATGCCTGCGGGCCAGCGTGTGGAAATGGCCCGCGTAGTTCTCGACGATCATGTCGGAGACCGTCTGGCGCAAATCCCACAGGAAACGCTCGGTGACTTCGAGGCTGTCCACCACGCGACCAGTAAACGCCGGCAGGAACGGCATCAGATCGTAGCCGCGCCGTTTTTTGAATTCCTCGCGCATGAGCGGTGTCCAGTTCTGCGATCCGACCTCCCAACTGTCGATGTGCGTTGCCACCAGCGTCCGTTCTTCGCCGGTCAGAAGATGGGAATCGGTGATGATCTTTCCCATCAGCCCGTTGAAATGCGTTTCCGCCGCCGCTTTGCTCAACTTGTCGCACTCCAGGCCGCGGCCCGGTTCCGGTGCCGGATGGTTGTCCTTCCCGGTGCTGGTGTGGCCCATGCGCAGGATCAACCATTTTCCCGCGGGCGCATCCCATGCGAGCTTGCCCGCCTTGTCCATCTTCGCCGAGACATCGACGATGGCGTCACGCTGAACTGTGGCTTCTTTGGCGATGCAGAGAAAGCTGGCCGGCTGCGCTGGCTGGTGGCGCACCGCGAACGAGGTCTTGCCCTGGATGTCGGAGACGAATCCCGTGGTGCCGCTGGGAAGGGGCATGGCGAGAGTGGCGATGTCCTCGTAGTAATTCACGCTCGCCTTGGGCTGCGGCAGGACGCCTTCGAACCGGCGCGGTCCGTCCACGACCGTTTCGGTCCAGACAACCCGCTGCATGGACAACTCCGGCGTAATCCAGGGACCGCCGCTGCCGCACCAACCGGCATCGTTGCTCATGTTCACCTTCAGCCCCAGCCGATCGGCTTCCTTGAGCATGAACCGGAAAAGCTCCATCCATTCCGGATGTCCGAAAGCGGCTTTGCCCGCCGGCGCGCCCTGATCGACTTCCATGATGAGCACTCCGCCGATTCCGACGCGTTGCATCGCCTCAAGGTCGGCGGTGATTCCCTCCTTCGTGAGGTTGCCGTTGAGCCAGAACCAGTACACCCAGGGCCTGGCAGAGGCGGGCGGATTGGCGAACTGGCCCGCGAGATCGGACGAGGGAAATGCGGCATTCGCTGACGCCGGAACAAAAAACAAAAGGCCGCAAACGGCCCACGAAATGGCTAAAACAGACTTGATGGACATGCGAGTAAGGTGGGTTTGCTTAATTAAACGAACCGGCTCGCGTTGGGACAATGCAAAACAGCCGGGGCGCTGTCGATGGTTAATATGACGGGCGACGGAGTTGGAACCACGGATCTCACGAGGCGATCCCGACGCGATCAGCGATGGCTCTGGCGAGGGCGCCAAAGGCCGCACCCGGGGCGCGTGCGCTCCCCGGAATCCGCATCCGTCGCCGCTCCGCTTGTTCGTGGCTCCAATACCCATCGAAAGTTTTCCTTAAGTTAGTGCCATTCAGGACTGACCCTGCGAAGGATGACAAAACGTGCCGTGGCCACCGAACGCTCTCACGTCGTTTTCAATCATTCACCAAATTCTCGACGTCTTCGGTCGCGAGAATCGGTCGGGTATCGGGTGTCCTCAGGTTGAGCGCGACCCTCCGCAGGGTCACGTTGCGGGCATGCCTGATAAAACAGGCCGCGCCCGGCAACGCGCCGAAATAGAAGTGCTCGGGATACATTTCCGGTTGTTCCGGCGGACATAGCGTTTTTGGGTCGCCGTCAAACCCGCCCACGAATTCGAATTCGCAATCCTCCAGCGTCACATCCTCGATCGGATGCCCCGGAATCCCGGTAAACAGGATTCCCGAAAACGCCGCGGCGGGCATTTTTACCTGGTTGAAGGGAATGGCGATTTCCCTTGGCGGGGTGAAGACCTTGGCGCGGATTCCCGCGAAAACGATCTTGCGGATCGCGCCCGGTCCCTTGGCGGCATCGCCCGGCGCGTAGGTTCTGCCGCGGCTCCCGAGCCGGAGGAAGATCGGACCCGTGCCGCGTTCGATCACGATGTTCCGGATTTGCACATCCTCAAAGACTCCGCCGTCGCTGGTAAGCAGCTTGATGGCGCCGGTCGCCGCATAGACCACACGGCAATCGTGAATGCGCACCCGGCGGATGTCTCCATGGGATTCGGTGCCGAGCTTGAGCGCCCCGCACTCGGTGCCGAGCACGCAGTCGTGAACCTCGATGTCCTCGCATGGATTGGCGCGCGTGGCCTTGAGGCAGATTGCGTCGTCGTCTGTAAAGATTTCGCAGTGGCGGACGGTCACGCGGCGGCTGCTGTCGATGTCGATGCCGTCGTTGTTTTCGTTGACGCGGCTGTCGATGGCGAGACGCTCGATCAGCGCATCCTCGCAGTTCAGCAGATGCACCGTCCACGCGGCGGCATTGCGCAACGTCAGGCCGCTCAATTCAAACCCGGTCGAATTCGCCAGGCGCAACAGGAACGGACGCTGGGTGTGCCCTGGAGCGCCGATGACAAACGCGCTTCCGACGCCATCGACCACCCCTTCGCCCGTGATTGCAAAGCGGTGGACGTTCTCGGCCACGATCAGCGCCCTTCCGCGGATGTGTCCGACCGCATCGACAAAGGGCGTTTCCGGCAATGGGTAATCGGCGAGGCACGAACTCCCGACGATCGCGGCGCCCCGCCGCAGGTGCAGCGTTACGCCGTCGCGCATGAAGAGCGTTCCGCAGCGGTAGGTTCCGGCGAGGAGCGTTACCCGCCCTCCGCCATTCGCGGCACACGCATCGAGTGCCGCCTGGATTGCGGGAGATTCAAGTTCAGTTCGGGTTTCACGCCGGTAGGTATCGAGTGTGATTTCGTGCATCGGAGGAAGACTATTAACGTCGCCGCCGCGGAGACCGCAAGGCAAAGACCAACGCGCCTTGGTGGATGGGACCCTATACCCTACCGTCCGCGAGCCTTCAATAAAACTCGCCTAACGCCTGCATCGCTCGCAGGTAAACCTGGTGCCGCCCGCCACGGACCAATTCTTCGCCGAGAAGCGAAGCCGGGTTTTCCTTTCCGGCCGGGTAGAGATTGGACGATCTCCGTTTATCAGGCAGGACGACATCGACGTGCAAAAACGCCGAAGCGCCTTCGCGATAAGCGTGAACAGCGGAATCCGCGCCCAGAAGGGAAACATCGTTGAGCGAGGCGCCGGGCTGTTCGAGCAGATGGATTTCCACGGCGGAATCGGGAATTCGGAACACGGAACCGGGCGAGGAAAACGCGGATTTTGGAACACCGGCATCCCCGTTTTTCGTTCCGCACAACCCGAGTTGCGCAGCCAGCCACCCGGCGACCAGCAGGGCGGTGCAACGGTGTCCGGGCGCGTGCCCCAGAACGATGCGTTCGAGGTTTGCCAGGAGCGGCAGGTTGTCGGGGTGATCGAACGTAAGCGCCAGGGCCTGGCGGAAGTATAGGGAGCGGACCCAGTTCAGGTCGCAGAGCACCAGCCGGCATTTCGCCTGCGCCAGCGACTCGTTGAGCAGGGCGAACTGCCGCGGTTTGTCCCGCCATTCGGCGCTGTCGAAGATGAGGCGGTCCACCCAGGCCCAAAGCCCGCAGTCGATCGGATCGGGAAACGAGCCCTGCCACCAGAAATAGAGAGGCAGGTCGGAGTCCAGGTGCGAGAAAACGATGTTCGGGATCAGGCTGCGCGACGAGCCTTCCAGCAGGAAGGTAATCTGTTCGGAGCAGACCTGTTTCGCCCCCGCCCGGCTGAGGTGACAATGGGCGCCGATCCACGCTTGCACCTTTTTCTCGCGCGCCTCGGGTTCGAGGCAGATGAGAATGGCGCGGCAGGCGTGTTCCTCGGTGACCTGGGCGATCAGCTCGGTGTTTTCGGCCATCGCCTGGCGGCCCTCGCAGTAAAGGGCCAGGTTGATGAGCGACGCGCGCGTGGCAACCCCGCCGCTTTGCTCCCAAAGCTTCTTGAGTTCCAAGTCGATCTGCCCGAGAGCGACCGGCAGGCCCGAACCGAGCGTCAATGCGGCAGCCATACGGTCAGAGCCTCCTCCACGCCCTCCCGTCGCGCGCCAACAACTCGTCGGCCTCCGGCGGACCCCACGTCCCTGCCGGATACTCGAAGAGCCGCGGCGGGCGGTCCGAATCGTGCCAGGCTTGTTCGATCGGGTCGATGAACCGCCATGCGCCTTCGACCTCGTCGCGACGGGCAAAAAGCGTGGCGTCCCCGCTCATGGCGTCCAGCAAGAGCCGCTCGTACGCTTCGGGGCTGGCCTTGCCGAAGCTGGTTCCGTAATGAAAATCCATCTTCACCGGCTCGATCCGCAAAAGACCGCCCGGCATCTTGCATTGCATTCGCAGGGAGATGCCCTCATCGGGCTGGATGCGGATGACCAGGACGTTCTGCCGGGGCGTGTCGTTCTGGCCGTTGAACAACACAGCCGGCGCGCTCTTGAAGACGAGGGCGATTTCAGTGCCGTTTTTCGGCAGGCGTTTTCCGACCCGCATGTAGAAAGGCACGCCGGCCCAGCGCCAGTTATCCACCGCGATCTTGAGGGCCGCATAAGTTTCGGTCGTTGAAGCGGGGTTGACGCGCTCTTCGGCCCGGTAGCCGGCGACGCTCTTGCCGTTAATTGCCCCGGCGGCGTACTGGCCGCGCACTGTATTCAGGGCCACATCGGAACCGGCGATCGGGCGCAGAGACCGGATCACCTTCACCTTTTCGTCGCGAACGCTGTCGGCGGTCAGGTCCGTGGGCGGTTCCATCGCCACGAGGCAAAGAAGCTGGAGCAGGTGGTTCTGCACCATGTCGCGCAACGCGCCGGCGGTCTCGTAATACGGGCCGCGCCCCTCCACGCCCAGCGACTCGCTGGCGGTGATCTGAACGTGATCGACCGAGTGGTTGTTCCACAGAGGCTCGAAGATCGCGTTGGCAAACCGCAGCACCATGATGTTCTGCGCGGTTTCCTTTCCCAGGAAGTGATCGATGCGGTAGGTCTCCCGTTCGGAGAACGTCCGGCTGACGGCTTCGTTCAAAGCGCAGGCGCTCGGCAGGTCGCGCCCAAACGGTTTCTCCACCACCACGCGCGCCCAGCTTCCCTCGGGGGCGCGGTTCAAGCCGGCGGCCTTGATCTGCTCCAACACCACGAAGAACTGGTCCGGCGCGACAGCCAGATAAAAGAGACGATTGCCGCGCGTGTCGCGCATGGCGTCGATTTCGTCGAGGCGCTGCGCGAGCCGCCGGTAGGCTTCCGGGTCGTTGAAATTACCCTGATGATAGAATATTGAGGCGGCAAAGCGGTCCCAAACCTCGCGTTGGACCGTCTGCCGGGAAAACTTGCGCGTGGCTTCCTCCAGTTCGAGCCGGAAGCTTTCGTCCGTCTTTTCCCGACGCGCAAAACCGGTCACAGCGAGGCCGGCGGGCAGGTCGCCATCGGCGGCGAGGTTATAGAGCGCCGGGATCAGCTTGCGGTGGGTCAGATCGCCCGAAGCGCCGAAAATGACCACGTTGCACGGCTGCGGGACGGCTCGCGCCGCCAAGCCCGCCCGGAGTGGATTGGACTGGATTCGGTTCCTGGTATTCAAGCTGAAATAGGTGCAAGAGTGTAGAACGTGCGGGGAGGGCGAATGGATTCGTGCGGTTCGCGTACGTGTACCGTCCATGTTCGCCATCGAGCCACGAAACAATGCCGCGAGCGGACGGCACGGAGTGCCATCCCTACCGTCCTCCTGGAGCGAACCCGTTTTCCAATTAGGTGGACGCGCTCATTGCTCCTTGTTCATCAACGCGTTCATGTGCGCGCGCACGGCATCGCATCCCGCGGGGAGGACTTTGCGCAGCGTCACAACCCAGCGTTTCATTCCCACGGCCTCGCAAGCGGCCGATGCCATTTCCAGTTCGCGCGCGGCGTCTGCCACCTGCGCCATTCCGAAAGTCGAACTGCTCCCTTTCAACGTGTGTGCGGCTTTTCGCATGACCTCGTAATCGAAGGTGGCTTCCGCGGCGGCCATCCGCGCCATGAGCGGTCCGAGATCCTCGAAGAATGTGTCCACGATCGTTTTCATCGCGGAGAAATCGTTGCCATCGCAAAGCTCCAGCAAGATGCTGAAGCCGTCTGGATCGAGCGGCGGGAGGGCGGAATTCATTATTTAGGTAGCGCGATTAAATCATATTCCGCGCGGGGAATCCAGAAGAACGTCTTTGGTATCGGATTCTTGCGAGAACGTCGGAGACCGGGTTCTGGGGAACGCACGCGCCCTCGCGTGCGGCCTTTGGCACCCTCGCCAAAGGCATCTTCTCAAGAAGCTCGCATTCAACCGATCAACCACGGAGTACACGAATGAACACGGATAGGTTTTATCCGTGCCAATCCGTGAAATCCGTGGTTTCGATGAAGCAAAAGTTCGCGTCGGCGAGGGCGCCGACGCCGACACGCGAGGGAAAATTAAATGCTCGCAGGCGTTCTGGAAGCGTGAGATCGTCGGCGCTTTATGAAATCCTTTGCCATCCTCACGCCCATGCTGTGCGCGGCGGCGCTGGTCGTCTGTGCAAAAGCCGCCGAGACCATTGCCTCCGGGACCGCCGCGGTTTCCGGAACTGCCACCCCCTCCGGAACGACTGCCGCTTCCGGCACAGCGACCGCCGCCATCGCGCCTGTCCTGAAGCCGGCCTCGCCAAAACTGAAACTGCCCAATCCGGTGGCCGTCGTGGAAGGGAAGGAAATCAAGCCCGAGGATGTCCAGATGCTGTTTGAGGCGACTTTAAATCGCGCGGGAAAGACGGCTGCGGACCTGACGGACGCGGAGAGGGACCGGGTTCTGCACAAACTGGTATGGGACATGATCGGCCAGCAGTTTGTCGCCAACCGGGCGGCGATCGAAACCAAGATTACCGACGAGGAGTTGGAGGCGCGCTACAGTCGATTCCTGGCGGGGATTCCCGACAAGGCCAAGTTCGAGGAACGTCTCAAGGAAACGAACATGACCGTCCCTAAACTCAAAGAGAAGCTGCGGGACGAGATGCGCCACCAGAAATGGTTGCAGGAGAAGGTGGGCAAACAGGGCGCCATCGACGAGGCCGACGCCAAGAAATACTACGAGGCGCATCCGGAATTCTTCAACCAGCCCGAATTGGTCCGTGTGAGCCATATCCTCGTCGCTGTTCCCAGGAACGCCACGCCGGAAGTGGCGGCAGCCAAAAAGAAGCTCATTGAGACACTTGCGTCGCGGCTTGAAAACGGGGACGATTTCGCGGCTTTGGCCAAAGAGCACTCGGACGATCGGGGCACCAGCGCAAAGGGCGGAGATTTGGGCTATATCCCCAAAGACAAGACGATTTCGGAGTTCTCCGATGCCGCGTTCGCGCTCAAGCAGGATCAAATCAGCCCTCCGGTCAAAACACGGTTTGGCTTTCATCTCATCAAATTGGTGGACCGCAAAGCGCCTCGAAAACTGCCGTTCGATGAGGTGAAAGAAGCGATTATCTCCCGCGTGACGCAAAAGAACCAGGAGCACCTGGCGTCGGAGATCGTCAAGAAACTCATCAAGAGTTCCGATGTGAAGAATAACCTGCCTGGAGACACGGGAATGCCGGATTCCAGCGCCGATGAACCCGCCGCCAAAACTCCCGCCGTTAGCTCCGCCAAGGCGGGTCCGGCTCCGGAGAAAAAATAGCCGACGCCATGTTTCGACGAAAACCGATTAGCGTTGGAATTATCGGTCTCGGCATCATCGGGACTCGCATTGCCAGTCATCTGAGGTCGGCCGGCTTTGCGGTGTCGGTATGGAACCGCACGCCGAAGCCGGAGCCGAATTTTCTCGGTTCGCCGGCTGAAGTCGCGGCGGCAGCGGACATCCTCCAGCTTTTTGTCGCGGACGGGCGTGCGGTGGAGGAGGTGCTCGAAGCGATCGGCGACGCGCTGACCCCGCACCACACGGTGATTTGCAGCGCGACCGTCGGGCGCGCCGCCACGCTGGAAATCGCGCAGCGGGTTCGCGAACGCGGCGCGCGCTTTCTGGACGCGCCATTTACGGGAACCAAGGGAGCGGCCGACAAGGGGCAGCTCGTTTATTACATCGGAGATGACGACGACACGCTTGCGATCGCCCGGCCTGTGCTGGAGGCGGCCAGCAAAGCGATCGTGCCGATCGGCAAAGTCGGCGACGCGGCGGTGCTGAAGGTTGTCACCAACCTCCTGGCAGCGGCGGCGGTGGAGACGCTTGCCGAGGCGCTGGCGATCGTCAAGGCGGCGGGAATCGCGCCCGAAACCCTTCCCCGCGCCCTGGAGCACCACGGGGTTCGCAGCCCATTGATGGATTTGAAGCTGCCCGCGCTAATTGAGGAAAACTACGACACTCACTTCTCGTTGAAGCACATGCTCAAGGACGTGCGCTTCGGGCTCGAACTGGGGGCGCAACTGAAACTCGACCTGCCCGTCACCGCCGCAACCGCGGACGCGATGTGCCAGGGAATGACCCTGGGATGGGCCGAGCTCGATTTCGCTTCGGTGATGAAGCGGTATTCCTGAGTATGTTACTTTCGGTCAGAAACTGGATGGTTGTGCTGCTGGCCGCCGTCGCCGTGGCGGGAAGCGCTTTCGCCGACGATGTCGCCGTGATGCACATCAGGGTCGGGAAAGACAAGGGATCGCGGCGCGTGGTGTTCGAGTTTTACGAAGACGCCGCGCCGAAAACGGTGGCTAATTTCAAGAAACTGGCGCGGAAGAATTTCTACAACGGCACGGCATTTCACCGGGTGTTTCCCCACGTGATGGTGCAGGCGGGCGACCCACTGAGTATTCACCACGACCGGAGCGAAGTCGGAACCGGCGGGCCGGGTTACACGATCCCCACGGAGACCAACGGGCATCTTCACCTTCGCGGCGCCGTGTCCGCCGCGCGGTTGCCGGACGCTATCAATCCTATGCGGCTTTCCAACGGCAGTCAGTTCTTCATCGCGCTGACGGAGTTGCCGGATTACGACGGGCAATACACCGTGTTCGGAAACGTGATCGAGGGCATGAGAACGCTCGATGACATCAGCGCGCTCCCCGTGGACACCAACGACAACCCGATCGAGCGGGTGACCATCCAAAGCGTGCAGATTGTCCCCCGGGAGGCATCGCGCGCGGTGAAGGCGAAGCGGACCGGGGTTATGCAACTGCTGCGGCGTGTCCTGTAGGGCAAGCGTTCACGGGGAAAACGGAAGCCAGGGATGAAGCAGGACTCCGCGATCGCCTCTGCGCCGATTTTTCTCGGGGCGCTGCTTTTATTTGCGGTGCTTGCGGTGTACATTCCCGCGCTCGGCGCCGGGTTCGTCTGGGACGACCCCGTCCTTCTCACCGAGAACCCGCTCATGTGGCTGCCCGGTGGGTTGCGCGACATCTGGACCGGAGCACGAACCCCGGACTACATCCCGCTGACGCTCACCGGATTCTGGCTGGAGTGGCGCCTGTGGGGAACCGATCCGGCGGGTTATCATGCGGTCAACATCGTGCTGCATGCGGGCAACGCGCTTCTGTTCTGGCGCCTGCTGGTCCGCCTCGGAATCCCTGGCGCTTGGCTCGCGGCGCTCTTTTTCGGACTGCATCCGATGAATGTCGCGTCGGTGGCGTGGATCGCCGAGCGCAAGAACACGCTCTCGCTCTTCTTCGCCCTCATTTCGGTATTGCTTTATCTGCGCGATACAAAGCTTCGAACCGCACTGTCCGTGTGTTTCGGGCTCGCCGCTATGCTGAGCAAAGGGACAGCCGTGGTTTTGCCGGCGGCGCTTCTTTTCATGGAGATCTGGCGCCGACCCAATGCGACGAGGGATGACTGGAGGCGCATCGCGCTCCGGCTGGCTCCGTTCGCAATCGCAGCCGGCGCGATGGCGTGGGTGACGATCCATTTCCAATCGCACGCGGCCGTTGCGCCGCATGCGCCGGAATCGCTGCTGTTCCGCATCGCGCGAGCATCGGGTGCGCTGCTGTTTTACGCGGAGAAAACGCTTTGGCCCGCTGGACTGGCGCCGATTTATCCGCTTGGAATCCTTGATTTTGGCCCGTTCGCCTTGCTGCCGGTTGCTGTGGTGTTGCTGGGTGCATTGTGGCTGGCAGGCTCGACCACCGTCGTTCGCCGGGGTGTCGGCTTTGGTTTGGGCGTGTTCGTTGTCTCGCTCCTGCCCGTCCTGGGGTTCGTGATGCGTCCCGCGTTTTTCGAGCAGGCTCCGGTGGCGGACTGGTGGAACTATGTTCCGATGCTCGGGATCTGCGGGCTTGCCGGGGCCGGCCTGGCTCGCGTTGCTCATGGACCCGGAAAGGCGCTCGGATGGCTGGCGGCGGTCTGCATCGCGACCGCGTTCGGCACGCTTACCTGGAACCAAGCAGCCACCTATTTCGACATGGAGACGTTTTGCCGGAACGCTCTTGCCCGAAATTCGCATGCCTGGATTGCCCGGAACAATCTTGGCCTCGCGCTTGCCGACCGATGCCAGACCGAGGCCGCCATCGAGCAATATACGCTGGCGCTACGGGACAACCCGAATTGTCTGGAAGCGCACACGAATCTCGCCTCGTCCCTGACGGATCAGGGCAAGTTGAAGGAAGCCGAGGGGCATTTGAGAACAGTGCTGGCTGCCTGGTCGGGCGATGCCAAGGCGCGCAACAACCTGGGCATCGTTCTTTTCCAAACGGGACGCACGCCGGAAGCGATCGCCGAGTACCGGGCCAGCCTTGCCCTGTTTCCCCACAATGGGCAGGCGGAAAACAACCTCGGACTGGCGCTGGCGTCCACCGGCCAGTACGCGGAAGCGCTTCAATGCTGCCGGCGCGCGCTGAATCTCGATCCGCACAATGCCGGCGCGTGGTTCAACGCCGGCAACGCGCTCGCCGCCCAGGGCCGCCACGACGCCGCTGCCAGCGCGCTGCGCAACGCCACGCGCTGTTCCCCGGCCATGGCATCCGCCTCCCACCGGTTTGCACAGGAGTTGCTCCTGCTCGGCCGCCCCGCCGAAGCCGAAGCCGAACTCCTGCGCCTCTTCGGCGTAAACCCCAAGATGGCCAGCAACCCCGCCGTCGCGAAAACCCTCGAAGCCGCGCGACAAAAGCGCGGGCAGAGTTTCGCGCCGGCGAGGTGAGGACTGGGCGGGCGGGCCAATACTGTTTACGCAATCCGATTTCCGCCGTTTTCAGCGTGCTGGCGGGACGCATCTGCCACATTTGAGGGTCATGCAGCCTCCTTCGTGTGAGTATCTAAATCTGCGAAAATCTGCGTAATCTGCGGACCATTCTCTGCCTCTGCGGATTTGTTGCGGCTATCTCGCACCAGATTACATCACCCCGAACTGCTCCAGCGCTTGGAGAATATCAAACTCCTCCGCGGAAATTGGGCTGCGGCTATACAGGCCGTTTCGGAACGGTGCGGCGTTGGTGGATGCGCGGACGCGTAGCAGCCATTTGCTGTCCAGCGGACACTCCAGCAGCTCGCGCCGGGTCGCGGCGATGGTGGTCTGATCCTTTTCGCCGATCGCCACGCCGGTTCCCACGAACCAGCCTGCCAGCGCCATCGTTACCCGGGCGGCGGTGGAACGCGTGTAATTGGTCATTACACAGTCGAGACCGGTTTCCTCGCCCACACGCGCTCTCATGGCGCGGAAGATTTCCAGGCTCCACATCTCCGGGTTTCTCGCCGGAGAATACGGGTCGAACAAAATCGCGGTGGGCGGCGGGGCGTTGTGCAGGAGTTCCCTGAATTCGCCGCAATGGAATTGCCAGCGGATATTCGGATTGGGAAAAGCGACGCCGTCGGCCAGCAGCGCTGTGACGGCGGATTCCCAGCCCGCCATGTACTCGAGTTCCGCGGCGTGCCGCAGAGCAAAGGCGATGACTTCCCGCGAGCGGTCGAAGCTGTGGATTTCCACGGGCGTTGCGATGCCGCGCAGGGAATCGAGAACGACCAATGCGTTTCCGCCCGGCCCGAGTCCCACGTCCCATAGGACAAATGGGCGGTTGTTCCGGTGCTTTGCGATTCGCTCCACCAGACGCTGCTGGCGGACATGCAATTCCAATGCCTCGGTGCGGGGTCCCGTGCCCACATGCATGGTTTCGCCATGGGTGCGCGAACGCACGCTGCGCTGCCCGCTCTTGAGAGCCACCAGTTCGTAATCGGATTGCTTCACACCGGAACATGTTCCGGTCCCGATGGAAGGGGCAAGGGAAAAGCGTTGCGTGCCCAATCCCGGCAGGACAACCGCCCGGCGTGCGCTTCCCGATACCATCCATGAACAGGTTTCCCTCTCCCGCCGAGAGCCGGTTCGAAAACAAAATGACACACTACTAATGAAATTCATCGACAACAAAGCAGCGTGGACAGTGGCGGTCGCCGCGGCCCTCGCATTTAGCAACACCACATGGGCGAAGATGCATGGCTCGCCCTCGCCATCCGGAGGCCAGCCCGAATCGAGCGCGAACTTGCCGCCACAGCAACGCACCAGCCTCAACGCGAGCGAACGTAACTTTTTGCAAACCGCAGCGGAGATCAGCGCAACGGAGGTGCAGCTCGGGCAGCTCGCCGAGCGACAGTCCAACGACTCGAACATCCAGAAAATCGGCAAAGAGCTGGCGAAAGATCACAGCGATGCGATTCAGCAGGTTGAGAAACTTGCGGCGAGCAAAGGGCTGAGCATTGTCGCGCAGCCAACTTCCATGCAGGAAAAGAAGATCCAGTCGCTGCAAAGCAAGAGCGGGGCCGATTTCAACAAGCAATTCCTGCGGCAGAACGTCCTGGGCCACGAACGGGCGATCTCACTCTTCGAGCGCATCTCGCGGCGGGCCACCGATCCGGACGTCAAAGCCTGGGCCAGCCAGATGGTTCCGCAATTGCAGAATCACCTTGCGATGGTCAAGAGCGGCAAACCCGAAGCGGTGGCCGAAAAGATTAAATCACAGCCTTCACACGGCCAGCCGCAGCACCAGACGAAACCTTCGGGCAGCCCGAGCAGCGGTTATTAAGAATTTACCTACGCACCTTTGTTGGCAACAGAGCGCACGACTTGCACGGATGGCGGGTCGTGCGTTGTTTTGTCGAAGGACGTTCGGCGGCATGATCCGGGGAGCGCACGCGCCCTCGCGTGCGGCCCTTGGCGCCCTCGCCAAGGGCATCTTCGAGAGACCCAATCGCGTTCGGCAACCCTCAGAACGGCGTCGGCGGGGGCGCCGACACCCGCACGCGAGGCGCGTGCGCTCCCCGAAAACGCCACTGACGCGCCAACCGAATCGAAAATTTCTTTTGGAAAGCGATCTAACCGCGCTTCATCGTGTCGAGCACGTCGCCGCCGGGCCCGAGGAGCTGGATTTGCAGCGGCATCTGGCCGAGGGCGTGAGTGGAGCAACTCAGGCACGGATCATAGGTGCGGATGACGGCCTCGACGCGGTTGAGCATGCCTTCCTGAAGCTTGTCGGACTTGACGTAGTGCTGGGCGACCTGCTTGACGCTGCGGTTCATCGCCAGGCTGTTGTGGCCAGTGGCGATGATCATGTTGGCCCACACGATCAGACCTTTTTCGTCGATCTTGTAGTGGTGCATGAGCGTGCCGCGCGGCGCTTCGGAAACACCGATGCCTTCGAGCTTGTTCGGCTTGGCAAACGCGCGGACGTGGGTGCTGAGAATGTCCGGTTCGTTGAGCAACTGCTCGATGCGTTCGATGCCGAAGAGAATCTCCACGAGGCGCGCATAGTGCTGGTGGAATGAACTGAGGATGACGCCGCGGCGCAGAGCGCGGAACTCGGTCCATTCCTGATCGGCCTTGGGCGTTCCGCAACGGTCGATGATATTCAAGCGGGCGAGGGGACCGACGCGGTAGATGCCTTCCGGATACCCGAGCGGTTTGTAATAAGGCGATTTCAGGAACGAGAACGACTCGACTGCCTCGCCGATGTAATCGTTGAAGCTGGCGGCGGGAATCTGATCCTTGACGATGTTGCCGGTGGAATCGATGAAGCGCAGGACGCCGTCGTAATGTTCCAGCATCGCGGTGTGCTTGCCTTCCTCCTGCGGAGTCACCAGGCCCATGAACATGCTTGGGAAGTTGCCGAAGGTGCGAATCTCTTCGCGGAATTGCTCCAGCACGCCTTTGAACCAGGTGAGGGTCCGCTCGGCGATGCACATCGCGTCCGGGATCATCTTCAAAATGGCTTCGCGCATTTCGGGCGCGAGCGGGGAACTCACGCCGCCGGGTACCACCCAGGCCGGGTGAATGCGCTTGCCGCCGAGCATCTCAATGATTTGCTGACCGAACTTGCGCAGCATCACGCCGTCTTTGGCCAGCGTCGGGTGCGATTCGACAACGCCGAAGATGTTTCGCTTGGCGGGATCGGCGTCCATTCCGAAGAGCAGGTCGGGCGAGGACAGGTGGAAGAAGCTCAGTGCGTGGGATTGCACCAACTGCGCCAGATTCATGATTCGGCGCAGCTTCACTGCGGTTGTCGGGATTTCCACAGCCAGCAGCGCATCGCAGGCTTTGGCGGAAGCCATCAAGTGGCTTACCGGGCAGATGCCGCACGTGCGCCCCGTCAGGGACGGCATTTCGCTGAAGGGACGGCCTTCAGAGAATTTCTCGAACCCGCGGAACTGGGTGACGTGAAACTGGGCGTCCTGAACGGCGCCGGCTTCGTTGAGGTGGATGGTGATTTTCGAATGGCCCTCGATGCGAGTGACCGGATCAATCAGAATTTGTTTGGACATGGAAACCTCCTAGGCGCCAAAGCGGGTCTTTGCGGTGAGATCGGGCATACGCCCGGCGAGCAGTTCGGTCAGGACAAAATGGATGGTGTCGGCCGACGGCGGGCAGCCGGGCACGTACACATCCACCTTCACGAACTCGTGCAACGGACGCGACTTCGGCAGCAACGGCGGGATGACCTGCCGCGGCGCGCCCTGGTTGAAAGTGGCGTTCTCGACGTAAGCGCGGTGTTCGATTTCCTCGACCGTGAACTGGTTGCGCATGCCGGGGACATTGGAAGTCACCGCGCAATCGCCCAGAGAGACGAGAATCTTCGAGCGGCTGCGGACCTTGAGCAGTTTTTCGAGGTCTTCCTCGCTGCTGCAAGCGCCTTCGATAATGACGACGTCCACGTTTTCGGGAAACTCTTTGGTATCCACCAGCGGACTGTAGACCAGGTCGATCAGCGGCGCCAGGTCGATGATTCGTTCATCCATGTCCAGAAGGGACATGTGACAGCCCGAACAGCCGTCCATCCATACAGTTGCAATGCGTGCTTTACTCATTTGTGGGACTTCCTCATTAGGGTCAGGTAGGGCAGGAACTGGCTGCGCTTGGACATTTCGGCGACAGATTTGCCTTGTTCGGAGAGAGCTCCGGTCGGGCACACCTGCACGCATTTTCCACAGGAGGTGCAGGTGTCCGAAGTGCCCCAGGGTTGATTCAAATCGGTGATGACGCGCGCTCCGACGCCGCGTCCCATGACGTCCCAGGTGTGGGCGCCTTCGATCTCTTCGCAAACGCGCACGCACCGCATGCAGAGGATGCATCGATTGTGGTCGACCACGAAGCGCTCGTGGGAAGAATCGACGGCGGCTTTCGGATAGAGATACGGCATCCGCACATGCGTGACGCCTTGCTGCTGGGCGAGGCCTTGCAGATCGCAGTGACCGTTGGAGACACACACCGAGCAAACATGGTTGCGTTCGGTAAACAGCATCTCCAGAACCATCTTGCGATATTTGCGCAGCGTTTCGGTTTCGGTCTGGATCTCCATGCCTTCCTGCACGCCGGTGGTGCAGGCGGGCAGAAGCCGGCGGGCGCCTTTGACTTCCACCAGGCAGAGGCGGCAGGAGCCAACGGGCGTCAAACCGTCGAGATTGCAGAGGGTGGGAATTTCAACGCCGTGCTCGCGAGCCACGTCGAGGATCGTTTGATCTTCGCGCGCGCTGACTTCGCGGCCGTCGATCTTCAGGGTCTTGATTTGGCCTGATGGGTTCATGCGTGGGCGTGTTCCTTTCCGAATTTGCAAACACCGGCGGGGCAGCGTTTTTCTTTGATGTGAGCCAGGTATTCGTCTTTGAAATAGCGAAGGGTGCTGAGAACGGGGTTTGGCGCCGTCATGCCAAGCCCGCACAGGCTGGTGCTGCGAACCATGTCGCAGAGTTCTTCCAGCAGGACGAGGTCGCATTCGGTTGCCGTGCCCTTGGTAACTTTCTCCAGGATTCGATGCATCTGCGTGGTGCCGACGCGGCACGGAACGCATTTGCCGCACGATTCGGTCATGCAGAAATCCATGAAGAACTTGGCGACATCGACCATGCAGGAGGTTTCGTCCATGACGATCATGCCGCCCGATCCCATGATCGATCCCGCTTTGGTAAGGGACTCGTAATCGACGGGCATGTCCAGGAATTGTTCCGGAATACAGCCGCCGGAAGGACCGCCGGTTTGCACAGCCTTGAACTTCTTGCCATCGGGAATGCCGCCGCCGATTTCGAAAATGATCTCGCGCAGGGTAATGCCCATCGGCACTTCGATCAGACCGGTGTTGCTTACCCGGCCCGCCAGCGCGAACACCTTGGTGCCCTTGCTGTCAGCGGAACCAATTCCGGCGAACCAGGCGCCGCCATTGCGGATGATCGGCGCGATGCTGGAGAAGGTTTCGACGTTGTTGATGAGCGTCGGACCGCCCCAAAGACCGACTTCCGCCGGGAACGGCGGACGGGGCCGAGGCTGGCCGCGCCGGCCTTCGACGGAAGCGAGCAGAGCGGTCTCTTCACCGCAAACAAACGCTCCCGCGCCGAGTCGGATTTCAAGGCTGAAATTGAACGTCGTGCCGAGGATGGCGTTGCCGAGCAACCCCTGGCGTTCGGCTTGCTTGATGGCTGCCTGCAATCGCTTGACCGCCAGCGGGTATTCCGCCCGCACGTAGATGTAGCCTTTCTCGGCGCCGATGGCGTACCCGGCGATCGCCATGCCTTCGACGATGCGGTGCGGATCGCTTTCGAGAACGCTGCGGTCCATGAATGCCCCCGGATCGCCTTCGTCGGCGTTGCAAACCACATACTTCGGTTTGCGCGCAGCCTTGGCGACGGTGCTCCACTTCAGGCCAGTCGGGAAACCGGCGCCACCGCGTCCGCGCAAGCCGCTGGTGGTGACCTCCTTGACCACATCGGCCGGGCTCATTTGCGTCAGCGCCATCATCAGCGCTTCATAACCCGAAGCGGCGATGTATTCTTCGATGCGCTCGCAATCGATGGTGCCGCAATTTTCCAGCACGATCTTCTTCTGGCGAGTGAAGAACGGCTGGGCTGTCTTGCACTCCAGGCGCTTGAGCGGCGCCTTGCCCAGCTGTTCAATAATTTGCGGCGCATCGGTCTTCGCGACGTGCTGGTAAAGCGTCTTGTCCCCGTCCACGGAGACGAGCGGACCCGCCATGCAGAGCCCCATGCAGCCGACGCCCCTGACTTTGCAGTGATCCTTGAGGCCGCGCGAGGCGACTTCCGCCTCCAGCGCTTCCTTGACCTTGTCCGCCTGCGTCGAAACACAGCCCGCAGCCACGCACACGTTCAGCGTGTGTGTGGCGAATTGCTGCGCATCGCGCTCGGTTTCAGCGATTTTGTTGAGATCTTCAGGTGTCATTTTGCCATCCACTCATTGATTTTTTGCGCACACTTGGAGGCATCGGCCTTGGCGCTGACTTCGCCGTCGAAAATAAGGGCCGGAGCCAACCCGCAGGAACCGAAGCAACGCGCCGTGAGAACGGAGACTTTCCCGTCTGGCGTCGTTTCCCCGGCCTTGACCCCGGCGGCTTTTTCGACCGCATCGAGAATCTGGGGCGCGCCCTTAATGTAACAGGCTGTGCCCATGCAAATAACGCAGTTGTGCTCGCCCTGCGGCTTGAGGTTGAAAAAGTTGTAGAACGTGGCGACCCCGTACACTTTGCTCAACGGCACGCAAAGCGCGGCGGAGACAAATTTCAGGGACTCTTCGTCCAGGTAGCCGAAGCATTCCTGAACACAGTGGAGCACTTCGATGAGCGCATGCGATTCGTAGCCGTAACGGCGCATCTTCGCATCGACGATCCTCCAGCGCTTGTCCTGCGAGGGCAGGGCGGGTTTGGTGACCTTCAGTGTGGGCATATCCTTGTGAGTGGGCGGTTGGAATTGCGGGTCGTTAAAAATTGATTATGTAAACTGGGGAAAAACTGATTCGGTTGCAGAGTAAAGCCGGTTTCGAAGACCGGCGTAAATCTGACCGCACTCTCCAATTCTTCTATTCGGATGTCTTATCCGTGATTGTCAAACCCTGACCATGGTTTGGTGTGGATTGTTTTTTGGCGGCGGCGGGGATGCTTACCAACTAAGGATCGAGGAGCGCTAACAGTTTTTCTATTAAAGTTCGATCCCGTGATCTGGAAGCAGCAGCGGAATGCCGCGCTGAACGGCGTAGCAAACGCGCCCATCTTCGCGCACCAACGCCGCTTCGACCGGTTCGTCCATTGCGAGTTGGGAATCAGCCGAACGAACCCGGAGCGTGCCGTCGCGCCGCCGCGCCTCCAAGGTTTCAAGCTGTCCTGATGTTGCGGGCGCCAGGCGCTGGCCCGTTTCGGGGCAACGGAGGAGCGCCAGCAGTTCCGGAACCATCGGCTGGGGCTCAGTAATCGAAGCCATTGGCGCGGACCCGGGTCATCGCTTCGCCGCCCGGATGCTGAAGCGCCGCGTCGAACACCTCGGCGATGTAGAGGATATGATCGCCGGCCGGCATACGGCGCACCACTTTGCACGCCAGAAACGCCATGGCTTCCTCCAGTTGCGGAATGCCGAAGAGATTCTCCGCCAGCGCATGCCCGGCGAACGGATTTTCGGCGTCGGGCCGCGCGAACGATTTCATCAGCGCCCCGTTGTTCTTTCCCAATACGTGCAGGCCGAAAAGGCCGTGCCCGTCGAGCGCCTGAACGATCGGGCGCGCGGGAGCGAAGACGGCGGAAAGCATCGGCGGCTCGAAGCTGCACTGCTGGACGAAGCTGCACAGCATCCCGATAGGCGTTTCGCCGATCCGGGCGGTGGCGACGTACAGACCGCTGGCAATCTTTCCCAATGCGGGTGCGATTCGTTGGCGGTCTGTCGATTCTTGTGCGGATGGAAGCATGGGTTTGGGTGTGTGATTGTTACCAGTATTTTGGCAGGCTCGGGTCCACTTCTTCGACCCATGCGCGGATGCCTCCCGTCAGGTTCCGAAGGTTTTCGAACCCCGCTTGTCGAAGCAGAGAGAGCGCTTTGGCGCTGCGACCGCCGCCCTTGCAGTGGAGCACAATTTCATCGGAGCGGTCCAGTTCCCCAACACGAGCCGGCAGTTCGCCCAGGGGGATCAGGCGCGCACCCGGAATCCGGCAGATCTCGTATTCGCCCGGTTCGCGCACATCAACGAGGGTGAACTTGTCGCCGCGGTCGATCTTGGTCTTGAGTTCGGTGACGGTAATGGCTGGCACGGAGGGATCTCCGCCTGTCTGCGGAAGCGCGCAGAACTGGTTGTAGTCGATCGGTTTCATAATGGTTGGGCGGTCGCCGCAGACCGGGCATTCGGGATCGCGGCGTAGCTTGAATTCACGGAACTTAAGCTTGAGGGCGTCAAAATGCACGAGCCGTCCGGCGAGGGTTTCGCCGGCGCCCAGAATCAATTTGACGGTTTCGATCGCTTGCATCGTCCCAATCATCCCCGGCAGGACGCCCAGCACGCCGCCCTCGGCGCAACTTGGAACCGATCCAGGCGGGGGCGGTTCCGGAAGCATGCACCGGTAACAACCTCCGGCCAGGTGTGGCGCAAATACCGCGCACTGCCCCTCGAAGCGGTACACCGAGCCGTAAACGTTCGGAAGCTTTAGGAGCACGCAAACGTCGTTGGAGAGATAGCGCGTGGGAAAGTTGTCGGTGCCATCGACAATGACATCGTACCCGCCGGCGATCCGCATCGCGTTCTCCGCAGCAAACACGGTCTCGTGCAATTCGACGCTGACGTGCGGATTTACCTCGCGGATGCGGTCGCGTGCTGACTCCAGCTTTCCGCGGCCCACGTCCGAAGTGCCGTGGAGGATTTGGCGTTGCAGGTTGGAGACTTCGACGGTGTCCGCGTCCACCAGGCCGATCCGACCCACCCCGGCCGCGGCGAGGTAAATGACCGCCGGAGAGCCGAGTCCGCCGACGCCGATGCAAAGGACAGCAGCGGACTTGAGCCGGCGCTGCCCCTCGATGCCCACCTCAGGCAGGACAAGGTGCCGCGAATAGCGGGCGAGTTCGTCCGCCGTGAACTCGGCGCAGCGGGTTTTGCTCGGATGGATGATGCTATCGGGCATGGAAGAGAGAGCGAATCGCCTCAGCGCCGAAGGCGCGAGAACAATGTACGGTTCAGTCTTCGATATCGTTGAGCACGTCGTCGAGCGTGCGAGTAGGCTCCGTTGCGGCGGACACCCTTTCGTCGCGCAGAGTTCGAAGGTCATCGTAATCCTCAAGAGCCTCCTGAACCTGAAGAAACTCGTCGTAGGAAAGGACTACAAACTCCTTCTTTCCGTCTTTCTCGATGATCTGCGGATGAATGCTTATGGTCATTTAGCGGTAGGACTCTTTTCTGTGAAGGATACGATACACGATCACCCGATTGCCTGCGACCTCGAAAAGAGCCCTCCAATCTCCGGCCCTCATCCGATACTCGGGGATGTGGTTACTGAGCCTCTTGACGTCGCCGCGCAGATCATCTTCGAGCCACCGCAAACGCTCGACGATCCGCTCCCGGTCTGAGACTTGCATTGCCTTCAAATCCTTCTCAGCCTTCGGCTTCAGTTCAACGCGGTAAGTCACGGGCGAGAATTCTGGTTATCCGGCCTACTAATCCCTCCGCGCCACGATCTCAAAGCGCTGCTTGTATTTCACAATGCTGCGCTCAGCGGCGACTCCGCGCCACTGGCTGCCGGGATAGATTACTGTATTCCGCCCGATCACCGAGCCGGGACTGAGCACCGAGTTGCAGCCGATTTCCGAGCGATCCCCGATAATCGCGCCGAATTTCTTGAGGCCGGTCGGCATCGGTCGCTGAGCGCCGGGAACACAGACAGTGATCTCGCTATGGTCGAGCTTCACGTTGGAGAGAATTACCCCGGCGCCGAGATGTCCCTTGTAGCCGATGATCGAATCGCCCACATAGTTGAAATGCGGCACCTGCGCTTCGTCGAAAAGGATCGAATTCTTGAACTCGCACGAGTTTCCCAATACCGCGCCGTTCCCCACGATGACGTTCTCGCGGATGTAGCAGCCGCTGCGGATTTCGCAGCCTTCGCCAATCCACGCCGGGCCCTTGATCATGGCGCCCTGCTCGACCACCGTGCCGCGCCCGATAAAAACGGCGTTGCTGATGAAGGGCTTGCCGATCAAGCGCGCGTGAATGGCCGGCTGCAAACGGAACTGGAGATAGCTGCCGATCTGCTTCAGAGCGTCCCAGACGTGAGTGACGTTTTCAAACAACGCCCGGTGGTCGGTGCGTTCGAGATCGAGATATTCGGCGGGAGAGAAGTTCATCGTCATTTTTTGGAGAGTTTTTGTCCGTCCTTGGTGTCCTTGACCAGCCACCCCTGGACGTCGATTCCAGCGCGCAACGTGTCGCTCAAAGCAAAATCTTTGGCGGCGCGCGCCGCGGCGCGCTGTTCGACCAGCGCAAGCACCGCCGCCGGTATCGCCTCTTCCTCGCGCTGGAATTGCAGCACGGAGTTGACCCGCTGCCACCAGTTGAGCATGGCGCGCGCGTCGGATGGCGTAAACGACTGCTGGTTCATGGCGCGGTTGGACTCGCGGATCGCCTCAAAGAGGTGCCCCAGCGCCCCGGAGATGTTCAAGTCATCATCGAGCGCCTCCTCGAAAGCCGTTCGGGTCGCGAGCGGATGGATCGACTGCGATTGCTCCGAAGCGGCCAAATCCAGCAGCCGTGCGGTCCACTCGTCGATGCGACCCAAGGCGCTTCGGGCCGCTGCCATTCCGTCGAACGTGAAATTCAGCGGCAACCGGTAATTCACGGCGATGAGCGCGTAGCGAATTTCGCGGCCGGTCCAGCCTTTGTCCAGAAGATCGCGCAGGGTGAAAAAATTGCCGAGCGACTTCGACATCTTCTGGCCTTCCACCATCAGGTGGGCGCAGTGCATCCAGTACCGCACGAAACGATGCCCTGTGCAGCACTCCGACTGCGCGATCTCGGCTTCGTGATGCGGGAAAATGTTGTCCACGCCGCCGCAGTGGATGTCGATCTCCGCCCCAAGGAGTGCCGTGGCCATTGCGCTGCATTCGATGTGCCAGCCCGGGCGCCCCCGGCCCCACGGGCTCTCCCATGCCACGTCGCCGTCGGCTTCGTCCCACGCCTTCCAAAGCGCGAAATCGCCCACGCTCTCCTTCTCGTATTCATCGTTGCGGATGCGCCCGGTCGGCCGCAGTTCCTCCAGGTTCAGGTGGGCGAGCTTGCCGTAATCGGGAAACTTGTTGAGCCGGAAATAGACGCTGCGGTCTTCCGCCTGGTAGGCAAACCCGCGATCGACCAGAAGCTGGATCATCTCGATCATCCGCGCGATGTACACCGGATCGGTTGCCGCCGGGAACGTCCCCGCCGGTTTGACGCGCAACGTCTTCAAATCGTCGAAAAATGCCTGCTTGTATTTGCCCGTGAACTCCTGAAGAGGCAACCCCGCTTCCCGGCAGCCGCGGATCGTCTTGTCGTCCACATCGGTAAGATTCATCACGCGATTGACGGAAAATCCGCGCAATTCCAGATGCCGTTGCAGGAGGTCTTCGAAGATGTACGCCCGGAAATTGCCGATATGGGCGAAGTTGTAGACGGTGGGCCCGCAGGTGTAGACCTTCACGAAGTTCCCCGCGGGATCGAGCGGATGAAAATCCTCCACCTGTCGGGAATAGGTATTTTGGAAACGGAGCGGCATGTGGGAACCAGTCTAACGCAGGTCACCCCACGAACCGAAGCTTTTTTCAACCTTCGCACGAGAGGGCGCGGGACAAATTTCTTGCGGCGGATCGCAATCACCAGGAGGTCCGTGAATAACGGGGAATATATGCGGAGTAAGAAAACGGCGTCGGCCCGCAACTCTGGGGAGCACACGCGCCCGCGCGCATTGGCGTCGGCGTCCTCGCCGCGTGGGTTACTCGTTCCCAAGTTGCACTTGGGAACGCGCTTGTCTTCGAAGTTGCACTTCGCAATCGCGGCTGCCGGACACGCCCCCGCCCTTGCAAGCGCGCTCTCGAACGCCGGGCAATCCCGCAAGCCTGTCCGGCCTACGAAGAGTCGCGAAGTGCAACTTCGAAGACAAGGCATTCAGCCCCTCGTTACCAATCTCCTGATTGGTAATGCCAATGTCCCCGAAACTCCGCGCCACCCTGGCAATGATGAAGGATGTTGCCGGAGAGGGTGAGGAAATCGCTGGCGCCAACTGGTTCTCCGAAATGCGAGAGGTGCTCAAAGCCGCCCTTGACGCGAACGGTGTGCTGCCCATGGATGGCGGCAACGGCAACCAGTTTGGCGGGATGAATGGCCGCTTCCTCCTGCGCGGCGTGCTGGAATTCCTGACCGAGTTCAGGTTTGAGAAGTCCGGGAGTCGCAACGGAGCCGAACTGGGTTTTCGATAAACGCGCCAGCGCCATGGAGTGCGGCAGTCTTGTGCCGCCTTCGCAAGCCGGACAGGCCCTCGCCCACGGAAGATTGGCTTGGGCGCCAGCGTCTTCCGTGTCTCTTCGAGTGATGGTGTTGCGATTGGAGTGGGCGCCAGGGCATGACCAGGCACACTGCCAAGGCGGCACAGGACTGCCGCACTCCACGACGCTGGCGCGACTGCAAGGCCCCTCCCGATTTTGTCGCGCCTTGCCATGAGAGGACTCGTCTCATTTCAAAAACATCTGCGGAAATCTGCGTAATCTGCGGACCAATCTCTTCTTTGGGCCTGGCGGGAGGCTTCGGCTACGGGCGGTCGGCATTTTTCCGCGAATCCGGATTGACTCCGCTCAAACTGTCGAGTCATCTCTCGGTGGAACCACCCACCAATGAAAGAGCGCGTTACTCTCAGAATGATCGCCGAGAAAGCAGGCGTACACTATTCCACGGTGTCGCTCGCTCTCAATAATCACCCCAGCATTCCCACCACCACCCGCGAGCGTGTGCAAAAGCTTGCGAAGAAAATGGGCTACCGGCCCGATCCGATGCTGGCAGCGCTGGTTTCCTACCGTTCCGAGCGGATCAAGCAGAACTCGCCCAGTGTGCTCGCCTGGGTGGATAACTGGCCCGGGGAAGAGAGCCCTCGAAATCGTTTTGCCATTCTCTGGGAAAGCGCTTGCCGGCGCGCGGAGTCCTTTGGCTGGCAGCTTGAGGAATTTCGCCTCGCGCATTTGGACATGACGCCTCTCAAATTCAGCCGGATGCTGCGCACCCGAAATATCGAAGGCGTGCTGGTCGCGCCGATGCCGGGGGAAAGCGGCACGTTGACTCTGGAATGGCCGTGGTTTTCCGCAGTAACGGTAAGCCATACGCTGACTTCGCCGCGATTGCACCGAGTCATGCCGCACCAGATGCATAACATGCAACTGCTGATGGAGAAACTCTACGCGACGGGTTGCCGGCGCCCCGGTCTGGTGCTGGAACGGACGGTCAACGAACGCACCCACCACTATTGGAGGGCGGCTTTCCTCGATGCTCAATGGCTCCTTCCGGAAGCGGATCGGCTGCCGCCGCTGATCCGCGGTTCGGAGAGCCCCGAGGAGTTGATGGAATGGCAGGCCCGGCATCGGCCCGACGTGATTGTGGCAAACCGTCCAGTCGCGGTTGCCGCCGCTCTGGAAGCCGCGGGGATCCGCGTTCCTACGGACGTGGGCGTGGCCACCCCCGCACTTTGGCCGGGGGAGAGAACCACGACGTTTCAGCAACCCGAGGGAGAGCCGCCCAAGCCGAGGAAGGGCAAGCCCGCACGGGCCGGCTTGGAAATCACGGGGGTTGACGAATGCTACGATTCCATTGGCGCCGCCGCGATCGAATCGATTGTCGCCATGATTCATCGCCACGAGAACGGCGTGCCGGCCGTGCCCAAACATATTTTGATTGAGGGCGCGTGGCAGCGCGGCGGGACGGTGCGCAGACTTGACAGAAGGTAGCGTTTTGCTACCCTTGTTTCATGGGTCAACCTGTAAAGCTCTCCGATGCCCTGGTGTTAAACGCTCGCCTCACCGCAGAGGTCTGCGAGCGCTCGGTTGCGAGCCAAATCGAGTTCTGGGCCGGCATCGGGCACGCAGTGGAGTCCCTGCTGCGCTTCGACGATGTGGTGCGGCTAAAGCGACTCGGCCAGCGCAAACCGCTCGCCGATTGCCTGAGTGCTCCGGGTTCGTCGGAAGGCCGCCAGGCACTGCGCGCCGTACTGGACGAACGCCCATACCCTCATTTTGAGCCTGCCGAGAAAGCCGGATTCCTCGTAAAAATCGACGCGGATGGGACGCGCACCGTGGGGCGCTTCATCCATCGGCAGTTCGTTGCCGCCCAGTGAACGTTCCCTCCGGCGGACCGCATCTTATCGCAGTCGCCGGACCGAACGGCGCCGGCAAGTCCACTTTTTACGAGGCATTCCTGTGGCCTGCCGGGCTTCGGTTCGTGAATGCGGACACGATCGCGCGGGATCTCGGATTGGACGCTTATGAGGCAGCCGAACTGGCGTCCGTGCTTCGGTCTCAACTCATCGCCCGACGCGAAAGCTTCGTTTTCGAGACGGTGCTCTCCGATCCGGAAGGAGCCAAAGTCGAATTCTTGCGGCAGGCAGCCGCGGATGGCTACGGGGTGGTTCTTTGCTTCATTGGGCTTGCGGACGCCGCTCTTTCCGACGAACGGGTGGCGATGCGAGTGATGCAGGGCGGTCACGACGTTCCCACAGAGAAGCTCGTCGCCCGATTTCCAAGGACGCGCGCAAACCTCTCGCGCGCAATCGAGGCCCTTCCGCGAGTTTTGATCTACGACAACAGCGATCTCGCCGCCCCATTCCGTTTTCTGGCAGAATTTGAAAACGGCAAGTTGACGCGAGCCGGAAAGCCGTGGCCCCAATGGCTCGAAATAGTCGTCTCGACACACTGAGACCCTCCCTGTTTTTCACGTAAAAACACTTCGAGAGCTTGGTGTTGGCGCGAGACCATTTGGATGCATCCTCAAAAACGAAATTGCCGCCGCGGTGTCCCCAACACCGCGGCGGCTGCGAGGCTCGCGCCCCAAGCCGGTCCCCACCGGCATACGCGAGCCATCCCAAATCTTCGATTAGGCGCGGTTGTGCTTGTTGCGGCGGAACCCGAGCAATCCAAGTGCGCCGGCGAGCAGCAGGCCCAGCGTGCCGGGCTCCGGAACGGCTTCAGGCGAGGCGGGTTCGATGGCGCTGGTTGCCGTGGCCTGGGCCAGCGCGCAGCCCTTATCGGTCAGCACCCCTGCGTTGGATTGGCTGACAGCGTCAACGGGCGTGTAGGCGGCGACAGCGTTGGCCATGTTGTTTGCGCTGGCAAGCGACGAGGTGAAGCCGGAGATGGTCAGCGATGAGACGTTGAGCACGCTACGGGTTCCCGTGGGGTTCGCCGCCATTCCACGCCGCGAACTGCCCGCCCGCACCAACGATCACCGTACTTGCGTTGCCGACGCTCCCCGTCGCGTTGGTGGAAACCCGGCCCGAGTCAATCTGCAAGGTTCCGGTAAAGCCGGTGGGCAGCCCCGCTGTTCCCCAGTCTTGGTTGGCGCCCGTGGTCAATTCCAGCGTGCCCGCGCCGATGATGCTGCCCCAGGTCGGAGCGGCGACGGTGTTGCGGTAGAATTGCAAAGTCGCGGCGCCAGCGATGCTGGCGGTGCCTGAGCCAATCGCGCCGTTGGTCACGCCGTTGCCAATCTGAAGCTTGCCGGCACTGATCGTCGTCCCGCCGCTGTAAGTGTTCGTGCCCGTAAGCGTTACCGTGCCGGTTCCGGTCGTGGCCAAGCCGGACGTCCCGGTTAATATCGACCCAATGGCGGCATTGACATTGGAGGTGATGGTCGGCGTTGTTCCCGCGAGGGTGATGGTGCCGCTGCTCAGCGTGTAATTGCCGGAGCCCGCCGCGTTAAAAGTGAGCCTGTTGACGGTAACCGCCCCCACAGTGACCGCCCCAGCCGTGCCGCTGCCTGCGCCAAACACGGCCGTATCGGTGTTGAGGTTGGTCCAGGGGCTATCGACGCTTCCGTTCCACCAGTTGGTGCCGGTGCTCCAGGTGCCCGCACCGTCCACCGGAGCGCCACCGCCGGCGGTGGAGTCCCAAGTGTAGGTTGCGGCGAATGCGCAGGGTGCGGCGGCGAGGAACGCGGCGATTGAAGAGCAGCAAATGAGTTTTTTTGGCACGCCTTGAGCTGTGGATTTGCGCTTTCCGGATGGATCGGCGCGAGGGACAGCTTTCGGGTTTTTTGAAAAATGCATCGGAAACGAAAAATAAACAAGGATTGTGTGGCTCAAACTGTTGAGTCCTGCGAGTAATCTTCGCTGAAGCGCCGATCTCGGCTGCGAAGGAGCGTTGGAAATCGCGCCAGCGTCGTGGAGTGCGGCAGTCCTGTGCCGCCTTGGCAGGGCGCACGGTCACGGTTGGCGCTCATTCCAATCGCAACCGTCTCTGACGAAGCGATGCGGGGAGCGCGGAATGGCGGAGGCAATCGTCGGTGGGCAGCAGGCATGTCCGGCTCGCGAAGGCGGCACAGGACTGCCGCACTCCAGGACGCTGGCGCGAACTGCTGAACTCCTCCTGGTTGTGCGCGCCTCATCCGCCACAAAGCTTGCCTGTTGCGACCAGTCAGGTCATCCTTCTTTTCATGGCAAATCCGGACACTCCCTGGCCGCATGCCCCCACGCACCGCCTGAGCGAGGGTGGTACCTACTTTCTCACCGTCGGCACGTACCACAAAGAACACTGCTTCCGTGGTGCCAAACGGCTCGAAGTGCTGCAACGTGGTCTTCTCACCGTCGCCCATGACTTCGGCTGGCAACTCGAAGCGTGGGCTGTTTTTTCAAACCACTAACACTTTATCGGCCATTCCCCCGAAGCCGATAACAATGCCGAAAGCCTCGTCCCGATGCTCAAGAACCCTGCACACGAAAATCGCCCGCTGGATCAACCGCCTCGACCGAACGCCTAATCGCAAAGTCTGGCACAACTACCGTGAGACCGCGCTGACTTATCAGGTTTCCTATTTGGCGCGCTTAAACTACGTGCATCAAAATCCGGTGAGGCACGGTCTTGTACCGGTTGCCAATCAGTATCCGTGGTGCTCGGCGGGATGGTTCGAGAACACGGCGAGTCCGGTCATGGTAAAGGCGATTTACCGGTTCAATGAAGCGGCGGTCCAGGTGGAGGACGACTTCGAACCGAATGCGGAATGGTAAGCGGTGCGTGGTGGAAATGGGCGGCACGACCAGAAAAGTGACATTAGGCAACGACGCGCCATCCCAAGGCGGCACAGGACTGCCGCACTCCACGACGCTGGCGCGATGCTCGGCACTCCAAACGCAATTCGAGGTCAGTTTGGTTCGGCCGGCGATGGCGCTTCGGGAAGGGGCGGAGTGTAGTGCTCGTGTCCGCCAAGCTTGAGCCAATAGCCCCGGGCTTTGCGCAAGGACCCGACAGCCAGCACGGTGAGAATGGCTGTCCATAGATACACAAACCGGTAGTCCTTTAACCAGCCGAAGAACAGGCCGCAGGCCGGCCCCGCCAACCCGCCGAAGAACGCCAGGATCAAGGCGCTGGCCGAACTGAGCTGGCCGATGCGTTCCTGATGAAACATCCGGTTCAACCAGACGGTCTGCGCGATCATAAACAGGAATTGCGCGGAAGCTGTCAACGTTCCGAAAATGAGCAGCGTCCGTCCATCGTGGATAAAGCAGAAGGCCGCGAGATTCGCGAGAATGATCGCCCACAGGGTCAACGGCATGACGCGCATGCTGCCCCAGCGGTCCAGGAGGACCCCGAATGGATAAGCCAGCGGCAGACAAAACAGCGCGGACCAGGCGGTGACTTTCCCGATCTGATCCATGCCGAGGCCGAGCTGATCCCGCGCAAAGAAGACCGAGAAGGTGCTGCTCATGAAGGCCGCCAGCACGAGAGAACGGGTGACGTAAATCCACCGGTAGATTGGCGCTCCGAAGCTCTGAACCACAAAGTTGCGAAGCGCCTGCTTGAGGCCGCCGGTCGTCTTCTCGGTTGCTTCCACCGGCAGGTAGTCGCCTTCTTTGAGATTCAGGCACATGAGCAGGAAACCCACCGCATATACAATTGCGGCGCCGATGAAAATCTCCCGCATGTGCGTCTCCGCTTTTCCGAAAATCCAGTAGTTGAAAACAAACGCGGCCAGGTAGGCAAAGACGCGGAACAAGGACATGAAACGGCCCAGGTGATTGACTGGAATCACATCCCGAAAAAGATAGTAGTACACTGAGTTGATGACGACAAAGCACGCCTGGAATGCCGCGACCAGCAGCCCGAAGATGAGAATGACCGGCGCAACCGGGAATGCGTGCAACGCCTTAGCCAGAAGAGGGATTTTCAGGGCCTCCCCGGTAATCTGTGGCGCAAACGGGAGCAGCCCAAGCGTCAGCGCCACGAACGGTGTTGCCACCATCAGATAGGGAATTCGCCGTCCAAAGCGAGTGCGCGTGCGGTCGGATTTGAAACTCACGACCGGGCAGATCGCCGCGGTGAATATCGAGAGGATGGTGGAAACGATAAAGCCGATTTCGTTGTCCGACGCGCCGTTCATTTTTAACAGCACCGGCAGCAGCGTAAGCTGAAGCGTTTGGATTAGATAGAGGACGAATTCGCCCCATAAGAGCCAGAAAAAAACCGCAGCAAGCCCGGCCTTGGTATAGACGAGGGTGCCGGCGCGATAGAGCACCTCGGGCTTTGCGGAAACTGCGATGGGGGGAGGAGTGGCGTTCATTCGTTCACGCCATGGTGGCGGCGACTTCTTCGGTAACCTGCCACTGGAGCGGCTTGCCAGCGAGATATCTCTGGAACTCCTGGAGCATGGTGTTCCCCAGGCGCTGGCATTCCAGACCCATTGAGCCGGCAATATGCGGCGTGAGCACCACGTTGGGAAGCTGCAACAAAGGCGAATCGGATGCCGGGGGTTCGGGGTCGGTGACATCCAGCACGACGGTAAGGTCGGGGCGCCGGCGCAGCACCTCGATCATTTCCTTCTCGCGCACCACCGTCCCGCGCGCCGTGTTGATGAAGGTGGCGCCCGGCTTCATCAGTTCGAAATGGCGTCCGGTGATCATGCCGTTGGTCGCAGGCAGATCCGGTGCGTGCAACGACACGACATCGGCGCGCTTGAAGAGATCGTCCAGCCCGCATCGGTCGAACCGCAGCCTGCTCGCTTCGGCATCGGTTGGCGTGGGGACGCTGTAAACAAGCCGGTAAAGATCGAAGGAATTCAACAATTCCAGCGTTTTGCGCGCAATCCGACCGAGAGAAACAAAGCCAACTGTGCTTTGGTAACATCCGGCAACCTCACGCGCCGTTCCCTGGCTCAACCATCCCTGATTGAGCTTCGCCTGTGCGGCCATGCTCCAGAATCGCTTCAAGCTCAACACAATCGCCGCCTGCGTGAATTCGGCGACCGGAATGGCATTGGCCTCCGCCGCACAAGTGATGGCGATGTTTCTCCGCCAAAAGGCCGGGGTCGTGAAAGAGCGGATGGACCCCGCCGCATAAAAGATGGCTTTGAGCTTTGGCGCGGCCTCTAGAAATTCCTCGTCCATGACCGGCGCATCCCAACCGGAGAAGATCACCTCGACGTCTCCCATGAGCGAGAGGTTGGCCCGGATTGATTCTTTGGAATGGACCGGCGCCTGGATGTCCGCCAGTTGCATCAGCGCGCACCGGTCCGCGGTTCCGTAGATCTGCTCCAAGAGGTCTGGATCGAGGATGAAAAGAGCCCTGGGCCGACGGGCCTTTGAGGGGCCGGGATTCAAAACAAGCGATGGCAGAGCGGAGCTGTTCATTGGTGAAAAAGCCAGATTAGCTCTTTTGTTCACGATAACCAAGCTCCGCGTAGCTCAAACTGTTGAGTCTCTTTTCGGACAGAAATCCGCACGAGCCAACCCGAACTCCGGTTTACGTTTCACGCGCCGTTATAAGGGTTGGGACGAGGCGGAAATCGCTCCTGCGCCGTTCGATCACCGCCATCACCGCTTCGCGCCCGATTTGCCGATAGTCGTAGCGCAGGCGTGTAATGGGCAGGTCGATCGCGCCGGTGCCTTGCATCGCCACAAGTTCGATTTTTCGGGAATCCGTGTGTCCAGCATCGGTCAGGCCCCGCCAGAGAAGGGAGGAGACGTTGTCCTCGGTGCAGACGATGGCGGCGCGGGTAGTCAATCGCAACAGGCGGGCGATGGCCGCTTTGCGTTTGGCCGGCGTGGAGCAATCCAACGGTTCGATCTTCCGCACGGAACGATGGCCGCCAAGCGCGGCCTGTCGAAGGGCCTCGCCCGCGGCGTCCACCGCCCGGTCACCGCCGAAGGGAACGCCAAGGTAGATGCGCTGGCACTCGCGTTCGGCAAGATAGCGCAGGATCAGGTCGGCTCCGGCGGCGAAATCGGGCGCGTTTGAGAACAGTTCGCGTTGGCGGGACGGACGTGCGAGCAGCAATCGCGGGGCCGAAACAGACAGCGTCTCCAAAATCAGTTCCTCCTCCCAGAGATGATCCAGCAAGACTCCGGCGCAAAGCCTTGGCATCGCCGAAGCAAGCCGGTGAAGTTCCTCGCGCTGCGTCTCCATGGAGGCGAAAGTTGGAGGCAACTCGGGCGATCGATGGCGGACCAGTTTGTCGGAGGAAAGGAAAACAAGGGGGCATCCGCGCGTCGTGCAGATTTCCGACACGCCTTCCACAATCTCCTGGTAGAGACGGCTCCAGTGCTGGATCTGGCGGCCCAGCACGACAATGGGAAGCCCCACCGCCGCCTGTGGGCCCGCATGGACCGGATAAAAGCGCCCGTTCGGGTGCTGCCAGGCGCGGCCTTCTTCCACGAAGCGCTGGAGCAACCGCGAGATGGTGGCGTAGGAAAGCCCGAGTTGTTCTCCGAGGCTGCGGACCGTGGGCAGCGGCTCACTGGAAGCTTTGGATTTTGAACCCAGCAAAACGAGCAGTTTCTTTTCGGCTTCGCGCGCTCGCAGGGTGGGACGTTTGGGCATGAAGCGACGATCATCGATAACGGTTGTATTTGCAACACGAATATGTGTTGCTTTCTTCGCTTTGATCATGCAGTATCCAGACATGTTCTCTCCCTCCCCCGCGATCTCCGCTGCCGACGAAGTCAATTACAACCGGCTTTTCCTTTGGTCTGCCTGCCTGGTCGCCGCGCTGGGCGGTTTGCTATTCGGGTACGATTGGGTCGTCATTAGCGGCGCGGATATTTTTTACGAGAAATTCTTCAAGCTGACGGCGGCCACGGACATTGGCTGGGCGAAGAGCTGCGCCCTGGCCGGGTGCCTCGTCGGTTCGCTGGTCGCCGGTGCGTTGAGCGATCGCTTCGGGCGCAAACGGCTTTTGATTCTGTCCGCAGTGTTTTTTACGGTGTCATCGCTCGCAACGGGACTGGCCAATACGTTTTCAGTGTTTGTCTTCTGGCGCATCGTGGGCGGCGCGGCCATCGGGCTGGCGTCGAATTTGTCGCCGATGTATATCGCGGAAATCGCGCCTGCGAAAATCCGCGGAAAGCTGGTATCGCTGAATCAGTTGAACATCGTCATCGGCATCGTGCTCGCCCAGTTTGTGAACTGGCTGGTGGCGCGCCCTGTTCCGGCGGGCGCAACGACGCTGGAAATATTGAATTCTTGGAACGGTCAGTACGGCTGGCGCTGGATGTTTTGTCTCACGGCCATTCCCTCGGCGCTGTTCTTGATTGGTATGCTTTTCGTTCCGGAAAGCCCTCGGTGGTTGGTCAAGAACGGCCAACGCCAGAAGGCGCAGTCGATCCTGACCCGGCTGGGCGGCGAGAAGTTTGCCGCGCAATCGGTCGCGGAGGTCGAGGCAACGCTGGTCAACGAGATTCAGCAGGTGAATTTTTGGGATCTGTTTAAGCCAGGCGTCCGGCACATCGTGGCCTTCGGCGTCCTGCTGGCGTTCATTGTGCAATGGTGCGGAATTAACGTCATTTTCTATTACACCAAGGATGTCTTTGCCGCCGCCGGGTACAACGTGTCGGCCATTTTGCTGAACATCATCATTGTCGGTGCGGTGAACCTGGTCTTCACCTTCGTCGCCCTTCAGACGGTGGATCGACTGGGCCGGCGCTGGCTCATGCTGGCGGGATGGAGCGGACTGGCGGTCATCTTCACGGTGCTTGGCGCTTGTTTCCATTCGGGGGTCACGGGACTGCCCGTGGTGATACTCGTCATGGCGGCCATCGGTTGCTATGCGGCCACCATCGCCCCAATGTGCTGGGTGGTGCTCGCCGAAATTTTCCCCAACCGCATTCGAGGGGCGGCGATGGCCACGGCGGTTTTCGCGCTCTGGGTGGGAAATTTCACCCTTACGTACCTGTTTCCGTCCATGCTCGCGAAATTCGGCGCGGCGGGCGTGTTTTGGATTTTCGCCGCCATTTGCGCGCTCGGCTTTGTTTTCATGAAAGCCAAACTTCCCGAGACCAAGGGCAAAACCCTGGAGCAGATCGAACGCGAGCTGATGGTTTAGAGCACCAACACCGAACGAGTTTTATGTCAAACACCCCCCGCAGCATTACTCCTCTCGTCACAAAACCCGATTTCCTCCAGTGCATCGAGCGCATCGAGGCTTGGTTTCAGCAGGCGGTGGTGGATCGACCGCCGGTCCGCTTCTACAAGCACAATGCCCAATTCGAGGCCGGGGAGATCTTGGATCGCACGCGATGGGCTTCCCTGGAGGAACGCTGGATGGACACCGAGTATCAGATTGAGAGCTTCGAGCAATCCCTGGCCGGCAAGACCTTTTACGCGGAAACGTTCCCTGTCTTCATGCCCAACCTTGGGCCGAACGTCTATTCGGCTTTCTATGCGGGCCGCCTGGAGTTTTCAGAAGTGACCTCCTGGTACGAACCGGTGCTGCCCACTCTGGACGACGTCACTGTGCTGCGTAGCGATCCCTTCGAAAATCACTATTTCAAGAAGATCGAGGAGATGACCCGAGTAGCCCTCTCCCGGTGCGGCGGTCAATACTGGGTCGGCTACACGGATCTCCATCCCAGCTTGGATTGTGTCGCGGCCTGGCGGGGTATTGACGATCTTTGCCTCGACATGGCCGAGGAGGCCGAGCAACTCGCGCCGCTCATGGAACTCTCCGTGTGCGATTTCCAGCGCATTTACGACCACTTCGACTCCATGCTGAAGGCTGCCTCCCAGCCGTCAGGCACCTGGATCAATATCCCGTGCGCCGGCAGGCTCCACATCCCGAGCTGCGACACGTCCACCATGATTTCCCAGACTCACTTCGAAAAATATTCCCTGCCGCAACTGCGGTGTGAGATGCAGGGCATGGACCGCGCCATCTATCATGTCGATGGCAAGGGCGTCGCCCGGCATCTGGACGCAATCCTCGAACAGCCAGGGATTCAGGCCATCCAATGGGTGCAGGGAATGGGCGTTGACTGGCCGATTTTGCAGTGGGTGCCGCTGCTTCGGCGCATTTTGGAGGCTGGCAAATCCGTGCTGGTGGACGTGCCGATGGAAGAGCTGGACGAATTCATGAGGCAACTCCCGCGCGAAGGCGTCTTCCTGTGCCTTGGCGTCCGGGAAGGCGAAGAAGTCGATACGTTAAGGCGCGTCGAGAAATGGAGAAAATGAGCGAGGTCACGGCGCAAGAACTTGGGCCGGGGGTGTATTTGCAACAAAAGACCCTGTTGCCGTTGTTGTTCCGATCGGATATTCTTTGAAATTATGCCTCCCACGCTTTTGATTCTCGCCGCCGGCATGGGCAGCCGGTACGGCGGACTTAAACAACTCGACCCGGTCGGCCCTTCCGGCGAAACTATCCTCGACTATTCGGTCTTCGACGCACTGCGCGCCGGTTTTGGACGGGTGGTGTTTGTGATAAGGCGCGATTTCGAGAGTGAGTTTCGCGAGCGCATCGGGCGCCGCTACGAGCAGCGGGTCGATGTGGACTACGTCTTTCAGGGAATGGATGCGGTCCCGTTGGGCTACAGCGTTTCCGCAACCCGCACCAAGCCGTTGGGAACGGGGCACGCGATCTGGTGTGCGCGCGACCGGGTTGCCACGCCTTTTGCCGCAATCAACGCGGACGATTTCTATGGGGCGGGCGCTTACCGGGCTCTGGCCGATTTCTTCAAGCAAACGCCTGCTGGATCTGACCTGACGCGGTTCGCCATGGTCGGTTACCGGCTGGGGCGCACGCTTTCCGAGCATGGGACTGTGGCCCGGGGGATATGCACGGTGGACGCTGCCGGATATTTGCAGAAAGTTGAGGAGTGCGTCGGCATCGAAAAAACGGAAGCGGGAGCGCGGATGGAAAGGACTGACGGATCGGTGATGGAATTTGGAGGGAACGAGACGGTATCGATGAACTTCTGGGGATTTACGCCGGCTGTGTTTCCAATGCTGGAAGAACGCTTGAAACAGTTCCTGGCCACTCGGGCCGCCGATGAGAAAGCGGAGTTTTACATTCCCGCGGCAGTCGCGGAAATGATCGCCGCAAATTCCGCGAAGGTGAGCGTCTTGTCCGACGACAGTCCGTGGTTCGGCATTACTTATCGGGACGACAAAGCGCTGGTGAGCGAATCGATCGCGCGGCTTGTGGCGGCGGGAGACTATCCGCGCAGCCTCGGGGATGAGGAGGTGACGCAATGAAAATTCTGGTAACTGGAGGCGCGGGATTTATTGGGAGCCACCTGGTCGAACATTTTCAGGGCAAGGCCGAGATTCGCGTGCTGGACAATCTGCGCAGCGGGTATCGGCGCAACCTGGACGGTTTCGCGGTCGAACTGATTGAGGGCTCGATTCTGGACCGAGACCTGGTGCAGCGGGCCATGGAGGGAGTGGATTACGTGTTTCACCTTGCCGCACTCATTAGCGTTCCAGAATCCATGGCCAAGCCACGGGAGTGCGTGGAACTCAACGTCACCGGCTTGCTCAACGTTCTGGAGGCGGCCGCCAACGCCGGAGCCCGCAAGCTCGTGCTGGCCAGTTCCGCCGCGATCTATGGGAACAATCCCGCGGTGCCGAAGCTTGAAACCATGGTGCCGGAGCCGCGGAGTCCTTACGCAATCACCAAACTCGACGGCGAGTATTACAACGCGCTCTTCACCGCCGAGGGGCGTTTGGAGACGGCCTCCCTGCGCTTCTTCAACGTCTTCGGTCCGCGCCAGGATCCCAATAGCGCCTACGCCGCCGCCGTCCCGATCTTTATGCGGAAAGCCCTGGCGGGCGAGCCGATCACTATCTACGGAGACGGTGAGCAGACCCGCGATTTTGTCTATGTCAAAGACATCGTTGCCGCGCTCGCCTTTGCAGCCACCACTCCCGGCATCACGGGCGTGTTTAATGTCGGCTATGGCGCGAGCACGACCATCAATGACATCGCCCGGACCATTATCGCCGAGGCCGGGTCCAAATCGGAGATTCGCTACGAACCAGTGCGGGCGGGCGACGTAAAGCATTCGCTGGCGTCGGTCGATCGGTTGCGCGCCGCCGGATTTCGCCCGGTGAGCAATCTGCGCGAGGGTCTGGCCGCGACACTGCGTTCATTTCAATAACATTAACTTCAAATAGTAATTCTAACTATGTCTAGCAAGCATCAGTCTCTCACGGCACTCGATCCCGCATTTTCTCCCTTGGGTCTTTTTCACCGGAGACGCGCCCATGTGGCGCACCTCTCGGGGCGTCCAGACCTGCTGCAACTCGCCCTGGAACGCGAAAACGGCAGCGTTTCGGTTTTCAATACAGCCATCGGAGAGGCCCACGACCCGGCGACGCTGCTGCACGCCGAACGGCTCGCAAAGTTCTTTCTCTGGTCGGCGGGCGGTTGGCGGCTTTTTGTGAGCGCTCCCGAGTCGGTTGCAGCGCATCTGGCCGATACCTTCTCGCGCTGCGGCGCCCGCGCCTTCGATGTGGATCTGATGGAGAAGGTGTATGATAGGCCGTTCGAGGTAATCGCTGTCGGCCCGGAGGGGATGCCGACTGCGTGCGAATCCGAGATGGCCCTCGGGGGAAACCTTGACGGATGCCGCATTGGGTTCGATCTGGGCGCGAGCGATTACAAGGTGGCGGCGGTGCGGGACGGGGAGATGGTTTACACTGACGAATTCCCATGGAACCCGAAAGATCAAAGCGACCCCGAATATCATTACTCTCATCTGAATGAAGGGCTGCGAAAAGCCGCGGCCCACCTGCCCCGAGTGGATGCCATTGGCGGAAGTTCCGCGGGGGTGATCGTTGCCAATCGGTTTATGGTCGCTTCCTTGCTGCGTTCCATCCCCGCCGACAAGATGCCTCTGGCCCGCAATCTATTCCTGCGCTTGCGCGAGGAATGGGGCGTGCCGCTTGAAGTGGCCAATGATGGCGATGTGACGGCGCTGGCCGGGGCAATGTCATTGGGCGTGACGGGGCTTCTCGGAATCGCGATGGGATCCAGCGAAGCGGCGGGCTATATCAACTCCGCAGGCAAAATGACGGGCTGGCTCAACGAACTGGCTTTTGCCCCGGTCGATGTTAACCCGGAGGCCGCAGCAGACGAGTGGTCGGGCGATCGCGGCGTAGGCGCACTCTATTTCTCACAGCAGGCGGTGAATAAACTACTGCCCGCTGCGGGGATTGAGGTTGCACCCGAACTCGGGCTGCCTGAGAGGCTCAAGGAGGTCCAAACGCTGATGGCAAAGGGACATCGCGGAGCAGAAGCGATTTACGACACCATCGGCGCTTACCTCGGCCATGCCCTGCCTCTCTATGCTGATTTCTACCAGATCAGCCACGTGCTGGTGCTCGGGCGCGTGACAACAGGCCAGGGCGGTGCCATTGTCTTGAGCAAAGCGCGGGAAGTGCTGGAGCGCGACTATCCCGAACTCGCCGCGCAAATTGAGCTTCACCTTCCCGACGAAAAAAGCCGCCGGGTCGGCCAGGCCGTGGCGGCCGCAAGTCTTCCAAAACTCACCTCGTAATCCTAACAATGCACTTCCACAATTCCACTGCTGAACTCTTCATCCCGGACGCGTCAGGCGAAGCCGAGGCGCTGTCGCGCATTACCCATCTCGGGATCGGCGCGCATCAGGACGATCTGGAATTCATGGCGATTCACGGGATTCTCGCCTGCTATCAAGAGGATGCCGAATGGTTTGCCGGGGTCACCTGCACCAACGGCGCCGGCAGCGCACGCACGGGGCCTTACGCGCAATATAGCGACCAGCAGATGCAGGCGATCCGGCGCAAGGAACAAAACCTGGCCGCCCAGATCGGTCAGTACGGGGCAATGATCCAGCTTGATTATCCAAGTTCCGCGGTGAAAGACCCGAAGGGAACGGCCTTGCGCGACGATTTGATCGCGGTGCTGAGAGCAACTCAGCCGCAGGTGGTTTACACGCATAACTTGGCCGACAAACACGACACGCACATCGGGGTGGCCGTGGCCGCCATCCAGGCAATGCGTGCGCTGCCATCTGAACAGCGCCCAAACGCGGTTTACGGCTGCGAAGTCTGGCGCAATCTCGATTGGATGCCCGATGGCGAAAAGGTGGTCCAGGATGTCGGTTCGCATGAAAATCTGGCGGCTGCGCTGAACGGGGTCTTCGACTCGCAGATCGCCGGAGGAAAACGGTACGACCTGGGCGTCATCGGTCGCCGCCGAGCGAATGCCACCTTCTTCGAATCGCACGCGGTGGATCGCTCTGAGAGCATCGCCTTTGCGATGGACCTTACCCCGCTGGTGCGCGACGAGAAGCTCGATATCGTTGAGTATGTGGACGATTTCATCCAAAGCTTTCGCGACGAAGTGCGCGCGAAGCTGGGATGCCGACTGGGACGCTAGCAAGTTATGGAAGTCATCTTCTTACCCACCACCGAAGGCGCTAGCGAAGTCGCAGCCAGACTGGTTGCGCGCCAGGTCCGCGAGAAACCCGATTCGGTACTCGGTTTGGCCACGGGCAGCACGCCCTGCAAGCTGTATCGAGCGCTGGTCCGGATGCACCGGTTCGAGGGGCTGGATTTTAGCGGCGTGACTACATTCAACCTGGACGAGTACATCGGGCTCGATCCCGCGCATCCTGCTTCCTACCACCGCTTCATGGAGGAAAACTTCTTCGCCCATGTGAACCTTTCGCGGGAGCGAATCCATATTCCAGACGGGCTTGCCAGCGACGTCCCCGCGCACTGCGCCGCTTATGAAAAGGCGATTCGCGACGCCGGCGGCATTGACTTGCAGATCCTCGGCCTCGGTTCGGACGGGCACCTCGGATTCAACGAACCCGGCTCTTCGCTCGCCTCGCGCACCCGCATTAAGACGCTGACGGAGCAGACCCGCAGCGACAATGCGCGCTTTTTCAACGCCGGCGAGGAAGTGCCGCATCACGTCATCACCATGGGGCTCGGCACCATCATGGAAAGCCGGATGTGCCTGCTGCTCGCCTTTGGCCAGGCGAAGGCGCGCGCCGTGGCGGAGAGCGTCGAAGGGCCTGTGACGGCTTCCGTGCCGGGGTCGCTCCTGCAATTTCATCCCCGCGCAAAAGTTCTGCTCGACGCCGAAGCGTCCTCGGCTCTCACCCGCGCCGACTATTATCAATGGGTCTATAAAAACAAACCAACATGGCAAATCGATCTCTAGTTCCATCCCTCGACGACATTCGCGAAGTCGCCGCCCACTTTCCGCTGCACGGCGCCTTGCTCGATGCGCAACGCTACGGCAGCGGGCACATCAATGACACGTTCGTCGGATGCTTTGATCACGCCGGCGTGCATGTTCGTTACATCCTTCAGCGCATCAACCATAACATCTTTAAAAACGTGCCGCAGTTGATGGAGAATATCGCTCGGGTGACTTCTCACGTGGCAGGCAAAGCCACAGCGGGCGATAATCGCCGTGTGCTCACCCTCGTGCCGACGCGGGACGGTGCTTCGTTTCACGAAACTCCGGCGGGGGATTTTTGGCGGGTCTATCTGTTTGTCGAAGGCGCCCGCACGTACGATGCTGTTGAGAACCCTCGGCAGGCGTTTGAGGCGGCCCGCGCGTTCGGTCAGTTCCAACAATCGCTGGCTGATCTGCCCGGCGGTCGCTTGCATGAGACTATCCCGTTTTTTCACGATACGCCGCGGCGGTTCGAGGCGCTTCGGCAGGCCGCGGAGGCGGACGTCGCCGGACGCAAGAAAGAGGTGCTCCCCGAACTCGATTTCGCCTTCCAGCGGGAAGCGGAAGTTGGGCGACTGCTGGCTCTCGTTGCCAAGGGGGACATCCCCGAGCGGGTGACGCATAACGATACGAAACTTAATAACGTGATGCTCGACGACAAGACAGGGGAGGGGATCTGCGTGATCGATCTCGATACGGTAATGCCCGGACTGTCGCTCTACGACTTTGGCGATCTCGTTCGTTTTGGCGCCAATACCGGCGCGGAAGACGAAACAGAGCCCGAGAAGATCGGCGTGTCGCTGCCGGTGTTTGAGGCGATCGCGCGCGGCTATGTTGCCGGTGCGGGGAACATCCTTACCCCGGCCGAATGGGAGAATCTCGTCTTCGCCGGAAAGCTCATGACTTACGAAGTCGGCATTCGCTTCCTGACCGACTATCTCCAGAACGATATTTACTTCAAGATCAAGCGCCCCGGTCACAACCTCGATCGTGCGCGCAACCAGCTTCGCCTGGTGGCTCGCATGGAAGCAGCCGCCAATGAAATGGAAGCCATTGTCCGCCCACTTTGCAATGAGCACACACACTAACACATCACGCTACATGGCCCTGTTACTCGGGGTCGCCGGCCTGGGAGGGTTGCTTTACGGGATCGATGTCGGCATTATTGCTGGAGCCCTGCCCTATCTGGAAGCGACCTCGGGGCTCACCTCCAATCAACTTTCAGTAGTGGTGGCGGCGGTGTTGCTCGGGAGCGTGATCACTACCCTTTTTGCAGGCATGCTCGCGGACTGGATGGGACGGAAGCGTCTGATGGCGCTTAGCGGTCTTCTGTTTATCGTGAGCATTCCGCTCATTGCCCTCGCGCATGGTTATGGCCCATTGGTCTTCGGACGTTTGCTCCAGGGCATGAGCGGCGGTCTCATCGGCGTGGTTGTGCCGCTCTATCTGGCCGAATGCCTGGGGGCTGCGAATCGGGGAAAAGGAACGGGGGTGTTTCAGTGGCTCTTGACGCTGGGGATTGTCGCGGCGGCCGTCATCGGGCTGTATTTCAGTATTCGAGTGGAGGCGGTTGAAAAACTGCACGACGCCGCCAAGCTCTTCGCGTTCAAGGATTCGGCCTGGCGCCTCATCTTCTGGGCCTCGCTGCCGCCCGGCATCCTCTTTGTGCTCGGCAGTCTGATGGTTGCGGAATCGCCGCGATGGCTGTACCGGAAAGGCAGGAAAGAGGTTGCGCGCGCCGCGTTGCTCCGCTCCCGCGACGCCGGGCAGGCGGACCTTGAGATGGGGGAAATGGAGACGGCGTTCAAGGCGGAGGCTGTCCAGCCCGATTCGACTGGAAAGGTTCACCGGGAACCGTTGCTGAGCCGAAAATATGTCATCCCGTTAATCCTGGCGTGCGTCATCCTCGCCTGCAATCAAGCCACCGGGGTGAATTCCATTATTGGCTATAACGCGACCATTCTGATCCAGGCGGGATTGTCGGACATGCAGGCGCATCTCGGATACACGGTGCTAACGGTGGTTAATTTCCTCGTTACAATGTGCGGAGTCCTGCTGGTCGATCGCCTCGGTCGCAAGTTTCTCCTGGGGTTGGGCAGCGCGGGAATCATCGTCTCGCTGATCGCCGTTGGCCTGGTCTTCCGGCAGACGGAGATGCAGCGCGTGGACTGCGTGGGCTCTATTCAAGCCATGGTGACCGCCGATCAAAAAGCCACGATCCCGTTCGGTGAGGCGGAAGCGGCCCGCTGGCTAACAAACAAAGGAGTGGCAGCCGCTGCGTTGCGGGGCAAACCCAAAACGCTGATCGTTATTTATAGCTATGGCGATTTCCGGGCGGCCACAAAGGTGGTCCGTTCGTCCGACGAGGGGGCGAAGCTTGAACTGGATCGAGGCGGGTGCGTGCCGGCAAACAAGGTGGTTGCCTTCTTTGCAAACCCCTTTGCCGATCTTGCCGCCGCCCGGACAGCGCCGTTGAAAATCGAGAATGCGTTGCTAACCCCTATTCCCAGCGCCCAAAGCGGTGCGCTGACAGCGCTGCTCATTTGTTGCTTCGTGGCGTTCTTCTCCGTCGGCCCCGGCGTATGCGTATGGCTTGCTTTGTCAGAGTTGATGCCCACACGCATTCGATCCAATGGGATGAGTGTCGCGCTGCTCATCAATCAAGCGGTTTCGACCACAATCGCAGTGGTCTTCCTGCCGACTGTCGGCAAGTACGGCTACGGCTCCATGTTCTTTGCCTTTGCCGGCTGCACGGTCATCTATTTCATTACCGCCGTCGTGTTCCTGCCGGAAACGAAAGGCAAGACGCTGGAGGAAATCGAAGAGTTCTTCGAACCAAAACAAACAATGAGTAAGGAAATTGAACATGTTTAAGAAACTTCTAATTGCCGCCACCGCTTCCTCCATAATGCCGCTGATCTCGCTCATCGCCGGGGACGCCGCCGCTGAATCCGGGCTTCTGCCGATCATTCCCATGCCGGCCAAAGTCGAACTGACTCAGGGCGGGACATTCCACTTCAATTCCTCCACTCGCATTCATGCCCTGAACGACGAGGCAGTCAAAAATGTCGCCGCGCGGCTGGCGGATTCTCTCGCGATCCTTACGGGCGTGAAGCCGCTCGTGGACAATCAGTTGGGCGATGGGATTATCCTCGGGCTGGATCCGTCCACGCCCGCGGAGGGACCTGATTGGGCGGCCGCCGAAGGCTATAACCTGACAAGCAACGGCAGGTGCGTGACCATCGTCGCTCGCACGGCGCACGGCCTTTTCAACGGAGCGCAGACGCTGGCTCAACTTGTCACCCGGACCGATGCTCGATGGACGGTCCCGTCCCTGATCATCACCGATAGTCCCCGTTTCCAATGGCGTGGGTTGATGCTCGATTGCGCCCGGCATTTTTTCAGCGTTGCCGAAGTGTGCCGTTTGATCGACCAGATGGCGTTGCATAAGTTCAACACGTTCCACTGGCATCTCACAGACGACCAGGGCTGGCGCGTCGAAGTGAAGCGGTACCCCAAGCTGACCGAAATCGGCGCGTGGCGAGCCGAATCGCCGGTCATGGGCGACCGAAAGAAAGGCGACGGACAACCGTATGGCGGGTTCTATACTCAGGCCGATCTTCGCGCCGTCGTGGCCTACGCCGCCGCACGGCATATCACTGTGGTCCCGGAATTTGAAATGCCCGGCCACAGCACCGCCGCCATCGCAGCCTATCCCGAACTGGGCAATGACGACATCCCCGGATGGAAGCCATCGAGCACCCATCTGCGATGGGGAGTGGACCCCCGCATCCTGGCGCCCAAAGAGCGGACCTTCGAGTTCATCGCCAATGTCTTTGACGAAATCCTGCCCATCTTTCCCGGTGCTTATGTGCATATCGGTGGGGACGAAGTTCCAAAAGACCAGTGGAAGAGTTCCCCGTTCGCCCAGAAGACAATCAAGGAAAACGGACTCAAGGATGAGAACGAACTTCAGAGTTATTTCATTCGGCGCGTGGAGAAGTTGTTGAGCCAACGCGGCAAGCGTCTCATTGGGTGGGACGAAATTCAGGAAGGCGGCTTGTCGCCCGCCGCCACCATGATGGTGTGGCGCAATGTGAAGTGGGCCAAACTCGCCCTTGCGCAAGGCAACAGCATCGTCATGGCGGATACAGCGCACACCTACCTTGATTACGGTCAGGGCGCGACTCCCGGCGGGCCCGCCTTCGATGTAATCGGCGGGAAGATTACCGTGGAACAGGTTTACGGCCTCGAACCGGTTCCAGTGGGAACAGAGCCTGAAAGAAGCGCTCAGGTGCTTGGGTGCCAGGGGCAGTTATGGGCAGAATATATCTGGTCCGCGGGCAAACTCGATTACATGGCCTGGCCCCGGGCGTGCGCGTTGGCCGAGGTCGCATGGACTCCGCTCAAGGCTCGGGACTATGCCCAATTCACGCGGCGGTTGGCCTCTCATCTTTCCAAGCTCGATGCAATGAAGGTGAATTATCGCCGTGAAGACGGCTCTCCTGCGCAACCGGGGCAGTCCATGGAACGGACTCCACGACAGCCGTGAATTTACCCGCTGACAGTCCGATACCCAATCCATTCTCATGGTCGCATACCGGTTTCGCTGAAAGCGCGGAACAGTCGGTGCCCCTGGGCAACGGCGATTTCTGCGCCAACGCCTGGCTTACCCGGGATGGTTACCTCAACCTCTATCTTGCCAAGTCCGATGCCCTTGGCGCTCGGGCGGAACTGCTCAAGATCGGGTATGTGCGCATCGGATTCGAGGGGAATCCTTTCGACGGCCAAAGTCCCACTCTCACTCTAGATCTCAAACGAGGAGTGCTGGGTTGCACGGTCGAAGACGCTGGCGCGCCCGCCGTAACCTTCGAGTGCTGGATCGACGCACACAACGACGTTCTCGAATACCGCGCACGCACGCGTGAAGCTCAGGTGCTGCGGGTGGAATCAATCCTCCTGCGCCCTAAACCGCGCCGGTTCGCGCGTCCCGGATCTCCGTGGGCGGGTGAACCCTCCAATATGTTTTATGCCATGTTCCGCGAGGACGAGACTGAGCTGCTGCTGGACGCGGACTTCCGCATGGATGCCGGACCGCATCGCCTAGCCTGGGCTCATCGTAACAGTTATTCAGTCCGGGACGATAACTTGAAAGTGCTGGGGCTGACAGCGTACGCGGACGACGTGCCCGATCCTCTGAAGGACAACACGTTTGGCTCGTTGGTCGTCGCCCAGGGCTGCATCAAAACCGGCGAGGGCCGCCTGGAAGCCGCATCGCCTGGACGGGAACACCGCTGCCAGGTGTATATCCACGTGGCGCAAACCGAGTCGGCGGACCAATGGCTGCTGGAGCTTCTGAAGAAGCCCTTGCGGGAAGAAAGCGACGCAGCCCGCAAAAGCGCGCACGAAGCCTGGTGGAACGCCAAATATTCCAATAGCTACATTGTGCCCCATGGTTCAGCCGAGGCCGACAAGGTCGCCGCCGGATACCAGCTTCAGCGATACGTTACTCTCTGTGCGGGACGAGGCGTGAATCCAATGCACTTCAACGGTTCGCTATTCACGGTGGGCTGGCAAGTGCATACGTTCCTCAGCGGGTTGGAGCATTGCGATCCCGACTACCGCCGGTGGGGCAGCATGTTCATGTTTCAGAACACCAGGCTGAATTATTGGCCGTTGCTGGTGGCCGGAGATTTGGACTGCTTCCGGCCGTGGGTGGAATTCATGAGACGCATCCTGCCGATTGCCATCGCCATGTGCCGCGAATATTTCGGCATCGAGGGCATCATTATGTTTGAAGGCATGTCTCATTTCGGCACGCCGGTCCATCAAGGCTTCTCCAAATTTCAGGATGTGCGGGCGGCAATGAAGTCGTTCTGGGGCGCGAGTTATCGCAGTTGCGTGCTTGAGGCTGTGCTGTTGTTGCTGGACTATTATGCGTTCAGCAATGATCGGGAGACGTTGAAGGGGGTCATTATTCCCTATCTGGATGGCGTCTGCGCGTTCTACTCCGGGCATTACCGGCGCGATGCGGAAGGCAAGTTGCTCATTGAAGCGACAGCGCTGGAGACTTATCACGATGCGCTTAATCCGATGCCGGACGTAGCCGGGTTGCGCACGGTCTTTACCGAGGCCCTGCGGCTTGGTGCGGACACACTCAGCGCGGAGCAAATATCCGCCTACACGGCGTTGCTGGAGTGCGTCCCCGAACTGCCCACCCGTCCCGCGCCGCATGATTACGGATTTGAAGCTGGAATGGTGGTGAAGTATGATCATGTGGTGAACCTCTCGCGCCCGGCGCCGGTAAGCCAACCGGGCGAATCGCTCCTCGCGCCGGCACAACTGGTGCGCACGCAAGCCTGGAACATCGAGAACCCGGAACTTTATGCGGTGTTTCCTTATCGCCAGGTGACCGTGGCCCGCGGCAATCTGGACTTGGGACGGCGCTCCTACCATGACCGCATGTTTCATCACAGCCTGGGATGGGCGCAGGATCCCATCCAGGCGGCTTGCCTAGGTCTTGCCGATGAAGCCCGACGGCAAGTCGCCCGTCGCTACGACCAGCGGCATGCCTTCGCCATCTTTCCCGCCTTCTGGCGCGCCAATTTCGACTGGATACCCGATCAGGACAATGGCGGGGTGGCCAACAAGGCGCTCCAGGCAATGCTGATCCAATACGACGAAGACCAAGTTTATCTGCTGCCCGCCTGGCCCGGCCAGTGGGACGTGGAGTTCGCCGTCTTTGCACCGGGCGGCCATTGCATTGCCGGCAGCGTCCGCGACGGCACGCTCTCCCTCGAATCAATGCCGGGCTGTGAGGCTCTGCAATACGACGCGGCCACCTGCACGCGATTCACGCTGCCAGGGTGGCCTAGCTAACGGTGACAATCACTCCGGCGACCCCGTGCGAACATACGCTTTCATCGTGGCGCATTCGCAACCCACGGACGGGCCGTGCGGGCGAATGGTGTAGCGGCCCACAGCAGCCGGGACAATGAAAGTCTCCGCGTAATGGATCACAACGGGCTCGAACGCGCCTGTTGGGCTTTCCACCAGCGCCTCCTCGCCTTCCACGAGGTTCAACACGTTCACTCCGCCCCGGGTGTCGTGCGCCACCGTTTTGGTAAACCAATGCCGGCGTGTTTCGATGAACTCGCGCTGGTGCAAGCCGGTGCGTTCCTCCCGCCATCCGTCACCGGCGCCGAGCGCTTCGACGGCGTTGACGAGATTGCACCGGGACCATTCCGTCGTGAAATCCCACTGGATGTTGGCGACGCCGTGCTTCACGTTGATCGGACGCGGTTTGCCGTCAAGCCCGAGCCGGTTCCAATCCCACGTCTTGAAGGTAAAGATGTACGGGGTGGCGCTGATCTCCAACACCATCGACTCCGCACCGCTGCAATGCACCGTGCCGGCCGGGATCAGAAAGTGATCGTGCTTCTTCGCCGGAAACTGGTTGGCGTATTGTTCGGCCTGGAACGGACACTCTCCGGATTGCGCGCGCTCCAGATCACGCACCATGGCCGCGCGGTCGACGCCGTCCTTCAGCCCCAGATAGACGCTCGCTCCCGGGCGGGTATCGAGCATGTAATAGCTTTCGTCCTGCGTGTAATGCATGCCGAAATGTTGCTGGATGTATTCGGTGAGCGGGTGAACCTGAAAGGATAGATTGCCGCCGCCGATCGTATCGAGAAAATCGAAGCGGATCGGGAACTCGTCGCCGAAGCGCGCGTGAACCGCATCGCCAAGCAGCGCGCGAGGTTGGTCGAAGACGAGGTCGAGCGATGGGAGTTCGAAACGAATTTCGCCAAAGCCGAGCAGCAGGCTGTTTTCCTCCGGAACGCAATCAAAGCACCAGCCGTAATTCTTCGCGCTGCGATCGAGATCGCAGACTTCCTTCATCCACTGACCGCCCCACGGCGCGGGGTCAAAGAATGGCACGACGCGGAAAGGGCGGGTAATCGCGTGGCGCAGTCCGCGACGAACCGCGCCGCCTTCAGCCAGTTTCGGCTGCTGTGGATTGTGCGTATCCAAGACGTAATCCCATCGCGCGATGAGCGGCCGCTTCCATCGGTCGCAGACGCGCCAGTCCACAAAGAAAGCGCGCTTGTATTGCAAGTTCGCGGCGAGGGAGTGATTTGGGACGCCGAGGTTGCCCGCCTCATTGCGCCGGTAGCGGAGTTGACCCTCCCACCGGGCGAGGTCGGCATAAACCAGAAGGTCCGGCTCTGCCATCAAGCTGGCTCCACAGCCGATCACAAGCACCACGCCTTCGGTGACCGCCGCGATTTGTGCGCGGAGCTGGCAGATCTTGTTGTCGTCGAAAAACTGCGGAAGCGCGAGGCCGCTGAGAAATCCAAAGACGGGATCGTCTCCGCCGAGAAACGGCGCGACCAGCGCATCGATCGATTCCGGCGGCAGCATTGCTTCGGCTGCGCGAACCGTTGCGGTTGGCGCGAGTCGAGATTGTAGTTCATGGAGAATGGCGGCTTCGTCCACGCCGGTATAACATTCCACGACGAGCACCGTTTTCTTCCCGGTACGCCGGGTTATTGCTCCCAGCAGGCTTGCGGCGATATCCGGCCAGCCTTGAACACAGCAGGCCGCGCCGTAGGGAACCTGAACGAATGGATGTTTGTCGTAATTGGGTGTTCTCATCTCGGAATTATTGAATTGTGACTGGGTCGCTTACGTGCCGGCCTTTTGCATCGAGGGTGATGTCATAAAGACCGCCATGAAAGCGAACGTTCCGCAACTCGCCGGAGAACCTCCGCGGTTTTGAGTCGGAAAAGGCGCTGACCGGTTTGTTTGTGCAATAATCCGGCGCATAACCGAAAAGGCCCCGGATAATCGTTTCGGCAAAGGAAGCTCCGCTACTGACGTCATACGTCTGCTGACCCCGCAGAGCGATCCGGGCCGGTGATTTCGATTCCCGTCCCAAAAGTTCGCGGCTCTGAGAAAAAGGACCTTCCCAAGTAACATTGACGACGCGATGAAAAATCTCCAGGGCGTCGAGATAGTTGCCAAATGCGCAGAAAACCGCCGCAGTCTCCGCGGGCCATGCACTAAAGGCCCCCATCGGGCCATGGTCCGGACGGTTGGAATAAGCCGCCGCGACATCCTGAAGGGACTGTGCCCTCATCCATGTGTCGGTGAGTAGTTCCTTTTTTACAAAGTTTACCATTTCATTCCTGATCCTGATATCGAGGTCTTCTCCCACGGTCATCCCGATGGTGGTAAAGTCCAAGACATGACGCATAGGCACCCGGGTGCCATCCCGATGAAGCGAGTCCCAAACTCCCTGCCCCGTTTCGTAGAGGGCAAGGACTTTCGGCAAAAGCGCGACGGCATCGGCGCGCAATTCATTGGCCAGCGCCTTCTCGCCGTGAAGTTCGTCGATGCCAGCCATCTGACGCATCATCCAAATATTGGCCGCGTTAAAGGAGGGAACCTCATGAATGTAAGTGGGAACACATTCCAACAGGTTTGCAGCCTCGCCGTAATCAGCAAGGGTGCGCCCGGTGCGAACCTGCGTTTTCCAATAGGTGGCAATGTCATTGAGATGTTGAAGGACGGCTTTTTCCCCAGCCTTATGGCTGAGAAGTTCGCGGTCGCCCGTGACGGCGATATAAGTGATGACTTGGAGAAAAACCGAGTAGTCATTAGCGCTATAGAATGGCCCTTGCAGCTTTCCGGAAAGATAGTCCACAGCGTATCCCTTGTGAATGTTAAGAGTAAGCCAATCAAGGAGGCATTTGCGCATCATGGCCGGGTCGAGCAGCGCAAAAACCGTGGCCCATTCCCGCGTGTCCCAAAAATAAATCATCGTGCAATCGTACTCCGGGCTGTTGCTTACATACACGCGGGACTGACGCGGAAAGCACTCCCTGCACACGGAAAGAAGAGAGACCAGCGACATGTAATAAACACGGCGCACGGCGGCATCGTCCGTGACGAGTTGGGGAAGGCTGCCGGAAAACAGCTTGTTGCCGGGCTCAAACATCGCTTTCCAGCGGCTCTCCCGCTCTGCTTTGGCCAGGGCCATGGCGTTCTTCCCATCACCAGCCAGTCGGACGCTCGTCGCTACCGGGTCCGCTCCCATGCCTTCCACAGCCAGGGCGATGTAAAGTTGTTTCGTTTCGCCAGGTGAAAACTTTAGATTCCAGTCGGCCTCGCCTTGGATTGGCGCCACTCCATCCTTTTCGTCGGCCTTTAGGGAATCGGGAACAATGGAAAACGCATAAGCCTCGGTGAGGGTTTTATCGGGGTTGCAAATCGTCAGCACACCGGATTCGATCGTGGCGAGAAAGCCCTTAGTGGTGGCTGGGCGAGGGTTTGCCCACCCTTTTTCTTTCACAGCAACAGGCAATGACCCAAGGCTGATTTGGAGAGGGACCTCATGGGACTGGCTGGATTCGTTTCGCAAGGTGACGTGGTACAAGACGGCATTTTCAGACGCAGCAAGCTGAACTGTCGTCTCGATTTCAATGGCCTTGGATGCGGTTGCGCTCCGGAGGACTTGGTAGGGAGACCAGCGAACTCGATCCGCTTTCACTTCGGCGCCGTTAATCTTCATGATACCCGCCGCGCCCGAGACGAAGATCGGAGGGAACCCAATGTTATCCACAGCGAGAATGTTGCAGGTGGATTTCGCCGCACCCCGCGGTGAGGTTACCTCGGGCAAAGAGCGAAGCTCGGAGGTTGCGTTCCAGCCCCCCGAAAGTTCGTCCAAGGATGGAACATCCGGGCTGGCGGCGGAAACCGAAGATGGCTGAAGTAGAAGAAGGGCGCCAGCAAGCAGCCCGAAAATCCGGCCAAAATACAACCTGCTGTAATTCATACTCATAAAGGGAGCGAAGGAATGGTCTGCCTTAACAGCGCTTCGCAACCGAGCAGGGCGGCATCGTCGCCCAACGCAGCGGCGACGATGGGAGTTTGCAAAGGCATGGCGGGCATGTGCCTGCTTATGTGGTGTTGCATCGCGGGCAGCACAATCTCGCGACTGCGTAACACACCGCCGCCGAGCACGACTAATTCCGGATCATACGCGATCACGGCATTGAGTACCACGACCGCCCAGACCTTGAGACTTTGTTTCAGCAATGCTTCCGAGCAACGATCGCCCTGGCCGGCGAGCGTAAAGATCGCTTCGTAATCGATCTTGTCCGCGCGGGCCAACGCGCTTCCGTGGAAATCGCTTCGCGCGCGTGCCAGGTCGGCGAGCGTCGCCGTGGATGCGAAATCCTCGGCACAACCGATATTGCCGCAGCGTCCCACAAGCCCATCATAGGCGATCGAGCTGTGGCCTAGCAGAGTCGCGGCGCGGTTGTTTGCGCCACGAAACAGACGGTTGCCGGAGACCGCCGCGCAACCGATTCCCGTGCCAAGCGCCAGCATGACAACGTCCGATTTTCCGCGACCCGCACCGAAGGCCCACTCGCCCAGCAACGCGACTCGCAAATCGTTTTCCAGCGCCATGGGCAAACCGAGTCTTTCGCGGCTCCATGCCTCGAAATCGATTTCGACCGCTCCTGGAAACTTTCCGAATTCGCCGAGGACGCGGGCTCCCGTCGGGTCCGCCAGAAAGGGAAGCGCCAAGCCCACCCCAACGCAGTCTTGCAGTGTGCATCCGGCTTCGCTCAAGAGTGCCTCCCATGCGCGGGCAACTGCTTCGAGCCGCTCCGCCATTGGGCGGTCCGCAAAGGCATCGAGCTTGGTTCGCGCGACAATGCCGCCGTCCCGCACGATCCCCAGCTTGATGGTGGTGCCGCCGAAATCAGCCGCGAGGATCAGAGAATTCATAGCATCTTTACGAGTTCGTGGCATCCCGCTTCAAATCGAGCGTCAGAGTAAAGCGCGCGCTGACGTAATGGACCTCGGCAAACTCCATCGGTCTCCTGCCAGTGTCGAACACGGTGTGGCACCGGAGCAACAACGGTTCGCCGCTCTTCAGTTTCAAGCGGCGGGCCAGCGCCGAAGAAGCGCCCACAGCCGAAAATTCCTCGCGGGCGCTTTCGGCCACCGCGCCGGTTTCCTCCTGGAGCATCGCGTAAAGCGGACGCGCAAAATCGGCGGTTTCTGACAAACGCAGGCGCGGATGAAACCAGGACCGGGAGTGGAGGACGGGCTGTCCGTCCCAGCCGCGCACGCGATCCAGGCGCAACACATGGGAGCCCTCCGGTATTTGCAAGGCATGGGCGACCCGTTCCGGCACCGCCAGGCAACTCGCATCCAGATGAAAAGACTCAACCGCGATATTTCTCCGCGCCATCTCCTCTGAGAAACTGCGCCAGGCACCAATGCTTGACTCGGCAGACGCTGGAAGCACGCGGGTGCCGACTCCCGCCCTCCGTTCCAGCAGGCGCTGATCGACCAGCCGCGTGAGCGCGGCGCGCACGGTTCCCCGGCTCACGCCAAAGCGGTTTGCAAGCGTCAATTCATCGGGAAACAAAGCGCCGTTCTGAAATTCCGGCAGCGCCGTCATTCGTCGCAATTCGCATTCGATCTGCGCGTGGAGCGGCACCGCGCTTCCATGATCGAGCGGGAGCGGCGGCGCGTCCGGCTTTTTGACTGAGGATTGCTTATTCATGGCTGGCAAGTCCGTTAGTTGTAAGCGCCGTGATCTTCACACGCCCGCACCATGGCATCGACATTCCCTGGGGGCGTGTCGCGTCCGAGACAACAGCCACTGCTCAATATGAAACGCCCGCCCGGCTTGCCTTCGCGGAGAGCCTCTTTTGCAAGCGCGTACACCTCATCGGGCTTGGAATGCACCAGGTTGCTGGTATTCAGATTTCCCTTGAGGGTGATCCGCTCGCCCACGCGGCGTTTGGCCTGGGGTATCCCCACTTGCCAGTCGATCTCCACTCCGTCGCTGCCGGTTTCCAGCAAACTTTCGAGGCTTTGATCCAGCTTGCCGCAGATGTGCAGGATGGAGGTCTTGCCGATCTCGTGAATGCGGTCCACCACGCGTTTTTCAAATGGCATTACATATTTACGATAACCCTCACCGCTTAACAGGCTATTTGAGGCGAACCCCTCGCCGATCCAGATGCACCCGGGATCGAGTTCCTTCAGCGCATCGACCCATTGGAGCGCGAAAGGGACGCGTTGCCCGATCGCTTCCAACAGTGCGGCCTCGTCATCGATCGTGCCCATCATAATATTGTCAACGCCAACCAGGAAGGCCACCTGCGAGAACGGGCCTGTCACAGTGGTGTTGATCAAATACTTTTCCCGGTATTTCTGCGGAATCGCGCGGAGCGTTCGCAGGCAAGCCTGCATCAAATAGTCGTCCGTGGCAATGCGCGAATCCGAGAAATCGCTGATTTCACAGAACTCAATGGAGCCAATGTCGTTTCCAGGCACCAACCAGGTCAATCCGCCCGTGGTCTTGATCCGGTGGGCGCCGTTGTCCATCTGGTGATCCAGAAACAAGTCGTCGGAGAGGCCGATATTGATGGACACTCCATCGATGTCCGGATGGCGATCCAGCGTCGCCACCAGCGCCGCCGCATAAGCCTCGGGGTGAATGAAGCATTCCGAAACCGGCAGGTTCGCGCACGCGGCGGCATACGAGGTATCCACCAGCGGAACGCACGGGACTCTGTCGGGGATTTCGCCGCGCAATGCGGCCACTGCTCGTTCTCTGGATTTCATAATATTCGGGGAATATCGTTCCGCTCAATTACCACCCGTTTGGAACAAAAAGACCGCTCCATTCCAGCAACGAGAGTCAGGGGCGAAAAAAAGATGCTTTTTCATTGGAATGTTTGAACATTTACAATAAGATTCAGTTTTAGAAAAGAACAATTTTACAAATCTCCATGCACACTCCTTCCTTCCCTGAAACGTCAACCGGCAGCCGCGATGCTCGGCAGAGCGGCGGCATTCTCCTGCTGAGCGCGATTGTCGCGGCGCTCGGCTCGCTCTTGTTCGGCTTCGATACCGCCGTCATTTCCGGCACCACGGAAGCGCTGCGCAAAGCGTTTTTGCTCAACGATAATCTGCTCGGGTTTACGGTTTCGAGCGCGTTGATCGGCACCATGTTCGGCGCATTTACCGCCGGACGACCCGCCGACTGGTGGGGACGCCGCCCGGTGCTTACGATGCTGGCCGTGCTGTTTCTCGTCTCCGCCGCTGGATGCGCCGGCGCGTGGAACTGGCATGCCCTGCTGTTTTTCCGATTCCTGGGCGGGGTCGCGGTAGGCGCGGCATCCGTTGTCTGCCCGATGTATATCACCGAGATCGCCCCGGCAAAACGGCGCGGACTGCTCGTTTCCGTCAGCCAGTTGAACATCGTGATCGGCATCCTTCTCGCCTACTTTTCCAACTATCTGGTCGTCCACTTCCTTGGCTCTGAAAGCCCTGGGGCGTGGCGCTGGATGTTCGGGGTCATGGCCGCGCCCTCGCTTGCATTCCTGGCCGCCGCGCTCGTCATCCCGGAGAGTCCGCGCTGGCTCGTCAAACAGGGCCGTGCTGCCGAGGCCGAGACCGTTCTTGGCAGGTTCGGCCATGAAGATCCGGCACGGGAATGCCGCGAAATCCAGGAGTCCCTCTCCACTCAAACAACGGGCGCCGGGGATCGGCTTTTTCAACGCAAGTATCTCAAGCCGCTGCTGCTCGTTTGCATGATCGCCGCGTTCAATCAACTCGATGGCATCAACGCCGTCATTTACTACACCACCGACATCTTCCGCATGGCCGGCGCGGACAAGGCGGGCGCGCTGATGCAATCGGTCATTGTCGGATTGACCAACTTGGTGATGACCTTCGTCGGGATGGCTCTCATCGACCGGGTGGGCCGCAAAGCGCTGCTGCTGGTGGGCTCCGTTACGTTCGTATTTTCGCATGCGCTGGCCGCGTGGGTATTCGCGACGCACACCCAGGGCTGGATCGTGATCGCCGCGATGATGGGCGTGGTCGGTTCGCACTCCTATTCCCAGGGCGCTGTCGTGTGGGTGGTCATCAACGAATTGCTGCCCAATGCCGTCCGCGCTTCGGGCTCTGCGGTGGCCTGTTCTTTGATGTGGGTGCTGTGTGCCGTGATCGGTTGGGGTTTTCCGGTCATCGCAAAGGCTTCCGGCGCGATGGCTTTTGGGTTCTTTGCCTTCATGATGGTGCTGCAGTTCATCTTGGTGGCGAAATATCTTCCCGAAACCAAGGGCGCCAGTCTGGAGGAGTTGCAGAACCGTCTGGGAGCCTCGCCTCAATAAGAAGTTTTCGCGCCGCGCCGCATTGCGACTCGGGCGGCAAGGCAATGCACCGGGTATCGGTGGGGCGAGTCGCTGGGTTGATCGGGAGTGGATAGCGCAACGGGGCGGCGAAACACAGCCTGGAGGATGGGCGCATGACGCGGTGCAGTTCGTCACGACGGGGCGCAGAGCAGGCGCGGTGTATTCAGAATAGGACTGGGATTGGAGAAACCAAGCGAAGGCGCTCAATAGTTTGAGCTACGCAGACATTGATTCCGGGATTTCCACCGCCTAAGTTAGATTGCGTCTGAACCTCCCAAGCTCCGATGCGCCAACGGTGAAACACCCGGAAGCGAATTCGCGCCGACGGTTCACGACAAACCGCCAGAACCAGATGAATACCCCACAAACCAACGTGCCCTCCCTTACAATTCCGGCCGCAGGAGAAGGCTTGCCTGGGCCGCTGCCCGTCGTCGCCGCCCCTTCGGAGTCGGATAGCGACTGCCGCGCCCGTATTCCTGCCGCTAGGTTCACTGCGCGGGAAGGGGCGCGCCTGGTGCGCGAAGGAATCGTGTCTATGAAGCTCAAACTGGTCGTTCTGTTGTTGCTCACGGCGCTTGGCCTAACGGGTGTCCAGGCGCAGCAGGATATGGAGACCGCCGTTCCGGGCAACTGGGCGGCGGCGACCGGCACGCTCTCCATTTCAGGCAACCATTTCAAGCTGGGCGCGCAGTCGTTGCGCTGGGACTGGAACGGCGGGGATGCCATCACGGTGAGCAACCCGGGCATCAATCCCGCGGACGTGACGGACTATTACAAGCACACGTGCGATCTCTGGATCTGGAACGGAACGGCCATTCCGGGCGGGAAAGTGCGCATCCAGTTCATGAACGGCACGACGGCGCAATACTGGTTCGACTTCTACCTGAATTACGTCGGCTGGCGTCATGCGGAGCGCAGTTTCAACGACGACATGGCGCACATCACCAACCCCTCAGCAACCTTCACCTCGGTGCAGATCGTTGCGCCGGCTTCGGGCAACGGCAGTTTCTACATCGACTCCGTGAACTGGGTGGGTAACCGAATCCTGCGAGTCCGCGATGCTCAGAACGTCGATATCACCGGCTTCTATTCCTCCACCAATACCTACGATGCTTTGTCTTACCTGCCGGACATCGCCACCGATACGCCCACGGCCATCGAGTTGAGCGATCTGGCGACGCTGCGTAGCCGCTGGCTCGCTTCAGCCCAGGGAGGATCGGCTCCGAGCGCCTCCTCCGTCGCCTCGGCGGCCGTTTCGTTCGCCGCACTGAACATCGTGGAGGATGCCAACGGGATTCGTGGGAAGGTTCTCGGACAGGACACCTCGGGTCTTGAAGGCTGGACGCCGATTCTTGTGCGCGATTATTTGTTCGGCACCCCCACCGCGAGCACGAGCCACGACCAGTTCCTGCAGCTCGTCCGGCAGATGTTGGATCAGGGCCTGGCGTATAACAGCAACGAAATTTCGTGGGGCGGCTCGGGCGGGTACGACTATCGCGATTTGCCGGAGGCTCTCATTCTTATGGCGCCAGGCTACGACGCGACGACCAAGGCGCAAGTCTGGGACATGCTTCGCTGGACCTATCGGTTTGGCGAATTCTGGACCCCCAACTGGATTCGGGATACCGACGACATCTATACCGGCGTTTACCAACAACTCGGGGCACTCCTTTTCCTGCCTCCCAGCGACGCCGAGTCCGTGCGCATGCTCAAGGGTTTCGCGCGCCATCTGGAGCAGTTTGTCATCCCTTCGGAAGGCGGCAACGATGCAATCAAAATGGACGGTCTCGGGTTCCATCACGGCGCACATTATAACGCTTACATGTATTCCTTCCGCGCCCTTTCCGACTTGCTGTATTATCTGCGTGGCACGGTTTATCAGGTGGATGCGGTCGCGTATCAGCGCCTGCGCGCCGCCTTCCTGGCCATGATGCGCATGTCCGCGGATGACACGGGTACCGCCGTCGGTTATTTCGGCAATGCGCTTTGCGGCCGGCATCCTTTTTCGGTGGGGCTACCCTTCGGCAACGATACCCTGCAACGCCTCGGCGAATGGGGCGGCAACATCAGCGGGCAGGCTGCCGACAGCGTGATCGCGCAGGCTTACAACCGCCGCTTTGGAGTCAACGACTACGCACTCTTCACCCCCTACGGCGTCGAAGCCCCGCCGGACGGTTTCTACCAGTTCAACTACAGCCCGCTGGGCATCTACCGCAGGGCGAACTGGGTGGCCTCGATGCACGGCACCGAGCACTATTTCTGGTCCTCGGAAATCTATGCGGGAGCGAACCAATACGGACGCTATCAAGCTTACGGCGCGCTGGAACTGCTCTATTACGGCGGGCTCGCCATGAGCGGTGGGCAGCTCAACGGCTGGGACTGGAATCACCCGCCCGGTGCCACCACCATCGTGCTGCCGGACAACAAACTCATCACGGAGAACGGTTACGAGTCCGTGTCCTCCCAGCTCAACTTCTCCGGCGCGCTTTCCTTTTACGACGGCCAGAGCGGCCTCTACGCGTGCAATTTCCAGGAGGCAAACTTCGGTGCAAATCACAACCCCACCTTTGTCTGGCGAAAGTCTTATTTCTGCTTCGGCAATGAAATCGTCTGCCTCGGCTCCGACATCGCCAACAACGACGCCACAAACCCCACCGCCACGACTCTCTTCCAAGGCAATCTCGCCACGCATTCCACGGCGATCACCCTCGACGGCAGCGCGCTCACCGCGTTCCCGCTCAGCAGCACGGGGGACAGCGGCAGCGCGCACTGGCTGCTGGATGCCTTCAGCACCGGCTACTATGTCCAGCCCGGCAGCACCGTGCGAATCAGTCGCGCCACGCAGACCTCTGCCAATCAGGATGGAACCAGCGCACCCACGACCGCTGACTTTGCCACGGCCTGGCTCGACCACGGCACCGCGCCCGCCGGGGCCGGCTACGAATACGCCGTTTTTCCCGGCACCAACGCCGCAGGCATGACTGCCAATGCCACGGCCCACGCCAATTCCTCGACGAAGCCGTATGAAGTCATCCAGCGCGACACCACGGCCCATGTCGTGAGGTGGAAGGCCGATGGAAAAATCGGTTACGCTATTTACTCCGGCACCGCGCTCCCGGCGGCCACGTGCAATGCCGGCCTGCTCACCGCGGTCACGCGGCCCTGTCTTATGATGACGCAATCCGGCACCGCCGGGGACGCGTGGCTGTCAGCGGTCGATCCCGATATGAACTTTACCAGCCCAGGCTCCGCCTATGGCGACACCAGCGTGCCGCGCACGTTCTACGTCACCCTCAACGGTCTGTGGACGTTCGACACGCCACCGGCGGGCGTCAGTATCGCCGGGTTCACCACCACCAGCGCGACGACCGTTGCAACCACCACGCTGGGCATCACCACGCAGGACGGATTCGCTGTGACCATGCATCTCGTGCCGACCACCACGCCCGGCCAGCAGACCTGGGCCAATCTCGGCAGCGACTGGAACACCGCCGCCAATTGGGGCGGGAGGCTCCCCTCGAACGACCTCATGACTGACACCGTCGTGTTCAACGCCACCACAGTCCAGCCGGTGCTCTCGGGCGCTTATTCCGTCTATGCCATTGACCTCAACGGCGGCGCCACCCTCTCCGGCTCCGGCAATCTCACCCTCGGCGCCGGCGGCATCCTTGCCACCGGAAGCTCCAACGTGATCTCCCTCAAAAACATCACCCTCGGCGCAAGCCAGACGTGGGTCGAGCCGGGCGACCTCACCATCAGCGCGTCCATCGGCGGCGCCAGCGGCTTGGGAATCACGAAATCCGGTTCGGGCGCGCTCACTCTCAGCGGCTCGAACACCTACACCGGCGTTACCACCATCAAAGCAGGCTCCGGCACGGTCACCGTCTTTGGCGACCAGAGCGCCGCGACGGGCGGCTGGCTCATCGGATTGGACGCCTTCGCGAACACAACGGTGAATTTCGCAGCGGGCAGCAACGTGTGCATCGCCGCCGGCCAACAGATCGTCATCGGCATATCCAGTCCGGTCGGCGTCTATGGCCAAACCCTCAACGTCTCCGGGACCGTGTCCGATGCAGGGCAACTCGTTGTGGCGCGTCCGGCAGCTCTTAACCTCAACGCAGGCGGAGTCTGGACCCAAAGCGGCAGCATGAGCATCTCCGGCTATGGCGGATACTCCTCCAACCTCAACGTCAAAGCCGGCTCCCTCTTCACCTATACCGGAGCCAGCACGATCAAACTCAACGGAGCCAACGGCGGCGCGGGCGCGGCGATGCTCACCATCGACGGCACCGTCATCACCTCCGCAGGTTTTCAGCAAACGACCATCCCGGCCAGTACCGCCCGCGTCACCTTGGAAAACGGCGGCACGCTCAGACTCTCCGCATCCATCCCCGTTCTCGGCACCGGAGTCCAATTTGTGCTCGGCACCGGCGGCGGCGTCATCGACACCAACGGTTACTCCGCCAGCCTCTCCGCGGGAATCAGCGGGGCCGGCCTCACCAAGACGGGCGCGGGCACGCTCACCCTTGGCGCGTCCAATACTTACACCGGCAGCACCACCGTCAGCGCCGGCACGCTTTCCCTGGGTGCGGCCACCCTCTCCGACACCTCCTCCGTCACCGTCGCTTCCGGAGCCGTCCTGAACCTCAACTTCGCTGGCACCGACCAAGTTGGCTCGCTCACCCTGGGCGGCACTTCTTTGCCCGCCGGCACCTACAGCCAAATCACCAACCCCGCCTCCATCACCGGCCCCGGCCAGCTCCGGGTCGGCGCGGCAAGCTTCGCCTCGTGGGCCAGTGGCTATGGCCTCAGCGGAAACCCGAACAGCGACGCAAACCACAACGGCATTCCCAACGGCGTTGAGTATGTCCTTGGCACCAATCCAACGGTCGCCAACATCCCCGGCATTGTCAGCCAGACGGTCGGCAGCAACCTCGTCGTTGCCTTCCCCCGCGACCCCGCCTCGGAAACCACCGGCGTCACCCTCTTTGTCGAAGCCGGAACCGACCTCAATTCGTGGCCGCTCGCTTACCAGATCGGCGACACCACCGCCCACTCCAGCGCCGGCGTCACCGTCACCGGAAACGGCACCGGCCCCGACACCATCGCCGTCGCCATCGCGCTGAACGGCGCGCCGAGGCTCTTCACCCGAATCCGAGTCGTGCTCAGCGGGAATTGAGGCGGACAAAGAGAAGCGCCCCCGTACTCCCGCCCACCCCGCACTCCTGCGTGCCCCCTCGTGATGGAGTTGAACTCCGTCACGCACCCATCCTCGGAGCTGTGCTCCGGTGCGCCACGAGCGCGAAATCAGCCGTGAGGCTGATGCAGTGCGTAACTGCACAACTGATGAGGGAAAGGCCCCTCGGGATCGGCTGACAGAAGCAGGTCTCAAATCGCCT
>Ga0316219_1000365_pt1 | contig 62526 bp, 44 predicted proteins | sample TBH18003PmetaG_FD_203635 | JGI IMG/M metagenome (GOLD analysis project Ga0316219, IMG submission 203635) | Freshwater microbial communities from Trout Bog Lake, Wisconsin, USA - TBH18003P | ecosystem: Environmental > Aquatic > Freshwater > Lake > Hypolimnion/Profundal zone | place: USA...
GAATAAATCTTTCTGAGTTAACATACGATACCTATTTTAAGTTTCTGTAAATGAATAGAACAGGCAAGGTACGAATTGGTCTAAAATCACCGATAAAGGACTTAAAAAAAATGAAATAAAAATTAAACCCAGATTATGCAGTGGAAATTACCTCTGCTGATCCAAATGCATTTATTTTTACAAAAAGACTATCAATGTAATTTCGCTTTTTACCCGAAACTGCCAGCATGAGTTTCTTTTGACGGCCTGACGTGACCAAATATGCTCCGATTGCAATGCAGTTAAATCTTAGTGTTGATAATGTGTGCTTTACTTTACTGACCGCAATTGAATTGCGCACATGACTCATTAAATTATACGCCATCATGACCCATCTGAAGGCAAATTCGGTGGCATGGATTTCATTGAAGCAAAACCCTTCCATCCCGTAATCATATTTTAATTCCTTTATCTGGTTTTCGGCTTCGGCCCTGTGTTTATAAGTAACCCAGATAAGTTCATCGGACAGTTTACAGGTTGTTACATACGCTGAATAACGATACCGTAAATAATCATCTTCGTGACTGAAAAGGGTTTTTCCGCTGCATTCAGGTAATCTTTCTACATCCTTTCTCACCACCACAACTCGACGGTTTTTACCCCAGCCCTTGGATTGGTAACTAAATGATGATAGATCTACTCCTTCGGTTTTTGATGCAACCCATTTCCTTGTATGAAGAATAGCGTCCACCAAACCTGCTTTCATCGGCAGAGCAATGATATAATCAAGTTCACGCTCTTCGAGATCGTTCAAGATAGTATTGCCGCTAAAACCACTATCACCCCTCACAAGTGCAATTTTATCACGTGGAATCATCGTAAAGGTGTTCTCCAGAAACTCGTTAAACTCAGTTGAACTCGCACTGTCCCCGGTTCGCATCCATGCATTGGCGATCATCTTGGTTTCTGCGACAAAAGCAATGATAGGATGGTGAGATTTACGACCAGGCCGCTTGGGGTTATATCCTTTTTCAGCCCCTTCCTGCTTGCCGAAACGTGTGATTACGGTTGAATCAATATCGAGGGTAAGATTTTTATTACCCAGTTGGTCAAACCACCAAGTAAATAGTTCGGAAAATATCTCATCGGATTTATCATGATCGTATTTGGGAAAGAACCTTGATAAACTACACTGTGCTGGCATTCCCTTATCCCATTGGAAAATTTCTTTTAATACATCATCATACCTTATTTGTGCGGCTCCCGTGCTGTTCCCAGCACCAAGAATCACGCTCATCATAAAACTCTCAAGAATCTCATGATGTTCAACTCCGATCGCTGAACCAGTAGAATGTAAGGGTAGTTCACGGATTTTTTCATGTAACCCAATTCGATCATAAAACTCCTTGATAATTCGCATTCCTCCCCAAGGTGATATTTTCTTGTCGCAGTATTCGTATGGAATGAGTCCGTTCACTTTAAAGGTGTTTGAGTATTTGATGCTAATTTAATATCTTTGAGCTTATTATGACTGGCTTTCATTTTTCACTGCATAATTTGGGTTAAATGCAAAATAATCAGGTCAATATAGCTTTCAATCAATTGCCCTTAGAAGCTTTTTCTTTGGATGGACAAGGGCCTGTCAAGGGTGTCCATTGGGTTGATTTGTGCGTCAGGCCGGGCATTTACACGCCCTTGACAGGTTCTTGTTCATCCAGTAATTTTGCGAATAAGGCAATTGATTGATAACCGGGAAAATGTCAAATATTTTCTTTTTTTTCATCATTTAATGTTGTTCGGTAATCTATATTCAGTAAATTTACCCACTCAGATTGGCAAAGCGCCTTTAAAGTCGACACCGGCAGACGTTAACCTGGTTTCAAAAGCTATTGTTTTTGATCTTGAAACTGTCCAGCTCATTTTTGCAAAAGGGGATTCCATAAAATGTTTTTATAGGGTGAATTCCTTTTCTAAAGACAAGCCCTATACAATTGATGTGACACGGGAGAATAAAATCAATATCCGTCTTAATGTGAATCCCTTTGATGGCGAATTTTATGTATCATACAAGAAGGGGACGGGTTACTTTTACGGTTTCCTGAGAAAAGACTAAAGCATGGTTTAGCCCAGAAAGATCCCCGTCCTGCTGAAAAAGATCCCGTGGGTAAAAAGAATGGCCATGATTGCCTTAAAACCAGTTAGGGTTTACTATTATCATTTGCTTTATTCTCCGTGTCGGGGGGATCAGGCAGAGCCCTGACATGTATATCCTGCTGCGGAAATGGTATCTCTATTCCATGTTCTCTAAAAAGTACATCGATGGCAAGGATGAGATCACTCTTCACATCAAACCCAATATCGAAATGCGCTACCCAGAATTTTAAGCTGAGGTCAACCGAACTATTGCCGAATTTGCTGGCAAGGACAAAAGGCTGGGGATCTTTCAGAATCCTGTTATCTTTCATCATCAGGTCAAACAAAAGCTGCCTTACTTTTTCGAGATCGGTTCCATAAGCAACTCCGAGCAACAACTCAAACCGCCTCCTGCTGTTTCCAAGGGTCCAGTTCACCAGCTGCTGATTTAAAATATCACCATTGGGGATGATTACATCTGCTCCATCCCAGGTGGTGACAACACTGCTCCTTATTCCTATTGATTTCATTCTTCCGGTCTGCCCGGCGAATTCCACGATGTCACCCACATTAACGGGTTTTTCGAATGCGATGACAAGTCCGCTGATCAGGTTATTGACCAGGGATTGCAAACCAAAGCCAATGCCCACGCTCATGGCGCCAAGAATGATTGCGATCCGGTCCATAGGTATCCCCGCGGCACTAAAGGCCACTAAAACACCAGCGGTGATTATAACAATCCTTATCAGTACAAGCCAACTGCCAAGTCCGCCTTTTTTTGATCTTTTTGTTATGGTCACATTCTCAGAACCAAGAAACATGACAACTCGGGAAATGAGGCCCGACAGGAAAAGTACAAGGAAAAATATCAGGATACTTTGATAATTAAACGAAAACTCGCCAATCGTGCGGGTGACTGTCAGGGAATTATGAAATGGCTCAAACATGGTCTGGAAATAGTATGTATTCCGTCCAATAAGAATGAACCAACCCGCAAAACAAAGTAGATAATAAACGAAGGGAATTTCTTTTATACTGTTTTCGTCGGGGAACGTACGTTTTTTCCCTTCCGATCCAAGATAAAAATAATAGGAAATCAGAAGGGTTTCATTTGCAAGGTGAGCAGACCAATAGAGCAGAGAAACAAGAACAACCGCGAACAACCCATTGGTCATTAATATTTTGGAAAGGTTGAGCCCTCCGGCAAGAGTATAGTAAACAGCAAAAAACTGCAATAAGGTCATCACAGCTATTGCAACGAGGATTACCTTCTCCTTCATCTCTTTCTTCCTTTTTGTGGAAAGAAAGAAAACACCTGCCGTCAATCCTGAAATGCTTAATATAAGCATGCTCCACATTTCAAACAACGAATGCCTCAGGATCAGATTGCTGATCAATGCAAGAATGAATAACAGTATGAAAAACAGCCAGGCATTGAACCAGAAACGGGTCATTGAATGCCTTATTATTACTGAAAGTGCAATTGTGCAGATGACCCAGATAATTCCGCTGAATATGAAAGGGGGCAGGGGCAGAAAAAACTGGAAAATAGTGAAACCGAGAAGAATTGCGGAGGGTCCCGGGTTTTTTAACAAATGCCCGGTTTCGCTATGGTGTGCATTACTATTTTCTTTGATCACCTTGCGTCTCAGTATAACCAGGTAGAAATAAATGCCCAGGGTAAACAGGAACATCAGGATAATTTCTTCAAGGTGATTTACGATATAAAAGAAAAGGACAAGGTGTGCTTTTTTAAGGGAGTAGCTTATAATCTCAGAAACAGGTTTCTTATTCACCAGGTTTTGCCCGAAAGATCCGAGTTCGTTTGTCCTGAATTGTTCAAATACTTTTGCATGCAAGGCTTCGGTTTGAGCAATATCTGATTCCAGTCCGAATTTGAGCAGGTTCACCTGGATCTCAAGTTCCTGAATGCTGTCCAATGAAGACTTGAGGGTATTATTAACCGGTTGAATGTCCTTGCTTAAAAAATTTAGTTTCTGGTAGTAGCTCGAAATGGAAACAGAATCAAGCGGGACCTTGTACAAAATACTGTCCATGGCCAGTGAGTCAAGTATAGACTGAGAGCGGCCCACTGATCTGTGATAAAGTACAATTTGTTTTAAACGATTGTTTGTTCTGTTCAATAGCTCATTCAGCAACCTGGAAGTTGTTACGAGGTTAAGCACGGTTTGAGTACTGTCTCCATTTTTTATAACACCCTCAACAGCAAGATCTTTCCATAATTTTAACTGGTTTAATTCATATCTGATCTCATGATATTTAAAACCCGCCCTGAGGAAATTCCTGGCTTCCTCAATTTCATTTTTAATAAGGAAAAAGTACCTGCTTTGTTTGAGGACTAATTGGTGTTGCTGGTAGTTTGCAAAACTTTGTCGTAATCCAGTATTTGCCAGGTCTTTCGTTTTCGATAATAATGGATTTTTATCAGGGTTCTGAATAATGGACGAATCTGCCGGAGGTATGGCTGTCAGGGTAAAACCGTTTAAAAAGCAAACGAGAAACAGGGATAAAACAAATCTGATTTTCATACAGTGAATGGATTTGCAAGAATTTCTCTACCAATCCTTCTAAAACGTCTCGTTCAGGTTGAAGAAAATTCCTTTCGTTCCGTCGGCTCCAAAGCCGAAATCAACGCAAAGGTTTGAAAGAGTTTTCCTGCTGAACATGACCCTTAATCCAAATCCGGCGGCAGGATCGTAATACTGGAAAAGTTTGCGGGTTCCGTCATCTGAGCTGGCTGTGGTTATATTTACAAATGCAACCCCGCTTAAAATACCTGAATACGGGCTTATCGGGAACCTGTATTCTGTTTCCCCGTATAGAAAATTCACACCCCTGATGCTTCCCTGGATATATCCTCTACCTGCCCGGTTGTACATGTCCCAGCACAGTGCAGGCAATCCAAGGTAAGGAACAGTGCCTTTCTCACAGAACTGGCCCAGGTACCAGAATCCTATAAGGTGGTCGGGGCGGCGTTTTGAAAAACTGATATACGTCCTGAATTCAGTATTCAACATCAGGCTGTTTTTTGAGCTGCCGAGGAAGGAAAAATTTGGCCTGAAGGCAAGATTCGCCATATATCCTTTTGTAGGGCGGATGGTATTATCCCTGCTGTCGAGCAATATTTCAAGGCTGAGACCCGACATGACATAGCTTAGCGGGTCAAAACCGTGATCGGTGCTGTATTTATAATGACTTGTTTCCTGGGGCGGGATACTGTCGGTGTGATTGTGATCAACTATATTGTAAAAATCATCCAGGCAATACCCGATTCCGAAATACCAGCTCTTTGCAAACCTGAAATAAAATGTCTCATAAAGCCTGATGTATTCATAATTCAGCGGCTGGGCATCGGGAGGCAGTGAAGCGGTCTGTCCGCCGTCGTTAAACACTATCCCCCGGTTGGTATGCATTTTGATCCCGGTTCCCAGCCCGTAAGTTGGCTGTGAAAAAACAAGGTATCTCCAGTCTCCGCGTAAAATATATTTGGAATCTTCGGTGATGATGTTGCTTCTTACGGTAATAATTGTTTGCTCTGCAGTGGTAATATTGATGGCTGCGCAAACTGAAGAGACGGGTGTCGTGACAGGATCGCCAAGGGTAATGGCCATGGTTGTTCCCACTCCGATCAGCATACCGTAGGCAGGATTATACCCGATAAATGGTGTGGTGGCAAAATAAGGCTTCTTAATCTGAATAGGTTTAAATGTGAGACTGTCACGTTTCGCACGTTTGGCTTTTTTAACAAAAATGCTGAATACGTCGTCCTGTTTAAATGTTTTCTCAGTCTTTTGGGCTGATAACGTGGTGCGTTGTAAAAGAAATAAAATCAACAGGATGATAACACCTAGCGTTTTCCGGCAAAAAATCAATCTTATCATTTATATATCTTTATGACAATGAACCCGCCTGTATGTTAAAATAACAGGCAATTGCCCTTATTCTTTCTGATCATTTCCCTTTTTACCACCCACTCCCTGGAAGTCGCTGACATCGGCCATCGCCTGGTCTTCCGCTTCGGGAAAAAATCTCATAGCCGATTTTTTAAGGAGGATCAATTCCGACTGTAGTGCTGCAGCCCGTTTTTCGGGTAATGTCTCGATAAGAGTCTCAAGCATTGCCTTCAAACGGCGTGCGATCTGGATGCTCGTTCCTCCAAATTGCCGGATCTCGGTGACCGCCAACCCTACAAAATCTTCCCAGTCAGGAGTCCTGTAAACAAGCCGTACCGAACCCTTTGAATCCGACCTGAGCCCCTCATCCAGGCGACGGATGCCGAGATGGCGAAGAAGGTACTGGATCTGGTCAAGGGCCAGAACTGCCGTGGTTGGGTCATTTATAGCCGGGGACAGGCCCTTTGAAGCGATGTCGACAATGATACGGAACGCAAAGCCGGGATCCTGCTGAAGTGTTCGTTCAGGGCCAACGGCCACCGAATGATACAGCGAAGCTGCCGATGGAATATCTCCTTCTCCGTAAATCCTGAACAGGGGATGTTCTGCCGCTACAAAATCCCCCACCTGTGGGACCATTTCTATCACACAATCATACCGCTGTGCTATGGAAACAAGTCCGTCAATGTCAAAAGCAAGCACCACACCCTCCCTTGGGTTAAGAATTGTGGTCCGGGGATGGCTTTCAAGTATTTTCACGGGTTTTTGTATAGTCCCGGATGAACCGGAAAGCAGCCTTGGATAAACATTTTTGATAACATCCCTGCCCATTCTTGCTACTAATTTTAAAGCTCCGCTAGGCCTCAATGAACGTCCCACTTCATCTACAAGGTAGATGAAAACACCCAGGCTTACCGCACAACTGTAACAAGCAACATATGCAGTAAGCATCGGAACTGCAGCTTTTATCCTGAGCAAGGCGGCCAAAGTGAAAGTGAATGTAAACATGAATAAAGTCAATGAGAGCTTGGTCACCGGGTTCCGGAACACCAGGCCTATGAAGCGCGGTGTAAGAGATGCACTGGCCAGCTGTACCGAAATCAGCAAGGCCGAGCAAACAAAAACAATAAGTGTAAACATTGATGCGGCTAGAGTGCCCATAACCGCCATGGAGGTTGAGGGATCGAACTCTGCATTCCATCCCATTTTTACTTCGATCCCGTTAAGGGCCCGAACCGTAACCATTGCCACAAACATGCCTGATGTGGGAAGAATCCAGATCGAACTTTTGAAGTAATCTGTAATACGATATCGCTGAAGCCAGGTCATTCCAATCAGGGATTTTAGAAAATTCATATGGACGTTTAACGCCGGTTCTAAATTACTCAAGAATCATGTAAGAAACAATAGTTTAATGATAAAGCTGAGATTTTTATACCTCCACAAGTGGAATTTACGTATCTTTACACTCTGAAACCTTTGGAAGGATAATACTTTCCCGCTGACAACCACAACCTCTCTCACTCAGACAGTCAGTAATTCCAGGATAAGATTATATAAAAGGTTATTATTTTTAAATCATTTTAAATCAAATTATGGCCAGACCCAGGGAAACATTTAATAAAAAAGAGTTGCAAAAGACTCGGGCAAAAAAGAAGAAGGATAAAGAGCAGAAAAAAGAAGAACGCAAAGCAAATACCGGTAAAGCGAAAACGCTTGAAGATATGTTCGTTTATGTGGATGCTTATGGTAATCTCGTTGCAACTCCTCCTGACCCCAGGCACAGGATTGATATAAAGGTTGAGGATATACAGATCAGCCCCACAAAAAAAGAAGATATTGATCCGGCCAGTCTTATCAGAAAAGGCACAGTCACTTTCTTTAATGATTCCAAAGGTTACGGTTTTATAAGGGACCATGATTCCCAGGAGAGTATTTTTGTACACATCAATGATGTTGAAGGCCAGATAAAAGAAAAAGATAAAGTTAGTTTCGAGACAGAAAGAGGTGTGAAAGGTTTAAACGCGGTCAGGGTTAAATTAACTACCTGATGTTTAAATCTGAATATTTTCGTAACAAATTCCATAAAACATCACAACGTTCAGTTAAGGAATCAGAACAATCCCTTATTACTCAGTGTTGCCTTATCAATCCTGTAATTCCTGGTTGAATAATCTTCATTTTGAATGGTGAAAAATACTTAATACTAAGTATTTTATTAAATTTGCCCAGGTACATCGTTGAAACTCCATGGAACAGTTGAGTAAAAGTGCAGAAGGTTATAACCTCTTTTTCAGGTTTATCGAAACCTATGCCCCGATAGGTTTTGAAAGGATAAACCGAAAGGATCCGATGAATGTTCAGATTGAACAGTTAATGGAATCCAATAAACAGTTTTTCTACATCGCTGATCTGCTCCAGATCCATTTCTTTCATGTAAGTGTAATGAGCGCTCAAATGATGGGAGTGGAACCTGAAATACTTAGTCCTTACCATTTTTTCGAATCCACACACCCGGATGATATCTACAGGTTAAGCCTGGGCCGGGCCAAACTTTTTAAAATTGCTCACGATCTTTACAAAGCCGAAAAGGGATTTACAGTAATGTCGACCAACTTCAGGATGCGGAATGCCAAAGGCTCCTATTCTGATATACTGTCTCAGCTTTATATCTATTACAGCACAATTCCTTTTAAATCGGTCTTTGTTTTAAAAGTTCATACCAATATCGATTGGTATAAAATGCCAAAGAATTGTTATCATTACTACCTCGGGAACGATATCTCCTATTTCAGGTATCCCGATGAGGATTTGTTGAAGCTGCATATTCCTTTTTCTGTCCGTGAGTTTGAGATCATAAAATTGATAGAGTCAGGCTTAAGCAGTGAGGAAATTGCCGATAAGATCTACCTGAGTGTTCATACGGTTAACACGCATCGCAGGAATATGCTTAAAAAGGCCGGAATGAATTCCATGCCCGAGCTGATTTATGATCTTATTAAGCGGGGATTGCTGTAGAAGAAGACTTCAAAATATGAAATGACTCATAATGGTTGCTCCAACTCATTGTTGGAGTTTATCCATCCGACAAACAACTTATAACCCAGCGAAAAGACAATTGCCCCGGTAAAGAGCCCGATAAAACCGGAGAATACGAATCCTCCGATAACACCAATGAAAATCACCACCATGGGTACCGGGGCTCCCTTTCCAAGCATAAGGGGAGTAAGCACATTATCGGACAAGGCAACCAGGATCAGGGCTACTGTCCATAAAATCGCAGGTAAAATTGTTTTCACTGCGAAAAAATAAATGATGACAGGCACCGTCACAAGTAACACCGGTAATTGAAGGACAGCAAAAATAAATGCAAACAACGCCCATATTCCGGCATAGGGAACCCCTGCCAGGAAGAACACTGTTCCATTCAACAGGGCCATTACAAGTGATTCTCCGAGGATCCCTTTAACGACTGCGGCGACTGTTTTAATTGTAAGATCGGCAAATTCATCTCCCCGCTCACCTCCGACTTTCCTGAAAAATTTACGGACATTTTCAGCTGTCCCTCCTATTGCCAGAAGAACGCCTGCAATGAGAAGGGATATCATGATCTGTATTATACTGCCAAAAGCGCTCAATATTCCCTGTCCCACCTTTTTCCCGAATTCTAATATCTGATCCTGGTACTTCAGGACCACCGGCTTGATATCTGTAGTAACATTTTGCCAGAAATCATAAAGTTTACCTCCAACGATGGGCCAATCTTTTACCTTCTCAGAAGGCGGAGGGATAGTGAGAGTGCCGTTATCATAACTTGCTTTAAGTGACTTTACCTCATCAAAAAGGGAACCGACCAGCATCCAGGTGGGAAGTATGATTATTGTCAAAATGGCAACAATGATAATTACAGAGGCCAGTTTGGGTTTTCCTCCCATCTTTTTAGACAAGCTGGTGTGAAGAGGATACAAGGCCATAGCAAGTATGAAACTCCATAGCATTATGCTCATAAAGGGGTACATGATAGCCAAACACCAGCCGACAATCAATAAAAGTATAAGCAGCCTGATTGTGATGTCGTAAACCGGATTGTGAAACAGCTGATTTTTCATGCGCGGATTATTTATAAAGTTAACATCATAATTGATTTTTTCATGGGATTTTGATTTGCTTACCCGGCTGTTTTGGGCTTGGCCCGGGTTGTTTCAAAAAACACATGCAATATAATATTTAATGCGAACAAATTTACAGTATCATAATGTGAATCATATTGATAAGTTATATTGCCTTCATAAGCAAGGCGGGGCCCCCAGGAAACTGTGGTGCCAGCTATCAGCCTGACCCTGTTTACAGTGGTGTACCGGGAATCATAGTAGAATTCAGCATTAACGTATGGTACTATGGTACTTCTCCTGCAATCATATTCCTTTTCAAGCATCATCCTGTAACGAAATCTGTACGAGAACACAGGATCCTGCCCAAGCCAGCGGCAATCGGTGCGCAACCTGAACGAAAGTAAAAACCGTCTTTTATACGGCACCCTTTTATGGATTTCAGCAAAAACCTGGTCTTCGGTGTAATCACCTGAATTTTCACCCAGGCTCCATCCTTCCATAAACCCCCAGCGAACCAGCCAGGGCTTCACTTTCTCCACCCGGTTATCATCAACTAGTTTTGCCAGAAAGGGACGTTTCGTGCGCCCCCAGGCATAATCAGCCTGTAAATAAATATTCAGATCCCGGTTTTTACTCTCATCGTATTTCGTAAGGGCAATAAATGATGAAAGTCGCCAGGAAGGCGTAAGCCTGTACCATATGTCTGATTCCGGCCAGAACTCAAAAGATGTATTTTGCGCCAAACCATCAAGGGTTAATAACAGACCTATGAAAAGAACCGATAGAGATATCGGGAGTCTTTTTCTCATTATTATTTTTTCTTCCCGAATTTATTAAAAACTCCGGAATCTTCAGCCTTTGTATGAAGTTATATTCATAGCCCGGGGTCAAAACCAAAAAAAGACTTTAATACGGCCAATTGCCCTGCCCGAGACAGCAAGAAAAAAAACTTTCAGCGACAGGTAACATCGACCCTGATGATCTTATCCAATTTGTAAAAATCATTCATTCTTTTATCAGTCCTTTTTGCACAAGATCACTGTGGATGGCTTTAATGATTTCATCAAGCGTCTGGTCAAATTGTGTAGGATTAAGACTGGATGTTGTACCCGACCAGAGAAGCTTCTTTTCGTCAAGAGAATAGAAGTTCGTTTCAACATAAAAAGTCTTGTCTTCGGAATAATAACCGGGAGTAGAATACCTGTACCCGTACCATCCTCCATAAGACGTACCCTGGTTATAAGAAACGCTTTTATTAACATTGGTTAACCGCATCAGTATGATCCCGTCAAAACCATCCTTTTTCAGTTTTATATCCAGCTTGCCCGGGGCTGTATCTGCCGGCTGAATGTAATTGTAAGATTGCACCGCTGTAACTTTCTTTATGGATGCAACAATCTTATCTTCTGCAATCCTCCTGGAAGATTCATCTTTGAATGGGGCAACAACCAGTACTTTTTTAAATGGAATTGCACTGCCTGATTTCCATGATGGGTCTGTCCAGCTTTTTGTGATCTGGGTTGAAGGAGAGCATGCAACCATCAATACGATCAGGCTTAATAAGAAGAAGGTTTTCTTTATCATATGTTCCTGTTTTAGATTGTGAATACTGCAGGGCGCCATACACTGTCGTCTGGCGCCTGTTTTTATATGATTTTATTCTATGGCAAATAACATATTGCATTTAGATTACTACTGCCTAGCCCAACCTGTCTCCTGAAAGCTTTGCGGCAGCTGAAGGGAGTTTTGCAGTGGTTCTTTTCTTCCATTCTTCTTCCAGTAATTCCCTGGCTGCTTGTTCAAGGATATCGGGCGCTGCCCATGCATGAACATCAAAGTCATTTTTTATGTAAGCATGACTTAGCATAAAGTCCTTGCCGATTTCAACCGATACAAGGTTTTGCGGTGACAGGTTTGGCACCATATCAACAAGCCTGATCCCTTCATAAGTATCTTCAACATCACGATAGAAGGTCTGTTTGTCGAGGATGGCCGCTGCGGCATGTTTATGCTCATTGGCCCAACGTCCCACTTTGATCATGCCTTTCAGAAAAGCAACTGCAAGCTCAGGATGTTCATTATACATCACATCGCTGCAGGTGATGGCAGCAGGAATGTTAGCAACCTGTAAAGTCCAGTCCGGATATCTGGACAGGTCTTCGATGGACTTAAACTTACCGGTTGTTTCGGAGAGCACACTAAGCACCCGGCTTTGGCTATACATGGCATCGATCATACCTTTTTCAAGTGCTGTTTCCAACGGGCGGAAGGCTAAGTCATGTTTATGATCGCGTCGAAGCCATAATTCCGATGGATTTTCCATTTCAGGCCCCATCATCTCAGGCACATCATACCAGTCGTCAGGGTAAGGGAATTCAACAATCTGCACATCAGCGCGGGTCATGCCATTTACGCGCAACATCAGCTCAATTCCCTGTTCCTCCTGGATTCCCCACCAGTCGGTCTTTATTTTATTCTGGCTCCTTGATAAACCAATCTTCTTGCCTTTCAGGTCCCCCATCCGGTATATATCATCCCTTGAACGTACCATCATCACTCCGCCTTCTTTTGGCACATGGGTCACACCTAAAAGCCTTGTCCTGCGAATATCTGCCTGCACATGAATCGGAGGGAACAAGCCGCCAAAACGGATAATATTATCCATGTTGTGAATATAATGAGGATACCAGTCGTTCTCTTTGCGGGCCCGCAAATAAAGATACTTAATATCCATCTTTTTATATATTTCCTTGGTCCAGCCCAGTTCCTGGTCAACATTACTTGCTGATACCAACGGACAGTTGGTGTAATAAACTTCATTCCAGTCCAATGGTACTGTTTTGAGTTTGCCTGCCTTTTTGGCATCGGCAATAATTCCATCCATGTCCGGAGCTATCCGTTTTGTTTCGCTTGCCATAATTTTTTGATTTAATTTTTAGGTTTCTGAGAGGAATGTTGGCTTATATAAATTGTTCATTTAAAGCATATAAATTTACGTTCATGGCAACTTATGGACAATACTTAACATCAGGTAATTTTTTGATCAGCTGCAAATGCCCTTTTGCAAAATACCTGTCACTAAGTATTATTTTCCCTGGATGAGGCCGGGATTCAATTATTACCTTTGCAAAAAATGACTTTAGCGAGAAACAGCATTTAACAGATTTGAAAGAAGAAAATTCAGGTATCAGTATGGGTGACGTCGAAAATGTATCGGGAGATGAGTGGCATTACAGGTTGATTTCCGAAGTGATTGCCGATTACTTCTTCGTGCTTGATATTGGCCCCGGTGAAGATCTTAAAGTTAGCTGGGCATCAGATAATCTTTTACAGGAAACCGGTCGAAAGCATGGAGAGATTTTGACACTGGATGCATGGAAAGCCATCATTCATCCTGAAGATATGCCTGGGCTGTTAAACCTGATCTATCAAATGCAGACAAGCCTGGAGAAAGGGACATTCGAATGCAGGTCATTTCATAAAGACGGACATGAACGATGGGTCAGGATTTTTGCCCGTCATAAAAAAGGACCGGATGGTAAACCATCTCAAATAATCGGGGCAGTAAGGGAAATCACGGAGCAAAAGAAAACGGAGCAACTACTTCATGATTCTGAAAAGAAATATCGCAAACTTCATTCCAGTATGACCGATGCATTCTGCTCGGTCAATATGAAAGGCGAAATGCAGGATTTTAACGAGAGCTACCGAAGTATGCTTGGATACTCTGAAGATGAATTGCTTAAGCTCACCTACATTGATCTGACACCTGAAAAATGGCATGTCATGGAAGCCAGGATTGTCGAAGAGGAGATTCTGCCGAATGGTTCTTCGGGAATATATGAAAAAGAATACAGGAGAAAGGACGGAAAGATAATTCCTGTCGAACTCAGGACCTTTTTAATCAGGGATGAAGCGGGGAATCCCTCGGCCATGTGGGCTATCGTCAGGGATATCTCGGAACGAAAACTGTCAGAAGAAAAACTTAAAGCGGCTCTCGATGAAAAGGAAACATTATTGAGGGAGATTCATCACAGGGTCAAGAACAACCTCCAGACGGTGATAACCCTGATCCAGATGCGCTCTCCCGAGATCCGGGATGAGGTGTCACTGAGAATTATTTCCGAGTTGCAGGAACAGATCAGGACCATTGCAATAATATACCAGGAATTATTCCAGTCTGAAAAATTGTCAAAGGTTCCCATGCAGCCATATTTTGAACTCCTGACCTCATATCTCGTAAAAACCTTTCATAAAGGAAATCATCTGAAGGTTCAAGTGAATTGTAAGGACACAATTCTGGATGCTAAATGGGCTATGCTCTGCGGTTTGATAGTAAATGAATTGGTTACAAATGCATTGAAATATGCATTTCCCGAGGGATTTACGGGAAATCAGTTGATTTCTGTTCATTTAAAGGATGATAGCGAAACCTATACCCTTACGGTTGCTGATACCGGGGCAGGTATGCCCGTTGCCCTGGATATTCAAAATCCCTCCTCTACAGGGCTGCAGCTTGTTAATCTTTGGGGTAAACAACAATTGAACGGCAAGCTGGGCCTTACCATCTCTAATGGCACAGTAATTACAGTTACTTTTAAGATCTCAGACCCTGCTTAACATGACTGCATTATTATTTTTATTTGATCTAAACAAACTATTCGCGATTTAATGTCGTATCTTTGCAGTTTATTGCATTGATATGAGTTCCTTGAATTTTCAAAATGACACGGCAGGCAGTTCGTGGATATCGATAGTAAAACATTACAATCATCCCGACCTGAAAAAAAGCTGGTTCCAGTTTTCCAGCAGTTTTCTGCTTTATACCCTTTCCTGGGTTTTAATGTACCTGAGTCTTTTCTTTTCTTACTGGATTACCCTGGCGCTGGCAATTCCTGCTGCAGGAATGCTTGTGCGTTTATTCATCATTTACCATGACCTGGGCCATGGTTCATTTTTCCGGTCACGGAAGCTGAGCAACTGGATGGGTCTTTTCCTTGGTATTCTTACATTCACTCCATACTACAGCTGGTCATCCAGCCATCATATCCATCATGAAACCGTGGGGAATCTTGACAAACGGGGTATCGGTGATGTATGGACCATGACTGTGGATGAATACCTCGGAAGTTCCCGCTGGCAGAAACTCGTCTACAGGTTTTACCGCAACCCTTTTACCTTGTTCGGCATAGGGCCGTTATATGTGTTCCTTATAGGAAACAGGTTTACGAAAAAAGGAATGGACGCAAAAGGCAGGATGGGTGTGTATTTAACCAATGCCGGGCTGCTTCTTTTTGCTGCTTCAATGATCCTGCTGATGGGGGTTAAGGCATTCCTGCTGATTCAGTTCCCAATCATTTATATTGCAGGCATCCTCGGGTTCTGGCTTTTTTATGTCCAGCATCAGTTCAATCCCACCCTCTGGGCCAAAAGCGATACCTGGAATTATAAAAAAGTGGCGCTGGAAGGAAGCTCCTATTATGAACTTCCACGCATCCTTCGATATTTCACCGGGAACATCGGCTTTCACCACATTCACCATCTCAGCCCGTTGATACCGAACTACAATCTTGCCCGCTGTCATCGTGAAAATGCCCTGTTCAACGGCATCAAACCCCTTAGGTTCTGGCCGGGATTTAAAACAATCTCCCTCCGTTTGTGGAACGAGAGAACACAGGAAATGGTCAGTTTCAGAAAACTTAAGCTCAGCGCTCCCATAAAAGTATCCTGATCATACTTCCGGCGATCAGGATATTTTCATCGCCACGGGAGCCGTCACGATTAGGCCGGATCCTTATGGAACCTGGTAAATGTTTGATTCATTCCTGTAACCACTGTTCTTCAGATACCAGTCAGGGTATTGTATTCCCGCTGATTGTGCCCACGCGGCGAATTTAAGATACCCGCTTGTAATCTGGGCTCTTTCATTGGTATAATTGAAACCCGACGATATCCTGATAGCCCAGGGAAGGTTTGATTTTGTTTTATAGTACCTTCCTGATGCCGGATCGGAATCATCATCACCCGTTTTGAAATAGGCTTGGTTTACAAGGCTCGTAGGAGGGTTATCGGACAGATGTACCTCTTTCCCCCTTTCAAGATTGATGATCATGAAAGGATTGAACTGGTCGATCCCGACATCAGCAATAGAATAGGTATTGGGTTTGAAAATAATTGAAATTACGGTAGTATCTGGTTTCACATAGGTTTCTCCCGGCACCGTATTGACACCGAAACCCCCTTGTGATGGCATGATCTTGTTGACATTGTCGAAGACGATCACTGTGATCTTATCCTGCCCTGCTTCAGTTCCGTTCGGGTTAAGATGGATGAAACTGTCTTTCAGTTTATACCCTGCAGCTTCCACATCAGCTGCTGCAACGAGGTTCCCTGGAAACTGGAAACCAAATCCGTTCTGTAACCCGGCGCCAATAGCCCGGATAACGAACGTTGCTTGAACCTCAGTTACCTTATTGTTTGCATTGGTGATGGTTTTGAAACGGTAGTCAACTACCAGGTCATTGAAATCATAATCACCCTGGTTTGGCCAGAGGTCTTCGAAAGCGAGCGAACCAAAATCCGTTAGCGGAGAATAATTGTTGAAAGCCCTGGCCGGATCGTTCGGGTATGCATCATCTGCATCCGGAATACCGTCTCCGTCCTTGTCGGGTGAACTTCCCGTTTGTGAATAATTTGCCTGTATTTCTGTCGGATCAAGCGCCCTGTTGAAAAACTTGCATTCATCCACGGATCCATTGAAGAACTTCTGGGTGCCATCGTCCGAACCTATTGACAGATCCCTGCTGTTCACATATAATAAGCCGGTCACAGCTTTACTGTTCCTGAGTTGTCCGTTCACATAAAATTTCAGCTGCTGTCCATCATAGGTCATGGCAAGGTGATACCATTGGTTTAAAACAGGAAGTCCTCCTCCCCAGCTAACCACCTGGGTAATATTGCCAACAAGCCTGATCTGGGCACCCCAGCCATCCCAGTTTCCCAGTCCGAGTCCGTGCCCGTCATAATCTCCTTTCTGGAAGATCTTCGTAGTTGCATAATTCGTTGTTTTAGCCCAGGCCATCATGGTAAGTGCGTAAACAGGATTCAGATTAAGTTTGCTGGGAACCTTAACAGCACCTGTTGAACCGTCAAAAGTGAGGCAGCTTCCAGAGATGCCCTGGCTCCATGTTGCTCCTGTGATGGTCCCGTTGTTGACTCCTTTACTGTCATTGGCAATACTCCCGTTGTTTTCATCAAGCTTCCAGTAAGAAACGAGGTTGTCGCCACCATTCCCGGGATCCGGGGTGGAACCATAAATTTCAAGGACTTCCGAATCAGTCAGCGCCCTGTCGTAAACCAGCATCTCGTCAATGGTTCCTTTAAAAGGATTAATCGGCATCTCTTTGCCAATATACACGTCTCCGGCCGACAATTGCAGATTTCCTGTATTGGCCGTATATGTTCTCAGGAGGCCGTCCAGGTATATTTTCATCATTGATCCGTCATAGGTCATCGCAACATGATGCCAGTCTGTATCCAGAACACGGTTGGTGTATCCCGAGTTCAGGGATTTCCATACCGGGGTATACAATGCAAAACCAGGCCGTCCCTGGGCGTCGATGCTTACATTATATTTTACATTCTGATAAATGAAAGTCCCGTTATCACCTACCGCGTTCAGCCTGAACCAAAATGAAAAGCTTATGCTGCCGCCTACCGGATTGAATCCGGTTCTTGAGATCTGGACCAGGTTGTCGATCCCATTGAACTGTAGTGCGCTTCCCCTGATACCCGGCACCCAGGCTGCTCCGCTGATAACTCCATTATGACCGCCCACGGAATCTCCCACAGTGGTACCTGAATTTTCATTAAAATGCCATGCCGCGATCAAACCTGCAGATGGAATATTCATGGGATGAGGAATTATTCCACTTTTAAGGGCTTTCGTTAAGTAAACCGGGACGGTAGTACCTGTGATCGTCACGGGGTTGCCGTTAACCTGCACCTGCATGATATAAGACGGGATATTGAGCTTTACAGGGAGATAATTATCCAGGCCATTGAAAAAACCACGGTAATATTGCATGTCTCCTGCCAGGGAAGTTATACTGATCACAGTGGATTTATCAGAATAGATCTGAAAAGTAACATCCCTGGAAGTTTCCCAGGTGAAGTTGGACGGGACTTTCAGATCCTTCATTTGTTCCGCCGTCACCCCTGTGCCGGGATCATTTTTTTTGCATGAAGCGATGATGAGGATCACCAGAAACATGCAGAGGATAGCATAAAGTCTTGACATGACGGAGGATTTATTACAAAGGTACCTCCGGGATCAGGTAATAGCAAGTATAAATGCGTAAGTGGCAGTAATAATTTTGTTTTTGTCACTATTTAGACATCATTTAACTGAAAGTCACAACGATGTTCCTGATCTGCTGCCTTTAATTACAGAAATCCCGGGATGTTAAAAGGACCTCTGTTTTTCTATTATTTCACAAATGATGCAAGGATACCAAGTGCGATCAGAACCAGGCCTGTAATTCCCTTTTCATGATGATCCAGGAAGCCTGATTTGAATTTATTGACACCTTTCATTCCCAATATGACGAGAAGGAGCATAACAGCTAATGTAGTAAGGATATAAACCACCGAAACAACAAATATACCTGCCCAGCCAATGGTGCCTGCCTGAAAATAATATGCTTCAATTTCAATGCAGGGAGTAAGGAACATGGCAACACTCAAAGAAGTCAGGATTGCGAACCACCTTGATGTTTTTCCCTCTGTATCATTCAACAGCTGTTTTATATCATGCTCATGATGATGACTGCGGAAGTCAAGGATCACATATATCATGCCCAGCACTATCAGAATGGCTGGAGCGATGGTCTCCGATATCATCGAATACTTTGCTGAAAGCTTATATCCTATGAGCCCGACTACTATTCCTATTATGATTGTGCTCAGGGTATGGGCAGCCCCGGTAATAACGGTTGCCCACACCGTCTCGGTCCCTGTCCATTTTTCGGTTTTCGCAACAACGATCAATGGCAGCCAATGATTAGGGATCAACGCATGAATTATGCTCAGAATAAGGCTCCCTATGAAAATCTGGTACATGTGTCGGTAATTAAAATCCAAAATAAAATTTATTTTTCAATCAGGAAATATGTCCCCCCGTTAACTTCCCCATCGTCGACCAACCTGAATTTAGTCCTGCCAAATAATTTCTTCCACTGCTTTTTTGAAGTCAGCATGAACGAAAGGACATTCAGAAGGGCAAATGATGAAAGCGTTGGTGTTAATACAATCATCAGCATTCTGCCTCCGGGCTTAAGGATCCTGCTTATTTCATTGAGTGCATTGAGTTTCTGGTCTCCGAGATGATCAATCATGTATGAACTGACAACAGCCTCAAAAGCTCCATCCTGAAACCCGGTATTCGTAATATCTCCCTGCACTATTTCCACCTGCCCTCCAATCCCGGCCAGCTTCAGGTTCCTCTCAAGAAGGGTGTTCCCACCTCCTGCAATATATTCGGCATTAAACAGGTCAAATGCGGTGATTTTTCCCGGGAATATCCTGCTCAGCGCAATCGTTGTGCGTCCTGCGCCACAACCGGCATCAAGAATACGGGCTTTATCGTCTTCAAATAATTTCACCCAGGGCAGGGTAAGGTAGCTGTTGTTCTTTGGTGAACGGACAATCAGATTCCCGATGAAAAAATTGATTGAAAGCAGGAACAGGAAAAATGCAAGTAGCTGAAGGGTCTGGAAGGAAACGTATAAATGAACGGCCGATGCAAAGAAAACGACTGATACAACCCAGAACCCGTTATGCCACCCAAGACTCCATCCTGCATCAATCTTTTGATCTTTTCCATTTTTGTGGAAAGTCCGTTTCAGGCTTAGTTTTATTTTTTCCGGCAAAACCACTGCTACCGACAATGATAATACAAGAAAAATTGCAATGTGGATGAGCACTACTCCAATTGTCAGGCCTGCAACCCATTTCAGTTGAGGCATAAGAACGAGGATCATTACTGAAGCAATAATGCCAATGAATGCCATAATTTTTGAATGACCCATAACAGATAACCAACGTTGATTTTTCATTTGAAAATCCTCCTTTAATAAATTGAATACTGAATTTCCCTTTGATTTTTCAAAGGATGAACCGGACCCTGAAATTTCAGGCGGGTTTCACGGGGATGAATATCCGGCGAGCTATGCTTTCGTAAGGGGTCTTAGCGGGATTCTCTGTGTACATTTCAAATCCGGTGATTTCAGCAATCTGGTATCCTGATTGGTCCAGCCAGCCATGCCTGAAGGCGATAAGACTTCTGAAGACACTTTGAATCGTACCTTTAAAAATGTAGGTGGCATATTTTCCGTCAGGAATTTTCATCAATCCTGTTTCCTTAAAAACAGGAAATCCCTCCGGAACTGTGATGCACGCCCTGAACCTGCATTTCTCATATTCGGTGAAAAAGGGCATATCCAGCATCACACCAATAAACCGGGTGTCAGTTGTAATAAGGTCTCTTGGTTCCGCCCAACGGTTTAAAACCTTAAAGGCATTTGGGATCGCATCTTCATCTCCGAGATGAGTCTCCATGAAAGCAATATTCAAAGAACGAACCTGCTCAACCGCGATATCTGTCGCTGAAGGAAATCCTCCGGCTTCTTCATCGGTCAAATTCATGGTCCAAAATTCGGGAGTATAAAGGTCTGATGATTTGCCTATGTTGGGTTTCAATGTGCCAATCTTGCTTATTTCATCAAACGGTAGTTGGCGGAAGGCTTCAGGTGTCGTACCATAATATTTCTTAAACGCCCGGATAAAGGTCGATGGCGATGAAAACCCGCATTGAAAAGAAGCATCCCCCACACTCAGTTCCGGGTAGAGTTTCAGGAAATGCGCTATCCGTTCAAGCCGAAGGCGAATGATGTATTGCTTCGGGGACTCCCCCACATAAAGGGAAAATATCTTCTGAAAATGGAAAGGTGAAAAGAACGCAAGTTCAGAGAGCCTTTCAAGGGAAAGATCCCCCGAAAGATTCTCCTGTATGTATACCAGGACTTTCCTGATCCTTAAGAGGTATTCTTTTTCTTTATTATCTTCCGGAGGATGATGCACTGATTTAAAAGATATTATTTCTTCAATAAATTATTGCTGTCGGCTGATAAAACTATACAAATCTATGTAAAATCAATACGGGGAAGAAAAAAGTCTTGAATAAAATGGGATTAACCCCACCATAAGCTCTGAACCCTGTTTCCTTTTCAAGGGGCGGGGAATTTCCCCTTAGAGATTAAACTTATAGTTATGCTGAGTGCAGGATCTGTCTTTTCCTTCCCAGGAAAGACAGGATGAGCAGGATTAAAGTGGTTACAAATATGTAGTTCGCGATGCCCAGTTCCTTTGACCCGGCGACTGCACCGGTAAAATCAAAGAAGGGGGCAGAGTTCAGCATGCCATAGACCATGATAGTGAAAATAACTTCGAACAGTTTGCTTCCCCCGCTTATGATCCCGGAGGAAACCGCAAAAGCAGGAATAAACACTGCTCCCACAGTAATGGCATAAACAGCATATATATTACCGGAGAGAAGTTCCCTGAGCATTATAGGGACAGCCAGCGAGAGCATTAGCAGAATGGCAGAGCAAAGGGTAGCGGGTAGCTGGCGACGAAGCGGGAAGGCCGCAGAAAAAATGTATTCGCTGCAGCGGTTGTTCAGCTCCCTGCATCCCAGTTTCGACAGGATCAGCACCTGCAGGAACCACAGCAAAGGCAATCCAAATTTATATGAGAAATCGAGAGGAGCAAATACAGTTGCAATGAACACACCGACAGTTAGGATAAACCAGAACTTCGATCTACCCCTGAGCATAAGCTGCAGTTCGGCTTTCACCAGGCTGAAAAAACTGAACTTTGCTTCAGCCGCAGGCAGTTCACGGTATTTAATACGAAGTGGCATGGAGTTATCATCAGCAACAGCATGTTCTTTCTTCCGGAACCAGGATTCTTTCTGTTTTTTCTCTTTGACTTCGGATGTATCAAACCTGTTAAAACGGAGTGAGGCCAGCAAGACCAATCCAAAGGCGGCGCTCATCCAGAATAAGCGCTGAAGAATGATCCATATATTCCATTCCATTCCTTCCCAGGTAAACACTTTACACATGGCGGTTGAACCCATGATAAGGATTCCGGTACCATGCTTACCGTTCCAGTCGGGATGGATCGCCGTGATGGATCTTTGTATTTCAAGCATGCAGGTGTTGATGCCGAAAACATCTGTCGCCTGCGACCCTATGCCTATGGAGACAAGAAAAATCCATACAAAAAAATAAGCGATATTGGCGAATCCCCTGCCCTGACCGCTTAAAGAATCGAAAAACAAAGCAAGTGCTGAAACAATAAACATGGCGGGAACCGTGATGATAAATAGTGGTAACAGCAGTTTTCCTAATTCCAGGTGGCCGGTTTCTCCCCTCACCAGGAACATCACTATGGTCATCACTGCAATAACCAGGAGCATCAGCAGAAGCACTGCGAAATTACTGAGCAGTTTCCCGGTAAGGTATTGAACCTTATTGATACGCGTAGTGGCAATGATCTGTCCCACACCGGTATCCAGGTCCCGTTTAACAGCATTGTTGATCAGGTAAAAGCCTATCAGTGCAAAAAACGGAACGCACATTGAAACCATGCCCCCTATCCAGGCCGAGTTGTAGAATCCCCGGTAGTTTCCCAGCGAAACTATTTTATAACCTGCATCAAGGGCAGGTACAAATGAATAAATGATGAATAAGCATACGCCAATAGCTATGAGGAAATAATAGCTTCGGATCCTCTGAAGGAAATCAGCCCTGGCGATATGACAGATACTTCCGGCTGAGTAATCAGAAAACATGTTTCCCTCCGCTTTTTGCAAGTGAAATAACATTCAGGTATGTATCTTCAAGCGTTCCTTTCTCCGGTGCAAAACTGTGTTCAAGTACCCGACCCTGGAATACAATGGTAATATTGCCGGCCATGGTCTCAATATCCGAAACAATGTGGGATGAAAGGATAACGATACGTTCTCCCGACAGTTCTGTAAGCAGGTTTCGGAAACGCACCCTTTCCTCGGGATCGAGTCCAACCGTTGGTTCGTCGAGGATGAGAAGCTTAGGATCGCCAAGCAACACCTGTGCGATGCCGATTCTCTGCTTCATGCCTCCCGAATATGTGCCGATTGCCCTGTTCCTGACCGCGGTGAGGTTAAGCTCTTCAAGAAGCGCTTCAATTCTGAGTTTATTGCTTTTCCCGGTGAACCCCTTAATTGCGGCTATATATTCAAGGAACTCCATGGCTGTGAGATTGGGGTATACCCCGAAATCCTGGGGAAGGTAACCGAGTATTTTTCTCACGGTATCAGGATATTTCACGATATCAATGCCGTCAAGGGTGATCTTCCCTTCTGTGGGCCTTGAGATCGTGGCGAGGATCCTCATCAGTGTAGATTTACCCGCTCCGTTTGGGCCGATCAGTCCCATGATCCCGTTTTTAAGCTCCAGGTTAAAATCCTTCAGTCCGAATTTATTGCCCCTGTATTTCTTTGAAACACCTTGTATTGAAATCTCCATAATGCAGATCTGTGAGGTTTGTAAATATATGACGCAAAAAACAAGGATTGGTTGCTGAGATGAATTTAAGGTTTATAAAATTTCTATTTTTGCCTCCAATAAAAAAAGAACATGCAACAGACCCAAGCCAACCTTCCCTTGTCTCAGCGTAAGGCAGATTATTTTTTTATCCTGATCTTCACATTGTTCGTTTTCACTTCGATAGTATCCGATGCCATCTCGGGACTCGCTATTCCCCTTCGCCCCGATCATCCGAATTTCTGGGTCAGGGGCAACTACTGGTATGCCTATCAATGTGACCCTCTCATCCTCACTCCCCCGGTATGGATGCAGTTTGTAGCCGGCCTCTCGGGCTTTGTCTACGGTCCGTTCTACATACTTCTTGTTTATGCCCTGATCAAAGGGAAAAACTGGATTCGCCTCCCAGCCGTGATGTATGCTACTGCAATATCGGTGCTTACAGGTATTGTTGTTTTCGGGGTTGAGTTTTTCGGGGAGCCTGCATGGCGCTGCCAGAACCCTGCCAAATTTCTGGCGTTCAATCTTCCCTATGTCATTGTTCCCATCCTGCTGCTCGCGAGAATGCGCAAACCCTTGCCGTTCACCAGGAAGTGGTAGGAACCTGATATTACATCCCGGCTGACCTGACCTGCCGGAATGCACAGCTATTATTAATAATATTCAATCTCCCTCACAATTACATTTACCGGCTTATCATCATTCGAAGTAATTTTCTTGGTCCAGTTCTCTTTTCTGTCAAACTCGTAAGTGAATTTAAAGGTGATCCTGTTAGCGCCGGTGGAGTGATCGGTTTCTTCAACCAGGTTCCCTTTCCTGTCATATTTATATGTGGACTTTTTTTCAAGATCACCCTTGGCTGAAAACCTGCTGCTTTCTGTTTTATTGCCGGCATTATCATATCTGTAGGTAACCTTTTTCAATAAGGTGTTCTCACTGTCAAAACTGTTATCTTCCGCGACATTTCCGGAATCGTCATAAGTGTAGGTATATTTCTTTTCAAATTTACCATCCTGGTTATAGCTGTTATCTTCTGCTAAATTCCCTTTTGCGTCGTACTTATAAAGAATTTTACGGATGAGACTTCCATTTATTGTGTATTGATTTTGCTCGATTCTTCTCCCGGCGCTGTCATATTTATATTCATACTTTTTATTGATCTTACCATCAGGATCGTACCTCACATCAAGGATTTTATATCCCTGGCTGTTAAACGTGTTCTGATAATAAAACTGAAGTTGCCCGTCGGTAATTTCGCCATTTTTTTCAATGGTTTGATAGGTGTCCTCTTTGATCGATTTTACATTCCCGTTCAGGGACATTCTCTTCAGATCATTTTTCTGACCATATGAATGGTGGCATATAAGAAAAACTAAACAGACAAGGATTGAATTTGATTTCATGTATGTGTTCAGGAAACTGTTGGTTTGTATTAATTCATTTCGACATTCAAAGTTCCTGTTTTTCTGTTTACAGTTGTTTTTTCTTCAATAATTTTATTTAATTTGTACATTTAAACTGGTTCAGGGAGTTCATACCCTGCATTGCAGTAACCGGAAGGACCATAATGAAACTGACAAAATCATCACTATGCCCGTAAACCATAAGCCCTGCATACTCATTGTTGATGATACTACCGACAATATTATGTTCCTTGAAACCATCATCACGAAACTAAAAGTGAACCTGATCATAGCAAGCTCCGGTGAGGAGGCGCTCGAAAAAACAAAAAAAATCAAACTTGCACTGGCAATCATTGATGTGAGGATGCCCGGGATGAATGGTTATGAATTGGCAGAGAAGCTGAACATGGAAAGAGCCTGTGAAAAAGTTCCGATTATTTTTCTTACAGCAAACCATTTTGATGAAATGGAAATAGGCAAAGGATATGGATCAGGCGCAGTTGATTATCTCTTCAAACCCATCAATGTTCAGATCCTGAGAAGCAAAATCGAAGTGTTTCTTGATCTTTTCAATCAGAACAAAACCATTCTAAAAGATGCGGTCCTTCTTAAAAAATCTGCCAATAAAATGAGAAGGATGATAGCTGCCCTTAACAAGAGTGTCGAAAAAGAAAAAAGTGCTCTTGAGCAGCTGCAGCAGTTAGCCCAATATATTGAAAAGGCAAGAGAGAATGAACGGGCTTCCATTTCACGGGAACTTCATGATGATCTGGGTCAGGCGCTTACCGCTGTTAAAATTGACCTTGGGATAATCAGAAAAAATGTCACAGACGAAGAAACGGTTTCGAAAATTAATAAAGTTACCACCCTTGTGGGTGAAACAATTAAAACCGTCCAGCGTTTAACCTCTAATCTAAGACCGGATATTATCTATGACCTGGGGCTTGAAACTGCGCTGGAATGGTATACCAAAGAATATTCTGAACGATATGGGACCGGGGTTTTCCTGGAAATGGATTCCGGGATATCTTTTTCTGCTGAAGATTCTCTTACTCTTTTCCGGATCATGCAGGAATCGCTTACAAATGTTGCACGTCACTCCAGGGCGACAAAGGTTAATATTTCATTATGCAAAACCGGTGATCATGTCAATTTCAGCATATCTGACAACGGAATCGGAATAACCGAAAGTCAAAGAACGGCAAACAATTCCTTTGGTATAATCAGCATGAAGGAACGAGCTGCTTCATTAAATGCCTCGTTTGAAGTTTACGGGAAAAATGGAGCCGGAACTGTGATCAGGCTTATCATACCATTGAATAATCAATAGGCTATGAAAATTTTAATTTGTGATGATCATAAGATCGTTCGGGAAGGACTGAAGCAAATCCTCTTACAGATGGGAGACGTTTCTCTGATCAGTGAAGCGGGAAATGGCAACGAAGCGCTTAATCTTCTAAAAACAGAGGTGTTTGATATCGTGCTGCTTGATGTTTCCCTGCCTGATCGTAACGGACTGGAGGTTCTTCAGCTTGTAAAAGATAAATGGCCTTCAACGAATGTATTGATGCTTAGCATGCATCCACAGGAACAATATGCAATTCGCGCCCTTACCCTGGGAGCCTCGGGTTATCTTACAAAAGACACTGCTTCGGAAGAACTGCTTTTCGCTGTAAAAAATGTATCGGAAGGCAGAAAATATATTTCACAATCACTTGCCGAAGATCTTGCTCACCATATTGGTAAAGATTTCAGCCGGCCCAAACATGAAATCCTCTCCCGCCGGGAATTTGAGATTATGATCAGACTTGCCAATGGAATGTCCCTGCTGGAAATCGGAAATGAGCTTTTTATCTCCAGCAAGACTGTAAGCACATACAGGAGCCGCATTATGCAGAAAATGGAATTTAACAAAAACACTGAGCTTGCAAGGTACTGTATTGAAAACAGATTAATTTAAACCTGTTACAGTTCTATATCTTTCCTTGTCGGGTATATCCTACATAAAACTAAGTTTTCCCTTACACACAATTATTCTTTAACCTACAAGTCACTCCGGATCGTGGCTGTATATTTACAATGTTGATAAAACATAGCTGTAATGAGGGTTCTATTGGCGGATGATTCAGATTTGATTCTTGAGCGGTTGCAGCAGATGCTAAGTCCCGATCCGCGGGTGGAAATCGTAGGAACGTTTAAAAATGGCAAAGAAACCCTTGCAGCCCTCAGGATACTGAAACCCGACCTGGCAATCGTTGATATTAAAATGCCCGGATTAAGCGGACTGGAAGTGCTGCATGAGATCAGGAAAGAGGGTTCGAAAGTCAAATTCATCATCCTTACATTTTATTCATCCGATAATTACCGTAAGCTGGCAATCAGTTCAGGTGCCGACTATTTTTTTTCCAAGGTTGATGATTTTGAAAAAATACCGGGGATAATCAATGATTTACTGGACGGTCCACCCGGCTTGCCTATAAAGTAAATTCCAATATACAGAACAAATAATTCACCTTTAAACAATACCATATGATTACAGAGATTATCATACTGTTTTCCCTCTTCCTGGTCAACGGGCTTTTTGTTATGACAGAGATTGCGTTGGTCTCCTCGAGGAGGAGCAGGCTGGAGATAGATGCAAGGGCCGGGAACAAGGGCGCAAAGGCAGCCCTTGATCAGTTAAGCAAGCCGGCAGGCGTTCTTTCGACCGTACAGATCGCAGTAACCCTTATCGGCATCCTGACCGGTGTTTTCAGCGGTGCAAAGATATCAGAGGGAATGGCTGCGCTCCTGGTCTCCACAGGGATGGCAGAATCTACTGCAGGCACCCTGGCCCTGACCATTGTTGTAATCATCGTCACCCTGGTTGCAATGCTTATCGGAGAGCTGGTCCCCAAACGTATCGGCCTGATGAATCCTGAAAGCGTTTCCAAAGTGATGGTTCCTCCGGCGGTGATCCTGTCGAAGATCCTCATCCCGGTCACCTGGCTGCTGACCCGGCTAAGCGACATAATCCTCAAGCTTCTCAGAGTGAAGCCATCCGCAGCCAACAGAGTAACAGAAGAAGAGATCCGCGCCCTGGTACTTGAAGGGGCCATGGGGGGCGATGTACAGAAAATGGAGCAGCATATCGTCGACAGGGTTTTTCATCTCGGGGACCAGAAAATAGCCTCGCTTATGACCCATTATTCAGAAGTGACCTGGCTGGATGTCAATGAAAGCAGCGCCGATTTATGGAAAAAAATCCAGCCGGGACTCCATTCGGTATACCCCGTATGCAGGAATAACCTGAATAACCTGGTCGGGGTGGTCTCTCTCAAGAAACTTTTACTTGGGTTTAATCTCAATGATGAACTGGCGCTTGAGCAATACATTCAACCTGCACAGCTGATCCTGGAGTCCCTGACGACCTATGAAACTCTTGAATTGTTCAAGGAGAAGAATGTACATTATGGATTGGTGGTCGATGAATACGGGTCCATCGTGGGCATGGTCGTCCTTAACGATATACTTGAAGCTATTGTCGGGGATATCAACAGGGGAGGTTCCGATAAACCCCAGATCCACCGGAGGGAAGACGGAAGCTGGTTGGTCGACGGTCAGATGCCGTACACCGAGTTTGCCTATAAATTCGGGCTTGAAGGCCTGGACAAGAAGGTGAAATTCAACACCGTGGCCGGCCTTGTTACAAACGCAATGAAACACATCCCTGCACCAGGCGAGAAGCTGGTTTACATGGGGTATGAGATCGAAGTTGTGGACCTTGACGGGAACCGCATTGATAAGCTCATCATTAAAAAACTATAATCGCTTTATTTCACAGATTAACATTTGCAGTATGAAAAAACATCTACCAAATCAGGTCGGAACAAACGATAAATCTCTGAAGATCGTCTTCGGGATATGTTTGTTCCTGGCAATCTTCATGGCTAAAAGTTTTGTTTCCGCACAGGTTCCGGCTGCAGAAAAAAAACAGCCGGGCGTTACAAATTTTTATGAAATCCAGAAACAGTTTCATGATTACTGGAAAAACAGGCCAATTACAAAAGGCTCAGGATACAAGGTATTCCGCAGATGGGAATGGTACTGGGAGCAAAGAGTAGGACGAAGCGGTGTATTTCCTCCGAATAATGTGGTTGTGGCTGAATGGGCGAAGTATGCATCTGAGAATGCAACCCGTAATCCCTCGGATACTGCAGCGAACTGGACATTCATGGGCCCGGCTACAACTACCAGCGGGTATGCGGGAATGGGCAGGGTGAACTGCATCGCCTTCCACCCGACCGATAAAAACACGTTTTGGGTGGGTACACCTTCGGGAGGATTATGGAAGACCATTGATTACGGTAATACATGGGTGAATTACGATAACAAGCTCAGTGAACCGGTACTCGGGGTGAGCGATATCGTAATCGATCCGGGACCTCCACTGACCATATATATAGCAACGGGTGACGGGGATGGCGGGAGCCTGTGCTCTTATAACGGCACAGAAGCGGGAGACAATAAAAGCATAGGGATCCTGAAATCAATAGATGGCGGATTTAACTGGACGACGACAGGTCTTAGCTGGAAAGTCTCGCAAAACCTGCTGATCAGCCGGCTTATCATGAACCCGTTAAAATCTTCTGTTTTACTGGCGGCGACATCGAAAGGAATTTACAGGTCCGACAACAGCGGGCAGACTTTTGATACGGTCCAGAAAGGGTATTTCATGGATATAATATATAAGCCGGGGGATACCAACATCCTCTATGCCTCATCAAAAGGAATCAAGAATTCTACAGGCGGATTTTCGCCCTCGGCCCAAATATACAAGTCGGTCGACGGTGGCAGGAGCTGGGTTCCGAAGACGCAGCTCACCGGAGTGGGAAGGATCAAACTGGCGGTGAGCCCTCAGCGGTCTTTGCTTGTGGAGGCTCTGTGTACAAACGTGAACCGGGGGTTTCACAGCCTTCAGAGGTCGACCGACGCAGGGGAAACCTTTAAAGCGGCGATCACTCTGAATCAGAATTTTTCAAACAATTATCTCAATTCATATGCACCCGGGAAGATTACAAAGGATGACGGACAGGGAGAATATGACCTGTGTTACCTCATCAATCCGGCTGATTCAAGCGAGCGTTGGTTAGGAGGCGTAAACACCTGGAAGAGCCTTACGGCTAATTCCTTCGAGTTGAAAACCTATTGGAGCGATAATGAGACAGCATACCAGATTACGCATGCCGACAAGCATTGGTTCGCTTTCCATCCCCTTGAACCGGGCACTTTGTTTGACTGTAATGATGGTGGTGTTTATTACACCAAAGATAAAGGGGGAAAGTGGACGGATATCTCTAACGGCTTGCAGATAGGACAGATCTACAAGATAGGGAATTCCTATTCCGACAGCAAGATCGTTATCGGGGGTTTCCAGGACAATGGCAGCCAGATATATAATAACGGTTCGTGGATTTCACCTCCAACCATAGGGGGTGACGGGATGGGATGCCAGGTAGGTTATGTAAACCCGAATCTGAAATATGCTTCGTATTGCGACGGGGTTATCTACCGTACGAATGATCCCAGTTGGAATTCCGGGAATGTAAAAAAGATCTCCGACACCATTCCAGGAAAGCCGGGCGGATCCTGGGTTACGCCATTCGTGCTTGATCCGAAGGATACATCGGTGCTCTATGTCGGATGTAAAATAAAATTGTTCAAAGGAACTGAAAGGGGTGACAAATGGACAAGCCTGTTGACACTGCCTTCACCGGTACCCACCTGGGATTCATGCTTCAGGCAGCTCGCGATCTCCCGGAACAACTCTAAGCTGATGTACGCTGCAACGGGGTATAAATTGTTCAAAACCAAGGACAGCTGGTCAAGTTCCAAACTCATTGCCCTTCCCGATACCAATATGATGATCACCGGGATTGCAATAAACGAGGACAAGCCTGATACTGTTTTTATTACGTTTTCGGGATATTCCGACAGCGTTAAAGTGTTCAGGATGTATAACGACGGGAAAAAATGGGATAATATTTCAAAGACCCTGCCGAATCTGCCTGTAAACTGCATTGAGTTCCAGGAAAACGCCAATGATGCGATTTATATAGGTACCGATGTGGGGGTTTATTACCGCAACGCCTCGATGAGTGCCTGGAAATATTTCAACAAAGGGCTGCCGAATGTGGTTGTGACCGACCTGAAAATACAATACAAAGCCGGAAAAATACGTGCTGCAACCTTTGGCAGGGGCTTATGGGAGTCGACCTTGTATACGCCTCCCGGGAAGTACCAGTTGAATGCCGTTGAAATCCCTATAATTGGTGGGAACTTGAAAGGTGACGGCTTATACAACCCGGGGCAGAAAGCCAGGATGGTGGCTATTCCTGATACCGGCTGGGTCTTTGCCGGCTGGTATGAGGATGATGTGAAGATCTCCGACAGTCTTGACTTTGATTTCACTGTAAATAAAGACGATGAACTTGTTGGAATGTTCACTAAATCTACCGGGATTGCTGACAATACGCTGAAAGACAAAATCCATCTTTTCCCGAATCCCACCCGGGGGCTCGTAAAGATCAGGCTGGATAAAAACCTGGGGGAAGAACTCATGAAAGTGATTGTTACAAACATGGAGGGTAAACCTGTTTATGAATCACCCGCTTCAGGATTCAAAGATGAGTTTACAATTGACTTGTCGGCAAATTCCCAGGGAAACTATCTTATCTCTTTCTATTTCAAACCTGGCGGTAAAATTTCCTACCTCGTTCTCGTTAACAGGTAACTTTACTGGCTGAAATATTAAAAACAGCAAGACGCCGATGAGTATCCACCAACTCATCGGCGTCTTGCTGTTTGCTTTTTTCAGGTGTAAGGAGATTTGTGAAAATCACCGGTGATTTTCCGGTTTAAAGAATTAATTAATAATTTTACCTTACATCATAAAAAATTCCGGGAATGGATCATTCTTTTAATGAAGTCTCAACGGCTGAATTAACAGCGCTTATTGAGAATCCTGGCACCAGGATCATTGATGTGAGGTCCGTGGATGCTTATAATGGATGGGCTTTGCAAAATGAATCCCGTGGAGGGCATATTAAGAACGCAAAGAACCTGCCTGTAAAATGGACCAGGTATCTTGACTGGATAGAAATGGTCAGGCATAAACAGATTCACCCCGAACATCATTTGGTTGTTTATGGATATACGGAAGCGGATTCAGTTAAAGTTGCTTCAAGGTTTCTAAAATCAGGATATCATCATATTTCTGTTTATCCCTATTTTGTAAAGGAATGGGCAGGGAATCCCGAAATGCCGATGCAACAACTGGAACGCTTCCCAAAGCTGGTGCCCGCACAATGGCTGCATATGCTTATTTCAGGTATAAAGCCGCAGTATTCCGGAAACGAAAAATATATTATTGTCCATGCTCATTACCGCAATCGCGATGCTTACCTGAGCGGGCATATTCCCGGAGCCATCGACATGGATACCATGGCTTTGGAAGCGCCGGAGACATGGAACAGGAGGAGCCCGAAGGAACTTCAAAAAGCCTTTGAGGAACATGGAATTACGGCAAACACCACGGTGATAATGTATGGCAAATTCATGTCGCCTGATAACAGGGATCCGTTTCCCGGGAGCGCTGCCGGTGATATCGGAGCGGTAAGATGCGCTCTGATCATGATGTATGCAGGAGTGAAGGACGTAAGAGTGCTCAATGGAGGATTTCAATCCTGGCAGGATGAGGGTTATGATGTTTCTTATTCAGATGAAGTTAAAAATCCTGTTCCTGAGTTTGGGGCGGATATACCTGTTCTTCCTGAACTATTTGTGGACCTGCCTGAAGCAAAACAAATCCTGGCTTCACCTCAGGCTGAACTCGTTTGCGTTCGCAGCTGGCCCGAATTCATTGGTGAGGTCAGCGGATATAACTATATCGGGAAAAAGGGCAGGATACCCGGGGCGATTTTTGCCGACTGCGGTTCAGATGCTTATCATATGGAGAATTACAGGAATTTTGACCAGACCAGCCGCGAGTATCATGAAATAGCTGAAAACTGGATAAGAAGCGGGATCACTCCCGGAAAACATCTTGCTTTTTACTGCGGCACAGGGTGGCGGGGAAGCGAAGCCTGGTTCAATGCCTGGCTGATGGGATGGCCCAGGGTATCGGTATACGACGGAGGCTGGTTCGAATGGAGTAATGATCCTCAAAACCCTGTCGAAACAGGCATCCCTGAAATTGATAAGCCTGCAGGTACAATTGACCCGTCAGGAATAATGCCAGGTATTGCAAGTCCTGTTTCAATCAGCAATTTCCTGCATGATGAAACTGAAGGTGAAATTATTTCTGAAATCTTAACCGGTCTCTCAGCTCCCCAAAAACACATATCCAGCCGCTTTTTTTATGACGAAAAAGGTTCTTGTCTTTTTGAAGAGATTACCGGCTTACCTGAATATTATCCTACCCGCACCGAGAAATCGATATTGAAAGATTCTGCATCCCGGATTTTAGACGGCCTTGCCATTAATAATATAGTTGAGCTGGGTAGCGGAGATTGTTCAAAAATATCTATTCTCCTGGATGCAATTTCAGGTAACAGGATGCGTGATATAACTTACATCCCGGTTGATATAAGCAAAATCTCAATTGAAAAATCCGCAGAAATACTGTTTAAAAAATATCCCGGCATCAGGGTCCGGGGTATCCTCGCCGACTTCATGAAGCATGCAGGTATAATTCCATGTGATGGAAACAAGCTGATCTGTTTTTTTGGGAGTACCTTCGGGAACCTGAGCAGGGCGCAGGAAATACCTTTCCTGTCGGGGTTAAGGACATGGATGAAACCGGGAGATCAATTGCTTATCGGCTTCGACATGGTGAAAGACATTGCCTGTCTTGAAAAAGCATATAATGATGAACAGGGTAAAACGGCGGCTTTTAATAAAAACATACTGAATGTTGTAAATCGCATTGCTAAAACCAATTTCGACAGCGAACAGTTTGACCATTATTCATTTTACAACATTGCCGATTCCCGTATTGAAATGCATCTCAGGGCACGCAGGAATTTTGAAGTCAGCGCTCCTCATCTGAACGGGAAGATTTTCTTTAAGGAAGGGGAAACCATATATTCCGAGAACTCGCATAAATACGATCCGGCATACATACAACAGCTGGCGAAAAACACCGGTCTTCAGATAAAAGATATTTATACCGATGCAAAGCAGTGGTTTTCATTGGTGCATTTTCAGTAAGGAAACCCCCGGATTATAATCCGGCACAGATAGATAAACAGGCTTCAGTTTCATTTTAAGCCGCAACAACAAGCATATATTATGAATAACCATGAAGAATTAAAAGGACTTAAGAGGATAGCCGAACTGAGTATTTACTTTTCACTTATCATTACTCCCTTATCGGTCATTTTCTCAATAATTACGGGTTCTGTCACACTGATCATATACTACATCTGGGCTGCGGCGGCCCTTGCTGTTAAAATCTTTGCGCTGATCTCCGTAAGGATCATGCTGAAAGAAAACCAGTTCATGTTTCCCAATGGCACTGGGAAACTTGAAAACTTTTCTTCCTTCTTCTTCGGGGTTTCCATAGTTCCGATCGGGGTCTACTACCTGGTTGACTCGGTCATCAGGTTATTCTCCCCCCTGCCCGCTGTAACCTATCTTCTCTGCCAGGTTCCGGTCGCCCTGTCGATATTATTGACGTTGGGACTGAAAATACTGACCATCCATATAATCAGGCGGGATCCGAATCCCTCTCCCATTCTCAGCGCTTATAACATCAATTTCAACATTTCACTAACATCGGATTCATTCCTGTTCCTGGCGTTCCTTGCCGGATATATCTTGTCCTTAATTGGCTATGACTACCTTAGCGTAAGAGTGGACCCGGTTTTATCGGTCATACTTTCATTGTATATGATCAGGGTTGGTCTGCCCCTCATAATCGGCAATTTCCGCTCCCTCATCGACCTGCCCCTGCCTGAGAAGGATATGCTTAAAATACTTAAAGTGACCACGGAGTTTTATAAAGAATATTCAGGATTCGGCATGCTGTTTACAAGGCAGAGCGGGAAGCAAAAAGTCATTGAGATAGAATTACTTTTTGATCCGGGAATTTCTCTTGAAAAAATCATGCAGATCGAAAAAAATATGTCATCGCGGATAAACCAGGACATACCGGATGTTCATTTCAGGCTGATACCCAAAGTCCTATTGACCAAACACCTTCCTTAGCAGTTCTGTCGTCCGGGCCTGCGGATTTTGCCTTATCTTCAATTCTTCAGCCGCGATCATTGTAAACAGGCCCTCGATGGCTTTGTCGGTAACATAAGCAGTAAGGTCGGGATTTTGTTTGCTTACGAAAGGTATCTCGTTATAAGTGCTGATCAATACTGACCAAAGCCGTGTTGCATCCACCTTGTCGAGCGCAGCTTTGATCACGGGACTGAATTTCACTTTGAGCCCGGGGCTGGTTGTTTTGGCCAGGTACCGGGTGGCGGCATCATCCTTCCCTTTTACAATCTGGAGCGCATCTGAAATATTCATGCTTTTAACGGCATTGACAAAAATAGGCTGGGCGCTTTTAGCGGCTTCCTCGGCAGCATGGTTGATCGTCAGGATGACCTCATCCACCTTATCTCCGAGGCCAATCGCCCTCAGTTGCGATTCAACCGCACGGGCATCTTCGGGGAAAGGGATCTTAATTTTCGGGTTTGAGAAATAGCCGCCAGGTCTGGAAACGACGGATACAGCCTCATCTGTTCCTTTTACAAGGGCTTCCTTTATCCCGTCAACTGCATCCTGCTCGCTTAATCCCCCCTTGTTCTGATCGATGATCTTCATGGCATCCTGGAAGAACTGGGCCCTGGAGTTGCCACAAATAACACAGATAAAACAGCTTATTATAATAAATTTCATGCTGCTCATAAATACAAAATTAAAATCATTGTCCGGATTCTTAATTAAAACGCTGAATTTTCGTTTTTATTCCAGCCCTTTTATAGCCAGGGAAATTTACCATAAACCCTTACCCTTTAAAATAATTCCAGGTATTATTCCATACGCTTTAAAATCTTCTGATCTTTGTTTAAGGTATTAAAAAACAAAGCTCACCTGATTAACAAAACACAATCTATGAGAACACTTGTACTTCTTCTTGTTTCCTGGGTATTCCTTTGCCCGCTTCTGCCTGCTCAAAACAATGGAACCAGCCTGCAACGGGTCTTCACCGATCCGGTAAAAGGTTTCCGGGCAGAAATCATACAAACCTCCAACGCTTCAGCAAACCTGCAGGCAAATTCACCCGGGTCAGTTAAAACTGCCGGGACCAACTGGCAGGCCCCGGACGGCGCCGCTATCGCTTACTTTACAAAAGTCTCATCACTGGCCCAAAAGACTGCTGTCGGATGGGGGCTTAACAACCATAGGCTTTCAGTTTACGGCAACTCCAATATACCGCTATGGGAAGTTCCTGCAACTATATCAACAACAGATATATCGGTTGACATGAACGAGGATGGCACACGGGTTGCCAGTGGTTACAGCCATTCAATAGATGTTTATCCGGCCGATTCTCCAACACCTATATGGTCCATAACGATTTCCCATTCCGTCATGGGAATCCGGATCTCCGGCGACGGACTAAAGGTTTTTGTAGCCGCCTCAAATGATCCTTCCTATGACAGCAGCTATCTGTATTGCTACAATGTAGGACAAAATACACCGGTATGGACAAAATCTTATTCAGGAACCTACGCCAGCCTTGTCATCAATAAATCAGCCACCCGTGTTTTACTCGGTGAATATGGCGGGGCTACCGTGGTGCATGTGCTGAACGGGGCCGACGGTTCATTCATTTTTGACGCCCCTACTTCAGATCAGTATCCTCCGGCAATTTCGGATGACGGGAAATACATCGTAAACGGGAATTTTTCAGGTTATGTTTTTCTTTATGAATACAATAATGCCTCGTCAACCTATACACAAAAATGGAGCCATAAAGTGAACGGTTCTAATTCCTGGGTATGCGGTATGGGAATATCAGCTGATGGCAGCACCATTGCCGTGGGGACACTGATTTTCCTTACCAGCAGTTATGACGGGGAACTGTATGTTTTCAACAACAATTCTCCCGATCCTTTATGGGTCTACCCTGGTATGGGCGATATGGTACAATGCGTTGATATCAGCAACGACGGTTCGATCATAGCTGCGGCCGGATGGGGGCCAATGGGTAATGCGACACCCGATCTTTTTCTCTTCAGGAAAACCTCTGACGTCCCTTACTTCACACTTAATACACCGGGTTCACTGGTTTGTCTCGATCTTTCAGGCGACGGCAAAGTCTGCGTTACAGGTGGAAAGGCCGTTCATTCAAGGGATTTCGGGAACGGGGGCAATGCATATAATATCAATTCCGACCCGGGAGGCGGAACCCTCACGGGACACGCTTATAAATCAGGAGCCACCCTGCAATCGGGTGTCAAGGCAGAAATTGTCGGACTTCCCACCTACTATGGATTCACCAACGACTCTTCCGTTTATGATGTAAAGTACGTCCCTGCGGGCACCTATTCAGTAAAATATTCAGCTATAGGGTATTTCACGAAGATCATCAACGGGGTCCAGATAACAGACGGGCAGTCGACAAACCAGGATGTGACCCTGCTGCCCTGCGGCAGTCCGCCTGCGAACCTCACCGCCACTCAGGGCGCTTACCTGCATGTTCATCTTTCATGGGAGGCATCCGCATCATCCAATGTGACAGGATATAAGGTTTACCGTAAGATCTACGACTTTTCCGATTATCCCTCTACACCCCTCGGGACCACGGTCAGCGGTGTGCTTACGTTCAACGACAGCACCGCACTGCCCCTGACACATTACTACTATGCCGTCACAGCAATTATTTCCGACAGCCTACAATCATCCTATTCAAATGATGCCATCGGCTGGATCGCTTCCGGTTTCATCACCAACCAGATCAGCGCCTACACCGGAACAACGCCGGTGATCGACGGAACGATAAGTCCGGGTGAATGGTCTGATGCCTTCAGTGTGGATCTTTCTGATTTCCTGGGAGTCAACGACAATACCCCAGATCCCATCGGAAGTGTAATGGGTTATTTCAAGGTCAATTCCGCAATGACGGAACTTTACGTAGCTGTGGAGAATTTTAACGACCTGGTCCTGAATGACCATGATGAGATCGCCTTGTATGTTGATGATAACAACGACAGGCAATACCCGCCTCCCGGTAATAATTCGGAAGGAAACTACTGGGCCGTTCATTATGCAACGGGCGACCTGATCCGTTATCGTCCGATATATAACAACGGTGGTGTTGGAACAGTTGTCCTGGTTCCCAATGCCCAGGTCAAGGTTTCTGCAGCATCCGGGCATGTTGTTTACGAGTTTGTCATCCCCCTGGGAAGCGACTCCACCTGGCAGATCAACTTCAACAACCAGGACCAGAGCGGAATATTTATTTTCGCCCTGGATGACCCTTCCAGCTTCAATGGTTGGTGGCCTTGCACCAATGCCTCAATTTTCGTGCCGACTGACTATGGCGTAATCACCTTTGGTGCAACCGACCAGGTGCCCCCTCCTCCGAATAATCTGAAACTTGACAACCCTGTCACCCAGAATATTGAATTGTATTGGGAACAGCCCGACATCAATGATTTCAGTCATTTCAACATCTATGAAGCCCAAAACGGAGGAGCCTTCAGCCTGCTCGATAATACTATCGGCATACAGTATTTTCTTACCGTGCCAAACGGGAGCTACCAGTTCTATGTGACCACGGTTGACCTTGCCGGCCATGAATCCTCCGCTTCAAATATTGTTTCCACCAATGTTGTCGTAGGAGTTCAGCAAGGCGGGGAGGATCTCTCCATGATTAAATTCGGCCCCAACCCATTTACAGACGCGATGAATATTGACATCCGGACAGAGGTATCAACCTCCCTTAAAGTTTTGGTTTATGATATGAACGGCATCAGGCTCCAGACACTCGTGAATGCTGAGGTCACAAAGGGTATTCACCATTTTACCTGGAACGGGAGAAATTCTTCGGGGAACGCCGTTCCAGCCGGTATTTATAACCTCGACATCCGAACAGGAAACGGAGCTTATAAATCATACAGGCTGGCGAAGATCAGGTAGGCCAGGCATAGGGTTTAGCAGACCAGAAAAATACCTGATCTGCTAAACCTCTCCTGCTGATAAAACCGGATATCGGTGATGAACTTTTTATTGAATGATAATTTTTTCGGTCCTGGCAAACGTGCCGGTTTTAACATTCAACAAGTACATTCCCGCAGGTACTGAAAGATCGAGATGAACTTTCGCATCATTACCTGAATCAGTATATGTTTTCCGGTACAGCACCCGTCCCGAAAGATCCGTAACATCAATGTTTACTGCTTGATTTCCCAGGTTGCTCATCAGTATGTCGATCGAACCATTCGATGGATTTGGCTGAATACTCACAGAAAAATCTTTTGAAATTGTATTTACACCAGTACAATCATCAAAAGAAATATGAACAGTATCCCAGGTGACACCAAAGCAGGGCTGGGTGGAATGAGCTCCTAATAATAAATCAACACCATGCAGTTTATCCTGGGTCCATGGAATATACTGTGTAATCAGGTTATTCATGGGGTTGGTGAAGTGACCGTCGCCAAGAGTCATCCATAGTGTCTCGTCATAATTCGTTGCGTTGCCGTGCACGGTAATCTGAGGTACATAAGAACAATAGATAGTGTCATTACCGGCAAAAACCGTGGCTTTATTATGAACGGTTATATAAACAGAATCCGTCAAAGTCTTTGTCCCGTCACTTACCGAAACAATATACCTGGTCGCTGCCCCGGGTGCTGCTACCGGGTTTTTCCTGGTAGAATAAAACCCTGCCGGGTTTGATGTCCATGAATAAGTATAGGTACCTGAACCGCCTGCAGTAAAACAATCAAGATGGGTGCTGTCGCCCTTGCAGATATAAAATGGATTTGCGGTTGCAGCGATACTCATCAGATTGTAAAAATTAAATGAGGCAATCCTTGTTAGCCAGGTGGTCCCCATTCCGGCCAGGTATTGCTGGGTATACCAGAAGGTGGTCCCATCGGTGGGATCGACCGTCATGGTGCTGTAATCACCCCAGCGGCATGTACCGCCCCCGTCCATTGCGGTATTTGACCCCGTGCCGTAAACGATTCCCCTTTCGGGAAGTGACATGGTATTAAGCGCATCATTTTTAAGCCTTCCTGTGTATTTGATGGAAGGATACATGCTGCTGCCCGAGATGGAGAAACCCAGGGCTATGTTATTGGCAGTATCCATGGCAGCGCTCGCCATCCAGCGACATAAGCCGTCAGCCGGTGCATAGGTCGACTGCTGGTTTACAGTCCAGGGATTCCCGGTCGTTTTCTGCAATTCATACCACCTTATGCCGGCAATATTGGATCCTGCGTTCACGGTATGGTTGCATACCATGGACCAGTGATCACTGAACTTGCGGAACTGCAACCTGTACATCAGGCGGTCCGACAGGACTTCAGCCGGTGTGTTTGTGCCTTTTTGAGGGATCCCGCCCAGGTTTGAATTGAATGCGGTTACAGGGAGCTGAAGATAATTTCCGAATGTGGAATTTGATGGAGTCGTCCAGTCAACGTGAAATTCAAACACTCCCAGGTAAGGCGGGGATTCATTCATATACACAAAATAGTTTGGAGTTCCCGTAGCGGGCAATTCTCCGTCACAACTCGAAGGAAGAAATGAATACGCATTATTCGATGCCGGCAAGGTGAAATATACCATCTGGGCAGATGAATTGCCTGCAATCATGGCGGTGCGGTCAAAAGCAGCCATTCCTGTGCCTTCATAACCGTTTGGGAAGCGGTTGACCGACATGTAATATCCGTCGGGCCAGATCCCGAATTTGGGATAATCGGGCAAACCGTTAAAACTATATTCCCACCGATACCAGCTGCCTGTCGGGTCGCTGGTCTGTGAAACGGCAATCATCACGTAATTACCACCCGAGGGATATGATAACTGTGAAAAAAACCACCGGTCCACATCTGCATCATACATCACAATGCCATCACCTCCGTTCATGTTATTCGGCATCCCGTTCCAGATAGTAGAATTGCCCACAGGTCCTAACAGCTTTGTTCCCGCTTTGTCATAAATTGAAAAATGGCAGTTGACCAGCCCGAAATACTTATCCGGTCCCACTTGTCCGGTTACATCCGGCGGGTCATACCCCTGTCCGTTGCTGTTGCCGTCAAAATTTGCCATAATTGTATCCTGCGAAGTGACCCTTAACTTAATGTCGTTCAGTACCAGTGGGTCTTTCCATTCAGAAGGAAACCTCTCCCCGTGTTTCTTTTTCAAATTAAAATGGTTCATGATCACTTTCCAGGAATTGTCAGCCTTCTCGGGAACTGTTTTAACCAGGTCCCTTAACGGGGGAGACACGTCAAAATAAACGGGTTTATTTACTTCCGGGCCTGTTTGGGAGAAAGAATAGCCTGTGAACAGTAAACATAACAATGTCAATAAAAATAAACTTCTCATTGTGCTGATTGACTTTTGAATGGGTTTAAAATACTAAATAAAATCAGTTGGTGATGGGTCCTGAAGCGAAACCAGTTTGCAGTTTATCTGCATTATTGTCCGGATCCTTTCTTAAAACCGGATTCCTCAACAACAAGCTTCAGATTTTTTACTTCGGCCACCAATACTGTTGAAGCAGCATATTGTGTGCCATCGGGAAGGGTGTTATAAGTCACATCAAAAATCACTTTTTCCGATGGATTGTCAATGTATGTATTGACTGATAAGGCCATAAGCTTTTGATTGCCCAGGTCCACCGAAATAGACAACTGATCCCCTTTCTGAAGATAATCCGGGAAATTAAGTTTGAATTTTTTTCCCGGTTCAAGGATCTGGATACCGGCTTTGCCTGATTCGTATATTGACTGCACTTTATCCCCGTCAGGAGGCAGGTAATCTTTAATTTTATCCATGGCTTTGGAAATATATTCTGCCATATCCTCTTTTTTATTAGCAGCAATTTTTCCTTTCAATCCACCCGGCGATTTCTGCTGATCCGTGGCGCCTGTTGCAATTTTGGTGAGCTTTCCATCCACACTATAATAACATTGATTTTGCTTTGTTGATTTCAGCTCGCCTTTTATCCAGGTCTGGGTGGTTTCAATCCAGGAATACTGTCTCATTTGTGCCTTGCTTTGCAAAAGCGTCTTTTTAATTACCGACATGGTTTCCTTCATATCTACCTGTGCATAAGCTCTCCCGGCGCCTGCAAGGAAAACCATGATAAGCAGTAAATACATTTTTTTCATAATCTTGTTTTTTTAAGGTCGATTCCCGGGATTATCTCAAAGTGCTGTCAACTGTGCGATGCAGGATGTGATGACTACCTTGCAAAACCACATCCCAGGAAAAGATTCCTGGGATGTTCCAGGAAATACGGTATTATCGCTTGATTATTCTTTCACGATTTTTCGTACTTCAACTTGGTCGTTATTCAGGAGACGGATGGTATAAATACCCTTTGCAAAACCACTCATGTCAAGTGCTGTTTTGGAGGATAAAACCTTCCGTGTTAATACCTCCTGCCCATTTACGTTAAATACCGACAAAGTGCTGTTGCCAGCAGATTGCAATGTTTCGACAGTGAGGGTGTTTTTTACCGGGTTGGGATAAATTTTCATCAAACTCTGGCCATTATTGGTTTCATTGACCCCGACCAGGATGGATTGCAGGCTCACCTGTTCCGCGTTGACTACCTGCTTGGTAGTTAAATCCTGCACCCAGGCAACCAGATCATAATCATCTACCAGGTTGCCTCCCCAGGCAGAATTGATTGTGAATGTTAAAGGAACCGTCACCTGGCTTGCACTTTGCAAGTCAATCGGGGTTCCGGAGGCATCAGGCGCCATGGCCCGGCTTACAAATTCCAGGTGGGTTTGTCCCTGCCAGTTTACATTAATATGAGATTGGGTCAATGCTAATTGCAATACCAGGTTGCTGTTTGCAAAAGGCGTCTCCCCATACCTGTCTACGGTAACATTCAATGTATATACGTTGCCTTGCCTGTTCCCGTCGCCGACTGTGATACCAAAGGCAGTTTTCAGGGCATACTCTGCATCGTACAGCGGTAAATATGAAGTATACAGGCTATGGGTGTGGTCCCCTCCCACAAGCTCTTTGATCCCGTCAAAAATGGCAGTGGGAAAACCCGAAATATTATAATAAGAGTTCCGCGCATTGGAAGCTGTATAGGCATAATTGTCGCCGTTATGGTTTTCCACTACTGCCACCAGTTGGCCGCTATCAACAAGGTCATCTGCACCCATGGCAGCACCCGGGCAATACTGGCACCATGTACCGGTTCCTATCTCCAGCAAAACGCGTTGCCTGTTATGAGTATAGGTGTAAACCGTTTTTACAAGGGTGTCATTCGAATGATCCATGTCAGAGGCTAATGACGTATATATTTTCATTTTATATATCGCCTGTGCTGCAGGGAATGTGAATGCTGCAAAGTTCACGACGGCTGTATCCCATGAAGCCAGCGTAGACACAGTCTGGCTATTGGAATATATTTCACTGTTGGAATAATTATAAATTTTGCAGGTCACATCAAACCCTGTTTCCGTATTTAACCCGGTATTTTTTATGGTGGATGAAGGTATTACCGGTACAGTATCCGTTAAATACTTTGGATTATTGATTGACATGGTCGACATATCGTGGTCGGGAGGAACGAAAAGACTTACATCATCTACATACATATTGTTTCCATACTGACTGTATCCTCTGAAAATAAGGTATTTGGTTCCCGTAAGACTGGCCGGGAGAAGATAGCTGTGCCTGTACCATCCATCCACCGGGTTGTATCTTGGGATCGTTGCCAGCCATATTGCACCGCTCAGACTGGCTGCAGAATTATAATAAACGCCGATACTGTCATTATAGATCGGCCAGCCCGAATCGGCATATTTCCAGAAACTGAAAACATGTACGGATGAACCAGTAAAGGTCAGGGGGGGAGAAACGAGTAAGGCATTCGCTCCCACCTGGTAATCATAACTATTATATTCTGCCATGCCTGCTCCGCTGTGTGGAGTGCAAGTGGGATCCACCCCGGAAGCTACCCGTTTCCAGAGTCCTGAGCCTCCAACCTGGATGTTCTGCCATCCGGCAGGTGGAAAAGTTGTTCCATCAAAACTTTCATTTAAGGTTTGTGCCAATCCTGAAAGGATAAAGCTCATTGCAAATAGAACCAAATAAATCTGTTTCATATGTTTACGTTTAGAAAATTATTTCGAAGTACTTTTTTTCCTAAGAATTGGATAACGAACTGTATGGTTTCCGAAAAGTTATGCAAATTAATCATTTTATCCTGCACGATCTACAAAAATCAATGTTTTTTCAGGCAACCTGATTGAATTTTCAAGATCAATTAATCAGGTGGCCTGCTCCGGGCAATCGTCCATCGGAAAAACACAAAAACAAAAAGTCTTTTATCATAAGTGAAAAATGAGAACTATCGTATTTTCAATGGTAATGATAGTCGCTGTCGTTAAAGCTTACTCGCAGAATTATCAGATTACTTTCTCCGGAACAGGTGCATCCACAAACATTGATTCCGTTAAAGTTGAGAACCTGTCACAATGCACAGGTCTGACCCTTGGAGGGTCAGATACTCTGATCCTTACATCATCCGTCGGGATTAACGAGATTCTCTATCCGGATGAGCACTATTTGAATATTTATCCGAACCCTTCAACAGGAAATTGTTCTGTTGAATTTGAGGCGACATCAGCAGGTAAGGCATGCATTGCACTATACGATATTTCGGGTAAAATAGTCCTGCAAAAAAAAGTATTCCTGCAGGAAGGTCATCAATGGTTTGCTCTGCAAGGGATTAAACCGGGCATCTGCTACCTGAAAATTGAATCTGCGGATTATCTGTATACTGCGAAACTGATCAGCACTGCTTCTTATCCGGATCAACCGGCAGTCATAAGTACAGGACCGTCAGGTGATACAAAGAAGGGACAGTATAAAAAGGGACCGGCAACGCTTAAAGACTTCAGTAAAACCAAATCATTAATATACCTGCAGTTCAATGATGGGGACACCTTGAAACTTACAGGAAAATCAGGAAATTACAGAACTGTCAGCATGCTTATTCCAAATCAGAGTCAGGCTGTAACTTTCAATTTCGTACCATGCACCGATGCCGATGGCAATCATTATGCTGTTGTTCAGATAGGTTCGCAACTATGGATGCAGGAAAACCTGAAAACCACCAAATACCGGGACGGGTCGGATATTCCCAATGTGACCGACAGCGCCACCTGGGGGAATCTCACTACAGGCGCATGGTGTGATTATCATAATCTCCCGGCCGAAGGGGCGTTTTATGGTCACCTGTACAACTTTTACGCGGTCGCCGATGCACGCAATATCTCCCCGCCGGGATGGCATGTCGCTTCCAACCATGAATGGAACGTCATGGAGAAGTTTCTTGACCCCACTGTTGATACAACCGCGCTTGGGGGTACGGGCCGCCTTATCGGAAGGATTCTGAAAGAAGGCTGCGTTACCCGCTGGGAATACATGGATTCGACCTGGGGATTGAATGCTGTAGGGTTTACTGCCCTCTGTACAAATTACAGGACTGCCACCGGGGCATGGAGCCTGGCTCCGGATAACAATCACGACGGCAGCTTCTGGACCGCAACATCTGTTGGTACCAATTCAGCATGGTTTCGCAGTTTGCGCTGGTGTTACAGCGACATTTTCTCTCTGTATTCCTTTAGAAGAGCCGGATCTTCGGTGAGATGCATCAGGGATAATTAATCAATCTTTGACACAGTGCAATAGCTGGTTTTGTCATATTGATAGTGTTAACGCCTGATCCAAACCAGGGTCTTCGCCCTGCTGCCGCCAATCCTCCAATAATTCCCGGAAATGAGTTTCGATGAAATTTTTGTGGATAAATATGGAAATGTCATGTACATTTGGTAGGCATTATCCATGTGTGATGAATATCCGCACATTCCTTCTTCACCTTCTGGTAAACCTGGCGGTTTGTTTTTCGTACGGTCAGGATCAGCCTTCGTCAATAAAATCAGCGTTTCAGTTAAAAGCAGACAACTGGCAAATGGACCAGGGCTTGCCTGTGAATTCAATCATGACAGCCGCACAGACAACTGACGGGTGGATGTTTTTCGGAACCGAAGAAGGCCTGGTAAGATTTGACGGGAATGCTTTTTTATTAATGGACAAATCGACTATTCCCGGCCTGAAAGTTAATTTCATAGGAACATTGCTGGGAGGACGTGACACAAGCCTCTGGATTGGGACCGAAGGAGACGGATTGCTCCGGTATAAACATAATACCTTTTTTAAATACAACAAATCCAATGGCCTGTCGGATGACCGGATTTTCACTTTGTATGAAGATCCCCTGGGTGGATTATGGGTAGGAACATCGGGAGGAGGTTTGAATTATTTAAAAAATGGAAAGATTTCCAGGTTAGATACTACCCATGGATTGGCAAGCAATTATATCCGTGCAATTGCCATAGATGAGCAGGGCAGGATTTGGGTCGGGACGCAAAAAGGGCTTTCCCGGATCTGTAACGGAAAGATTAAAAACTATTTCAGAAAAGACGGCCTTTCAGATGATTTCATTGAAGCGCTGGCATTTGATAAAAACCAGAATCTTTGGATCGGGACCAAAAGCGGCGGTTTGAACATGTTCAAAGATGATAAATTTTCTGTTTATACCGAAAAAGACGGGCTTTCCAACAATGCTGTCACAACACTTTGTTTCGATCGGAACGGTATGCTCTGGATAGGAACCAACGGAGGTGGAATTACAAGGATGCTCAAAGGAAAGTTCTTCTCTTTTACAACAAAAGACGGACTTAGCGGTGATCTTATTGCTAATCTGTTTGAAGATCATGAAGGAAATATATGGGTTGGAACATCAGGAACAGGTATCGACAGGATCAGGAAGAAAACCATCCAAACTCTCACTGCCCGGGATGGACTTCCGGGGAATGTCATCCTCCCGATATTCGAGGACCATGAAGGGGTTTTATGGTTTGGGATTGCAGGAAAAGGGTTGATTCGTTTGACTGACGGCAGGCTGAAAACCTTTACACAAAAAGACGGGCTGCCCGATCACCTGGTCCTGGCTATCACCGAAGATTTGGATCATACCATCTGGATCGGTACTGCAGGAGGCGGACTTACCGGATTCAGGGAAGGAAAATTTAAAACCTATACCACCGAAGACGGTTTGTCCAACAATGTCATTGTTTCCCTGTTCTGTGACAAATCAGGGACCCTTTGGGCGGGGACTACAGGCGGCGGGCTCAACCGTTTAAAAAATGGAAGGTTCTCTGCAATAACTGCCACAGACGGCCTGTCACACGATAATGTGACCATCATCCTTGAGGACAGGAAAGAGAATTTGTGGGTGGGAACCAACCGTGGTTTAAATAAGATCAATGATAATATGATCACGGTGATAAACAATAAAAACGGATTGTCCAATGACTATATTTTATCGCTGTTTGAAGACTCTGACGGAAACCTGTGGGTCGGAACTGCTGATGGGCTCAACATGATAAAAGACAATAAAATAATACAATTTGGCATTAAAGATGGCCTGGTTGATGGCGTTGTGCTTAAGATCCTGGAGGATGAATACGGGTATCTCTGGATTAGCTGTAACAAGGGAATATATAAGATCAGGAAACAGGAATTACTGGACTATGCCGTTTCAAAACTAAAATCACTGAACCCGCTTTCATTTGGAAAAGCAGACGGGATGGAGACTATGGAATGCAACGGTGGGGTTACTCCCGCAGGTTGTAAAACAAGGGATGGAAAACTCTTCTTCCCAACTATGAAAGGAATATCCATCATTGATCCATATGTAATAAATATGGTTTCTTCCTCCTTCCCCCCGCTTTTCATCGAAGAATTCCTGGTTGACGGCCAGGCTGTAAACATGAACTCCCCGGTATCCGTTCCATCCTTCTCCAAAAGACTTGAATTCAGATACGCAGCCCTGAATTACACGAATCCGGGAAGGATCAGGTATCGCTGTATGCTTGAAGGTTTTGACAAACACTGGATCGAATGCAGTACCCTCAGGAGCGCTTATTATACGAACATTCCCGGCGGAGATTACACCTTCAAAGTAATGGCTTCAAATGAAAGTGGTCAATGGGATGAAAGGCTGGCCTCAGGCTTTAAGTTTCATATGGAACCACCTTTTTACCGTTCTTTTTTATTCTACGTTGGAATAGTAATCCTCATATTATTGCTGACCTTCTTTGTGACTTATTATTTTATGGGAAGGATACAACGGAAACGGCTGAAACTGCTTGTTGAAGAGCGGACAAAAGAACTGCATCAGAAAATAATAGCGCAGGAACAAACACAGGCCGAATTGCAAAAAATAAATGCCGCCCTGCTCACAGCAAAGGAGCAGGCCGAATCGGGCGACCGTTTAAAAACGGCATTCATGAACAACATTTCTCATGAAATCCGGACTCCTCTGAACGGGATTATTGGATTTAGCCACCTGATGACCGATCTTGAACTGTCGCAGGATGAAAAGGAACATTATTGTTCGGTTATTAAATCAAACAGCGACAGGCTGTTGAATACAGTGACAGATTATATGGATATTTCTCTGCTCGTTTCAGGAAACCAGGAAATACTTAAAAAACAATTTATCGTCAGCGATTTGCTGGATGAAATTCATGACAGGTTCATGAATTTGCCTAAAGCAAAGAAACTGGCATTGATAATGCAAAAACCAAAGTCTTCAGGTGAATTGCAGATAAATACCGACCGTGGACTTTTATCCAAAGTATTATGCCACCTGCTTGACAATGCCATAAAATTTACAAACCAGGGAAGCGTAACTTTCGGATGTGAAATCAGAGGGGCTGATCTTGAATTTTACGTTAAAGATACCGGTGTCGGAATAAACCCGGAAGTGCAGGAGAAAATTTTCGAAAAATTCGTTCAGGAGAATGTAGCCGATACACGAGGCCATGAGGGAAGCGGACTTGGGCTGTCGATCGTGCGTGGAATACTGGAATTGCTTGGAGGGCATATCCGGCTTGAATCGGTCAAAGGCGAGGGTTCTTCTTTCTTTTTCACCCTCCCGTTTGGAATGCTTGCTGATGAAAAAACCGCTGATCCCGGGAACTCCATACAAAAAACAGTCAAACCTCTTATCCTGATTGCAGATGACGAACCCTCGAGCAGCCTGTTTGTGCAACGGATACTGAACAAGGAAGGGATTGAGTCAATCATTGTGACCGACGGGAAACAGGCTGTTGAAGCCTGCCATCAGAACCTGATGATTTCAATGGTTCTGATGGATATGAAGATGCCTGTTATGGATGGTGTTGAAGCAACGAAAAGAATAAAATCTTTTTGTCCTCACCTGCCTGTTATTGCAGTTACAGCATATGCCTTGAGCGGGGATGAAAAACGGGCTTTGGATGCAGGCTGTGACGATTATGTTGCAAAACCGTTTGAGAAAGAATTGTTGCTGAAAAAAATGAGAAAATTCGGCCAGCTCCTGCAATCCGGCAGTCCTGACCACCCGGGGGCCGATGTAAATTGACCATATCAGGATATCCTTAATAATTTTCTTTTTAGATGATAATTGCAGATGTCATCTTGTACGTGATTATTATGTAAGTTTGATAACATGAAAACAGAACAAAGTGTATTCTCCGAATCCGGTGGCTGGGTGAACAGAAACGAAAATAACCTGGGAAACCTGGCGCAGCTTGTGCTCCTGTTTGGGAACAAAGACTTGCTCAAAAAACAGCAGCACATAAACACTGTTAAAGAGCGATATCCACTGGCGCAGGTCGTGGGTTGTTCCACTTCGGGTGAGATCTGCCAGGAAGAGATCTTTAATAACAATATAATCTCTACGGCGGTATGGTTTGAGAAAACCTCCGTCATTATTGCTGAAGAACCGATAGGTTCGATGGAGAACAGCTTCACCATCGGGGAAAAACTGGCAGACCGGCTTGACAGGGAAAAGCTTGCTCATATAATGATATTTTCGGACGGCCTGAATATTAACGGAAGCGAGCTGACCAAAGGCCTGAACAGCCGGCTCGGCGACAGGATCCCCGTAACGGGGGGGCTGGCAGGAGACCAGGCCAACTTCACTGAGACCCTGATCGTGCACAACCGGGCTGGTGAAAAAAACCTGGTACTCGCCATTGGCTTTTACGGCGAAAACCTTCTTGTAGGATATGGATCCATGGGAGGCTGGGACTCATTCGGTGTTGACCGGGAGGTTACCAGGTCGAACGGCAGCATTTTGTATGAACTTGATGGACACCCTGCCCTGGAGCTTTATAAACGGTACCTCGGAAAACATGCTTCAGATCTTCCAGCTTCGGCACTGCTTTTCCCTTTAAACCTGAGGCTGAAGAATTCTGAGACCTCGGTCGTGCGAACTGTTTTATCGGTGAATGAATCCGACGGAAGCATGATCTTTGCGGGCGATATTCCCCAGGGGGAAATTGTACGTTTAATGAAAGCAAATTTTGACCGCCTTATCGACGGGGCCGATGGTGCTGCGGAAATGACTATGACCAGCCTGCGGAATGCAAACCCGGACCTTGCGATCCTGATCAGCTGTGTGGGACGAAAACTCGTGTTAAAGTTAAGGGCGGAAGAAGAGATTGAACGGGTTCGGGAAGTGTTGGGAAACAGAGCTGCAATGACCGGGTTTTATTCTTATGGCGAAATCTGTCCTTTAAAACCATTTGACAATCATTGCGAGCTTCACAACCAGACAATGACTATTACTGCGTTCAAGGAAATCTAAATTGCCGCTGTGGAAACAAACCTGAATAAATTACTGGCCCGTCAGTTAAAAAGACATTTCGGAACAACCGGAGATCTGCCCGAAGCCATCAAAGGCATTATTAAAGACATTAGCGATACATACGACAGCTTCGAGGATGATGCCCAGATGCTCCAGAATTCGATTGAGATAAGCTCGCAGGAACTTCGGGATGCCTTTCAGAAACATAAGCAGGACGCTGAAGCTCAAAAGGAAACCATTAACAAGATAAAGGAAGCCATATCCGCCCTTGACCCCTCCTTGCGGAACGCAAAAAATGAAGATAAACCATCGAGCAGTTCCAACCTGTTCGATTCTCTGATCAAACTTATCGCAGAACGGAACAGAGCCGAGGAAACCCTCAACAATCAGCGTATGCTGTTCAGGACCATTATCGACCTGATACCCGATGCAGTTTATGTAAAAGATTTAATGGGGAGAAAGACCCTGGCCAATCCAAAAGAAGTTCAGTTCACCGGCGGAAGCTCTGAAGCGGACATTATAGGGAAGACCGATTTTGACTTGCACCCCAACCATGCGGCCCTGCGTTCAAGCATCGAGGATCAGCAGGTGATTGCAACGGGGACTCCGATTCTCGATGTCGACGGAACACTTACCGACAGGGACGGTAAACTACATTGGCTCCAGGTTTCCAAAGTGCCCCTGTTTGACATGCATGGAAAAATAACAGGGATCGTGGGGGTTACCCATGACATCACCGAACGCAAACTGGTTGAACATGAACTGCTTAAAGCCAAGGTAAAAGCGGAAGAAAGCGACCGTTTGAAATCAGCCTTCCTTGCCAACATGAGCCATGAGATCAGGACGCCGATGAACGGAATCCTGGGCTTTGCGGCCTTGCTGAAAGAGCCGAAACTTAGCGGTGAAGAACAGCAGGAGTTCATCCGCATTATTGAGAAAAGCGGCATCCGCATGCTCAATATAATCAATGATATTATCGACATATCCAAGATCGAATCGGGACAGATGGAAGTATCGTTGACCGAAGGTGATGTTAATGAGCAGATCCGTTACATTTACAGTTTCTTTAAACCTGAAGCTGAAAACAAAGGCCTGCAGCTTTATATCACTAACATGCTGCCGTATCCCGGATCTTTTATAAGAACTGATCATGAGAAGATCTATGCGATACTGACGAACCTTGTTAAAAATGCCATTAAATATACTTATGAAGGATCAATAGAGGTGGGTTGTGAGAAAAAGGGGGGCTGCCTTGAATTCATTGTAAAGGATACGGGCATCGGTATTGATAAAATGAGGCAGGAAGAAATTTTTGAACGGTTCATGCAGGCTGAAATCTCGAATAAACAGGCTGTTGAAGGTGCCGGCCTCGGCTTATCCATAACAAAAGCTTATGTTGAGATGCTGGAAGGGAAAATCAGGGTGGAAAGCGAAGCCGGTAAAGGTTCGGCCTTTATTTTCACCATCCCTTATAAACCGGCGACTGAAGTGAAAAATGTATATCTTGACCACTTCCCGGAGGAAGGAGAACTGAGCCGGGATAAAAAGCTTAAAATTCTTATCGTTGAAGATGATGAGGCGTCGGAACTATACCTGACCAGGGCGGTGCGAACTTACGGAAAGGAGATCTTAAAAGCAAGGACGGGTACTCAAGCGGTAACAGTTTGCCTGAACACTCCCGATATTGACCTGGTGCTGATGGATATCAGGCTTCCTGAAATGAGCGGTTATGAAGCAACAAGGAAGATCCGGGATTTTAACAGGAACGTGATCATTATTGCCCAGACAGCTTACGGTCTTTCAGGCGACAGGGAGAAGGCCATAGGTGCAGGCTGCAATGATTATATTTCAAAACCGATTGAAAATGATGTATTGACCAGCAAGATACTGAAGTATTTTTCGTGAGGCCGGTATCTCCGAACCCGGCTTACCGATAACTGCTATCCCTGCTGCCGGGAATGAACATCCGCAGTAAAAAAAATCATAATCCAGAAGTATAACAGGCCCCGGCAAGGAAGGAACAGTAGATTAACCAACATGAACAGGATGATGTTTCTGCTCTGATAAAATCAGCGGTTCTACATTATCAATTTCAGAATCTGATACCCGTTGTAAAAACAAGAGACTGTAACTGATCACTCTTACCACTCATGAAAACGTTATTGCCTGTATCTGCATACAAATGTCTGTATTCCAGCCTGATATAACCTATTTTAACGGGTTTGAATTCTAAACCGACCGAAAATCCCTGGGTAAGAAGTCCACGCTTCTGGTTATTGTAGGTATACACACCTGAAAGAAAACCATCATAATCATTGAAGAACTCATATCTGCCTATAACTGAACACTTAGACAGAAAGACATATTTCGCCTCGATCAGGCCTGAGAACATTGTTGCGATTTTATTGGTATCGGGGGCCATCCGGCTGTTGGTTTGTGCAGCAAAATCAAGTTGGCCGGTCAGGAAAACCGGATCGATGGGATTATATTGAATAATGAAGTTATTATAAAGAATGTCGTTATTGATCTGTGCATTTTTCACCGCCTGGTTGCCGAACACGTTATTATAGCTGAACGTAAGCCTGGGGACTGGTTGGTAACAAATAAAAATATAGGCAGCTATATGAGTGTTTTTATCGTAGGCCAGGGAATAGGGATTACCTAGCATAATTCCTCCCCAGAATTTATCAGACGCATTCCATGTGAGTTTGATTCCAAGCACATTCCCCGGTTCATAATACCCGCCTGTACTCACCGTACTCAGATCGTTCAGGACAGGCCATGTTGATTCCAACCCAACCGGATCAACGAAATAGCCAAAATCAAGCCATAACTTTTTATTTAACAGAAATCCGAAATTGGCTTGCCTTAGATTTTTAATAAACTGGGCTTCGGGCAATTCCAGTAGGTTTGGAGCATCGCCGAATTGAAGTGCGAGCGCTCCCCTGACTTTTTCGGCGGTATAACCTATCTCAAGGGCTGCAACATTCATGCGAATCTGGTCCTGAACAGGGCAGTTGCTTGCGAAAGGCACCACATTTGAAGTGTCCTTCCTGCCATTGATTGTTCCGTTATAATAGGCATCGACATAAAACCCAAATGTAAAATGCTTCATCCTGGTAAATATTTCGGTTTTCAGCTCATCGGTCAGGCTGTCGACTTTGTTCTGGGCGTTAAGGCATACCGGGAATGCAATCAGTAAGGCCGTTACCATGAAAATGGACCTGGACCATTTGAAAATCTTTTCCATTTTATTTATGAATTTTTTTTGCTTATTCTGGTATTTATCAGAACCAATGAAAATGTTTTTTCCGTATCTCGAACATAAGTATCGAAATGGCAAAAAAGATGATATCGGCAACTGTTTTACCGGCAAGAATCCCCCAGAAGTAATTTTTCAGAATGACAGGTCCGTAAAGCAGGCAGAAGGGACGGATCACGAGGAAATCAAGCAGTTCAGCAAGGCCGAATTCAAATCCCATATTCCTCAGGCACCTGGCAACAAGCAGGATTTTTGCCCGGATTGTCTCCGGTTCATGTTTTATATAGCTATTGTATATATCCCTGGTAAAGATAAAACCATAAAACCCTGCTGCAGCGCCGATGGTCCCGGCATAGGCAATAGCTACAGAATTCTTCGTAATACCCGACGAGGCCCATCCGCAGAGAAAGGTGAAGATGGTACTGAATATTTCCGCCCAGGCATATCTCCGGATCCATTCTTTTATCCTGAACTTCATTTTTGCTGAATACAATACAAAGATAGGACCATAGTTCAGCTTATTAACAGCCTTGCAAAAAAATGGACTTTTTAAATACGAAATAATCGTATTTATCAGTTCAAATAAAATATAAAAATATGAAATAGAGTAAAGTTTATTAATTTTACTTTGAATTTTCACCTCATGGGCATTATCCCATACCAAATCCCGGTAACCGGATTCCTCGGCATATCTGAGAAGATATTACACTGTTTTATTTTATTTACATAATTTTAAAGGAGGTTTCATGTATCTGTATGAAAAACTGAGCATCGCCATTGTAGATGACGAATTGTCGAAGGACACTCCCGGAGGCCATGCCATGTATGAGCTGATCAGGAAGATGAACGATATCGAAGTCAATGTAACAGAATGGAAATCATTTGAATCGGCCTTATCAGGCATTATCAGGTTACCCGAACTCGATGCGGTGATTGTGGACTGGGACCCTTTGGTCGTTGAGAACCGAAACCTGGCGCAGAAACTGATTCTGAACATCCGGGGCAGGAACCATGAGATACCGATTTTTTTATCGATACGGCCTGATGTGCTGATAACGATCCCTTTGGAAATTGAAAGGATCATTTCCGAAAATTTCTGGATCCTTGAAGATACCCGTGATTTTATTGCCGGACGGGTCGAAGCGGCCGCCCGCAGGTACCGGAACCGCCTGCTGCCCCCGTTTTTCGAAGCGCTGGTCAATTTCGCCGACGACTTTGAGTACTCCTGGCATACTCCCGGCCATACCGGCGGTACAGCATTCCTGAAATCCCCGGCCGGGCGGATATTTTATAATTTCTTCGGAGAACAGTTGTTTCGTTCCGACCTCTCCATATCGGTGGGGGAACTTGGCTCTCTTCTCGATCATTCAGGAGCAATAGGAGCTGGAGAACGGTTTGCCGCAAAAGTGTTTGGCGCCGACCGTACTTATTATGTCACCAATGGCACCTCCACTGCGAACAAGATCATCTTCATGGCTTGTGCCGTGGAGGGAGATGTGGTGCTTATTGACCGTAACTGCCATAAATCACTTGAGCATTCGACCATTCTCACAGGAGCCAGGCCGGTATGGATGATCCCGGTAAGGAACCACCTGGGTATCATAGGACCTATCCGTAAAGACCAGATGAAAGCCGAAACCATCAGGAAAAAGATCATTGAATGCCCCCTGGTACCTGACAAATCAGCAGCCCCGGTATACGCAGTAGTAACAAATTCTACTTACGACGGGGTTTGTTATAATGCCGTGGAAGTGGAACAACTGTTGGGGAAGGTAGTTCCCAGGCTTCATTTTGATGAAGCCTGGTACTCTTATGCCAGGTTCAACCCGATGTACAGGGACCGTTACGGAATGAGGGATGGGGCAAGAGATCCCGATGCTCCCACAGTGTTTGCCTCACAGTCAACCCATAAGCTGCTGGCTGCAATTTCGCAGGCTTCAATGGTACATATAAAAGAAGGGCGTGATCCCATAGAGCACAACAGGTTCAATGAATCATTCATGATGCATACATCCACTTCACCTTCCTATGCCATCATTGCTTCCTGTGATGTTTCGGCAAAGATGATGGATGGCCCGATGGGGAAGTCCCTTACCGATGAAAGTATCATGGAAGCTGTTACCTTTCGTACAACTATGGCGAGGATACGCAGGAAGATCATGAGTGATAACACGAAAGACTGGTGGTTTGAGATGTGGCAACCCGATGAGGTCACCAATCCGGCTACCGGCAAGCGTATCAATTATGCAGATGCTCCGATTGAATTACTGACCAGGGAACCCTCCTGCTGGGTTCTTCATCCCGGGGAAAGCTGGCATGGCTTCGGAGATATTGATGACGGGTATGCCATGCTGGATCCTATCAAAGTAACCGTGCTTACACCAGGCGTGGAGCGTGACGGGTCCCTCTCTCCATGGGGCATACCGGCCGCACTACTGGTCAAATACCTTGATTGCGAAGGGATAATCAATGAAAAATCGGGCGATTACAGCGTACTTTTCCTATTTTCAATGGGTATAACCAAAGGAAAATGGGGAACACTTACCACAAGGTTCTTCAGTTTCAAGACCCTGTATGATGAAAATGCCATGCTGGAGGATGTTTTTCCCGACCTGGTTGAAAAATATCCCGGGGTTTACAAGGGGAAATCACTACCCCGGCTTGCGCATGAGATGCATGAATTCAAGCGAAATTCAAGACAGTTGCAACTGCTGGATGAAGCATTTTCGGCATTACCCGAACCGGTGATGACCCCGGCCGGGGCATACAGCCACCTGGTTAAAAACAATGTGGAAAGGGTTTCCCTTGAACAGTCGCAGGGTAGGATTATGGCTGGAGGAATTGTTCCATATCCGCCGGGAATTCCATTACTCATGGGTGGTGAACGCGCCGGTCTGATAAATGAGCCTGTATTAGCCTATTTAAAAACCCTCCAGGATTTTGACAACCTGTTTCCCGGTTTCGAACACGATATCCACGGGATTGAAAATGAGAATGGTGTGTATAGAATGTATTGTATAAAAGATTAAAATTCTGTTACATGAGCGATCTCCAACAAACACCGAAAAAGAAGACCATGGGCGTGCTGATGTTGTCCATGATCAGTGTTGCTGCCGTTTTATCCGTGAGGAATTACCCGAGTATGGCCGATGAAGGCTGGCAATTGATCACATGGTATTTTGTAGGCTCTTTTCTCTTTCTTCTTCCTCTTGCCCTGGTATCGGCTGAATTGGCTTCAGCCTGGCCTAATGAAGGTGGTATTTATTCATGGATTGAGGAAGCGTTCAATACAAAAACCGGGTTCATGGCAATTTGGGCAGTTGTGGTTGAGAATATCCCCTGGTATCCCACTGTCCTTTCTTTTATTGCAGTTTCGGTTGCCTACATTTTCAGCCCCGACCCTCACGCCCATATCCTTGGATTACCTAACCAGGTTTTTCTGGCCATCGTAATGCTGGTTGTTTGGTGGGGCCTGACCCTGTTCAATTTCCTGGGTCCGGCAATTGCAGCAAAATTGAGCTCCACAGGGACGCTGCTGGGTGCAATTATCCCTTCCCTCGTGCTGATCATCCTGGGCCTGGCATGGATCATTACCGGGAAGCCAAGCCAGTTACCACCTTTCACCTGGTCGGGACTTGTCCCTAAACTGAATATAGGCGCACTCGTCTATTCATCCTCCATCATCCTTACATTTGCCGGGATCGAAATGTCGGGCTACTATGCCAGCCAGGTTTCCAATCCTCAGAAATCATATCCCCGTGCGATGTTGTTTGCAACCATCCTGATCTTTGTTCTTAGTGTTCTGGGAACACTGCCCATCGCGCTTGTCATTCCACTTAAGGATATCTCCCTTAACGGAGGAGTGATCCAGGTTACAGAGACAATGTTCGCGGCTTTCGGAATGTCATGGGCCGTCCCTGTCATGGCCATTCTCCTGGCCATTGGCGGAATATCACTGATGAGTACCTGGATGCTCGGGCCTTTGTTAAGCATGGTGCCGATCTCGAAAACAGGGACCCTGCCTAAGTTCTTTCGTAAAGAAAATAAGTACGGTTCTCCTACCGGGACCCTGATGGTCCAGGGAATCCTAATTACTTTCCTGGCAATTGCCATGGCAGTGATACCAGGGATCAATGAAGTATACTGGGTATTTTCATCCTATACCACTACACTTTTATGTATTTATTACCTGCCCATTTTTGCAGCTGTCATCAAGCTGCGTTACAAGCAACCTGATACCCTGAGGCCTTTTAAGATCATGGGAGGAAAACCCGGGGTCTGGATCATTGCCGGCCTTGGTTTCATTTCAACGGTATTCTCGGGAATCATGGCCCTGAGCCGTCCAAGCGGGGTTACCAATATCTCTTTCTGGGGATATTTTCTCATGATGATCATAGGAACATTTATCTGGATGCTGCCATTCTGGCTTTTCAGGATTTTCAAAAAGCCAGGCTGGGCAGAAACTACGGAAACGAAAACTCAGGCAGAAAAACCATAACCTGATTTTCGAAAAAGATCCGGCCTGAAGAGGAAAAAGAAAAAAATAACCCGAACTGATTTCATAGCTGCTTTAAGCATTCTGAATCTCCATGGAAACCATCTAACGTGGCACATTCCGGGTCAGGGATTTAGCCAATCATCTTGTGCTGAACAACCTGTGATCTAACGGGATGCCTTCCCTGATTGCAAGGACCAGCAGCATACGATCCGAAAAAGGATTGTCAAAGGTAAGGCCTCCGTCCGACAAGCTGTAGCTGTTTTTCCTGCCTGCATCCCGCAGGTATTTCTTCAGCATTGTATTCATTTGTCTCACGATCCCGGGTTCCATAACCTGTTCCTCATTTTTCACTTTCGACATCCACAGTCATATAAATAAAACATAAAGAACTTCAGAATGCTTGATTTTATTAAAATACTTACCTGTCCCGAGACGTTTAGGAATAAAAACAAAGATTATGAGATCCACAGCCAGATTTTTCGGTATCCTCTGTCTGATCGTCGGTTTGACTATCACAGACGGGTTTCCCCAGGCCTTTAGCTGGGAATGGGCAAAAACGCTTAACAGCAGATCAACAACCCTGATCAATGCACTCACTGCTGATGATAATGGCAATTCTTACATTACCGGAGAATTTACCGACAGCCTGATAATAGGGAATCAAAAGCTTTTTTCCAGGGGGCATAGCGATATCTTTATTGCCAGGATCGACCAGGCCGGGGAACCTGTATGGATCAGGCAATGCGGAGGAACAGAATCGGATGAAGCCTATGGCATTGCGGTGGACCCGTCGGGTAATGTCTATGTTACAGGATATATTTCGGGCAAGGCCGATTTTTCAGGTGTCGTTCTTAACAGTTCCATCGCACGGGATTTTTTCCTGGCCAAATACAATAAAGATGGAGGTCTTGTATGGGTGAAAAAACAGGAAGGTGATAATGATGATTACGGCAAGTCGGTTTGTGTTGACCGAAATGGGAATGTTTATGTTTCGGGGGTATTCCACGGGAAGCTGGTCCTGGGAGGAAAAACGGTTGAACCTAAAGGGAAATTGAACGTATTCATTTATAAATACACAAGCACGGGGGAATTTTTATGGGGCAGGACCGGTGAAGGCGAAGGCAGCAACCAGGTTGCCGAGATCAATGTCGACCATTCCGGGAACGTTTATATGGGAGGTACGTTCGAAGGGAAGGTAGGGTTCGATAAGAAATTCATTGTCAGCCTAGGCAACAGGGATGTCTTTCTTGTAAAATACAATACCGACGGGCTGATTCAATGGCTGAAAAGTGGCGGATCGGCCATTGGCGAGGACAAACTGAGCTCCATCGCTGTGGATTCTGCTGAAAATATTTTTATATCCGGTAGTTTTTCAGGAACTGCCAACTTTGACAAGAAACAACTGAAAAGCAAGGGGTCCGACGATCTTTTCCTGGTAAAATATTCCAAAGAAGGAACAGTCTTATGGGCGGTGCAATCGGGTGGAAGGGGCAATGAGCATTCACAGGCCATGGAGCTTGACCGGGCAGGGAATATCTATATTGCAGGAAATTTTAACTCCTCCTTCACTTTTGGCTCCTCAAATATCAATACCATCGGTGACTGGGATGTGTTTGTTCTGAAATACGCACCCGATGGTAAAATGCTTACCGGTACCCAGATCGGCGGGAAAGGATACGATAAAGCCACGGGGATTGCCATGGGAAGAAATGGCAGACTATGGCTTACAGGATATTTTGTGAATGAGGTTTCCTTTGGGAAGATATTACTGAAAAGTCAGGATGATAAAGGGGCTGCGTTTTTTGCACTTCTGAAAGATCTTTAACATTTCCGGGTAAATTCAAATCAATAAAAGGAATAAGGTTTTGAATACGTACGTATTCAAAAAAGATGCATTGGTGGAATTCAGTTGAAATTATTTGCAAATCCCGTCTATCCAGGTGAATAATTCATCCAGGTCATAATCCCCGCTATGCGGTTTATCCCAAGGCAGTTCAAGATTCACATTATAGCCCTTGTTTTCAAGTAGTGTTGCCAAAAGGACCGGAATAGCAAGTCCGGTGTCCTTATCTTTTGTTCCGTGTCTGATGCGCCAGTACTTTGAAGTTTTAGTATTTGGTTGCCCGATGTAGTTCATAGGGTTCATCATTTTTACTATTAATGCATCCGCTCTTGTTGCTTCGGCTTTTGAATGAGCAGCACCATATTCCGTAAAGTGTTGATTATTTATCGTTGCAGTTCCGAATAAATTCGTTTCAGGATTTGATAAATCTAATGCATCAAACGCAGGCGGTGTTTTTTGCCTTTGCATATATCTTACATATGCATCGAAATCTATTTGAGTAACCTTCCCATTGCCGACTGTTAAGAATGCAAATGAAGACAAGTCAGCGCCTTCATTCAATGCTTTTTGAGCCGAAGCCACGACATACGCTTTAACCAGGTCTTTAAAAGTGCCGTTTCCATTATTGTCTAACGATAGAGTTATTCCGTTGTTACCTTTAAGGTTCAGGCTGCTAATATAGGCAGGGAACAACTTCTTCAATTGTTCGGAAACAGTAATCTGTTCGGCACTCAATTCTAAAGTTCCTTGCGAGTTACCTTGTATGGGACCGCCTCTGCTGTATGTATTAATGCCGAAAAACTGCCATTCATAGGCCATGTCGGCATTGTCTAAATTAGTAATAGGGCAATATGCCGAAACCGCAAAAATATCGTCTGTTGCGCTGGCTGCTCCCAATGTTTTAAGGTAAGGTTCAAAATCAGCATTGTTACCGCTTGCTCCTAATAAAGTTGACATTGCTCCGCCTGCACTTGTGCCGTTGGAGATTATTTTGTTGGCATCGCCCGGCATATTATTATCGTTAAATTTTAAGTAACGAATCGCTGCTTTCAGGTCCACAATTCCCGCTGGTGCTTTGCCGGTATAAATACCGCTTGTGTTTTTTGATGTTCTGCCTCTTGTACCTGCCGAAGCAACAATATATCCTTTTGAAAGAGCAGCCAAAACAGTGTTTTGTTTCGGCCCGCCAAAGCCCATAGGAGGCATTCCTTCATTCTTTGGCGACATTCCATCAGGCTTTTTGTCGCCACTTGGCGGCATCATTTCGTTTTTCAAAGGTGGTCCGCCTCCCATGGGGTTGTTTTTGGTTGAAGCAGGTTGAGAAGCCATATAACCTCCTACTTTGTTTGGGAAAAAAATGGGAGCAGTAGCAGCCGAATATCCATTTAAACTTTGACCTGTAAAATATTCTTCCGGAATATAAATATTCATTTTCTGACAGGCTGTATCCATGGGGTTCTTTACATACACAATGCTTTCATAAGCCCTTACTTTGAAAGTTTTACCATTAAAAGTAAGTGTTTGAGATTCAAATTTTGCAGCGTTAAAATTCAAATCTATTGATTTAACCTGCGCATTAACGAATAAAATGGAACTTGCCAAACAGACTAATATTAACAGAATTTTTTTCATTTTAATGACAGTATTAATTATTCTAAGTACATGACAAAATTTTAATACAATTTTCAAGATCGTTTATTGACAAGGGATTCAGCAGCGTATGGGCCAAAAAGATCAACCCAAACTTAAACAAGCTATAGGCCTTCCGACCATGTTTTT
>Ga0316219_1000374_pt1 | contig 61608 bp, 61 predicted proteins | sample TBH18003PmetaG_FD_203635 | JGI IMG/M metagenome (GOLD analysis project Ga0316219, IMG submission 203635) | Freshwater microbial communities from Trout Bog Lake, Wisconsin, USA - TBH18003P | ecosystem: Environmental > Aquatic > Freshwater > Lake > Hypolimnion/Profundal zone | place: USA...
CAACCGCCAGATCGTCTACTTCACCCGCATCATCCGCGAGTTCAAGTACACCAACGCCGAGAAGAAGCGCCTCCTCGACAAGGTCAACAAGACCGTGGACTCCATGCGCACCCTCGAGCGCCAAATCAAGCAGCTCGACGTCAAGCACGAGGCCTCCAAGTCCGAGGAGCTCCGCAAGGAGTACAAGCGCCAGCAGAAGAACTGCAAGGCTGACCTCGACCGCCTCGAGCACGAGGCCGGCATCAAGCTCAACGACCTCAAGCGCACCCAGCGCGAGATCATCCAGGGCGACATGGACGCCGAGCGCGCCAAGCGCGAGCTCATCGAGGCCAACCTCCGCCTCGTCGTCTCCATCGCCAAAAAGTACACCAACCGCGGCCTTCAGTTCCTCGACCTCATTCAGGAGGGCAACATCGGCCTCATGAAGGCCGTCGACAAGTTCGAGTACCGCCGCGGCTACAAGTTCTCCACCTACGCCACCTGGTGGATCCGTCAGGCCATCACCCGCGCCATCGCGGACCAGGCCCGCACCATCCGCATTCCGGTGCACATGATCGAAACCATCAACAAGCTCATCCGCACCAGCCGCCAGCTTGTGCAGGAGCTTGGCCGCGAGGCCAGCAGCGAGGAGATCGCCCGCCGCATGGACATCCCCGTCGCCAAGGTCCGCAAGGTCCTCAAGATCGCGCAGGAGCCCATCTCGCTGGAAACTCCAATCGGCGAGGAAGAAGACTCGCACCTCGGCGACTTCATCGAGGACCGCATGGCCGTCTCACCATCCGACGCCGTCATCTCCGTCAACCTCAAGGAGTACACCTCGCAGGTCCTCCGCACCCTCACCCCCCGCGAAGAGCGCGTCATCAAGATGCGCTTCGGCCTCGAGGACGGCTCCGAACACACCCTCGAGGAGGTCGGCCAGTCCTTCCAGGTCACCCGCGAGCGCATCCGCCAGATCGAAGCCAAGGCCCTGCGCAAGCTCCGCCACCCCTCCCGCTCCCGCAAGCTCAAGGCCTTCGTGGACGGTGTGAAAGAGATTTAGTCCTCATCAATCAAACAAAATCCCGCCCCAACAAAGGGCGGGATTTTTCGTCGCTGTATGCCATCAATGTGGTGTCTACATCAATAATAATATTTTGTCTTCGCCGTCCACGGACTGCCGGGATACTTCTTGTGCAGAAGCAGAAACGCTTGCTTGCTCACCACCGAGTTTGCGCCCCCGTCCACAATTTTCTGATCCGTCCATCCATAACGTGTGGCTCGCACTGTAAGCGCCAACGCCTCGGGTACGTCTTTGTCCTCAGGATGTGCGCGTGCATATGCAATCACCGCTCGCCCCAGAAATACCGGCCCTGCGAGATTCTTGCCAAGAGCTTCCGCCTCCGCCTTGCCCTGCGCCGCCTCTTCCTTGGAAATCCATGCCGTATGTACCTCCACTTGATTTTCCCTGAAGCAGGTCGTGCACCACCAGTTGTCGCGGTAGCTGTCCAATGTGTGGGAGGCCATTTCGCGCGGCACGCCTTGTTCGACCAAGGGTTTCGTCCCTGGATGTCGCAGCAGCGTCAGCATCGCTGGAAAACCTGTTCCATCTCCTGCCGTACCCTTCACTTCTTGTGGCAATAATTTGGCAAACTCTCTTGCCGCAGAATCATTGCCTAATTCCAGTGCGCGAATCCAACCAGCAATCACGACCTCCTGCTGGAGGTTATCCGGCAATGTATGCGCTTCAGCCGCCTTCAGCCATAGTGCAATTGGCATCCCGTTGAATACCCCGGCTGCATCGTCGTCGAAGACCCATACGTGCTGGCTGCTGGTGCATCTCTCGTGTACTTTCTTACTGCACCACCGCACATCCATTGCCGCCTGTGATGTCGTCGTAAGCGCCTCGCGCGGAGCAAATTGTAATAACTCCGCCTCGCTGGCTGCTGCTTGCATCCTGAGTCCGAGCAGCGCATTGTGGGTGGACGGGTCTGCCTTAGCTCCCATTCCGACTAACGCTGCATCCAACACCTTGCTCGCCCCAGCCTCATCTCCCCCCTGCGCCATCAGTCTTGTCCGCTCGTACAGCACTGTTGCGTACGCTGGAGAGTCTGTTTTCACTTTCTCCGCCGCCACCAATAATTCAGGCACTTGTGGCTCGCCTGTCCTGGACGCACTCAACGATGCAATCAGCCACGCCATTCCGCCTTTCTGCTTCCACATCGCTAGAGCTTTCTTGCCGTCTTGTGCTTGATAGATGCGAATCCATTGCACCAGCGGAGATGAATAATTTTCCTTGGGGTAATTGTCTAGCGCCCAATTCAAATCAATCATGTCCTGCTTGAAGTTTGGGTCGCTGCTCGGACCTTCCAGTGCTCTGGCAATCTCCTCAACTCTCTCGGGCCTGTCTGAGCGTAAACGTACATAATCCAGTAGCCGTTGTGTCTGTGCTCGCATTAGTTGGTTCTGTGAGTCCTTCAGTGCGTTTTCTATTGCCTGTTGTGCCACGACCATCAGCGCAGGGTTGTAGCCCATATCGCTCTTGGCAAGTGTGGCTTCTCGCACCATCGTCCGCAGCGCCAAATACTTGCCGTACTTCTGCCACGGCGAACCTCCATCTTCTCCAATAGCTTCGAACATCTTTGCTGCCTGATCGAATTCTCCCGCATAGAACTTCGCTGCCGCTAGCTGGTACGCCCGGTCCTTCTTCAGCAATTGTGGTGCGTCGGCAGGAGCCTCGGCAGGCATCGTCTTAACGTCTCCCGTGCAGTTCTGGAAAACTGCAACCTGCCCGTTGAACCAGTCCCTCAAAGTGGCGCTCTTCTCGCCCCAGCTTACTTCTCTCTCGTACAACGTATTGATGGCCGTCCGGAATGAATCATCGAGGCAATTGGAATAATCATGGTTGGGATATGCAACCGAATAAATCCAATCATTTGCCTTTGGCGGCGTACTACCCTTGAACTCTGCTGCTACAACTGCCCATTGATACATCGGGTTGGCTTCGGTTTCGGCTATGTAGTGTTTTTCCCAATTCGCATCATCGTCTATGTTCTCCGGCCAAACATAGTCGCCCTGAATCAGCTCTGGCAAATCTCCAATGTCTTTTTGTGTGAGCTTGCCTCCGTGCAAATATCGGTACGCCACAATCAGGTCAGAGTGGTAATAATCTGGGCGGATTCTCCCTAAATCTCCAGCCGCATATCGCTTCAATTCATAGGGATGGTGCGGCGTCGTGATGACATCAGGATAAAAATATGGCCCGCATGCCAGCACCACAACCGCAGGAACCGCAATCGCAACCAGAATCGTCAGCAACAGTTGCCTTGTCCTCATTCAGTCCTCCTTGTGACTTCGCCCACCGTGTCAATCGTCCACGCTGAGTTGGAAAAGACATACACCCGTCGTCCCACCATCCAGTCCGGCCACGGCTCATCCGTCGAAACCCCGACCGACCCCACGCACAGCGGTTCTCGGATTCTATTCTCGTCACGTTCCGCCTCGGACCGCTTCCGGTCCGGCTCCATGCGAAACATCATCGGCACCGCCTCGTCCACAGGAAGCCCGGCCATCCAGTCGTCCCCCATGCACCACGAAGCTAGCGCTGTCACTGACAGCGGCATCTCAACCGGCATTCTCTTCCTTACATCCCCCAATAGCTGCCGATACCACTCTCGCTCCGAACGCCGCGCATCAAAATCAATTTGCAGCGCCGCTGAATCAGCACGCACTGCCGCCAGCATTTGCGCCGTAACCGCCTCGCGCATTGCAGCATTCAGATAAAGCCCCGGCTGTGTTTCCAGCCGCACGACTGCAATTTTTTTCGTGCCCTGTGCAACTGATAATGGCTGCCGCCGTAGCAGAACGCGTAAAGCCGGTGACGTTATGCCGTCACCCACCAGCACTGTTCTATCTAAATAAGCAACCGCCGCCGTCCGTGGGTCAATCCCGGTTAGGTCAACCGGCCTTTCCCAAGCCCATAGCGTTAATCGCGGCAGAGTATCCATCCGCCCATGGTGAACTGACGGTAGCGTGTCAGAGTGGACGAGCAGGCTGAACGCCAGCAGAATCCCAAGACCTCGCATCTTGCTCGCTGTTGGCGAAGGCCGCTTCATGCTTGCCCTGAACCGTGGCGGTTCCCCCGCCCATTAAATCACTAGCGCTACTTCCACTCCACCAAATTCGTCCCCGTGTGGCTGAACTCCACATACGGCCCGTCCGCGCCCGTCTTCAGCTCCACCGTCGCACCGTCTACCGTCGCGGCTGTCACCGTCCCGAACCGCCATCTCACCGTCACCTTCGCCGGCGTCACCAGCGTATTCACACCGTCCTCTATCTTCAGCGAGCCCTCCCCGCGCGTCAGCTTCCGCCCCTCGAAGTCCGTCTGCACGGCCGCCTTCTCGTCCACCGGCCCGCCCATCACCTCGTACACCCGCCGGTCATCCATCGATGGAACCGTGTTGTTCCCGCTCTCGCTGAACGGCACCAGCGTCATCACATCCTCCGGCAACTTGGCTATCACCGCGCCCGCCCGCGCGTACACCGGAACCGCCTCCACCGGCACATTCAGCAGCACCGACTTCCCGCCCTCCTCCGCCGCGCCCGACCAGTAGTTCACCCACTGCCCCGCCGGCAGATACACCGCCCGCTGCGTCAGCGCGTTCGTCACCGGCGCCACCAATAAATCCGGCCCCAACAGATACTCGTCCGCCGCCTCCCGCGCCTGCTTGTCATCCTGATACACCAGCGCCAGCGCCCGCATCAGCGGCATCCCGTCGCGCGCCGCCTCCTCGGCCGCCGCGTACCGGTACGGAAACAAGCTCATGTGCAGCACCGCATACCGCTTGTAGTTGGCCAGCGCCGCGTCGCCGTAATCCCACGGCAGCATGTTCTCCGTTGATATCGTCTCCATCGCCGGACTGAACGCCGAAAACTCCGTCCACCGCTCGAACACCTGCGCCTCGTCCGCCGTGTGTCCCTTCTTCAGATACCCGCCCAAGTCAGCCAGCCACAGAGCCATCCCGCTCATCCCCGCGTTCAGCCCCGCTGTCACCACCGTCGGCAATCCGTTCTCCGCGCTGAAGCTCGCCTCGTTGTCCCCGCCCCACAGCAGCGGCTGATTCATGCTGCCCACCGTCGCGCTCCGTTGCAGCAGAACCCCGTTCCCCTTCAGGTCATGCTGAATCAACTCCTCCACCGCCTGGTTGTACAGCACCGCATAGCGGTTCCGCATCAGCCGCGGGTCGGTCTCGTCGCTGAAGTGCGCTCCGCCCAGAAAGTTCCCTTCGCCATCGTCGTCCTTGAACCCGTCCGCTCCGGCCGCTATCGCCTTGCGCACCTGGTCCTGCCACCACTGCTTCGCCGCTGGATTCGTGAAGTCCACCAGCGACCCCGCGCCCTTCCACCACCGTCCCACCCACGGCGAACCGTCCGCCGCCTTCACAAAGTATCCCGCCTGCGCGGCCTCCGCGTAGTTCGCCGCTGCCGTCGTCGGAATCCGGTCCGCGAATCCCTTCTCCTTCGGCACATCCGTCTTTGAATTAATCCACGCCGTATGCCACAGAACCAGCTTGTACCCCTCCGCGTGGATGTGTTTCACCATGCCGCCCGCATCCGCAAACTGCTTCGGATTGAACTCGTATGTGTTGTAGTTCGTCGCCCACGGACTATCAATCAGCACCACGCTAGCCGGCAGCCCCAGCGTGCGAGCCTTGTCCACGTCCGCCATCACCTCCGCGTCGTTCATGTGGTAGTCGCGGCTTATCCACGGAGCCAGCGCCCAGTACGGCGGCAACTGTTGCCGCCCCGTCTGCGCCGTGAACCGGTCCAATATCACCGGAAACTTCGGCCCCGCAATCACCACCACCCGCATCCGCTCCGCACTCCAGCGAATCACCGCCTCGTCCGTGTCGCTCGCGTTCAAATCAAACGTCGCGTCCGACGTCGTGTCCACCCACAGCCCGTACCCCTTCAGGCTCATGAAGAACGGAACCGGCTTGTACGTGCTCGAGCCCTTCGCGCCCACATTGTCCTGCGACAAGTTGTGCACTACCTCATGCGCGTGGTTCAGCGTGTTGAACCGCTCGCCCAGCCCGTAGTACCCCCCGCGGTCGTGGACCTTCATCTCCCACTCGCCCACCGTCCACGCCAGGCTCGTCACCTCGTACACGCCGTCCGCAAGCTGCTTCAAGTGCAGTTTCTCCGTCTCCACCGGCTTGCCCTCAAACGTGAAGTCGTGCAGCAGCACCTCCGCCGCGCCCTTCTCCGCGCCCAACTTCATCGCCAGTGTCTGCGCATCCCGCCGCCCAAACCGCTCAATCGCCGGCTCCGTCAGCGGCCTCCGGTAGAACCCCTTGTCCTCCGCCGCTTCCGTCGCTCCCGCGCTCTCACTCTTCGGACTCGCATCCGTCGCAGGCGCTGTCGGTGTCGCTTGCTCAGCCGCAGTCGCCACCGCCGCGCTCTTCGGTGTCACCTCCAGCAATGGCTGCGCCGTCTCCGGTGGTGCCTCCGCGCTCTGACTCTTTGCATTCGCGTCAGCGGCAGGCGCCGCCGGAGCCGTCTGATCCTGCGCCGCGCTCTGCGCCGTCGGCGCCGTCTGGTCCACTGCGCTCTCCGGATGCGATACGCCCGTCTCCTGCGCCCACGCGCACGCCGCCAACCCCAGCACCACCGCCAAACCGAATCCGCGCCACAACCGCATTAAACATTTCTCCTGCAAGAATCCCTGCCGCGAACGCAGTGAGCGCTACGCGAAGCAGTCGGCCGTGCGGCCGTCAGCACCACAGCCATTCTACCGTTCCAATGTGATGTGCGTTGCGCAGGTTTAGAGGTTCGACTGCCCGTGCCGCAGCGCCTCGTTGAACTTCGGCTTCGCAAACTCCAGCGCCGCCGCCAACCTTGCCTCATACTCCGCTCGCCGCGCCATCAGCTTCTCCGTCGGCCGCGCCAACTCGCCGTCCAGCGTCAGCATCCCCTCCGCCGCCTCCCGCGCCGCCATCTTCGCCAGCTCCGCCGTCGTCGTGTTCATGTACTGCGCGTCGCGCGGGTCCGCAATCCATACCCCGCGCCCGCCGCCCAGCGCCCCGCTCAGCCAGAACACCTTCGCCGCCAGATATTCCCGCCGCTCCGCCTCCTCCGTGTCGTGGAACGTGAACTGCCTCGACTTCGTGCTGTAGTAACGCGTCGTCACCAGAACCGGCTGGTAGTGTCCCGCCCTCACCAACTCCAGTTGCCCCTGGTCCATCACCTTGCGCACTGCGTTGTAGATGAACCCCTCGGCGTACGGCTGCTCCGGTGCCGCCATCACCTCGGCAAACGTCTTCGTCAGGCTCGCCGCTATCTTCGCCGCCAGCTCCGAACCCTTCCCATCCGCCAAAACCACCTCGCCGTGCACCAGACTCGTGTCCGCTCCGGCCGTCGAAACATGGAACGGCCACGCGAACTTCTGATATTTCAGCGGAATCCCCAGCAGCGTCACATACACATCGGCCGACGGTCCATCCAGCCGCTTTGCCGTCGCCCCTAGAAACACCGCCAGCCCCTCGGCCAGTGCAAGCGTGTTGATCTCAAAGCTGTCGCTCAGCTCCAGCGGGTACATCTGCCCGTTCCGCTCCAGTTGGAACTTGGTCGTCGGCCGCCCGTGGAAGTCCTTTCCCGCCGCCGTCCCCGCAATCTCCAGCCCCGCCGCCTTCGCCGCCGCCGCCACCTGCTCCATCAGCTTCCCGTTCCCTGCGCTCATCTCCGCCTCTCCCGAATGGTCTCTCGCCTATCTTAATCAATTCCTCATATCGCTGTCCGCACTATCGCCTGTCGTCCCTTCCGCATCTGCTAGCTGAGCGGCCCGGATACCCCCACAACGCGCAGCGTATTGGGGGTATCCCTGCCTTTCGTCGTCATCCTGAGCGAAGCCGCGCAGCGGCGTAGTCGAAGGACCTGCTTCTCTACCCATGTCGTCTATCCCTGCACAGTGATGGGATAACCCGCAGCCGCCATCGGCGCGCCTCAGGATTATCATCACCTCATGGACGACCTCTCCACCCTCCCGACCGAGGCCCGCAACCCCGCCTCTGAACACCTCGACGCTCTCCCCACCCTCGAGATGCTCGAACTCCTCTCCGCGCAGGATTCCGCCGCCGCCGCCGCCGTCCACGCCGTCCTCCCCCAAATCGCCGCCGCAGTGGACGCCATCGCCGCGCGCCTCTCCCGCGGCGGACGCCTCCTCTACATCGGCGCCGGCACCAGCGGCCGCCTCGGCGTACTCGACGCCTCCGAGTGCCCGCCTACCTTCTCCGTACCGCCCTCCCTCGTCCTCGGCCTCATCGCCGGCGGAGACTCCGCCCTCCGCACCAGCTCCGAATCAGCCGAAGACTCACCCTCCGCCGGTGCCGACGACCTCCGCGCACACAACCTCACTGCAGCAGACGCCGTCCTCGGCATCGCCGCCAGCGGTCGCACCCCCTACGTCCTCGGCGCGCTCGACTACGCCAAATCCCTCGGCGCATTAACCATCGGCCTCACCTCCGCGCCCCACTCCGCACTCGCCCGCATCGCGGAACTCCCCATCTCCCCCGCCACCGGCCCCGAAGCCCTCACCGGCAGCACCCGCCTCAAGGCCGGCACCGCCGCCAAGATGGTCCTCAATATGATCTCCACCGCCGTCTTCACCCGCCTCGGCTACGTCTACGGAAACCTCATGGTCAACGTACAGCCCACCAACGAGAAACTCGTCGCCCGCGCCCGCCGCATCATCGCGCAGCTCACTGGCTGCTCCCCCGCCCGCGCCGCCGAACTCCTCGCCGCCGCAGGCTCCGTCAAAACCGCCATCGTCATGGAAAAACTCCGCCTCGACCGCCCCGCCGCCGTATCCCGCCTCAACACTCATCGGGGCAACCTTCGCAACACCCTCAGCATCGGGTGACGTCGCTGTTCATCCTTCCCCTCGGTTTGCCCGCCCATCGGCTAACCTGCAACAATGGCCTCACGGTTTCTCCAAATGATGAGGATTCCCCCCGTCCGCGCGCCCTACGAAAATCTGTCGATGGCCGATGAGGTGGTCGTTAACGCTCCCCGTCCGCCCAACCTGAAAGCTCTCACCTCGATTCGCTTTTTTGCGGCCCTCTACGTCGCTCTCTATCATATGGTCCGTCCGTTCTCGCGCTGGGGCGTCTTCGCCGGCTTCTTCGGCGCCGGATACACCGCTGTCAGCTTCTTCTTCCTGCTCTCTGGGTTCATTCTTACCTACAGCCACGCATCCGACAGCGAACTCGGCCACCACCATCCTTCTCGTTTTTGGGTTGCGCGCTTCGCCCGTATTTATCCCGTCTATCTGCTCAGCATGATTGCCGCCCTCTATCTCTATTCCGCCTCGTTATCCAAACACATCCATGTCATCGCCTACGTCGCTGACCTCTTCATGCTTCAGTCGTGGTCCATCCGCATGGTCACCTTCTTCAACGTGCCCGCCTGGAGCCTCTCCTGCGAGGCTTTCTTCTACCTTGTCTTCCCCTTGGCCATCCTTCGCCTTCGTCCTGCCAGCGCCCGCCGCGCATCCGTATCCTTTTTCCTCCTCTGGCTGCTGGCAATGGCCGTGCCTCTATGGATGGTCTGCCTATACCCCGCCAAAGCTGGCGCCTGGCATGAGACCAGCTTGGCCGCGGGCAACTTCTCGATCTTCCGTGTCCGGCGTCTTCCCTTGCTGGCGCTACCGGAGTTTCTCGCCGGCATTCCCCTCGCTTGGATGCATCTGCGCTTTCCCCTGCGGCGCGCGCAAGCTCTGGCTGCTTGCATCCTCGGTATCGCCGGCACCCTCGCCCTGCTCTGCTACGCAGATCATCTCCCCATGGCCATGCTGCACAACGGACTTCTTCTTCCCTTCTTCGCCTTGACCGTGCTGGGCCTCAGCCACGACCATCTCTTCACCCGCATCCTCTCTATCGCACCCCTGGTTCTGCTCGGCGAGGCCAGCTATGCTCTCTATCTCACCCACTTCCTCTTCAACGATTGGGTCAAAACCCGCTTTGGCCTTGCGGAGGACTTCCACGGGCTCTTCATCCGCCTCATGGTGCTCATCCCGTGCTGCATCGCCCTGCATCTCTGGGTCGAACGCCCCTGCCGCAGGTTTATCCTGCACCTCTGGGTGCGCCGTCACATGGCCGCCTGACGGTTGCAAGCATCCACCGCCCCTCACACACCCTGGCTTTTCTTCTGGGCCGTGGAATCCGTCTTGCCTGCCTCACCTAGTCCCCCGACCGCCAGATCCTCACGTACCAGTACCCCGTCGTCGCCAGCAGAACCACAATCAGCGCCGGCAAAAACCACGGGTTCAGCCCCTCCTGCTTCCCCAGCCCCACGCGGATGATGCCCCAGCAGATGTACAGGAACACGAACGCCATCTCCGTCTTCAGCCACCCCACCATCTCCACCGCGTACGGCATCGCGCTCGGCTTGCGCGCCAGCTTGATTGGCAGGCTCACCATGTGCTCCGGCATCCGCTCCGCCGCCGTCAGCATCGTGTACATCACCAGCCCGATCGCCGCCAGTATCAGCAGCACCGGACGCCCGCTCCATCCGTCCGCCGCGCCATGCGCGTTGAAGTGCGTCGGAATCACCTCCGGCAGCGACCCATAATGCACCGCCACCATCCCCAGCATCAGCACTACTGCCACAATCCCCAGCGTCTCCCGCAACCGCTTCATCCCATCCTCCTCAACCTTCTTCTAATTCTTCCTTACGAGAACATCTCTTTCTTCAGCTACTCTTCGCGAGCATCGCGAGCGCCACGCGAAGCGTTAAAAGAGCCCACGGCTCGGCATCTCTATTCCTAAATGCTGATACGCCAACCGCGTCGCCACTCGCCCGCGGGGTGTCCTGTCCAGAAATCCAATCTGAATCAGGAACGGCTCATACACCTCCTCCAGCGCGTCCTCCTCCTCGGCCAACGCAGCCGCCAGTGTGTTCAGTCCCACCGGCCCGCCGTCGTACTTCTCGATGATCGTCCGCAGCAGCCGCCGGTCCAGCTCGTCGAACCCGTGCGCGTCCACCTCCAGCATCTCCAGAGCCTTCATCGCCGTCGCGCGGTCTATCCTCCCCGTGCCGCGCACCTGCGCGTAGTCCCGCACCCGCCGCAGCAGACGGTTCGCTATTCTTGGCGTCCCCCGCGCCCGCATCGCAATCTCCGCCGCGCCGTCGTGGTCGCATGCAATCCCCAGCACCTCCGCCGACCGCTCCACAATGTACCGCAGCTCGTCGTCGCTGTAGAACTCCAGCCGCAGCAGAATCCCGAACCGGCTCCTCAGCGGCGAGCTCAGCAGCCCGGGCCGCGTCGTCGCCGCCACAAACGTGAACGGCTTGATCTCCATCACGTGCGTCCGCGCCGCCGGCCCCTGCCCGATGATGATGTCCAGCTTGTAATCCTCCAGCGCCGTGTACAGCTTCTCCTCCAGCACCGGCTGCAAGCGGTGCACCTCGTCCAGGAACAGCACCTGCCGGTCGCGCAGGTTCGTCAGTATCGCCGTCAGATCGCCCTGTATCTGCAGCGCCGGCCCGCTCGTCTGCTGGTATCCCACCTCCAGTTCGTTCGCGATGATGTTCGCCAGCGTCGTCTTCCCCAGCCCCGGCGGCCCGAACAACAGCACATGGTCCAGCGCCTCGCCGCGGTTCTTCGCCGCCGCCAGCGCAATCTGCAACTGCTCCTTCGCCTTCGTCTGCCCGATGAACTCCCCCAGCCGGTGCGGCCGCAGCTTCATCTCGAATGCCGCGTCGTCGTCCACCGTCGCCGCGCTCACCAGCCGCTCCGCCTCCGCGCTCCCGCCCGCGCCCTTCAGCTTCTTCCCCTTCTCCATGGGGCGATACTAAAGCGAAACACCCCCGCGTGCAACGAAATCGGTGCAACTTGTGCCCATCCGTATACTCCACCGTGCAGATGCCGCCATTTCACCGCCAATTTACCGCCGTTTCCCCGCCAGCAAGCCGCCAATTTACCGCCGCGTCACCATCCAAATCATGGTGTTTTCACGGCTGTTTTGCGGCGGTATCCGTCCCGCATCCTAAGACCCCGTCCCTGCACCACCGCGACATCCCACTCCCGACAAGGGTCTAATATCACCAGATGAAGCTCTCCCCGTTCCTCGCCGCCCTCGCTCTCCCGCTCGCCCTCGGTGCCGCCCTGCCTGCGCAAATCACCAGTAATAATGCGCCTCCGCGCGTCTTCCTCCTCGACCCCACAGCCTACCTCCGCGCCAAACAGCACCCCAACCCGCAGTTCCTCGCCAAGGTCAACAGCGAAGCCGCCACTGCCCTGAAGACGCCGCTCCTCTCCGTCACGCAGAAGACTCAAGTCCCCCCCAGCGGCGACAAACACGACTATCTCTCCATGGCCATCTACTGGTGGCCCGACCCCAAGAACCCCTCCGGCCCCTACATCCGCCGCGACGGCCAGCACAATCCCGAAACCCTCGCCATTCCTGACGAAGACAATCTCACCCAGATGATCGCCGCCGTCCACCCCCTCGCCCTCAGCTACTACATCACCGGCAACCAGGCCCACGCCGCCCGCGCCGCCGCCCTCCTCCGCACCTGGTTTCTCGACCCCGCCACCGCCATGAATCCCAACCTCAACTTCGCGCAGGGCATTAAGGGAGTCAACAACGGCCGCGCCGCCGGCATCATCGAGACCCACAACATTCCGCTCGTTATCGACGCAGCCGGCCTGCTCGCCGGCTCCAAGTCGTGGACCCCAGCCGACGACGACGCTCTCCGCGCATGGTTCACAAAGTTCCACCAGTGGATGACCACCGCCCCCTCCGCCGTCGAGGAGGACCACACACCCAACAATCACGGTTCATGGTTCCAGGCGCAGATTGTCCCCATCGAGATGTACCTCGGCCTCGCCGACCAGGCCCGCGCCCGCCTCAATCTCATCCACACCCAGCGCATCCCCGCGCAAATCAAGCCCAACGGCGACCAGCCCCTCGAACTTGCGCGCACCAACTCCTTCTTCTACAGCTTCTATAACCTACAGGCGCTCACTACCGACGCCGCCCTCGGCCTTCAACTCGGCATCGACCTCTACCAACCCGCCAAGCCCGGCGACCCATCCCTCCTCACCGCCATAGACGCCCTTCTTCCCTACGACCTCGACCACCCCTGGCCCCACCAGCAGATTGGCGAGCGCAAGAACAACGCCGCATGTTGGACGCTCTACTACACCGCCGCCCACGTCCCCGACCCCAAGTACGCCGACGCCATCACCCGTTTCAAGTGCAACCGCATGGCGTACGCTTGGCTTATCTCCTACACTCACTAATTGGACACCCCCATGACATCACGCACACTCGCTACCCTCGCTCTTTCCCTCGCCGCTTCCACCGCTCTGTACGCGCAATCCGCCACTCCAACAAGTCAGGGCGTAGTAGCGCCAAGAGTCTTGCAGTCGCCCGACGCCCGCCCCGCCGCTCCCGCAGACACCGGCGCCCCGCGCGTCTTCCTCGTGGACCCGCAGGCCTACGTCCGCGCCAAGGCCCATCCCACGCCCGCGCTCATCTCCATCGTCAAGGCCGAGGCCGACGCCGCCCTCAAGGAGCCCATCGTCCCCATCACCGCCAAATCGCAGACCCCGCCCTCCGGCGACAAGCACGACTACATGAGCATGGGTGCCTACTGGTGGCCCGACCCCAAGAGCGCCGACGCGCCCTACATCCGCCACGACGGCGAGCGCAACCCCGAGGTTCACGCCCTCCCCGACCACACCAACCTCTCCCACATGGAGCACAATGTTCACGCGCTCGCCCTCGCTTACTACCTCACCGGCAATCAGGCCTACGCCGACCGCGCCGCCATGCACCTCCGCGCTTGGTTCATCTCGTCTGACACCGCCATGAACCCCAATATGAACTTCGCCCAGGCCGTCAAAGGCCACAACGACGGACGCGGCGCCGGCATCCTCGACTCTCGCGACCTGCCGCTCGCCCTCGACGCCGTCGGCCTGCTCGCCGGCTCCCGCTCCTGGACCCCCGCAGACGACGACGCGCTCCACTCCTGGTTCACGCGCTTCTACCAGTGGCTCACCACCTCCAAGAACGCGCACGACGAGAACAAGGCGCCCAACAACCACGGCGCATGGTTCCAGGCGCAGGTCACCCCCATCGAGCTCTACCTCGGCCACACCGACGCCGCCCGCGCCCGCCTCAACCGCATCCGCGACGAGCGCATCCCCGACCAGATCAAGCCCAACGGCGACCAGCCCTACGAACTCGTCCGCACCAACTCCTTCTCCTACTCCAGCTTCAACCTCATGGCTCTCTCCACCGACGCCTTCATCGCCCTGCCCCTCGGCATCGACCTGTACGAACCCGCCAAGCCCGGCGCGCCCGGCATCCTCACCGCGCTCGACGCGCTCCTCCCCTACGACAGCCACCACAAGTGGCCGCACCAGCAGATCTCCCCCGGTCACGAGACCGCCATCTGCCCCGCTCTCTACTACGCCTCCGCCCACACCGGCGCCGCCAAGTACGCCGACGCCATCAAGCGCTTCAACTGCGCACCCTCCGCAGACACCTACATCCTCTCCTACACACACTGAAGCTCCGCGCCGCACAGCACAACAGCTAAACTAGGCAGGATGCCCCTCGGCTCCCGCACCTTCCGATTCGGCCGCGCTCAATCCATCGCCGCCACGCTGCTCGCCGCGCTTCTGCTCCAGTGCCTCTGGGTCGTCCACCACCAGCAGCTCACCGAAGCCGACTACCGCTTCGCCCGCTGCGGACGCGAGATGTGGGAGCGCCCCTCGCCGCTCGTCGGCTACTTCACCACCTGCGGCAACCTGCAGGATGGAACCCTCGCCTACCGCGTCGCCGCGCTGCCCCTTACCGCCGAACGCCTCGCCCTCGCCGCCACCGACCTCTTCCGCGCCCCCGCCAACCGCCTCTACGCTCCCGCCGCCGCCGGAACCATCTGGGAGTCGCGCCACCAGCTCATCGGCGTCAAATATCTTCTCCATCTTCCCTTCATCGCCTTCGCCCTGCTGCTCGGCGCGCAAATCTGGTGGGTCACCCGCCGCCTCTTCACCGATGCAGCCGCCGCGCTCGCTCTCGCGCTCTACTGCCTCTCGCCCGCTGTCATCGCCATGGCCATCGTGCCCAACAACGACGTCCTCGCCGCCTGGGGACTCTACGCCGCCATCTACGCCGCCATGGGCGTGGCCCACGCGCTGCAAGGTCCGCGCCATAAATGGACGCCGCGCATCCTCCTCCTCTCCACCGCCATCGGCCTCACCGCCTGCGCGCACCTCTCCGCCGCCATCGTCGCGCTTATCTGGTCCACCATCTTCCTGCTCTATCTCGCCGAACGCCGCCGCTCGCAGGCCATCCCCATCCTCCTCTACGCCGTCTTCGGTTCGCTCGTGCTGCTCTTCTGCAGCTACAGCCTCCGCCCCGAGCCCTTCAGCTACGTCTTCACCGGCGGCGCCGCGCTCCTCTGGTTCTCGCTCGACGCCCCGCGCCACCTCTTCACATCGCTCGCCTTCGCGCCCGTCACCATCGCCGCCTGCGTCTCGCTGTTGCTGATGGTCGTCTACCGCCGCTCTCGTTACTTCGGCAACTCCGCGCCGCTGCTCGTCGCGCTCACCCTGCTTCCGCTCATCACCACCGAGAGCGTCATCGCCGCCCGCCCCGCGCTCTGGGCGCTGCCTTTTCTCTTCACCTTCATCGCCGGAGTCTTCGCCGATGCGCTCGAAACCACGCACCGCCGCACCTTCCTCATCCTCGCCGCCGCCCTCGTCCTCACTCAAGCCTTGCTGAGCTTCAGTTCACTCTCCGCACTCGCAGCTTAGTCAGCACTCACTTCAAATCTGTGTAGATCCCCTCCGGCCTCCACCCGTCCGCCCCGGCCATCAGCTTCGCCGGAACATACTGCGCCGCCTCCGGCGCACTCAGCCGCTTCGCATACTTCTCCCGCTCGCCAACCGCACCCACGCCCGTCGAGTTGTACTCGCCGTACGTCGCCGTCGCAATCGATCCCGGCTTCTGCGCCCAGTCCAGCCAACCCTCCGGCTGCACCTTCGCATTCATCGCCGTGTTCAGGAAGATGACCGTCCCGTACGGCCGCCACGGCCTTCCCAGATACAGCTCGCCCACGCCTTCGTCGGCCGTCACCTTGCAGTGGTCGAACACATACGCGCTCAAGCGGTCCGGCGTGTCCTTGCTCTGCGCCGTCAGGTACACATGCTCGTTCCGGATGCCGTGCAGCTCGCAGTCCTGGAACGCCGCCACCGCGTCCCCGAAGATGAAGTCCACATGCCCCGCGATGTAGTCGTCGCGGAAGAACTGCCGCACCGCGCGGCACGCTCCGCCGTTCGCCATCGCCGGAACCTTCGCCGCCACTGGCGCCGGCGTCCACGATGGCTGCTGCGCCGCGCAGTGCCCGCCTCCGCCCGCGTACAGCGTGTCCTGAGCGCCCAGCAGCCGCGCATGCTCAACCACATCGCGATCGCCGCGCAGCATCAGCGCCACCGCCTGCGCCCCCTCGTGATGGTTCGGATCCGCCGCAGGGTTGCGCTTGCTGTAGTCGTTCTCCACCGTCATGTTGCGCAGTTCAAATCCGTCGCCGGTCGCCGTCAGCGTCGCCGTCTTGCCCGTCCCGCCCCACGCGCCCGCATTCGCGTCAAACACCAGCAGCACATCGCCCGGATGCTTTCCCGCTCCCTGCACGTGAACATTTGGCTTGGCGATGTTCACCTTCTCGCGGTACACGCCCGGCGCCAGCACAATCGTTCCGCCCGCGTCCGGCAAAGCGTCCACCGCCGCCTGCAGCGTCTTGTACTTCGCCGAACCATCCGCCGCCACCTGCAGCGTCACCGTCTTCTGTGCCGCTGCCACGCCGCACATCGCCATTACCGCCAACACCACGCCCGCTCGCCGCATCGTCCGCCCTCCTGTACGCGCCTCCACTCTACTCCTCCTTCAGTGCAAGAATGGACTGTGGCCTTCCCCGCCGAACCCGCCCTCCTGCGCCGTACCAAGAGCCTTTCACCGCTCCCCGCCGGCCTCAGTGCGCTCGCCGCCGCAACTCCCTACTCCGTTCTCCTCCAGACCGCCCGCTTCGACGCCGATAATCATCGCAGCTACCTCTGCCTCGCGCCCATCGCCTCCCACTCCGCGCACTCGCTCGACGAACTCCCCGCGCTCTTCGCCGCATTGGATTCCGCCCTCGCCCGCGGCCACTACGCCGCCGGATACCTCGACTACGAGTGCGGCTACCACTTCGAACACTTCCCCAACTTCAATCTTCCCCGCTCGCCCCACCCCATCTGCTGGTTCGGCATCTACGACGCCCCGTACATCTTCGACCACACCTCCGGCCGCTTCCTCACCGCGCCTCCGCCCGCTCTCCCGCCCTCCGCGCCCGAACCCGAACCCGCCATCACCAATCTCTCCCTCGGCCTCGACGAAGCCGCCTACTCCGCTCTCGTCCGCCGCATCCAGGCCCTCATCGCCGCCGGAGACACCTACCAGGCCAACCTCACGCTCAACGCCGCTGCCCGCACCGCCGCCTCGCCCGCCGCGCTGTACGACCATCTCCTCCGCTCGCAGCCCGTCTCCTACGCCGCGCTGCTCAACCTCCCCGGCCGCCACATCCTCTCGCTCTCCCCCGAACTCTTCTTCCGCATCGAAGCCGACCGCATCACCGCCCGCCCCATGAAGGGAACCATGCCCCGCGGCCTCGACTCCGCCGAAGACGAATCGCTCGCCCACGCCCTCCACCTCGACCCCAAGAACCGCGCCGAGCACGTCATGATTCTCGACCTTCTCCGCAACGACCTCGGCCGTCTCTGCCGCATGGGCACCGTCCGCCCCGCAGACGCCTTCTCCATCGAGCGCTACCCCACGCTCCTGCAGATGACCTCCACCGTCACCGGCGAGCTCCGCCCCAACCTGCGCCCCTACCACATCTTCCGCGCCCTCTTCCCCTGCGGCTCCATCACCGGCGCTCCCAAACTCCGCACCATGCAAATCCTGCGCGAGTTCGAATCCACCCCGCGCTCCATCGGCACCGGCTGCATCGGTCTGCTCTCGCCCAACGGAGACGCCGCCTTCAGCGTCGCCATCCGCACCCTCACCCTCTCGCCCCACGGCGAAATACAAATGCGCGTCGGCGGAGGCATCGTCGCAGACTCCGTCCCCGCAGCCGAGTTCCGCGAATGCCAACTCAAGACATCCTTCCTCACCCGCCGCGCGCCAGCCTTCCAACTCATCGAGACCATGCTCTGTGTCGCCAACCGCATCGCGCTTCTCCCTCTCCACCTCGACCGCCTCTCCGCCTCAGCCAATTACTTCGACTTCACCTGCGACCGCGCCCGCATCGCCACCCAAATCGAAACTGAAATCTCCGCGCTCCCGCCCACCCCCCACCGCATCCGCCTTCTGCTCTCCGCAGACGGCACAATCTCTCTCGCCGCGGCCCCGCACATCCCCGACGACTCCACTCACCCCATCCGCGTCCTCTTCTCCACCGAGCACACCTCGTCCGCCGACCCATTCCTCCGCCACAAAACCACCCATCGCGCGCTCTACGAATCCGCACTCGCCCAAGCCCGCGCTCTTGGCTACGACGAACTCCTCTTCCAAAACGAAAACGGCGAACTCACCGAAGGCGCCATCAGCAATCTCTTCGTCCGCATCAACGGCGAACTCCTCACGCCGCCGCTCTCATCCGGCGTCCTCCCCGGCGTCCTGCGCGCGCACATCCTCGCCACAGACACTTCTGCCCGCCAGCAATCCCTCACCCTCGCCGACCTCTCCCACGCCTCCGCCGTCTACCTCGGCAACGCACTCCGCGGCCTGCGCACCGCCCAAATCGTCACCCCAGCCACCCCCTCCGCCTGACCCCCTCCGCCCCATCCGTGCATAACCCGCCAAACCACTGGAATCCAACGAGATTCCGTCCCTTTTCCGCGCCCAAAATCACCCTTCCCAGACGGTATAATTGACCTTGTAAACCTATGGCAGACGACCAGAACCCCAGCCTTCCCCTTCAGCCCGAATCGAATCCCGAGACCGGCCTCTCCGGCCCCGGCGCGGCCAACCTTATCTCCATCAACATTGAAGAGGAGATGCGCCGCTCCTACCTCGACTACTCCATGTCGGTCATCATCGGCCGCGCCCTGCCCGATGTCCGCGACGGCCTCAAGCCCGTTCACCGCCGCATCCTCTTCGGCATGCACGAGATGGGCCTCCAGTACAACAAGAAGCACACCAAGTCCTCCAAGGTCGTCGGCTACGTCATGGGCAACTTCCATCCCCACGGCGACGCCGCCATCTACGACACCATGGTCCGCCTCGCGCAGCCCTTCAGCATGCGCTACCCGCTCATCGACGGCCAGGGCAACTTCGGCTCCGTGGACGGCGACCCGCCCGCCGCCATGCGCTACACCGAAGCCCGCCTCATGCGCATAGCCGGCGAGATGCTCGCAGACATTGACTGCGACACCGTGGACTTCACTCCCAACTACGACGAGAGCATCTTCGAGCCCACGCTTCTGCCCGCGCGCATCCCCAACCTCATCGTCAACGGCTCATCGGGTATCGCCGTCGGCATGGCCACCAACATTCCCCCGCACAACCTCACTGAGGTCATCAACGCCGCCATCGAACTCGTCAACAACCCCGCCGCCGGCCTTGCAGAGGTCCTGCAGCACGTCAAGGGGCCCGACTTCCCCACCGGCGGATTCATCTACGGCCGCGGCGGCATCGCCAACGCCTACAAGACCGGCCGCGGTCGCTTCCTCATGCGCGCCAAGGTCAAGACGGAGACCCTCCGCGGCGAGCGACTCTCCCTCATCGTCGAGGAGATCCCCTACCAGGTCAACAAGTCCAAGCTCATCGAACGCATCGCCGAGCTGGTCAACGAAAAGATTGTGGACGACATCTCCGACGTCCGCGACGAGTCCGACCGCGACGGCATGCGCATCGTCATCGAACTCAAGCGCGGCGCGCAGGCGGAAATCGTCCTCAACCAGCTCTACAAGCACACCCAGATGCAGGAGAGCTTCTCCATGATCTTTCTGGCCGTGCACAACGGCCAGCCCCGCGAGTTCTCGCTCCCCGACGCCCTGCGCGCCTTCATTGACCATCGCATTGACGTCGTACGCCGCCGCACCGCCTTCCTGCTCAATAAGGCCCGCGACCGTGAGCACATCCTCCTCGGCTACCAGATCGCCCTCGACCACCTCGACAGCGCCATCAAGATCATCCGCGGCTCATCCAGCCGCGCCGACGCCCGCGAGAATCTCTTCCAGTTCTTCTCCGGCAAGTCCATCTCCCTCAAGGGAACCGAACTCAAGGGCGTCAAGCTCGACCCCAAAAAGTACGCTGTGGATCTCGAGTCCGCCGGCGCCGCCACCCTCATCCTCAGCTACCGCCAGATAGACGCCATCCTCGAACTGCAGCTCTACCGCCTCACCCAGATGTCCATCGACGAGCTGCTCCGCGAGCTCGCCGAGGTCCGCGACAACATCACCGAGTTCGAGTCCATCCTCGCCAGCGAAAAGAAGCTGCGCAAGGTCATCATCAAGGAGATGGAGGCCGTCCGCGACCAGTACGGCGACGCGCGCCGCACCCAGATCCTCGACGAGTCCGCCGAGCTCGAACTCGAGGACCTCATCGCCGACGAGCAGGTCGCCGTCACCGTCTCCCACACCGGCTATCTCAAGCGCACGCCCATCTCCACCTACCGCCAGCAGCGCCGCGGCGGCCAGGGACGCATCGGCATGAAGACCCGTGACGAGGACTTCGTCGCCCAGCTCATCATCGAGTCCACCCACGCCTTCCTGCTCTGCTTCACCAACACCGGCCGCGTCTTCTGGCTCAAGGTCTACGAGATTCCAGACGTCTCCGCCGCCGGCAAGGGCAAGGCCATCGCCAGTCTGCTCGCCCTGCAACCCGGCGAGCGCATCGTCGCCTACCTCGGCATCCGCGACCTCACCGACGCCGGCAAGTTCATCTTCTTCGCCACCCGTCAGGGAACCGTCAAGCGCACTCCGCTCACAGACTTCTCCCACGTCATGTCCCGCGGCATCATCGCCATCGGCGTGGACAAGGACGACGAGCTCATCGCCGTCCGCGTCACCGACGGCAAGCAGGTCATCTTCCTCGCCACCCACGACGGCCTCTCCATCCGCTTCAACGAAGGCGATGTCCGCTCCATGGGACGCCCCGCCTACGGCGTCCGCGGCGTGGACCTCCGCAAGGACGACTACGTCGTCGGTGTCGCCGTCACCCCCTCCGCCGAGGCCCGCAACCAGCAGCGCCGCGACCTCGCCGTAGCCGCCGGCCTCACCAAGGACGCTGAAAAGGCCATCGCCGCCGCTCCCGCCACCGAGCAGGAACAATTAGACTCCGCAGCCCGCGCCAAGCTCGAGAAGCTCGACGAGAAGCTCGGTCTCGCCCCCTGCCTCATCCTCACCGTCACCGAGCACGGCTACGGCAAGCGCACCGACGTGGACGCCTACCGCCTTCAATCCCGCGGCGGCAAGGGCGTCATCAACCTCAAGGCCACCCCCAAGGTCGGCAAGGTCTCCAGCATCCAGCTCGTCACCGAAACCAGCGAGCTCATGGTCATCAGCCAGTTCGGCAAGATCATCCGCATGGACACCAAGACCATCCGCGAGGCCGGCCGCTCCACCCAGGGCGTCCGCCTGCTCTCCCTCGACGCCGACGACAAGGTCGCCGCCGCCGTCGTCATCCCCCCCGAAGAGGCCAAACCCCTCCCCGAAAACGGCACCCTGCTGCAGTAGCTTTTTTGTTCGACACAAGAATAAGGCCACGGCAATCGCCGTGGCCTTTGTCTTGATGCAGTGTTGATTCTTTCTACTTCGCCTCCAACTCCGCATTCAGGTTGATGGTTCCGCCCTTCACCTTCACCGTCCGCGTCCAGTCCGCATAGCCCTTCTTGCTGAGCACCACCACATTCTCCCCGGGGTCCACCTCCACCAGCGAAGGCGTATTGCCCACAAAGCCGCCGTTGATGGTGATGTCCGCGCCCGCTGGCGTGCTCGTCACGTTGATGCTCACCTTCGCCACCGCCACTGGAGCCGCCACCACCACGGTCTGCGTGCCCGGAGCAACCGGTGACGGCATCGCCTGTAGCTCCTTCGCGTGCGCTCCCCAGTGCGTCAGAATCGCCTTGCAAGCGTCCTGCACCGACCCGCCCACCGACAGTGTGGACTCGCTGAAGATGGAGTCGCCCGTTTTGCGCACAAACGTCGCCACCTTGTCCTTGTGTTGCAGCAGCCCCTTGCCGCCCTCGTGCTCCAGCTCCACCACATAGTCAGCCATCTCCGCACGGTTGTTGATGATCACCTGCGGGCAGCGCTGGCCGAAGGTCTTGATGATCTCCGCCGTCTGCGGCCGCGCCCCGCCGGTGGACGAGCTGCTGAACGCGCCTGTGCCGCCCACCATCGCGCCGTTCGACGAGCCTGTCATCTGCCACGAGTTGCTGTCCGTCACATAGACTCGCGGCTTGTCCGCACTGGCCCCCACCGGAGCAGCCGCATCCTGCGCCATCATCATCGGAACCGCACTCAACACAACCACGAATACACCCGTTAGCACTTTGCGCATCACAGACCTCTTTCGAATTGGAAATCGGGGATGCTCCACTCTAATCTCCTCCGCGCCGCGCTGCAACCGCCCAACATCATCAAGCGGACTCTCCTGCTTCGAGATGAATCTTCCGCGCGGAACAACGGCCATCCCGGCAGTTGGAGTATCCTCAATTCTCGCCGATGAATCCCTCCGCCTACCTCCGCACCCACGCCGCCGCGCTCCGCGCCGCCACCGCCGCCTGCTCCGTCAGCAAGCCCAAGCCCTCCGCCGTGCACGACCTCCGCTCCTGCACCCGCCGCGTCCTCGCCCTCGTGGACACCCTGCCGCTCCTCGCCGCGCTCCGCCACCCCGTCTTGCTCCCCGCGCGCGCCGCACGCCGCTTCCACCGCCTCGCCTCGCCCCTCAGCCGCGCCGCCGGCCAGACCCGCGACCTCGACGTCCTGCTCGCGCTCCTCAAGTCCCTCACCCCCAAGTCTTTCAAAGATGTCCACCCCGACGCCGCCCGTCTCCGCACCACGCTCCGCGACCGCCGTCGCGCTGCTGCACGCACCCTCACCCGTCGCATCAAGCGCGATGCCGCCGATATGCTCGAAGCCCTCGCCGCCCTCGAGCGCTCCCTCGCCCACGCCCACGCCGTCCCCGACGCCGTGCTCGACCGCCTCGCCCGCTCACTCTTCCGCGCCGAGGCCGCCCACCTCACCCGCGCCGCCATCCGCTCCTCCGAAGACGCGCTCCACGACCTCCGCAAGGCCGCCCGCCCGCCGCGCTTCCTGCTCGAATCCGCCTCCACGCCCCGAATCCGCGCCGGTGCCCGCGAGTTCCGCGCCCTGCAACAATCCATCGGCGACTGGCACGATTCCGCCCTGCTCGCCGAGGCCGCCCGCCGCAGCCTCAAGCCCGCCAGCCCGCTCCTCGCCCGCATCGAACGCGATCGCACGCGCAAACACGCCGCCGCCAGGAAGCTGGCCGCACGCTTCCTACCCGCAGCCCGTCCCGCGCGTTAACGCGCTGCAACTCGTTCGGCTGTTTCCTAAGCGACTCTCTTCGCTTTCACCCACACCAGATGACAATGGCACGGATGGCGCGCGTCAGCGCGCAGTCGGCCGTGCGGCCGTCAGCACTAAAATTTCAAATCAATTGTCACCTGTGTCTTCGCATCGAACGAGTTGATGCTCCGCGTCTTGCTCTTGCGCCCCGCGCTCTCCGCCCACACCTCGTACTCGTCCGTCGCCGGCAACTGCACAAACCGGTAGCTGCCGTCCTCCACCGTAAAGCAACTCCGCACGCCCTGGGTCCGCGCGTCCTTCAGGTACACAACCGCGTCCTGCACCGGCTTGCCCGCGTCGTCCGTCACATGCCCGCTCAGCACCTTCGGCGCCGCGTGCTGCTGCGCCTGCACCGATAATCCCGCGCACAGCATCGCCAGCGCCGCCACTCCCGCAGCCGCAGCCAGCCGCCACCGCAGCCTACTCATCTTCGTCGTCCATCGTGAGCGGTTCATTGTCCTCGTCATCGTATCCTTCCTCTTCTACGGTGGACACCTGCAGCGGTTCCGTGCTCACCACCTCCACCTGCGCGCCGCACTCGTCGCACACAAAAATCTCGCCTGCGTCCACCTCGTCCGCAACAATGTCCAGCGCCGCTTCGCACTCGGGACAAGCCACCATGGTTCCCCTCGCTCTCTATGCCGAAACTTGCTCGGCAACGCTAGTAATAATCGAGCGCCGCCCGTGCGTCAAGCACATACGGTTGGCATAAGATAATCGCATCATGCCGCCGCGCTCCCTCACCCTCACATTTCCCGGATTCACCGGCTTCGTGCGCCGCATCATCCTCGCCAACATCATCGTATTCTTCGCCCTCGCCCTGCTCGGCCTCGCCGCGCCCACGCTGCGCAACTTCGTCGTCGCCTGGCTCGCCTTCTCCCCCGCCCTCACCCTCCGCGGAGCGCTCTGGCAGCCCCTCACCTACTCCTTCCTCCACTTCGGTCTCTTCCAAATCCTCTTCTCCATGCTCTCCCTCTGGTTCATCGGCTCGTTCCTGGAGTCCAGCCGCGGCCCCCGCTGGGTCGCCGAACTCTACTTCGCCTCCGTCCTCGGCACCGCCCTCACCGCCCTGCTGCTCTCGCTCACCCGCCTCGCATGGTTCCCCGCGCACCTCACCCTCACCGGCTCCTCCGGCGGCATCTTCGGCATCTTTATCGGCTTCGCCGTCCTCTTTGGTGAACTCGAGATCTATCTCTTCCCGCTCCCCATCCGCATCCGCGCCAAGTATCTCGCCGTCATCTATGTCTTGATTGCCTGCTTCATGTCCCTGCGCGGAGACGTCGCCAACATCGCCAACCTCGGCGGCGCGCTCGCCGGATGGCTCTACGCACGCTCCGCCCCCGCGCGCGGCATCGCCTTCCGCACCAGCGAGTGGTACTTCGGCCTGCGCAACGCCTGGTACCGCCGCAAACGCCGCCGCGCCGCACGCAAGTTCGAGGTCTACATGGGCAAACAGGGCCGCACCGACGTCCACTTCGACAAGGACGGCAAGTACATCGACCCCGACAAGAATAAAGACAACTGGGTGAATTGATTTATTGTTAGGCTAGGACTTCACAACCGTCCGTATCGACAAATCCCTCAACTGAATCTCACTCACCGGCGTCGGCGCGTCCATCATCAGGTCAATCGCCTTCGCCGTCTTCGGGAACGCAATCACCTCGCGCAAACTCGGCGCACCAGCCAGAATCATCACGATGCGGTCCAGCCCCAGCGCAATCCCTCCATGCGGAGGCGTGCCATACTCCAGCGCATCCAGGAAGAACCCGAACCGCAGCTTGGCCTCCTCATCCGTCATCCCCAGCGAGCGGAAGATCTCCGCCTGCACATCCTGCCGGTGGATACGAATGGATCCCGAACCCAGCTCCGTGCCGTTCAGCACAATGTCGTAGGCCCGCGCCCGCACCGCGCCCTTGTCGTTCACCAGCTTGCCGCTCGCAATGTCCTCTTCGTGCGGCGACGTGAACGGATGGTGCGCCGCGTCCCACGCCTTCGTCTCCTCGTTCCACTCGTACATCGGAAAGTCCGTCACCCACGCAAACTTGAAGTCGTCTGCCGTGCCCGTCGTCTCAAACCGCTTGTGACGGTCCGCATACTTGCGCGCCAGCTCCAGCCGCAGCGCGCCCGCCTTCTCGTACACCCACTTCGGCCGCACCTTCCCGTCCGAGCCCTTCAGCTTGTTCCAACCCGCGCTCACCACAATCTCCGCGCGCGGCGTCACCACCACCTGCAAATCTCCTTCCACCGCGCCCAGCTTCGCCGCGATGGCGTTTGCCAGCGGCGCAAACTGCTCCGCCGTCTTCAGCCGCTCGGTGTCCAGCAAATCCAGTCCGCACGTGCCAAACTCCGCGCGCACCTCGCCCAGCATCTTCTTGCGCTCCGTGCTGCTCAACGCGCCCACGCCCGGAATCACAAATCCCAGCACCGGCAGCGTCGGCTCCATCTTCAGCGTCGTGCGCAGCTCCGCCGTCAGCTCGTCGGTCAGCTCCACCATCGCCGGCAACCGCATGTCCGGCTTGTCGATGCCGTACAGCCGCATCGCCTCGTCGTAGGTCATCTGCACAAAGGGAGGCTCCAGCTTCGTGCCCGCCGCCGCAAACGCCGCCTTCAGAAACCGCTCCACCACCCGGAAGATGCTCGCCTGCTGCGGAAAGCTCATCTCCAGATCAATCTGCGTGAACTCCGGCTGCCGGTCCGCGCGCAAATCCTCGTCGCGGAAGCACCGTGCGATCTGGAAGTACTTGTCGCATCCGCCGATCATCAGAATCTGCTTGAAGATCTGCGGCGACTGCGGCAGCGCGTAGAACTCCCCGCGATGCACGCGGCTCGGCACCAGATAATCCCGCGCACCCTCCGGCGTCGAGCGCGTCATGTACGGCGTCTCCACCTCCAGGAACCCCTCCGCCGACAGGCTCTCGCGGATCGCCCGCGTCACATCGTGCCGCATCCGCACGTTCTTCTGCATCTCCGCGCGCCGCAGGTCAATGTACCGGTACTTCAGCCGCACCTCTTCGTTGATGGCCTCGTCCTCGGCCGGCGAGAACGGCGGCGTCTTCGCCTCGTTCAGCAGCAGCAGCTCCGTCGCCAACACCTCGATCGTTCCCGTCACCATCTTCGGGTTCACCAAATCGGCGGAACGCTTCCGCACCTCGCCCACCGCCGCCACCACATACTCCGGCCGCGCCTGCTCGCCCTTGTGGTGCGCCGTCGCACTCGCGTCCTTGTCCAGCACAATCTGCGTGATGCCGCTGCGGTCGCGCACGTCCAGAAAGATGAGGCTTCCGTGGTCGCGCCGCCGATTCACCCAGCCCATCAGCACAACCTGCTGGCCGTCGTTTGCTTCGCGCAGCTCGCCGCACATATGCGTACGCTGCAGGGTTCCGAGAAAATCGAGCAAGGGAATGTTCCTTGTCGCGCCGCCCATTTCGCGGGTCGGTTAGCGTTTAAATTAGGAGCGCAACCGGCCAGCCAGCTCCGCTCGCGGAACCTTGGTCTGCTCGCCTGTGGCAAAGTCCTTCACTGTTAGGATACCGGATTTCACCTCATCCTCGCCCAGCAGCACCACCCGCCGCGCCAGCCGGTCCGCGGCCTCAAAGCTCTTCTTCAGCCGGAAGCTACCCTCGCCCACCTCCACCGTCAACCCGCCGCGCCGCAGCTCCCGCGCCAGCGCCAGCGCCGCAGCGTTCTGCTCCACGCCCAGCGGCGCGACATACACATCCAGCTTCGCCGCAGCCGCCTCCGCCTCCTGCGCCTGCAAAGTCAGAACCAGCCGGTCCTGCCCAATCGCAAACCCAATTCCCGGCGCGCGCGGCCCGCCCAGCATCTCGCTCAGCCCGTCGTACCGCCCGCCGCCCAGCAACGCGTTCTGCGTCCCCAGTCCGCTCTCCACCGTAAACTCGAACGTCGTTCGCGTGTAGTAATCCAGCCCGCGCACCAGCCGCGGATTCAGCTCATACTTCACGCCGCACGCATCCAGCGCCGCCAGCACCGCCGCAAAGTGCGCCTTCGACTCCTCATCCAGATAATCCGCAATCCGCGGCAATCCCTCGATGATCTCCTGGTCCTCGGCGATCTTGCAGTCCAGCACCCGCAGCGGATTCGTCTCCGCCCGCCGCTGGCAATCCGCGCACAGCCGCGCCTTCACCGGCTCCAGCGCCGCCTTCAACGCCGCAATGTACTTCGGCCGGTCGCTCGCGCTCCCCACCGAGTTCAGCGCCAGCCGCCACCCCTTCACGCCCAGCTCATCCAGCAGCGTGGCCAGCATCTCCAGCACCTCGGCGTCGCGCAGCGCACTCTCCGACCCACTCGTCACCGGCCCCAGCACCTCCGCCCCTATCTGGAAGAACTGCCGGTACCGCCCCTTCTGCGGACGCTCCCGCCGGAACTGCGGCCCAATGTAAAACAGCTTCTGCAATCCACCCGACGCATCCAGCTTGTGCTCGATGTACGCCCGCACCACCCCGGCCGTGTTCTCCGGCCGCAGCCCTAGATTTTGTGCGCTCAGAAAAAAGTTGCCGTCAACATACTCAACAACAACAGTGTGTTTCCCTGCTTGATATTCCAGAGTTCCAGCTACATTTCCCGTTGATGGCACAACAATACGACCAAATACTGTATCGGTTGGGTTGTGACGAAGAAAATCATTGATAAGCAATTCAAGCTGCATCAAATCTGTTTTTCTAAACTCATTCTTGAATTCAATAATTTGAGTAATGGGGTATTCATCGGCTGGTGTAATTACGTTTTGGCGAACTACGAGATCAGCCTTCTTATTGCCAATCTTAACTTCACGCTCTATTTCAGCAAATGATTCTTGATTCAGTTTGAGCCAGTGATTTTGTAATAGTTGTCCATTAAACCGTTCGCGGTCCTCCCACGTGTACATCTCCTTGCTGACGATGTCGGTCTCCTCGCCCACCGAACGCGCAAACAGGCTCGTCTCCTCGAAGATGGGCGTGCGTATCTCCCCAAACCCGTACCGCGCAAACACCGCCCGCGCCACCTGCTCCGTCCGAGCCCACAGCGCCGTCTCCGGCGGCAACAGATCCCGCGTCCCCCGCACTGCCTTCACATTGGCCATGATTGCAAGTCTATCAACACAAAGGCCCCGTCCAACGCATCCTTTGAATCCCGCCACGAAAGTCAGGCGCATAAGCCGGATACCCCACAACGCGCAGCGTTGTGGGGTATCCCTTTCCAACAGTGTCATCCTGAGCGCGAAGCGCGAAGGACCTGCTTCTCTACCCGTGCCGCTTATCCCGGCACAACGATGGGATAACCAGCCAGCCTCAGCGCCTACGCCTGCGGCGGTTCGATGCTGCCCGTCTCCGCCTTCTTCAGGTCCTTCCGCCGTATCCGCGCGTCAATCAGGAACCCGATGCCGATGGCCAGCGGAATCAGGCTCGCCGCCGCTCCCGACAGCACATCCCGCTCCTGCTGCACGTGCGCCAGCATCAGGAAGAACAGCACCGCGCCCACGCCCACCGCCGTCAGCACGATTCCCTTCGAACGCTGCCGAGCCGCCTGCTCCTCCGGCGAGCAGCTCCTCTTGCGGCCCACCATCTCCGCCACAGTCTCATCCATGCCGTTGTCCTCCGGCAGCGGCACTCCCTTCTCAATCGCCGCCAGCCGTTCCTGGCTCCGCAGCTTCCGCAACTTGTATCCCGTGATGGCCTTGATCAGCACAATCCCAACGACCATGGCGAACGCCGCCACCGGCACAATAAACGGACTCGCCAGCGCCGCCAGCGGAATAATGGACGAATCTGAAAACCATATAGCCAACATTTCAACCCTCCTGTACTGCGATTTACACCCTCAGACCGCCCCCACCCTCAAAAGTTTCACCCCTCGCCCCTGAAACTTTTCCCGCATACTCTAGTCTTACTTCCTCCGGAGCCTATGGACGCCAACTCCACCTTCGAGCAGATCGTCCACGACCACCAGCACTCGGTCTTCCGCACCCTCCTGCGCCTCACCGGCCGCCCCGACCATGTCGAAGACCTCGCTCAGGAGGTCTTCCTCCGCCTCTTCCGCGCCCTCCCCGGCTTCCGCCATCAGGCCCAGCTCTCCACCTACCTCTACCGCATCACCTACAACGTCGCACAGGACGAATGGAAGCGCCGCCGCCGCGAACGCGAGCTCATCGCCTCGCCCGCCCCCTCCGACGACGAGCCGGAAGACACAAGCTGGATCGAATCCCTCCCCGACCCCTCCGCCCCCGGCGCAGAAGCATCCCTCGTCTCCTCCGAACTCTCCGCCATCGTGGACGAAGAGCTCCTCCAACTCACCCCCTCCGAACGCACCGCCCTCGTCCTCTACCACCAGGAGGACCAGTCCTACGAGCAGATCGCCGCCACGCTCTCTCTGCCCATCAACACCGTCCGCACCCATCTCCATCGCGGACGCGAGCGCCTCGGCCGCGCCGTCCGCAGCCGCCTCGCCCGTCCCGTCCCAATCGCCGCAGCTACACTGAAAGCAGGCACCGCATGAGCAACCACAACATCACTCCCGACCAGGCCCGCCGCCGCTTCGAAGCCCTGCTCACCGCCGCGCTGGAGCACAAGCCCGCCGTCGCCGTCCCCGCCGGCTTCGCCGCCCGCGTCGCCGCGCTCGTCCCCGCGCGCGCAGCGGCCATCCGCGCCACGCACTACGGCCGCATCATCTCCTATGTTTCGATGGCCCTGCTCCTGATGGTCCTCGCCTGGCTGCCCGTCGCCCATCCCGCCGACCTGCGCAACATCACCAGTTGGACCTCGCTCACCGAACTCGTCCTCATCCTCGAACTGCTCGCCATCGGCTACTTCACCGAGTTCGCACCCGCACGGGAGTAATGCGCCAACACCAATTTGTGTGCTGCAAAATGGATACCCCGCAACACGCAGTGTTGTGGGGTATCCCTCATATGAATTGTCATTCCGAGCGGGCCACTGCTGCCGGTGAGCGTTCTTGGCTCACCGGCACGGTGTAGCCGCCCGCGAGGAACCTGCTTCTCTACCGATGTCGCGTATCCCGGTTCAGCGATGGGATAAATCGTTGCCGGTTGTTGCGGTTACGACGTCTCCTTCAGATAAATCGCCACATAGTCCAGATAGTTCTGCGCGTACTGCAAAATCAGCTTCCGGTCCTCAGGCCCCAGCGTCCGCCTCACCTTCCCCGGAACTCCCGCCACAAGCGACCCCGGCGGTATCACCGTCCCCTCCGTCACCACCGCGCCCGCCGCAATAATCGACCCCGCCCCGATCCGCGCCCCGTTCAGCACCACCGCCCCAATCCCAATCAGGCACTCATCCTCCACCACGCACCCATGCACCGTGGCGTTGTGTCCGATGGTCACCATCTCCCCCACCTCCACCGCGTACAGGTTCCGCTGCCCGTGCAGCACCGCGCAGTCCTGCACATTGCTCCGCGCCCCCACCCGTATGGCGTTCACATCCCCACGCACCACCGCATGCATCCATACGCTCGCGCTCGCGCCCAGCGTCACGTCGCCCAGCACCACCGCCGTCTCGTCCACGTAGCATCCGGCGCCTATCTGCGGCCGCTTCCCGTTCCAGTTTCGTATCATGCCGAAATACTACCCGCGCCGCACATTCCCCCACAATCAGTTACGATAGGGATGTACCCATTTGGGTCCGGTTTGGAGGTGTATTCCTATGGCAGAAGTCCGCATTCAGGAGGGCGAACCCCTCGAAAACGCGTTGCGCCGTTTCAAGCGCAAGGTGCAGACCGAAGACATCATCAAAGAGGTCAAGCGCCACTCCTTCTACCTCAAACCGGGCGAGAAGAAGCGCGTCAAGCAGGCGCTCGCACGCAAGCGCAACCGCAAGAAGGCTCGCAAGGAGCAGGACTAGCTCCCCGCCTTCACCAACGTCTCACCCTCTGCGCGGCCCTCGGGCTGCGCAGAGTTTTTAACGCCTCTTCTTTGTTTTCTTGATGGCCTTCTTCGCAGCCACACGCTTCCCCGCTGCCTTCTTGACCGTCTTCTTCACGGCCTTCTTCCCCGCCTGTTTCACATACGGATTCTTCTTCACCGGTGCCACCGCGTCCGCATGCCTCACCAGCATCGCCTCGATCTGCCGCAGCAGCGTCCGCGTGTCCACCGGCTTCACCAGCACCTGCGCCTCTTCGTGCAGGTCGTGCTCCTCCATCCCCATCGCATCGGCCGTCAGCATCGCCACCGCCGGCCGGTTCGGAGCCGCGCGCGCCGCACGCGCCACCTCCGCCCCGCATCCGTCCGTCTCCATCCGCATGTCGGTGATCACCATCTCGTACAGGTTCCGCTTCAGCAGCCGCTTGGCCTCGCCGGCCGTCGCCGCCGTGTCCACCGCAAACCCGCCCATCTCCAGAATCGCCTTCATCGCCAGCAAAATCGGCGGTTCGTCGTCCACCAGCAGCAGTTTGCGTCGTACCGTCATGTGTTCTCCCATTGCGCCCAGCTTACACCCGCCGTGGCCGCCGCACGCAACCCCTTGCCCCGCGAATCGTGCTTAAACCGTAGTATTCACAATGCTATACTCGACCATGTCGGGTAGATTGCGCCTGCGTGCGCCACACTGACCCCCGGCATAGTCTTTGGAGGCTCCCATAGCATTCGACAAGCGTTCCGTTAAGAACTCCATCCGCATCAACGACCGCATCCGCGCGCGCGAGATTCGCGTCATCGACGAGAATGGCGAGCAGCTCGGCATCCTCACTCCCTTCGACGCCCTCACGCTCGCCCGCGAGCGCGCACTCGACCTCGTCGAGATCTCCCCCAACGCCGTACCCCCCGTCTGCCGCATCCAGGACTACGGAAAGTTCCTCTACGAGAAGGACAAGAGCGAGCGCGCCGCCCGCAAAAAGCAGAAGGTCATCACCCTCAAGGAAGTCAAGTTCTCCGTCACCGTCGACGAGCACGACTACCAGACCAAGAAAAACAAGTCCATCGGCTTCCTGCAGGACGGCGACAAGGTCAAGGCCTCGCTCCGCTTCAAGGGACGCCAGATGGCCCACCGCGACCTCGGCTACAAGATCATCAACCGCCTCATCATGGACCTCTCCGAGTTCGGCGTCGTCGAGTTCCACCCCCGCATGGAGGGAACCACACTCCACGCCATCCTCGCCCCCTCCCGCACCGGCGGACAGCAGCAGCCTCCCAAGCCCAAGCCCGCTGCTCCGGCCGTGCCCACGGTTCCCCCGCCCGCGGCGCAATAATCCTTTTTATCCTGCCAATTCTTATCTCTTTTTTGACGTCCTTTTAACCCCGTCTGCATCTGAAATAGTAAGTACGCAATCCTCCCCGAGCAGCTCCGGGGCAATACTTCCCCATTGCCCTCTGGCGGAAAGGAGACCTCATGGCATCGCAGCACGAATCTCGGGAATACAAAGTTCACAATCCCTACGAGCGCAAGCCCATCTCCTGGCGTCGCCGCGTCACCGAGCACCTCGCCGTTGCCTTCGCCTCCTTCCTCGTCATCCGCTTCGGCGGATGGTACGAGAACTTCGACGCCACAGGCAACCCCACCAACGCCTCCAACGTCATCGCCTTCGTCTCGGCCATGTTCATCGGATTCCTCTTCGTCGCCCTCCGCGTTCTATACAACGAGCACGTCCCCCTGCCCCACGAGGAGGAGTTCGGCCCCGACGGCGACGACTACAAGATTTAAGCCTCTCCACCGCACACTCCACCTGCACCCGTAAACTAACCCCATGGGCCCCTTCGACCGCTTCGCCGAGTTCTTCATCCGCTCCTTCGGAATCACCGCCCCCACCCCGGAGAAGCGACGCCTCGTCGTCCTCTTCATCGTCGCCCTCTCCTTCGGCACCCTCGCCTTCTTCCTCGCAGCCATCTTCTTGGCCCTGCGCATGTTCCACGCTTGAAGCACTGGATATACTCTTTGTCATGCGCCGCATCGACCGCATACTTGAGTTCTTCGACCAATCACTAACTTCAAAGAACCCGTTGAATCAACGCCACGCCGCGCTTTACCTCATGTGGCTGCCACTAATCACGCTCGCTCTCATCGCCACAATTATTTTTCTGGTTCTACACTAGTTGACCCTGCCCTTCCCTGCCCCATCCCCGTACTTTTGCTATACTTAACAGACGCAGTATCCCCAGTTTCTTTCTGTTAGGAATCACCATGCCCAAGTTGAAGACCCACTCCGGCGCCGCCAAGCGCTTCAAGAAGACCGGCACCGGCAAATACAAGCGCGGCCAGTCCAAAAAGCGCCACATCCTCACCTCCAAGTCCACCAAGACCAAGCGCAAGCTCTCGTCCATCGTTCTCGTCTCCGAGGCCGATGCCCCCAAGATCAAGCGCATGCTTCCCTACGCCTAGGCTCGCGCCCAGGCACGTACTGCCGTCATCAAGCCGTCCAATAGGACAAAGGGCCACGCCAGCGTTTCAGGCCCCCGGGGCGCCTCACAAGGCCCCGCAGAGATGCCGGTACGACAAGCGAGTGAAGAGGTTCCCAGTGCCGACGTCCATCGCCCGCACTCCTTGCCTCCAGCCGCGCAACCGCTAACGCAAATAGGAGACCTCCATGCCCCGTGTAAAACGGAGTACCAAGCGCACCAACTACCGCAAGAAGATCCTCAAGCGCGCATCCGGATACTTCCTCACCAAGTCCAAGCTCTACCAGGCCGCCGAAGAGGCAGTCGAGCGCGGCCTCAAGTTCGCCTACACCGGACGCAAGCAGAAGAAGCGCCAGTTCCGCTCCCTCTGGATCGTCCGCATCTCCGCCGCCGCCCGCATCCACGGCCTCAGCTACTCCCTCTTCATCAACGGCCTCAAGCACGCCGGCATCGAGCTCGACCGCAAGATCCTCGCCGACATCGCCGTCCACGACCCCAAGGGCTTTGAGGCGCTCGCCGCCAAGTCCAGGGCCGCCCGCGCCGCCGCCGTAGCAGCCAAGAAGTAGGCCTCCAACGCATCACAAGAGGCACGGCCATCCAGCCGTGCCTCTTGTTTTTGCTCCCACCACACAGCCCACACGTTTATCCTGACCAAGTACGCATGTCCACCCCAGCCATTCCGCCCCTCGCCGGATACTCCGATTCCGAGCTCGCCGCAGCCTTCGCCGCGCTTGCCGCCGAGGTCTCTGCTGAAGCCGCCGCGCGCTCCACTCCCGACGCGCAGGAGAACTTCCGCCTCCACTGGCTCGGCCGCAAGCAGGGCCGCCTCAAGCTCATCAGCGACGCCTGGCTCAAGACCGCGCCCCCCGACGCCCGACGCGCCCTCGGCATCCGCTTCAACGAACTCAAGCAGCAGATCGAATCCGCGCTCGCCGCGCCCGCCACCTCCACCGTCATCGCAGACGCCCTCGACCTGTCGCTTCCAGTCCCCGTAAAGAACATCGGCGCAGAACATCCCCTCCTCAAGACCCAGCGCGAGATCGTCGCCGTCTTCGCCGCGCTCGGCTACTCCGTCGCCACCGGCCCCGAGGTCGAGACCGACTACTACAACTTCGAGTCGCTCAACTTCCCGCCCAACCACCCGGCGCGCGACACCCAGGACACCCTCGTCATCGCCGCGCAGGAATCAAAACCCCTGCGCGAGCGCCTCCTCCTGCGCACCCACACGTCCCCCGTCCAAATCCGCAGCATGGAAACCATGCAGCCGCCCCTGCGCCTCGTCATCCCCGGCAAGGTCCACCGCAACGACGCCGCAGACGCCACCCATTCGCCCATCTTCCATCAGGTCGAAGGCCTCTGCGTGGACACCAACATCACCTTCTCCGACCTCAAGGGCACGCTCGACCATGCCATGAAGGCCCTCTTCGGCTCCTCGGTCAAGACGCGCTTCTTCCCCTCCTTCTTCCCTTTCACCGAACCCTCCGCCGACGTGCAGATCTCCTGCATCTTCTGCGGCGGCTCCGGTTGCCGCAAGTGCAAGCACTCCGGATGGATTGAGCTCCTCGGCTGTGGCATGGTGGACCCCGCCGTCTTCGGCTTCGTCGGCTACGACCCCGCCAAGCTCTCCGGCTTCGCCTTCGGCATGGGCGTGGACCGCATCGCCATGATGAAGTACGGCGTCTCCGACATCGGCAACTTCTACAGCGGAGACCTCCGCTTCCTGAGGCAGTTCGCATGAAACTCCTCACCAGTTGGCTCCGCGAGTACCTCCCCGGCATTCCGGCAGACGACGCACGCCTCGCCGAAGACCTCACCCTCCGCGGCATCGCCGTCGAAGGCGTCTTCCCCGTCTCTGGTGGACATCTGTTCGAGATGGACATCACCACCAACCGCGTCGACGCCATGAACCACTACGGCGTCGCCCGCGAGGCCGCCGCCATCTACAACTTGCCGCTGCCCGCGCTCGCCGCCAACCTCCCCGCTCCTGCCCACGCAGACGGCTACCCCGTCCGAATCGAAGCCCCCCATCTCTGCGGACGCTTCACCGCCCGCATCATCCGTGGCGTCACCATCGCCCCCAGCCCCGCCACCATCACCGACAACTTCTCCGCCCTCGGCCTCAAGTCCATCTCCAACGCCGTGGACGCCTCCAACTTCGTCCTCCACGGCATGGGCCATCCCACCCACGCATTCGACCTCGACAAGCTCCAGGGCGCCATCGTCGTCCGTCTCGCGCGCGCCGGAGAAAAGCTTCGCCTCCTCGACGGCTCCGAGCGCACCCTCGCCGCAGACGACCTCGTCGTCGCCGACGAGAAGAAGGCCATCGCACTCGCCGGCGTCATGGGCGGCTGGGACACCATGATCACCCCCGACACCCGTAACGTCCTCATCGAGGCCGCCTGGTTCGACCCCGCCTCCATCCGCCGCTCTTCACGCCGCCATCTCCTCTTCTCAGACGCATCCCACCGCTTCGAGCGCGGCGCCGACTTCGCCGCCGCTCCCCTCGCCAACGACCTCGTCGCCTCCCTCATCCTCGCCAACTGCGGCGGCACGCTCACCGGCCCATTGGTAGACGTCGTCGAGCCAGCCGCAGCAGCCCGCACCATCCTCCGCGCTCCCGTCTCGCTCTCCGTCGCTCAGGTCCGCCGCCACCTCGGCACCACACTCGACGAGCAATCCGGCGGCCCGGGCCTCACCCCGCAAATCGTCGAGCAATACCTCTCCGCTCTCGGCTGCTCCCTCGCCACCTCCAACGGCGGATACTCCGTCACCCTCCCCAGTTGGCGTCTCGACCTCGACCGCGAGATCGACCTCGTCGAAGAGGTCGCACGCGTCTACGGTTACAACAAGTTCGCGAACACCCTCCCCGCCTTCGCCGGAGCCATCACCACCCTCCCCACCGACGCCGCAGACTCCATCCTCCGCTCGCGCCTGCTCGCACTCGGCTTCAACGAGGCCGTCTCCTCCACCTTCTGCTCCGCCGCCGAAGTCGATCCCGACTGCCCGCCCCAGTACGCCGCCGTCCCCCTCGGCAATCCGCTCAGCGAGGAGGCCAGCGTCCTGCGCTTCACGCTCACTCCCAACATGGGCGGAATGCTCGCGCATAACTTCAACCGCAACGTCCCCGAGGCCCGCCTCTTCGAGATGGGAACCGTCTTCCACGGCGGCACCGAATCCGTCCGCGAACAGACCTGGCTCGCCCTCGGCGCCTACGGCGGCGCTTCCGCCACCGCGCTCTACCCCGCCAAAGACGCTCTCTTCTTCGAAATGAAGTCCGCTGTCGAGTCCCTGCTCTCGCTCTTCGACGCCACCCTCACCTTCGACCCCGCCGCGCCGCCCTTCCTTACCCCCGGCCGCAGCGCACTCATCCTCCTCAACGGCGCAGTCGTCGGTTGCTTCGGCGAACTCCACCCTGCCGAAGCCGAACGCCGCAAGCACAAGACCACCATCGTCCACGCCGAGCTCATGCTCCCCGCCGTCTACGCCCACCCCTTGCGCCGCACCACCGCCGCCGAGCTCTCACGCTTCCCCGCCGTCGACCGCGACTTCTCCTTCATCTTCGCCGACACCGTGCAGTGGGCATCCATCCACGCCGCCGTCGCAGCTCTCGCCATCCCCACCCTCACCAGCCTCGCGCCCATCGAAGTCTTCCGCGACCCCAAGGGCAAAGCCCTCCCCGCCGCACACTACTCCATCCTCATCCACGCCATCTTCCAGTCGCGCGATGCCACCCTCCGCGACGAGGATCTCTCCGCCAGCTCCGCTGCCATCATCTCCACCCTCACTGCTTTAGGCGGCAAACTCCGCACTTAAACAACAAGGCCCGCCGTGTGGCAGGCCTCATCGTTTGTTGTGTTGCGGATTATCCGCGCCCCTTCGCCAACTGCGCCGCCACCTTCGCCACACGCGCTCCGAACAGTTCGCCCGTCTTCAAATCGCCCTCCGCCGGAGCAACATCCGCCGCTGCCTGCGCGCTCGCCGTCATCACGCCCACCGAACTGCTCAGCCGATTCACGTCCTCCAGCTTCGCGCCGTGCGGATCCTTCCCATGCGGAGCCATCTCGCCCTGCCCCACCCAAATCATCCCCTGCTGCATCGCCAGTATGAACAGGCTCTGCAGCGTGTTCAGCTTGTCCCCGCTCAGGCTTCCCGAGTTCGTGAACCCCGCCGCCACCTTGTTCTCCCACGCCCGCGTCACCCACCTGCCGGCCGTAGCGTCCACAAACACCTTGAACTGCGCCGAGTAGCTCCCCATGTACGTCGGTGAGCCAAAAATAATGCCGTCGGCCTCGTCCAGCGTCTTCCAAGCCAGAGCATCTTTGCCCAGCTCCTCCACGCTCAGCAGGTGCACCGTCGTTCCCGCCACCGTCGCCGCGCCGCGCGCCACCGCCTCCGCCAGCCTCTTCGTATGTCCAAATCCGCTGTGATACACAATCGCCACGCTTGCCATGTCCTATCTCCTTGTTGTAACAAGTATCTCTCTTTCTGATGCCCGTGCCAACGCGGTGGATGCAAACTTGCTCGCAGCACTCACCCGCCCACGCCGGATACCCCAAAATGCTGAAATATCCACCGCTCCTCCCGCTATACTTTGCACCAGAAGGGGTGCATCCGTGTCCGCAGCAGAACCGTCCATCAGCGCCGACGAATTTCAAGCCCTCGAACAGAAGGTTCTGCGCGCCGTCGAGCTCATCAAATCCGAGCGCGAGGCCCGCCTCGCCGCCGAATCCGAGCTTTCCACCCTCCGCCGCCAGCTTGAATCCCGCGATAGCGTCGTCGAGTCCGAGCTCGCCAGCCTCCGCCGCGAGCGCGACGCCGTCCGTGTGCGCATCGAAAAACTTCTCGCCCAGCTCGACCATCTCACCTAATCCCCGGAAGGAGCGTGCATGAGCAATAACGGTTCCAACGGCAACGCCCAGTCGGTCAGCGTCGACATCTACGACCAGACCTACAACCTCCGCGGCACAGACCCCGACCACATCGAGCGCCTCGCCCAGATGGTCGACTCCAAGATGCGCGCCGTCGCCGCCCACGGCGCCACCGTCGACTCCCTCCGCGTCGCCGTCCTCGCCTCCCTCAACATCGCCGACGAGCTGCTCACCCTCCGCGCGCGCTACGCCGCACTCTCCGACGTCGCCGCTGCGCCACCCGTCGACCCCATCGCCACCCTCCGCTCCCGCGCCGACTCCCTCTCCTCCCTCCTCGACGAGGCCCTCCAGGTGCGCAAGGCCGGCTAGCCACAACGCGCGTTCCGGTGTAGTCTTCCCCACAACTCGTTTTTTGGGATTGGCTATGCGCTCTCGTTCGATTCTTATTGCCGCTCTCCTCGCCTCGTCATTGCTTCAAGCTCAGCAAACCCAGCAACCCGCCTATAAATCCGACCCCAAGTTCCAGAAAATCTGGGAGCAAGCCCAGCAGGACGCTCGTCGTACCAACACTCTCGCCATTGCCTTGGACGAGTTTCGCAAGGCCAACAAAATCGCGGGCGGCCAATGTGTCGAATGCATTATTTCGGTGATGAAGCTGCAGTTCAAGGTGGGGGACTACGCCAACGCCGCTGCCACTGCCGTACAGTTGGATTCTCTGGTCACCGCCAAACCCGACAAAGCCTACGCGGAATCCTGGCACGGCACCGCGCTTTTCTACGCCGCCGGCGACAAGCCCAAGCCCGCCAAACTGGAGGATGCGCATGCAGCCTTCGCCGCCGCCATCTCTAACGGCTCTCGCGAACCTGTCACATTCTTCTACGACGGCCGTACGCTTGCTCTTCTGCATCGCGATGAGGAGGCCCGTGCCGACTTCCAACATTACCTCGACATCGCTCCCGCCAACGACCGCGGACGCTCACGCGTCGCTCACTTTCTCGCCGACCCCGACCTCGCCCGCCAGAAGATGGCGCCGCCCTTCACTGTCGTCACCGATGCCGGTCGCACCTTCAACCTCGACGACATGAACGGCAAGGTCGTACTCATAGACTTCTGGGCCACCTGGTGCGGTCCCTGCAACGAAGAGCTCCCCAACGTTAAGAAAATTGCAGCCGACTTCGCGAACGATCCCTTCGAACTCATCAGCGTCAGTTGGGATTCAAACGAATCGGCCTGGCGCCAGTTCATCGCTAAGAACGGCATGACCTGGAACCAGTATCGCGATGCGGACCACAAACTCAGCGACGCCTTCGCCATCAACGCTATTCCTCACTACTTCACCATCGACAGCGATGGAGTCCTCCGCGCCGAGGTCCTCGGCAGCGGCAACGATGTCGAAGGCCGCCTCAAGAAGCTCGTCGCCAAGGCTCGCGAGGCCGCTGCCGCATCCGCCGCCAAAGCCCCGTCTCAACCGGCCAATCTCGGCAATTAATCTGCCCGGTGACGGCATTACTTGCACTTCAGCCCCACCCCATATAGCATCCACTCAGAAACCGGCCTGCTAAGCAGGTGTCGTGGTCTTCGCTGGTTGAACCAACATTCATTGAACCGGGGAGTGGTCTCGCGCATACAGCTCCGTGTGCTGTCCTCCAGTCAGGAACGCCTAACGAGCCGCGGCCTCACCCCAACGTCTTAGGACGGGTTCACCGGCGCCCCCACCTCACGGCCCCGCGGGTCGGTTTTCACTCGTCTGCCGCAAGAAAGTGTCCCTCATGCCCTCCAAGAACATGCTCCCCAAGGGCAAGCGCCGCCAAACCGTCCGCCCCGCCTACCGCATCGCCCGCGACGCCCGCACCGATGCCGCCGCCGTCGCTCCCGTTCCCGTCGCAGACGTCTCCCCCGAATCCTCCAAGACCATCTCCATCAAGGCCGACTCCGCCGGTGCCAACCTCCGTCTCGACCAGTACCTCGCCCGCGCGCTTCCCAATCTCTCCCGCGCCCGCATCCAACTCCTCATCTCCAACTCCCAAATCACCGTCAACGACGCCCCCGCATCCAACTCCAGCCAGCGCCTCCGCGGCGGAGAGATGATTACCATCACCGGCACCCCGCAGCCCGCGCCCCTCCGCGCCACCCCCGAAAACATCCCCCTCGACATCGTCTTCGAGGACGACGACCTCGCCGTCATCAACAAACCCGCCGGCATGATGGTCCACGCCGGCGCAGGCTCCGAGGCGTCCAACCGCGGAACCCTCGTCAACGCCCTCCTCCACCACTTCCAGAATCTCTCCGCCGTCGGCGGAGACCTCCGCCCCGGCATCGTCCACCGCCTCGACAAAGACACCAGCGGCCTCATCCTCGTCGCCAAAAACGACCTCGCCCATCGCCGCCTCGCCGAAATGTTCTCCGAGCGCCGCTGCCACAAGACCTACCTCGCTCTCGTACACGGCGCCCTCCCGCGCGACCGCGGCACCATCAACGCCCCCATCGCGCGAGACGCCGTCCGCCGCACCCGCATGACCACACGCCGCCCCGACGGCCGCGCCGCCGTCTCCCACTTCACCGTCCTCGAGCGCCTCCTCACCCCGCGCGGCCCCTTCACCCTCCTCGAAGTCAACATCGAAACCGGCCGCACCCACCAGATCCGCGTCCACCTCTCCTCCCTCGGCCATCCCGTCGTCGGCGACTCGCTCTACGGCGCGCCCGCCCTCATCACCGCGCCCGTCGTCAGCAAATCCGCCGCCACTCGCCCCCGCAAACCCGCGCCCGGCGCACCCGCACCGCTCACCCTCCCGCGCAACTTCCTCCACGCCGCGCGCCTCGTCTTCCCCCACCCCGTCTCCGGCAAGGAACTCTCCTTCCAGGCCCCGCTCCCCCCCGAACTCACCAGCTTTCTTGCGACACTGCGCGGTTAACTCCCCGCGCTGCGCGTGTATCGCCGTGCGCGCAGCACTTGGTAAAATCACTCTGTGAAGACTCCTCGCTCCCTCCTGTTCGCCGCCGCGCTCCTCGCGATCCTCCCAGCTTCGCTCCCCGCGCAAGCCCCGCCCGCGCCCACCCCCGGTACCGTCTTCCGCGTCATGTCCTCCGAGGTCAACCTCATCTTCACCGTCACCGACAAGCACTCCGGCCAGTCCATCACCACGCTCCAGCAGCAGAACTTCGGCCTCCTCGACGACGGCAAGCCCCCCGCCAAGATCCTCAACTTCCGCCAGCAGACCAACCTGCCCCTCCGCGTCGGCATCCTGCTGGACACCAGCTCCTCCGTCCGCCAGCGCTTTCACTTCGAGCAGGAGGCCGCAACCGAGTTCCTCCTCGACATCCTCGGTCGTCAGGACCGCGCCTTCGTCGCCGGCTTCGACGTCAACCTCGACATCGCACAGGACTTCTCCGGCAACATTGACCTGCTCAACCGCGGCATCGAAAAATTGCGTCCGGGCGGCGGAACCGCCCTTTACGACGCCGTCTACCGCACCTGCCGCGACCAGCTCCTCCCCCTGCAATCCCAGGAGCCCACCCGCCGCGCCATCATCCTCGTCACCGACGGCGACGACATCTACTCCCACGCCCTCGAGTCCGACGCCATCAAAATGTGCCAGCGCGCCGAAACCATCATCTACGCCGTCAGCACCAACGCCGGCCCCTCCCACGACAAGGGAGACGAGGTCCTCAAGCACATGACCGAGGAGACCGGCGGCCGCACCTTCTACCCCGCACGCATCGAAGACGTCGCCCTCGGCTTCCGCTCCATCCGCGACGAGCTCCGCAGCCAGTACTCCCTCGTCTACCAGCCCTCCGACTTCAGGATGGACGGCGCCTTCCGCACCATCTACCTCCAGGCCGTCAACCCCCGCTACGTCGTCCACGTCCGCAAAGGCTACTTCGCCCAAAAAGCGCCACAGTAGTTTGTAATTTAGTTGTTGCTGGTTAATAGTTGCAGCAGCCCCGCCTCATCCAACACCGCCACCCCCAACTCCCGCGCCTTCTCCAGCTTGCTGCCCGCCTCGTCCCCCGCCACCACGTAGCTCGTCTTCTTGCTCACTGAACTACTTACCTTCCCGCCCGCCGCCTCAATCCTCTCCTTCGCTTCTTCCCGCGTCATCCCCGCCAGCGTTCCCGTCAGCACAAACGTCTTCCCCGCCAGCGCCGTCCCGCGCACCTTCTTCTCGCCCGTGAACTGCACCCCCGCCCGCTCCAGCTTCTCCAGCAGCGCCACGTTCTTCCGCTCGCCAAAGAACTCCTGTATCGCCTGCGCCACCACCGGCCCCACATCCGGAACCAGTTGCAACTCCTCCACGCTCGCGTCCCGCATCCTCCAAATCCCGCCGAACTCATCCGCCAGCACCTGCGCCGTCCGTTCCCCCACATGCCGCACTCCCAGCGCAAAGAAAAACTTCGCCAGCGGCCGCCTCTTCGACGCCTCAATCTGCTCCAGCAGCAAATCCGCCGACCGCTCCCCCACCCGCTCCAGCTCCACCATCTTCGCCCGCTTCTCATGCAGCGTATACAGATCCGCCACATCCTTCACCAGCCCGTTCGTCAGCAGCAGCTCCACCATCGCATCGCCCAGTCCCTCGATGTTCATCGCCTTGCGCGACGCAAAATGCAGCAACTCCTCGCTCACCCGCGCCGGACAGCTCGCGTTCACGCACCGCCAGTCCGCCTCGTCCTCCTCCCGCACCAAATGCCCGCCGCACTCCGGACACACACTCGGAAACTCAATCTCCTTCGCTTCTTTCCCGTGTTCCACCACCTCCACCACCTTCGGAATCACATCGCCCCCGCGCTCCACCCGCACCGCATCCCCAATCTTCAGCCCCAGCCGCGCCATCTCGTCCGCATTGTGCAGCGTCGCCCGCGCCACCGTCGTCCCTCCGATGTTCACCGGCTCCAACTCGGCGACCGGCGTCACCTTCCCCGTCCGTCCCACCTGATAGATCACTCCCCGCAGCACCGTCACCGCCGCCCGCGCCGCAAACTTGTACGCCACCGCCCACCGCGGAGCCTTCCCCGTAAATCCCAGCCTCCGCTGCTGCTCCACCGCGTCCACCTTCACCACTACCCCGTCAATCTCGTACCCCAGCGTCTCGCGCAGCGCCTCCGCCCGCGCAATAAACTCCAGCACCTCATCCACCGACCCCGCACGCACCCGATTCCTGTTCACGCGGAACCCCGCCGCCTCCAACGCATCCAGCGACTCCGTCTGGCTCCCCATCAACGCCTCGCCGTTCGCCAGCAAAAAGTACGCGTAAAAATCCAGCCGCCGCTGCGCCACCACATTCGGCTCTAGCGTTCGCAGCGTCCCCGCCGCAGCGTTCCGCGGATTCGCCGCCGCCGCCAGCCCCTCCGCCTCCCGCTCCGCATTCATCTTCCGAAACGCTGCATGCGGCATCACCACCTCGCCCCGCACCTCGAATACCTCCGGCATCCCCGCGCTCTTCAACTGCTTCGCGCTCACACTCAGCGGAACAGACCGTATCGTCCGCACGTTCTGCGTCACGTCCTCGCCCACGCTGCCGTCGCCGCGCGTCACTCCGCTCACCAGCCGCGCCCCGCCGTCCGGCCCCGCCTCATACGTCAGCGCCAGCGACAGCCCATCCAGCTTCAGCTCGCACGCAAACTCAATCTTCTGCTTCTCCCCCAGCAACTCCTGCGCCCGCCGCGCCCACTCCCGCAACTCTCCCTCGTTGTACGCATTCTCCAGCGACAGCATCGGCCGCGAGTGCTGCCGCTTCTGGAATCCCTCCGCAGCCTTCCCGCCCACCCGCTGCGTCGGCGAATCCGCCGGCACAGCCTCTCCGCTCTCCGCCTCCAGCCGCGCCAGCTCCCGCATCAGCGCGTCGAACTCCGCGTCCGGTATCTCCGGCGCGTCCAGCACGTAGTACAGATGCTCGTGCCGCCGCAGCTCCTCGCGCAGCTCCCGGATTCGCCGCTCGTTCTCGCCCGCCTTCGCCATACCGTGGATTATATTTCCCGCACCGCCGTGCGCGTTTATGCTGAGAGCAGATGGAACCCGTCACCCACTTCCTCACCGGCGCCTGCCTCTCCCGCTCCGGCCTCAACCGCACCACCGCCTACTGCACCCTCGTCATGACCCTCGCCGCCGAGGCCGCCGACCTCGATGTCTTCTGGTCCCTCGAAGGCCCCGCCGCCGGCCTCCAGCACCATCGCGGCTGGACGCACACCCTCATCGGCACACCCGTCGTCGCGCTCGCCACCGTCGCCCTCGTCTACGCCTTCCACCGCTGGCGCTCCCGCCGCCGCCCGCGCCCAAACACCGCCCAACCCATCCACTGGCCCATCCTCCTCCTCTGCGCATGGATCGCCGCCCTCTCCCACATCCTCCTCGACTTCACCAACAACTACGGCGTCCGTCCCTTCTTCCCCTTCAACCCCCACTGGTACGCCGCCGGACTCGTCTTCATCTTCGAACCCGTCATCTTCCTCGCTCTCCTCGCCGCTCTCATCCTCCCCGCTTTGTTCTCGCTTATCGATCGCGAAGTCACCAGCCGTTCCTCCCGCCCACCCTTTCAAGGGAGAGCCCTCGCCATCTCCGCCCTCGCCGTCATCGTCGCCCTCTGGGGCTGGCGCGCCTTCGAGCAGTCCCGTGCCCGCCAACTCTTCCTCGACGACCAGGCCACCTCCGACTCCACCTCCGCGCCCGTCCTACGCTCCCAGCTCTCGCCCTATCCCGTCACCCCCTTCCGCTGGCAGGCCGTCCTCGAAACCCCCGCCTACTACCGCGTCGCCACCATCGACCTCGCCACCAACTCCGTCACCTCCGACTCCGCCACCGGAATCTTCTACAAGCCCGCCGACTCCCCCGCTCTCCTCGCCGCCAAACGCTCCCCCATCGGCCGCGCCTACCTCGACTGGTCGCAGTTCCCCTACCTCGAGGACCTCGGCCCCGCGCTCACCCGCTCCGGCCAACCCGCCACCCTCATCCGCTTCACCGATCTCCGCTTCCGCTACGACTCCGCCTTCCTCGGCGGACGCACCCGCTCCGCCATGGCCGCCGCCGCCTACGTCGCCCCCGACGGCCGCGTCCTCCAGCAGCAGTTTGAGCCGCACTGAGGGCGTGAGCGTAGCGGGAGCCCTTAGGCGAAATCCTGCATGCCGCGCCGAAGCACCATAGGTGCGTAGGCGGGAGCGAGCGGAGCGAGTCGAAGGATCTGCTGGGCTCCCCGAGCCCCTGTGCCAGGTACCGCGGCGGGCTCTTTCCTCCACAGCACGAAGCCATATACTTGAATCCACGGCGCGCATCCACGCCTCCCCGAGGATTCCCATGATTGCTTACCTTGTCCTTCTGCTGTCCGTTCTCAGCCGCGTCGTTCCCCACGCCTGGAGCTTCACCGCCGTCGGCGGAGGCCTGCTCTACTTCGGCGCGCGCCGCTCCCGTGCCCACATCGCCGCGGCCGTCGCCATCCTCGCCGCCACAGACCTCTTCCTCACCCACTTTGTCTACGGATACCGCATCGTCCTCGCCCACTATCTCCTCACCTGGGCCTGGTACGCCGCAGTCGCCTTGGCCGGCAGCGCCATCCTCGCCCGCCGCGCCACCGTTCTCCGCGTGGTCGCCGCCGCCCTCGGCACCTCCACCTCCTTCTTCCTCATCAGCAACTTCGCCGTCTGGGCCTCTTTCTCCATGTACCCCCGCACCCCCGCCGGTCTCGCCGCCTGCTACGCCGCAGGCCTGCCCTTCTACGGCAACGATTCCGTCGCCACCCTCGCCCTCGCCAGTCTGCTCTTCGGCGCTCCGGCACTCTACCGCCGCTTGCAGCAGAGCACCGCACCCTCCGGCTCCGCCGCTTAATCACCCCGCACAACATCAAGGGCGCTCCGCAAGGAGCGCCCTTTGTATTTTGCGTGCGCAGCCGTCACCTCTTCAACTTCCTCGCCACGCTCCACCCAATCCCCACCAACACTGCCCCCACGCACGCCAGCGCCACCGCCGCGTGACGGTGGAACGCACCCACCACCGTGTGCACAATCGCCGGCCCGTACAGAATCACAATCAGCCCGCACACTAAAAATTGCACCAGCTTGCCCACGAAGTTCGCCAGCAGGTACGGCAGCGGCCGCATCTCGAACACCCCGGCCGCAAACTGGAACAGCTTCATCGGCGTCGGCGGAGGCAGCGCCGCCGGAATCAGGATCGCCAAAAACTCCTGCCGCTCGAACTTGTCCCGCAGCGCCTCATACCGCTCGCGGTTCACCCGCTTCAGCAGGAACAGCTCTCCGCCCCCGCGCCCCACATAGTACGGAACCAGCCCACCCAGCGCGCTCGCCGCCGCCGCCACTAGGCAGATCGGCACAAACAGCCGGTGCGCCTCCGCCACATACCCGATGATCACCCCGTCCATGGACACCGGAACCGGGAACACCGCCGCGTCGAACAGCGCTATCCCCGCCAGCCCCCACAGCCCCAGCGGCTTCAGTGCCAGCAGCATCCAGCCGCTGAACCGGTGCAGCGCGTGTATCGGCCCCATCCTCACAATATTCTTGATTTTACTCGTTACTTCCCATGCTCCGTCCGCCCTGCCAGCAGATCCACCGCGTGAGGCAGCACATCCACCACCGCCCCCAGCGAAGTCTCCGCTCCGCGCACACTCCCCGGCACGTTCACAATCAGCGTCCGCCCCATCGTCCCGCACACTCCGCGGCTCAGCGCCGCCAGCGGAGTCTCCGCCGCCCCCACCGCCCGCATCCGCTCCGCCAATCCCTCCACCATCCGCTCGCACACCCGCCGCGTCGCCTCCGGCGTCACATCCCGCGCCGCCAGCCCCGTCCCTCCCGTCGTCACCACCAGCTCCGCCTGCGCGGCCAGCCTCCGCAGCGCCGCCTCAATCAACTCCACCTCATCCGCCACCACCTCCGCCGCCACCACCTCAAATCCCGCCTCTGCCAGCCGCCGCGCCACCGCCGGCCCGCTCTCGTCCACACGCGTGCCCCGTGAGCATCCATCGCTCACCGTCACCACCGCCGCCTTGTTTCGCTCCGCCATCCCCACGATTCTACGTCCTTGCCTTATTCTTATCGTCCCAACCAACAATACCCGTGTGCACCCACATCCGCCCACAATGGCATAGATGGCGCGCGCCAGCGCGCAGTTGGAGCGCGGAGCGCCACATGATGCGAAAATAGACTTTGGCACACTGGTCGGCAGCGTAACCTTACCCCGCCCCCAGCGTCCCACCCTTATAGATGTCCATCTTCGACCTCAACAGCACCCCGCCCGCGCCCGACGCGCCCCAGCCTCCCGCCGCGCCGGAGACAGCGCCACCGCTCGTTGACCCCGGCAACCGCTTCGCCGGCCTCGCCCACCACGAGCTCCTCCAGCTCCTCGACGACATGGACGACGAGCGCGCCCGCGCACGCCGCCGCGAGTCTTTCTACATCTCCACCATCGTCTATCTGCTCATCGCCTGGTTCGTCTTCTACGGCCCCCAGGTCCTCTTCCACGTCCCCCGCATGATCAACCCCGGCGACATCCTCAAGAACAAGGACCTCACCTACCTCGACCTGCCCCCAGACGCCCTCCAGCGCCTCAAGCCCCGCCCGCAGCCACGCCCGTTCACCGAGAAGGAGCGCACCACCAACACCCCCGACCGCAAGCTCCTCGACAAGCTCCGCGCCGAAGAGCCCAAGCCCGCGCCCCAGCCCCAGCCCGAACTCCCCGCCGCGCCGCAGCCCCAACCCAAAATTGACCATCCGTTACTCGAAGAGCCCACACCCGAGGCCCCCAAGCCCTCCTTCAACCCGCCTGCCCGCTCCCCCAGCGAAACCATGCGCCAGTTCGCCGAAAACGCCATCCCCACCCGTCCCGGCTTCGGCGGCAGCTACTCCGGCGGCCGCATCCCGGGCCACGGCGGCCTCGGAGAAGGTGTCCAGGTCCTCAGCGACACCTCCGGCGCGGACATTGACCCCTACATCAAGCGCCTGCTCATCGACCTCAAGGCTCACTGGCTCCCCCTCATCCCCGAGGAGGCCAACCCGCCCCTCAGCAAGAAGGGCGAAACCCTCATCCGCTTCACCATCGCGCCAGACGGCAAGCTCACCGCCATGAACCTCGACGACTCCACCCACGACGTCGCCATGGACCACGCCGCCTGGGGCGCCGTCACCAGCATGGGCCAGTTCGAGCCGCTCCCCAAGGGCATGAAAGACCCCAACCTCACCCTCCGCATCCTCTTCATGGTCAACGAAAAGCCCGACGAGTAATGTGAACCCATGACACCGACCGATAAGCACGCCCAGCACCGCCGCATGCAAATCCGCGGACTCCTCTGGCTCGCCCTCGCCGTCGTCGTCTTCTCCATCGTCCGCGCCGCACTCCACCACTCCCTTCCTCCCCACTGGTGGCTCCCTTGGTAGACGAAAAACTCCTCGTCGTCCTCCTCGGCCCCACCGCCAGCGGCAAAACCGCGCTCTCCCTCGCGCTCGCCCAAGCCTTCTCCGGCCAGATTGTCAGTTGCGACTCCGTCGCCATCTACCGCGGCCTCGACCTCGGCTCCGCCAAACCCACCCAGGCCGAACAACAACTCGCTCCGCACCACCTCCTCGACATCCGCAACCCCGACCAGCCTTACACCGCCGGCGACTACGCCCGCGACGCCCGTGCCGCCCTCGCCGCCATCTCCGCGCGCCATCATCTCCCCATCGTCACCGGCGGGACCGGCCTCTACCTCCGCGCTCTCCTCCTCGGCCTCTCCGCTGCGCCCCCGCGCTCCGATTCTCTCCGCACCCGCCTCCGCTCCGAAGAGCATGAGCACGGCCCGGGACATCTGCATCGCATGTTGTCCGGTCTCGACCCCGCCGCCGCCGCTTCCATCCATCCCAACGACACGCCCAAGCTCATCCGCGCCCTCGAAGTGCCTCTGCTGTCCAGCCAGAATCTCTCCTCCACTTGGAGCGAAGGCCGCCAACCCCTCACCGGATACAAAATCCTCCGCATCGGCCTCGACGCTCCCCGCCCCGCGCTCTACGACCGCATCAACGCCCGCGCCGCGCAAATGTTCAAGGATGGCCTCCTCGACGAGACGCTCTCCCTCGCCTCGCAGTACGGCAACGATTGCCGTCCGCTCTCTTCCCTCGGCTACGCGCAGGCCCTCGCCGTCCTCCGCAATCAACTCACGCTCGACGAGGCCATCGCCGCCGCCCAGCAGGGTCACCGCAACTACGCCAAACGCCAAATGACCTGGTTCCGCCGCGAACCAGACGTCCACTGGCTCAACGGCTTCGGAGACGACCCGCAAATCTCCTCACAGGCCCTCGCCACCGTCCAAGCCGCTATGGTGTAATGCGCGAACCGTCTTTGCCTATGCCCTTGCTCTTGTCGTCATCCCGACCGAAGCGCGCAGTGCGTAGTGGGTTGCGGATGGGGCACAAAGTCAAAACTGCGGGGTATGCGCAAATATTCAACAAAGCGAATGCAGATGTGTCAGTTCTGCCTCCATGGATGGTTCAGGCGGTCCGAGCGCAGCGAGAAACGCTTGAACCATCCATGGAGGCAGAACTGAGACAGATGCATGAGCGCAGACCGCTCAGCATGGGGGGGTAATGTCCGGATTGCCCGTCATAGGCCCAGAGCTACGGTCGTATGGTGTTTCATCACGGGCCTGATACGCGCAATCCCACCGAATCACGGTGTACTGTTATTGGCATGAACCGACGCTTGCTTTCTGCAGCCATCCTACTTGCTGTAGTGGTATCCCCTCTCTTTGCCGAGAAGCATCACAATGTGGTTTTTGAGGCGACAGTCGTGCGTGTAGAACCGTGGGGACTAGTCGCGATTAGCTGTGGTGTGGCAATTGTCTATAGGCTAGCTGAATACAAAATAGATGTTGTCTATCAGGGGCACCTCAAACGGGGACAACAGCTAATAGTGCGGCATCTTGCGTGCAACCATAACGAACTTGATGAATTGCAGCCTGGCGATAAAGTAATTCTGGAAGCTGTAAAGCTATCGAAACCTGAGAAGCGCGACTGGATGACGTACCCGAAAAAACTGAAACTGAATGAACCAATGCCATCAAGAGAAGTTGCCGTGTCCTATGACGCTATCAAAGTTGCCAAGTTGATCTATCCCACCGTTAACTCAACCCCCTAATGATTTAGACACTCAGACTTGCCCGCAGTGTCCCTATGGTCGGCAATCCGGACATTACCCCCCTCTGGGGTGGGTATATCCTACCTGCGGAAATTCGCGGGGAATGAGGAGACAGCCTACCGCTTCCCCGCTCTTGGCTCATCCTGCAATCGTGTCCAGTTGCGCGGCCATCTTCACGTCGTTCTCCGTGATGCCGCCTGCATCGTGCGTCACCAGCCCCAATAGCCTTCTCCCGTAGATTCTTCAATCCCCGTAAAGAATGATCGTCAGCCGCCGTGGTCCGTGAACGCCAAGAATGCGAGTCATCTCGATGTCCGAGGTGGCCGACGGGCCGGCGATAGTGGTTAACGGCTTGGATTTGACCGCATCCAATGCAGCCAAGGCCTCCGGCAACAGCTCAAAGACGCGAGCAGTGTCCACGATGCAGATGTGGTGATCCGGCAACAGGGTGAGGACACGCCTCCCTTGTGCGCCTTGATGCACCAGTAGGAGGGTTCCGGAGGATGCGACAGCAGCTTCGCTGGTGGTGATGACGGCAGGGATGCCTTCGATGGCGGCGATGGGCAGGTTGCGGTCGATAACGACATCGAAGTCCGAGGGCAGCCACGCGGCAGGAAATTCACTGGCGACGATGAAGCGACGCTCACCGACCTTGATCAACGCCGCCGAGATGGCACCAGACAATGCAGCCTCTCCGTCTACTTCGATAACTTCGGCACCGTAATCCAATAAGCGATCACGTAGCAGATGCAGGCACTGCTCGCGGTCCAGACTACCTGTGCGTTGGTAACTGCGCGGCGCAGTGGGAGGCGTGGCGTCACGCTCAGCGGGCAGCGCCGCGCGGATGCGGGCAAGGATCTCTTCGCGTGCTGTCTGTGCGGCGCTCATAGGCCAGTCTCCCTGCTGTTCGCCTTCCACCAGTCGCGAAAGCTCTGTTTGGGCAGCGCGCGCAGGTCGCGAAAGCGCGTCCAACCGCCTGCCATGCCGGGCAGATGCCGCAACTGGTCGCCGCGCTGGAAGAGCGTCTGTCCCATGCGCCCTAGGCGCTGCGCCGCCTCGTAGCGGCGTCGGCTGCCAAAAGCGATGGCCGCTCCCTGCATCGCCAGATTCATCTGCGACAGATTGCCGCTCAGGGTCTTCTGGTCGTCCTGCACCACGCGGCCACGCAGATGAATCAATATTTCGGGGATGTTGATCTTGACCGGGCAAACCTCGTAGCATGCACCGCAAAGCGACGAAGCATAGGGCAGCGAGCGCGAGTGCTGCATGGAGTTGAGCTGGGGCGAGAGGATGGCACCGATGGGGCCGGAGTAGATGGATCCGTACGCGTGGCCGCCGGTCTCACGATAGACCGGGCAGGCGTTCAGGCACGCGCCGCAGCGGATGCAGTCCAGCGTCTCACGCTCCATCTTGCTCTGCAGCAGTTTCGTGCGCCCGTTGTCCAGCAGGATGACGTGGAAGGCGCGCGGGCCGTCGCCAGCGTGCACTCCCGTCCATAGCGAGTTGTACGGATTCATGCGCTCGCCGGTGGCCGAACGCGGAAGCAGTTGCAGGAAGACTTCCAGATCCTGGAACGACGGAATCATCTTCTCGATGCCCACCAGCGTAATCAGTACCTCCGGCAGAGTGACGCACATACGTCCGTTGCCCTCAGACTCGACCACGCAGACGGAACCAGTTTCGGCGATGGCGAAGTTGGCCCCGCTCACGCCAATCTTGACGCGCAGGAAGCGGTCGCGCAGATACCGGCGAGCTGCGGCGGCCAGTTCCTCCGGTTGCTCGGTCAGCTCGGCGCGATGCATCTTCTTGCGGAAGATATCGCGAATCTCAAAGCGGTTGCGGTGCAGCGCAGGCACAACGATGTGCGATGGTTCGTCGTCGCCCAGTTGCACAATCATGTCGGCCAAATCGGTCTCGTGCGGCGTAATGCCCGCGGCGTGCAGCGCGGGGTTCATCTGCACCTCGTCGGAGGTCATGGTCTTGACCTTGATGACCTCGTCGCCGCCGTACTGCTGTATCAGCGAGATGGCGATGGCGTTGGCCTCGTCGGCGTCGCGCGCCCAATGCACCGTGCCTCCGGCCGCCGTGCAGTTGCGTTCGAACTCGATGAGGTAGCGGTCCAGATGGGCGAGCGTTTGCTCCTTGATCTCATGCGCGCTCTGTCGCAGATGCTCCCAGTCCGGCATCTCGGCCACACGGAGCGCGCGCTTGTTGCGGATGACATCCGTGGCATGATGAACGTTCTTGCGCAGTTGCTCGTTCTGGAGCGCACACTTGGCTGCCACGGGAAACTCCGGCGCCTTGGCGGTCTTGCCCACGCGGATGCTCATCGCGCCCCTCCCTGCGCCGCCAGGATGGAGGCGATGTGCAGCGTGCGGATTGCAGAGCCGGCGCGATGCAGCCCGCCGTAGAGATGCATCAGGCAGGAGTTGTCCACCGCCGTGACGACCTCCGGCGCTACGCTCACGATGTTGGCCTGCTTCGCTTTCAGCATGGCGCCGGAGACATCGGCGTTCTTGACGGCAAACGTCCCCCCGAATCCGCAGCACTGCTCCCGGTCGGGAATCTCCACCAGTTCCAGCCCGCGCACCGCGCGCAGTAGCCTGATTGGCACATCTCCCAGATGCAGCACTCGTACGGAATGGCACGACGCGTGATACGCCACACGATGCGCGAAGGTTGCGCCCACGTCCTCCACGCCCAGCCGGTTCACCAGCAGCTCGCTGAACTCGTGGATGCGCGGCAGCAGACTGCGTACCTCGGCAAGAAATGCCGCGTCGTTCGACGCTTCGGCAATCATCTCGTAGTGCTCGCGCATCATGGAGACGCAGGAGGATGAGGGCACGCAGACCGCTTCCGCATCGCGAAAGGTCTGCACAAAGCGGCGCACAATGGGCACTGCCTCGCGGTGGAATCCGGTGTTGTAGTGCATCTGGCCGCAGCAGGTCTGCTCCATGGGGAAGGTAACGGTGTGTCCCAGCCGCTCCAGTACCTGCGTCACCGCAATCCCCGTCTCCGGAAACAGCGTGTCGTTATAGCAAGCGACAAACAGTGCGATGCGCACAGATCCCTTTCGTTGTTCCTCGCCTATGCTCTATCCGTCCGAAATCGTGTCGTTCATTGTCCCATCCATCTTACTGGCATTCCGGTGTCAGCCTTCCCTTCACAGCTCCTGGCAGTCTTTCTCGCCTGCTTTGCTGTGTGCCTGGGATTTAGGGAGACAGCCTACCGCTTCCCCGCTCTTGGCTCATCCTGCAATCGTGTCCAGTTGCGCGGCCATCTTCACGTCGTTCTCCGTGATGCCGCCTGCATCGTGCGTCACCAGCCCCAAACGCACTCGGTTGTAGCGAATATCAATGTCCGGATGATGTCTCGCCGCCTCCGCCGCCTCCGCTACTCGGTTCACAAACTGCATCGCGTCGGCAAAGTCGGCAAACTGCATCTCCCGCACCAGCGCTCCGTCTTCGATCTTCCACTTCGGCAGCGCCTTCAGTCGCTGCACCAGTTCCGCGCCCGTCACTCTCTCCATGGCTTCATCCTCGGTGTGTGTTTCTCCCCATTGGATGTGTTCGCTTCATGGAGACACTCATCGTTCCCGGGGTATTTCTTTCAGCAAACTCCACCATCGTGAAATTGCACCAATACCAGTGCGTTTTCACCCAAGATTCGGAAACCCCAGACAGATTCCCCGCTGCGCACCCCATGCTTTCACCATCAAATCACCACGATTTCACCATGATTCCACCGTCAAAAACCAGCGTTTTACCGCCGGTAAACCATCGCCCCGCCGCGGATTGTCACCTCGACCCGCCCAGGCAGGTCCCATCCATCGAACGGCGAATTCCGCGACTTCGACCACGATTCCGCCGTGCGGAAGGTCCACTCCCGCCCCGCGTCAAACAGCACCACGTCCGCCGCCGCGCCCACCACCAGCCCGCCCAAACCCTTCAATCCAATGGCCCTTGCCGGCCCCGTGCTCAACAGATGCACCACCCGCTCCAGCTTCATCCCATGCTTCCCATGCAACAATTTCAGGCTCAATCCCAGTGAAGTCTCCAGCCCCGTGATCCCGTTGGCCGCCCGCTCGAACTCCACTTCATTCTCGTGCGCCGCGTGCGGCGCGTGGTCCGTCGCAATCGCGTCAATCGTCCCGTCCAACAGCCCTTGAATCATCGCGTTACGGTCTTCCTCGCTCCTCAGCGGAGGATACATCTTGGCGTGCGTGTCGTAGTCCCCCACCGCCTCATCCGTCAGCGTGAAGTGGTGCGGTGCCACCTCGCACGTCACCCACAAACCCTCTGATTTCGCTTGCTTTACCGCCTCCAGCGCCCGCGCCGTCGAAAGGTGCGCCACATGCAAATGTGGCCGCATCCCCTTGTCCGCCGCCATAATTTCGCGCACCAGCCGCAGGTCCCGCTCCACGATAGCCGCTTCCGCTTCAACAAGATACCCCCTCAACCCCAGCCGGAACGCCACCGGCCCCGCGTTCACGCTGCACCCCCCCGTCAGCCGCGTGTCCTCCGCATGCTGGATCACCGGCAGCCCCAGTCGCGTCGCCGCCACCAGCGCCCGCCGCATGATTTCGTCTTCCAGAATCGGCTTCCCGTCATCCGAAACCCCAACCGCGCCAGCAACTTGCATCTTGTCGTACTCGGTCAGCTCCTCCCCCAGGCTCCCCACCGTCGCCGCCGCCACCGGAAACACGTTCACCACCGCCCTCCGCGCCGGCTCCAGCATCCACCGCGTTATCTCCGGCTCCCCGTTCACCGGCGTGGTGTTGGGCATGCAGCACACGCTGGTGAAGCCCCCTGCCGCCGCCGCCGCCGTCCCCGTCGCTATCGTCTCCTTGTACCCCTGCCCCGGCTCGCGCAGGTGCACGTGGATGTCCACAAACCCAGGCGCCACAATGAGTTCCGAGGCGTCAATCACCGTCGCCGCCTGCCCCCTGGGGATGCGCCCCGGCTCCTCAATCGCCGCCACCAACCCGTCCTTGAGCAGCACGTCGCGCTCCGCGTTCACGCCCGTGGACGAATCCACCACCCTCCCCCCGCGTATCAAAATCGCCTTCACGCTCATCCCCGCCCCCCTGTCTGTAAAGCCCTTACCAGCAACGACATACGTATCGCAACCCCATGCCGCACCTGCTCCGCTATCATGGACTGCGGACCGTCGGCCACCTCGCTGGTAATCTCAAGCCCGCGGTTGATCGGCCCCGGATGTAACACACAGGCCTTGGGCGCGTAGAGCGCAAGTCGTTCATTGTGCAGTTGATAGCGATCCGTATACTCCGCCAAGTCCAGTTGCAGCCCCGCCAACCGCTCTTTCTGGATACGCAGCATCATCACCACATCGGCCTTCGCCAAGGCCTTGTCAAAGTCCCGCTCGATGCTGACACCGCGCCCTATGGTTACCGCATGCTCCGGCAGCAATTCCGGTGGCCCGCAGAAGACAACACGAGCCCCTAACCGAGGCAGCAGCAACGAGTTGGAGCGCGCCACGCGGCTGTGCAGGATGTCTCCCGTGATGACCACGGTGACGCCGCGCAGTGTGGTGCGTGAAATCGCCCCGCGCCGCGCCGCCGGCGCCAACCGCAACCGCGCCAGAATAGTCCGTAGATCGAGCAGCGCCTGCGAGGGATGCTCATGCATGCCGTCACCGGCGTTCAGCACCGGTAACCCCGTGGCCCTGGCCAGCAGATACGGCGCCCCCGAGCTTAAGTGCCTTAGAATGATGCACTCAGCGCCCAGCGCGCGCAGCGTGATGCCCGTGTCCTTGAGCGATTCGCCCTTCTCGATGCTCGACGACTTGTCGCTGACCAGCGTGGTGACCACGCCCAGCGACTTGGCCGCCAGCTCGAAGCTGGTACGGGTGCGCGTGCTGGACTCGTAGAAAAGCAGCGCCGCCTTGCGCCCGTCCAACAGCTTGGCGCGCTCCCGAGGCCGTGCAGCCTCCAGCTCCGTGGCCGCGGCCAGAATGCTGGATACATCGTCCAAGGTGAGATGGTTGACCGAGAGCAGCGAACCAGCCGGATAGTCGTTTATAGCAACGGCGCTGCTCGCCGCCGGTACGCCCGCCGGCCTCGCGCTACGGGTTGCTCTCTTCTTGCCCGCCATGCCTCGGCCTGTTGTTGTTGCCGCTTAGTCGCGTTCCACCAGAAGCACCTGCTCGCTCTGGTCAATCTCCTGCAGTTTCACTTCGATGATCTCTTTGTCCGTGGTCTGCACCTTGCGGCCAATGAAGGTGGCCTCGATGGGGAGTTCACGGTGACCGCGATCGATGAGCACCAGCAACTGCACGCTACGCGGCCGGCCGTGGTCGAAGAGCGCATCCAGCGCGGCGCGGATGGTGCGGCCCGTGTAAAGCACGTCATCCATCAGAACAATGTCGCGGTCGGTAACGTCGAAGCCTATGGCGCCGGGATGCACCACCGGGCGCACATCGTACGTGGTAAGGTCGTCGCGATAGAAGCTGATGTCGAGCACGCCGGTGTCCACCGGACGCTTCTCAATCTGCTCGATGCTCTTGGCGATGCGCTGGGCCAGCGGCACGCCGCGGCGCTTGATGCCCACCAGTCCAAGGTTGTTGCTGCCGTTGTTCTTCTCCACCACCTCGTGAGCCAAACGCACCAGGGTGCGTTCAATCTCCGAGGCGGACATCAACCGGGCTTTTTCACGCAGAATAGCTTTGCTCTTGTCGCTCATAGGATTGTGCTGATGATACGTTCAGGCGCTGCTGGGACGCAACGGTTTTGACTGTGGAAGAGTCGGCGTCAGGCTTGCGGGCGCCGTAGCCGGGTGGGACGCAGCCAGCCCAGCAGCGTCCCGAAGAGGAGACAGTAAATGGTCAGAACGAGGCCCGCCAGCAAGCTACTCAGTAGCGACCCGGCGGCCCGACCGTCCGGCGTCTGAAAGAAGGCGAACCAGTGTTGCACCAGCAGCGCCGCGTCCGGGTTGGCCGTGGCTGGCATGTGCTGCATAGCCAAATTCAGCGATTCGGCCAGCGCTTGATCCATCTGCGCACCCCTGTGCAGCAGATAGCGCTCCACTAACTCGGACCCCGTGTCCACCAGGGAAATGACCATCGATAGGGCTATCCCCAGCACCAGCCCGATGCGCGCCCCCACGCCGGCGCCCATGGGCATATCGGGAACGCTGCGCTGGTAGAAGCTCAGGCAGAGTGTTGGAGCCAGCAGAATGAGGATGGTGCTGAAAAAGCCGAAGAACGGCAGATAGCCGCCCAGCCCAGAACAGGTCCCTGCAGCCAGTGCCACAATCATTGCCAAGCGCAGCACAACTCGCCAACGAATGCCACGTACGCCCAGAGGCGCTGTCGAGGCGGAGTTGGGAACGGCGGCTGTCGAGGTCTGCTGTTCGCCCAGCCTCCCTGTTGCCTCTTCGCCGAGCACCAACTGCGGCGCTCCGCATTGGGAGCAAAAGAGCTGTAGTTCGGCTAACGACGAGCCACAGCGATGGCAGTTGTGTTGTGTAGAGTCCATATCCCTGAAAGTTAGTGTACCGCCCCTGCCGACGCATTTCCCTGCCCCATCATGTGCTGCTTGTCCTATACTGCTTGGCATACCAGTGAATGGCATGGCCCCGAAGACGCCAACCCGCAAACGCGCCGCCAAGGCGCTCACTCCCTCGCAGATTCCCGACAAGCTCTACTTCCGCATCGGTGATGTGTCCCAGATGTGCGCCGTGCCCGCCTATGTGCTGCGCTTCTGGGAGAGCGAGTTCCCCCAGTTGAAGCCCAACAAGGGCGGCACCGGCCAGCGGCTCTACCGTCGCCGCGACGTGGAGAATGTTCTCACCATCAAGCGTCTGCTCTACGACGAGGGCTACACCATCCCCGGTGCTCGCCAGGCGCTCAAGGACGAACAGAAGCAACACGCGGCGGAACTGCCCTTTGCTGAGCGCGGCCGCAACCTTCAGATGGACAAGCAGATGCAGAAGCTACGCAAGGAGTTGCGCGAGATTCTGGAGATGCTCTCCTCAAAGGCGCCGGTCACTCAGCTTACCTCCTCGCGACTGCGTCAGCGTCCCAAGCCGCAGGCCGTGCCTTCACCCGAGCGCAATCTCTTCCAGCAGTGAGGTTCCGTCCCAACTGACATTTATGTCCACCGTTCACACCATTCCGCCCGCCGATTCCAGAAGCCCCCATACAACCAACGGCGGTTGCCGCAACTGCGGCGGGCGACGCTTTCACCGCTCCACGCTGCGCTCCTTCGACTTTATCCAATTGCTGGGTCTGCGCTATCCCGTGCGCTGTGTGCGCTGTAGCCAGCGCCAGTACGTGGACTTCCTGACGGCCAGTCTGGTCTATCCCACCAAGGGGCAAGCACAGTCACGCCGCCGCCCGCGCCAGAACTGGCGCCAATGGACCAGCGGCTCCGACGCCAAGACCATCGAGAAGCTCTTCGGCGAAGATAAACCCGACGTCCGCTGACTGCGCTCCTTCGCGAGATACAATCAAGCCACTGCAATGTCCTCCGACCTCTCGTCTGCGCCCGATTCCATGGAAGATGACGCCTCATCGGCCCCCGTGCAGGCCACAGCCGCCGGGCCACTGCGCTGGCTGCGCCTTTCGCACAAGCACAGCGCCTTCTCCGCCACACTGCTGCTGATGTCCTCCACAGGACTTTCGCTCGCCATTGGTTTGGTGCGCGACGCCATCATCGCCAAGCTTTACGGGGTTAGCGGCGCCGCTGACGCATACCGCGCCGCCTTCGTGCTGCCCGACATGATTAATTACTTCCTGGTCGGCGGCGTCGCCTCCATCACTTTCGTCACCATTCTCAGCCGCTACCGCGAGCAGGGCCGCGAACGCGAAGGCGAGGATGCGCTGGCCAGCATCCTGACCATGATGCTGGTAGTCCTCGGCGCCGGCGTGCTGGTGGCGGCGTACTATGCCCGCGGCTACGTGGCCTGGTGGTTCAACGGTTTTTCGCCGGAGAAGATTACGCTCGCCACCCACATGACGCGCATCCTGCTGCCCGTGCAACTCTTCTTCTTTGCCGGCGGCGTTCTGTCTTCGGTGCTGCTGGTGCGCAAGCAGTTCGCTTACCAAGCAATCACGCCCCTCATCTACAACCTTGGCATCATCTTTGGCGGCGTGGCCTTTGCGCGCTCGCTGGGCGTAACCGGACTGGCCGTCGGCGCCTTGCTGGGTGTCATCGCAGGGCCCTTTCTGCTCAATCTCTACGGCGTATGGCGCATCGGATTTCGCCTGCGATTTTCACTCCACTGGGCGCATCCCGGTCTCGTCGAGTGGGTCAAGCTTTCGCTGCCGCTGATGCTCGGCGTATCGCTGGTCTCCTTCGACGCCTGGATTATCGCCCACTTTGCATCGCACGGCTCCGGCGATATCGCCCGCCTCTACAACGCCAAGCGCCTCTTTACTGCTCCTGCGTCGCTCATCATGTCGGCTGGCGTGGCCTCCATGCCCTTCTTCGCATCGCTCATTCAGGGTGGCAAGCAAGAGGAGTTCGCGCGCACAGTCAATTCCACGGTCTCGCGCCTTATCGCACTTTCGTTGCTTGTCTCCGCGTGGATGATAGGACTGGCGCTGCCGCTTACCAATCTTCTGCTGCGCCACGGCGCCCTGAAGTCGGCCGATGCCACACTCATCGCCGTCTACCTCTCCGGTTTCTCCGTTTCGCTGCTCTTCTGGTCGTCGCAGAACATCTACGGCCGCGCCTTCTATGCCGCCGGCAACACGCTGACGCCAATGGTGGCTGGAACACTGATCGTGCTGGCGTCTTTGCCCATGTACTGGTGGCTCTATCGCGCGCATGGTTCCTTGGGACTCGTGCTTGCGTCGAACATCGGCATTCTGGCGCATACGCTCACGCTCGCCCTTCTGCTCGACCGCAGCGGTCTGGCTCCGCTGCGCGGCCTGGACTGGGCCGAAATCTTCCGGGCACTGGTGGCCGCACTCGCCAGCCTGGCTGCGCTTCTTGGCCTGCGCCATCTGATGACCGCGCCGCTTGGTTTCATTGCAAACTTCGTTGCGTTATTGTCCGGTACTGTGCTGTGGCTGGCAATCAGTTGGCTTGTGCTCCGGCTTACCCACTCCCATCTGCCGCAATTGCTTCTTGAACTCCGCCGCAGAAAGCAATCGGCCCCAGCATAGAGCCGGGGCCGTTGGGGTTTGTGCGCTTCCTGTGTTGTTACTCGGAGATCTTCAATGGCAGCGACGGTTCAGCCGCCTCCTTGCCGCCGCCCGGCTTGCGGATGTCGATGCCACCCTTGAAGTAGGCGCCATCCTCGATGCTGATGCGCTGCGCGATGACGTCGCCTGTCAGTGAACCTTCGCTGCGGATATCCACGCGGTCGCTGGCGGTGATGTTGCCCTTCACTTTACCCAGCACCACCACTTCGCGCGCTGTGATGTTGGCTGCCACCTGACCATTGCGGCCGACGGTGACGCGGTTGCCCGGCAGGCTGATGGATCCCTCCACCCGGCCGTCCACATACAGCGACTCCGAGCCGCTCACCTCGCCTTTGACCATCAGCGACTTGCCGATGGTGGCCTGATCGCCGGCTCCGTTGGCAGATGTCGGGGCCGTAGGCCGTGCCGGAGTGACAGGCTCATAGCTGGGAATGGCAGGTGAGGGCTGTGCAGGGCGCAGCGGTTCCGGTACGGGAACGCTGCTGGAGTTAGAGGCGGGCTTCCA
>Ga0316219_1000376_pt1 | contig 61290 bp, 43 predicted proteins | sample TBH18003PmetaG_FD_203635 | JGI IMG/M metagenome (GOLD analysis project Ga0316219, IMG submission 203635) | Freshwater microbial communities from Trout Bog Lake, Wisconsin, USA - TBH18003P | ecosystem: Environmental > Aquatic > Freshwater > Lake > Hypolimnion/Profundal zone | place: USA...
TCGAAGTGAACTTATTTGAGAAAAAACCTATTTCAGCCATGGTTGCTGAAGCTCTTAAGCGAAATCCAGATCCCCTCGGCGGGGACCAGCTGAAATTATTCGAGAATTAACCGGACAGTAGTGAGTTTCAATTTGTTCTACCTGAGAATTATCCAATTGTCTGTAAGCAAACTTTAACTTGAAACGCGCAGGAGTTATGGCAGAATAGTCATCATACTGCCTTTTTCAGCTCTACCATTTTGGCATAATGACTACTATAAGCGGCCGGCATCTGTTAACTCTTATAGAGGTGAAGCAATTTCGTTAACCGATACACATCGACGACACCTTGATACCCGGGCCGATCCTTGATAGGATCAGCTGCATCTCAAACAGAAACCGGCGCAGCACGCCAAGAGCCGCCAGGCGCCCTGCGACCGGCAGCGGCCGATACCGCCCCAAGGGGGCCGGACGCAGGCGAATCGCAAGGGGCGGCCATAGCAGCTCCCCAGAGGAAATCATGAATCTCAGCCAGCAGATGGCGGCGCGCTTCAAGCAGGTGAACCAGATCGGCATCGCGCTCTCCCTCGGACACGACCTCAACACCCTGCTCGAAACGATCCTGACCGCATCCAGGGGGCTCACCAACGCCGACGCCGGCACCATCTATCTCTGCGACGCCGGGAAAGGGGAACTCACCTTCCAGATCGTCCACAACGAGACCTGGGCGGCGGGGCTGGCGGGGACGTGCGGGGCCGCCATCTCGCTCCCCGCCATCCGACTGGTCGACGAGGACGGCACGCCCAACCACCGCAACGTGGCGAGCCACGCCGCGTTGAGCGGCGAGACGGTCAACATCCCCGATGCCTACGCGGCCGCTCAGTACGACTTTTCCGGCACGCTCGCCTTCGACCGCCTGACCGGCTACCGCTCGCGCTCCTTCCTGACCGTGCCGATGCGCGACCACGAGAGCCGGGTAACGGGAGTGCTGCAACTGATCAACGCGCAGGACCCGGAGACCGGTTGCGTCATCCCGTTCTCGCGCGACGACCAGGAACTGGTGGAGTCCCTCGCCTCGCAGGCCGCCGTCGCGCTCAACAACAGCCGGCTCATCACGCAGCTGGAGAGCCTGTTCGAGTCCCTGATCAAGATGGTCAACACCGCCATCGACGACAAGTCCCCCTACACCAAAGGGCACTGCGAGCGCGTGCCGGTTTTGACCATGATGCTCGCCGAAGCGGCCCACGACGCCACCTCCGGGCCGCTCCGGGACTTCAGGCTGGGCCGGGCGGACCGGCGCGAGTTGTGGATCGCCGCCATGCTGCACGACTGCGGCAAGATCAGCACCCCGGTTCACGTGGTGGACAAGGCGACCAAGCTGGAAGCGATCTTCGACCGGATCCACCTGGTCGATGCCCGCTTCGAACTGCTGCGGCGCGACGCCGAGATCGCGATGCTGCGGCAGGTGGCCCTGGCCGGGGACGGGACCGGAGCCGCACTGGAGGCACGGCAGGCCTGGCAGGACCGGCTGGAGCAGCTGGAGCAGGACCAGGCGCTGCTTAAGCGCTGCAACATCGGCTGCGAGTTCATGCCCGACGAGGAGATGCAGCGGGTGCGAGCCATCGCGCACCAGCAGTGGTGCGACGCGAGGGGGAACTGGCACGACCTGCTCAGCGCGGACGAGGTGGCAAACCTCTGCATCCGCTCCGGGACCCTGACGCCCGAGGAGCGCCAGGTCATCAACCATAACATCGACGTGACCCTTTCGATGCTGAACTCCATCAACTGGCCGACCCAGTACCAAAAGGTCGCCGAGTTCGCGGGGGGGCACCACGAGCGGATGGACGGCAAGGGATATCCGCACGGGCTGCGGCGCGAGCAGATGTCGGTGCAGGCGCGCATCATGGGGATCGCCGACATCTTCGAGGCGCTCACCGCCCGGGACAGGCCGTACAAGAAGGGCAAGACCCTCTCCGAATCCCTGGCGATCCTGGAAAAGATGAGGCTTACCGGGCACATCGACCCCGACCTTTTCGAGATCTTCATCCGGGAGAAGGTGTACCTGAGGTATGCCGAGCAGTTCCTGTCCCCGGAGCAGATCGACAGCACCACCCCGGACGGCATTCCGGGGCCCGAGCTCTAAGCTGAGCGCCCCCCCGCGCCGCCTCTCACGTTCAGCTGCCCGAAGGCGACCGGCTAGGCGCTCGAGGCGGACATGGGGTTGATCACGTCATCGGTTGGAATCCGGACGGTCCCGTCGTTCGGCTTGCAGCCAGAGGCGCGCCAAGCGCGGCAAGGTCCGCCCCTTGGCGGCACCGCGAGCCGGACAAGGAAGTCATGCGTCTAATCTCACTCATACTACTGATGCTTTTATCGACGGCCTCAATTGTCCATGCCGGCATCGATGAAGCGTACTCCGCCTTGAAAAAGGGAGCCTACGATCAGGCGTTCCGCCTGTTCCAGAGCTGCGCCGAGCAAAATGACGCCGAAGCCCAATACGTCCTGGGGACGCTTTACTACGATGGCAATGGCGTCGCCCAGGACTCCCAGCAGGCCGCGAAATGGTTCGCGAAAGCGGCGCACCAAGGGCACCCCGAGGGGCAGCTGGCACTTGGCAACCTCTACTTCGACGGTGTCGGAGTCGCCCAGGACTATGAACAGGCCGCCAGGTGGTACCTGCTCGCGGCAAAAAAGGGGAACGTGGACGCCCAGTTCAACATGGGGTATGTGTTCGAGTTCGGCTTTGGCGTGGCAAAGAATTGTGACCGGGCGGAGGAATGGTACCAACGGGCAGCGAGTCAAGGGGACGAGGAAGCGGAAGGGATACTGGAGTATTTCACCTGCAGGGATTCTGTCTACCTGGCGTCGAACCTTCCGAAGAAGTGATCGCTCTCCCTAGATCCCGGCTCCGCCGAGGCATTTTTCGAGCGTAGCAAAGAGCGTCGTGTAATCCACGGGGGAGCAAACTCACCCCTCAGTCCCCACCGATATCCTCGTTGGCGTCGTTGCTGACGAAGCCGGCAGCGTCGACCTCGAAGGTGTCCGCCGGAATCGGCCCCGTATCCACCCCCGTCACCTGCCAAAGGACCGTCCCCCCGTCACCCGCAATCACCAGGGGGAGCCTGCTGGCCTCGCTCCAGCAGACGTGCGCGGTGCTGCCGTTTCGGGTCAGGTCGTACCACCGGCAGCCGGCGACGGCCGCGGGGGCGCCGGCCGGGGCCCGGGCAGGCACTATCCGGTAGGGACCGACCGGATGCTTTAGGCCGTGCGCCAAATCGAACCAGTCGGTGAAGTTTCCGATGCGATAGAGGTTGCTCCGTGCGACCCTGGTGCGAACTTTCCTCCTCAGGTCCAGGATCGACATCAGGAACTCGTCGGAGCCTGGCTGACGGGACACATAGGTTTCGATAGCGTCGTCGGTGCGCCGCTTCAGGCGCAGGTCGCCGTAGCGCCACACCTCCAGCCGGTGTCCGGCTCCGTCGGCGGAGAATACGGCCCGGTAGTGCAGTTCGCGAGGCTCGCCCTTCGTGTCGAAGGCGGTTTCAAAGGCCGGCTCCCCTGCCTGGGCGACCCGGGATAGCGCGGCCGCCAGGCAGAGGGCGGCGATCAGCACCCCCAGGAGCCCGAGACCGGCCGCTGCCGGGCGCCTCGCCGGCACGCCTTCGGGTTTCCGGGTCCGGGTCAATTTCGCACCGCCTTGCCGGAGTCGAAATAACGGTAGCTCCTGCCCCCCACGGTCAGGTCCTTGACCGCCAGCTCTATCGTGTAGGAGCCGCCGGATAGCGACGGGTCCGCCGTCGCGCCGGTCGGGTCGGTCGGCAGCTCGAAACGCAGCCCCGTTGCCGTGCTGCTCCGCACCGTCGTGCTGACCACGCTCGGGGCGGAGCTGCCGGCAGGCGCCAGGAGCGCTTCATCGAGTATGCGGCCGTCGGCGCTGGGCAGGGAAAGTCCCAGCAGATAGGCGACGGTCGGGGCGAGGTCGACGTTTCCCGTGGGGTTCGTCACGGTGGCCGCGCTCTTGAAGGACGGGCCGCGGGCGATCAGCAGGTTGTGCACGTCCGGGGTGCCGAAGCTGCCGTGCATGCCGCGCTGCCCCCCGGCACTCTCGAACTCGATACCGGTCATCCCCTGGATCGACACGGCGTCGTCCCAATTGAAGCTCACCACCAGGTCGGGCTGGCCGCAGTTGCGACGGGTCGCGTTCTCCAGATTCACCTGCGCCATGGGGAGGGTGCCGGGAAGCGGGCCGTAGCGGCTGTCGACGAAAATGGCCCCGTATTCTTCCCGTTGCTGCAGGGACCTGACCAGCTTTTGCACCGTCGGGAGGTCATGCCCCGGCAGGTAGAAGTAGTCCGAGCCGCCGTTGGCCGCGACGACGACGCCGTTGGCCGGCAAGCTCCCGGCGGCGGGGACGTTGAACCGTGCCACCGGCGCTGCCAGGGTCGCGCTGATCGCCTGGTACTTGGTGTTGGGGGTCCCGCACAACGCCCCCGTGGCGTCGAGTTTGACGGGAAGCGTCGGAGCGCCCGAGGCAGTCAGCCCGTACATGGCGGAGGTGCTGCAGCCGGTGCCGTCGTACGCGCTGAAGCCGCGGTAGGTCAGCAGGTCGGCCGAACGGACGTCTCCCGAGAAGGAGTATCCGGTGCTGCTGACGGCGCCGGTTGCGGCAGCGCTCGTTCCACTGGTGGAACCGTTGACGAGCCCGCCGCCGGGAGGGGTCGCGGCAGGGGTGATGGCGCGCAGCGGGTAGAGGGCGAGCGGACCGGAAACGCTGGAATGACCGTGGTCGGACACGACGACGATGTTGGTCGTGCTCTCCGTGCCGCCGGCCCGCAGGGCGGCGACCAGCTCGCCCAGGCGCGCGTCCTGCGACCGGAGGCCGGCCTTTGCGTTGGCGGTCCCCGGCCCGTAACCGTGCTGGGCGTTGTCCGGGGTGCGGAACCAGATCAGGGAGAGCATCGGATTCTTTTTGGGCAGCAGGTACTGGGTGAAGATCGACATCAGGTACTTGTTGGCGTAATCCTCCGGAGCCCCCTGGGTGGTGTCGGAGGAATCGCGGGCGGCGATGCCGATCGCCCCGTTGGGGTCGAACGCGGTGGTGTTGAAGGTTATGTAGCCCGCCTTGTCGGTGGGAGAGCCGTTGCCGGCTGCAAGCGTAACGGAGTCGGCGCCCGAGTAACCGTGCCCGGTATTGGCGGGAAGCGGGTAGCCGCCCTCTTGCAGTTCGCCGACCAGGCTGCGCGGCATGACCGTATTCTCATCCAAAAAGTAGCCGCCCCTCCCCAGGTCCTGGAGGTAGGCCGCGCCCGACTTGCCGACCGTGGCGGTCACCAGCCCCGCGTCCTGGGCGGTCGCGAACAGGGTTTTCACCAGCAGCAGCTGATCGTCGTAGTAATGGTCGAGGGTGGCCAGGATCTGATAGTCCTCGGTGAACACGGGGTCCTGGTAGTCGGCCCGGGAGCCGGCGGCGTTCTTGCCGGAAGGGATGGCGTTGCCGGCGCCCCGGGGCGGGGTCCAGAACGTGTTGCCGTAAAAGCCGCTGGTCTTCGGAAAGGAGCCGGTGGCAAAGGAAGATCCGTTCATCATGGTGAAGGTCGGGTAGGTTGCGTGGTTGTCACTGAAGTTGACGCCGCTGCTGCGCAGCGCATACAGGTTGGGAGTGTCGGCTGCGTTCACGGAGTCCGGACGCATGCCGTCCCAGACCATGATGATGGTGCGCGTCGCCGGCTGGGCGTGCCTACCGACGGGGCCCCCGGCGCAACCCGACAGCAGGAAGCCGGCAGCCAATGCGGCCAGCAGGGAACCGTTGAGCCTCATATCGGGATCTCCTTTAGCGGTCTGATGAATACTCCGGGTGCACCGGTCACCGATGACGCGATCATGACTTTAGCGCCCGGACATTACAACGAATCTAAAATCAGGTTACACGCAGGTTACTTCCTCACCCCGCCCCCTCCGGCGCACCACGAATGGCCGGACCATCAACGAATGGGGGAAGCTCAAAGAGAACAGGTTGACTGGGGCCAACACGGATATTAGCATAAATTCACAAATTGTCAGGCCTGTTTTTTGGTGGACTTTTCCTGTTTATCTGCGGATCTCCTTTGTGATATACGTCTGCATGAAAAAATCATGCTGCCGGGAGCGCTCATTGCTCTTGACAGCTTTCAAATGTTATTCTTTTCAGATACAAGCTGTAATTGAGTCACACTCCGCCAGATTTCGCTTCCTTAGATGTGGGACACAGCCATGAGCAGCCGCAGCCTCATCAACATGATAGAGAGCATCGAACCGGGGATTGTCATCCTCAACAGCGACCACTCCATATCCCACATCAACCGGATGTTCATCCTGATGTTCGGCGAGGTCCCCGTGGACCGGCTCTTCCAGACCGACATCCTCGGCTTTCACCGCGACGAGGACCGCGGCAAGGTGGGCGACATGCTGCGCCTGACGGGGGAATCCAGGCGGCAAATACCGCTGTCGCTCAAGATGATCAGCCGCGACGGCAAGGACCGCTACCTGCTGATCAAGCTCACCCCGCTGGTGGACCGGGGCATGACCGAGGACAAGCTCTGCGCGACCTTTTACGACATCACCCCCTACATTTCCGCGGAGCGCAAGCTGTTCAGGGTCCCGGTCACCAGCGGCGGGGAGATCCACCTGCTGAAGCCCGAGGAAATCGTCTACCTCAAGGCGGACAACATCTACTCGCAGCTCTTTGCCGAGTCCGGGGTCTATCACTGCGACCTCACCATCGGGGCCCTCGCCAAAAGGCTTCCCGAGGAGATGTTCTTCCGCACCCACCGAAGCTACCTGGTCAACATCGCCAAGGTGGCGAAGGTCCAGCGTGAGCGCTCCGAGTGCAGCGTCTACCTGAAGGGGGGCGAGCTCCGCCTCCCGATCAGCCGCGACAAGCTCCAGGAGTTCCTGGTCGAGATCGGGCTCAAATAACCCCTCCCCCCTTCACCTGCGTTTTCCCGCCCTTCACAAGCCCCCGCGGCAATCGGCAAGCTTCCCTTTCCCTTCCCCCCACCCTTAGGGTAGGCTCCCCCCAGGTCTAGATACTTTCGACAGGTTACCAGGGGAGTCACCATGTGTGAGGTTGGATGCGGGAAACACGATCATCGGAGCGCCGATCCGGCTGCGGTGGAGATGCTGGCGATTGCCGACCGGGAGCAGTACGCCACCCAGTGGAGTCGTTACGAACAGCAGCAGCCCCAGTGCAGCTACGGCCAGTTGGGCACCTGCTGCCGGATCTGCTCCATGGGACCCTGCCGGATCGACCCCTTCGGCGACGGCCCCACCCAGGGGGTCTGCGGCGCGAGCGCCGACACCATCGTGGCCCGCAACCTGGCGCGCATGGCGGCGGTCGGCTCCTCCTCCCACTCGGACCACGGCAGAAAGGCCGCCCTGCTGCTGAAGGCGGTCGCCACCGGCGCCAACACCAACTACCGCCTGACCGACACGGCCAAGCTGACCGCCGTCGCCGAGCGGCTCGGCATCGCGACCCGGGGGCGCGGCTTCCCGGAGGTGGCAAACGACGTGGCGGACGCGGCGCTCAACTGCTTCGGCAAGCAGGACGACGAGCCGATCGTCTTCCTGCAGAAGTTCATGCCGAAGAGGCGCTACCAGCACCTGAAGCAGATGGAGCAGACCCTCCTGGAGTCGACCGGCGCCAGCACCGGCCTGCTGCCGCGCGGCATCGACCGGGAGGCGGTCGACATCCTGCACCGCACCCACTTCGGCTGCGACGCCGACCCCCTCTCCCTGATCGCCCAGACCATCCGCTGCTCGCTCTCCGACGGCTGGGGCGGCTCCCTGATCGCGACCTCGGTGCAGGACATACTGCTCGGGACCCCCACGGTCAAGTCGGTCCAGGCGAACCTCGGGGTGCTGGAGGAAGAGAGCGTCAACGTCGTGGTGCATGGCCACGAGCCGATCCTGTCGGCCAAGATCGTCGAGATGGCCCAGGAGCCGGAGATCCGGCTGCTGGCTGCCGCCGCCGGAGCCCGGCGGGTCAACGTGGTGGGGCTTTGCTGCACCGGCAACGAGGTGCTGCTGCGCCAGGGGATCGGCATGGCCGGCAACGAGGCCCACTCCGAGCTGGCGATCATGACCGGCGCGGTGGACGCCATGATCGTGGACGTCCAGTGCATCTATCCGGCCCTGGCCGACCTCGCCTCCTGCTTCCACACCCGCTTCATCACCACGAGCGACCAGGCGAAGATCCCCGGCGCCATCCACATCCAGTTCCACGAGGACCAGGCCGACGCCATCTCCCGCAGCATCCTGAAGCAGGCGATCGCCGCCTTCCCGCGCCGCAACCCGGCCCGGATCCACATCCCCCGGCACACCGCGACCGCGATCGTCGGCTTCACCGTGGAGGAGATCCTCAAGGCCCTGGGCGGCACCCCCGCGCCGTTGATCGACCTGATCGTGAAGGGTACCATCAAGGGGGTGGCCGGCATCGTCGGGTGCAACAACGTCAAGGTGCAGCAGGACTCCTTCCACCGCCAGCTCACGACGGAACTCATCAAGCGCGACATCCTGGTGATCGGCACCGGCTGCTGGGCGGTCGGGGCGGCCAAGGCGGGGCTCATGGACCTCTCGGCGCAGGAGCTGGCCGGCGACGGGCTGCAGGCGGTCTGCAGGAGTCTCGGCATCCCGCCCGTGCTGCACATGGGGTCCTGCGTCGACTGCTCGCGCATGCTGGTCCTGGCGGGCGCCCTCGCCGAGCACCTCGACGTCGACATCTCCCAGCTCCCGCTGGTCGGCTCGGCGCCGGAGTGGACCACGGAGAAGGCGGTGGCGATCGGCGCCTATTTCGTGGGGAGCGGCATCCCGGTGCACCTCTGGCCGCTGCCGCCGATCCTGGGGAGCCCGGCGGTCACCCGGATCCTCACCCAGGACGCCAAGGAGGTGCTCGGAGGGTACTTCTTCGTCGAGGAAGACCCGGTCGTCAGCGCCGACAAGATGGAAGCGGTCATCATGGAGCGCCGCGCCGCGCTCGGGATCTGAACGGGGTGGCGGCTCCCTCCCCCCTGGCGCCGCCCCTCGCCAAGGCTTCGGCTGGCTAAGGGGAGGGTCGGGGAGAGGGGGAAGGCGCCATCGAGGAGTCCGTCGGCGGCTGCAGCCCCCCCCGCCCCCCTCCCGTCGTATGGACCGGAGTCAAGGGAGGGGGAGCTGGCGCAGTGCCACTATCGAGCAAGCTACGGGACCCGATCCCGAGGAGACAAGCGTATGTGCAAGAGTAACGGATACCGCGTCGTGATCACCGGCAAGGGAGGGGTGGGGAAGACCACCCTCACCTCCTGCCTCGCGGCGCACCTCTCAAGGAGCGGGGTCACCGTGCTGGCGGTGGACGAGGACCCGCAGATGAACCTCCCCCACGCGCTCGGGATGAGCGTGCAACAGGCCGGGCTCATCGTCCCGCTCAACCTGAACGGCGACTACATCTCCGAGAAGACCGGCATCCGCCCGGGGGCGAGCGGCTGGGGCGCCATGTTCAAGCTGAACCCGGACGTGGACGACGTGGTGCGGCGCTTCGGGGTGACCGTCTCCCCCAAGTTGAACCTCCTGGTGATGGGGACCGTCAAGCAGGCGGGGGGCGGCTGCCTCTGCGCGGAGAACGTCCTTTTGGACTCCACCATCCGGCACCTGGCGCTGCGGGAGAACGAGGCGATCCTGCTCGACACCCAGGCGGGTGTGGAGCACTTCGGCCGGGCGCTCGCCAAGGGTTTCAACCACTGCCTGGTCGTCTCGGACGACACCTTCAACGCCCTGACCGTGGCGGAGCACTCCGCGAAGCTCGCCCGCGACTCCGGCATCGGGCGGGTGTCGCTGGTGGTGAACCGCGGCAAGGAGGGGACTCCGGGGAAGATGGCCCGCTACGACGAGTACTGCGGCGCGAGCCTCGCCAACGCCTTCGACGACGTGTTCTGCCTCCCCTACGAGCCGCGGCTGGAAGCCCTGGAGCCGGCGGTCACCCGGGTCATGGAGCTGGCGGAGAGCGGCTACGCCACGGCGGTTGCCGCACTCGCCTCCCGGCTGGGCTCGCACGGCTGCGCCTGCGCCACGGGGCACACCCACGACTGACCATCCGGCAGCCCCATCAGCCTGATCGGTCCGACCCGACCGACCCGTCCGATTAACGCTTGGAGGAACCATGAAGAAAGTCTTCGTAGATTACCAGAAGTGCCTGGCCTGCAAGTCGTGCGAGACCGCCTGCGCCGTGGAGCAGCACCCCAGCCGCACCCTGCTCGGCGCGCTCGGCGACCGGAAGACCCAGGTCAACGTGCGGGTGCTCGGCGTGGAGCACGAGGCCTTCCCGCTGTCCTGCCGCCACTGCGACCCGGCCGACTGCCTGGACGCCTGCCCCTCCGGCGCCATCAGCCGCGACGAGGGGAGCGGCGCGGTCCTCCTGAACCCGGACCTCTGCAAGGCGTGCGCGATGTGCGCCATGGTCTGCCCCTTCGACGCCATCGCCTTCAAGGAGACCCACCGCGCCCGCTACGGGCGGGACGTCGCCTACAAGTGCGACCTGTGCAACGACCGGATCAAAAAGGGGGGGACGCCGGCCTGCGTCGAGGCCTGCCACTCCGGGGCGCTGGTGTACGGCGATTTCGACCGCATCCGCGGCGACCGTGCGACGAGCGGGCTGAAGAGCTACCTGCTCGGGAGGCACGACCTCCTGCCGCCGCTGGTCGAATTGTTCCGGGAACTGCGCAGGAAGGAGTGCCTGCGCCGCCGCGGGGGTGAGTGATGAAGGTCGTCACCGTCGGAACCGGCATGGCGGCCGCGGAGTTCGTCCAGCGCCTGCGGCTGGAGGGGTTTGACGGCCCGGTCACCATGATCGGGGACGAGGAGTTCCCCCCCTACTCCCCCTGCGTCATCCCCTTTTTCCTGGCGGGGGAGCCGCTGGAGACCGTGTACTGGAAGGGGAGCGATTTCTACGGCCGCTACGGCGTGGACGCCCTGCTGGGCGACCCGGTGACCGAGGTCGACCCCGGGCGCCGGGAGGTCCGGACCGCCGGCGGCAGGATCGAGGGGTATGACCGCCTGTTCTACGCCACCGGCGCCCGGAGCTGGTACCCCAGGCCTCAGTGGCTGGAGACCCGCGGCGTGTTCGGGTTCAAGACCCTCACCGACATGGTGGCCATCGACCGCTACGTGCGGGAGCACGGGGTCACCCGCGCGGTGGTCTTCGGCGGCGGCTTCATCGGCGTCGATGCGGCGCTCGCCCTCTGGCATCGCGGGCTGCAGATCACCCTGGTGCATCGCAACACCCGGCTCCTTTCCCAGATGACCGACGAGGACGGCGGCCAGTTCGCCACCGCCAAGCTCAGGCAAAAGACCGGGATCGACGTCCGGCTGAAGACGACCGTGGAGGAAATCGCCGCCCGTCACGGCCAGTTGACCGGGGTCCGTCTCTCCGACGGCGCCAGCCTGGAGACGGAGCTCCTGATCGTCGCCATCGGCGTCTCCCCGAACTCCGAGCCGATGACCGGGGAGGACCGGGGCGTGGCGGTGGGTGCCCAGATGCTGGCCGACCCGTTCGTCTACTGCGCCGGGGACGTGGCGATCACCCCGCACCTGGTGGACGGCCGCGACGGCATCTACGCCACCTACCCGAACGCCATGCTCCAGGCCCGCACCGCGGCCCGCCACCTGACCCGCGGCGACGGCGCCTACCCCGGCTCCATAAACACCAACGTGCTCAAGAAGCATATCGACTTCCCGATCGTTTCAGCAGGGAGCTTCAGTGGCGAGGCGGTCACCTGGGAGCAGGGGGACATCTGGCGCAGGGTCTATCTGAAGGACGGCAGGATCAACGGCTACCTGATAATCGGCGACACCCGCATGTCCGGCTATGTCTATCAGCTCTACCGCTCCCAAAAGCGGGTGGACCGGAGCATCAAGGCGATACTCAGCTCGCCGCGCCATGACAGTTACTACCGGGAGATGCTGGGGGTGGGGGACCGCGGCAGCGGCAGGGTCGGGACAGGGGACCCGGGGGCGAAGCTCGGCTCGGCAATCACCGGTATTTTGCCCAATCGGGTGAGCCGTGGGGGTCCAGAGCCGGCTTGAACCGTCCCTGGAACAGCTGTCCAGCTCTCCTGCGCTGTACGTCGAAGCGGGTGGGAAACGTGCCGTCGTCGTCTCCGATCGGGCACCCGCGTAACTATCCGTGATTGCTCGTCAATATATTTCCCGCTTGGCAAGGCCCGCCCCCCGGCAAATCCCCGGCGGGAAACCCCGAAGCGCGCTGCGGTCGCCCGTGCACCGGGGAGCGCCGAGCGCTACCGGCTGCGCTCTTTTTCCGGCAGGCCGAGTGTGGCTATCATCCTTTTCAGCTCGGAGAGCTTGTACGGTTTCTGCAGGAAGCCGGCCAGCCCCTTGCCGACGAACTTCTGGCCGACCTCGTGCTCATTGTAGCCGCTGGTCATGATGACCTTCACGTCGGGCTTGATCAGGCGCAGTTCCCGAAAGCACTGCTCGCCGTCCAGGTGCGGCATGGTCAGATCCAGGATGACGAAGGCCAGGTCCGCGGTCTCCTTGAAGACGGTGATCGCCTCGTGCCCGTCGCAGGCGGTTACCGGGGTGAAACCCAGCTCCTTCAGCATCGCGGAACCTATGCCCCGCACCGTCTCCTCGTCGTCGACCAGCAGGACCCTCCCGCTGCCGCGCCGGTCGTCCGAGCGGACGTCGTGGTTGAATACCTCGGCAGGCCTGGCGCCTGCCGGGAGCAAAATCTTGAAGGTCGACCCTTTGCCTTGCTCGCTGTAGACCCTGATCGCTCCCTTGTGCCCCTTGACGATCCCCAGCACCGCCGCCATCCCCAGCCCCCGACCGGAGAACTTGGTGGTGAAAAACGGGTCGAAGATTCTGGCGAGAGTCTCCCTGTTCATGCCGCACCCCGTGTCGGCGACCTCCAGGAAGACGTACAACCCCTCCTCCAGGTTCTCCCTGAGCCAGACATCCCTGAGATACTTTTTCTCGCAGACCATGCATCCGGTCGTGATGGCGATGATGCCGCTCTTGGTGCCGATCGCCTCGGAAGCGTTGATGACCAGGTTCATGACGATCTGGCGCAGTTGGGTCGCGTCGACCTCCACCGCGGGAAGCTGGTCGGCGAGGTTGAGGCGCAGCACCGCCTTCTTTGAAATGGAGACCTGCAGCATGTGCAGCATCTCCTCCAGCAGCAGGTTGAGGTCGAGGCTCTCCACCACGAACTTCCCCTTGCCGGAATAGGCGAGCATCTGCTTGGTCAGGTCGGCTGCCCGGGCGGCCGCCCTTTCGATCTGATGCAGGTTCTCCACGGCGGGCGACTCCTTGTTGAGCCGCATCAGCGCCAGGTCGGCATTGCCGATGATGGACATCAGGATGTTGTTGAAATCGTGGGCGATGCCGCCCGCCAGGACACCCAGGCTCTCCAGCTTCTGGGCGTGCAGCATCTGCTCCTCCATGCGCCGGTGCTCCTCCTCCGCCCTTTTGCGCTCCGTTATGTCTCTCGTGATGGAGAGCAGCAGCGGCTCGCCTTCCACCTCAATGATTCTGGCCGACATCATGCCGGTCAGGACCGACCCGTCCTTGCGCCGGAATTGCGCCTCCAGGTTGTGGATCACGCCTTGAGCCTTGAGTCCGCCGACCAGCCGCGCCCGGTCCTCAGGGTCGACCCAGAGTTCCAGTTCGAGGGAGGTCCGTCCGACGACCTCCTCAGGGGTGTAGCCGGTAATGGCGGTGAAACCCTCGTTGACGTCGAGATACCTCCCGTCGTCCAGGCGGGTCAGATTGATCGCGTCCGGCGAGACACGGAACGCGGTGGCAAACTTCTTTTCGGAGAGCCGGAGCTGCTCCTCCATCTGCTTGCGGTCCGTGATGTCGGTATGGGTCCCGATCATGCGCCAAGGCGTGCCGTCGGCGCCGCGGCTCACCACCATGCCCCGGCCCAGGATCCATTTGTAACTCCCGTCCTTGCATTGCAGGCGGTATTCGACGACGTAGATCGGCGTCTTGCCGGCCAGGTAGGCCCGCATCGCGGCAGCCACATAGGACCGGTCTTCGGGGTGGATCCGGTCGACCCACGCCTGGTTGTTGGGCAGGATGTCGTCATCGGCGTACCCGAGCATTTCCTTCCAGCGCCGGGAGTAGTTGGCCTCGTCGCTGCGGATGTCCCAGTCCCACACCCCGTCGCCGGACCCTTCGATGGCGAATTTCCAGCGCTCTTCGCTCTCCTTGAGGGCTTTCGCGGCGCGCTTGCGCTCGGAGACGTCCTGCAGGACGGCGACCAGGTGGGTGTTGGTCCCCTCTTCGGTGACAAGGGGGGAGATGGTCATCTCGGCAAAAAAGAGATTGCCGTCCTTTCTGCTGCTGATGATTTCGCCATGCCACTGCGAGCCGAGGGCTATCGTGCTCCAGAGCAGGTCGCCGCTGTCCAGGGGGAAGGTGTTGTTGATTATGACGCGCAGGTTCTGGCCGGTGATCTCCTGCTCGGTGTAGCCGGTGGTCTCGGTGAACTTGTGATTGACATACTCGATGCCGCCTCCCACGCCGGTGATGACGACCATGTTGGAGCTTTGTTCGATGGCCCGGGACAGCATGCTGATGAAGTCGTTCTGCGTCTGGATCTGGCGCTGCTGGACGACCCGGGCAATACAGTCGTCGATGGCGGCGAAGAGCGTGCTGTAGAGGACCGGCTTCAGCACATATCGGCTGAAGCCCAATTCGATGGCGTCCAAAAGGTAGTGCGTCTCACTTAGGGCCGTTACCGCTATGATCGGCGCGCGGGGGTCCAGCGCCTTGATCGCGCTCGCCATTTGGATGCCGTTCATCCCCGGCATGTTGATGTCGGTGATGACGATATCCGGCCTGCGCTCTTGGAAAAGTTCCAGCCCACAGAGGCCGTCCGGGGCCGTCGCAATGGCCAGCCCGGGATATTGCAGCGAGATGGCGAGGCGCAAACTGTCGATGGCGACCGCGTCGTCCTCCACGATCAAGAGGGAGAGTTGTTTTCGCGAGGCTTGCGGTGATTTCATGCCTGGCTCCTGATGCGTCGAGGAGTGGGTGTCAAAGCAATTCTGAGCGCGCCGTTATCTGCACTGTTAATAGCACGTCGGTCGCGGCCTGCGCAAGCGGGGACTGGTCCTTGGGTGGCATGGGCAAGTCAACCGATGGACCTGTGACCTTCGGATGGACCTCCCCCATAACTCCCGGTTCTGAATTAGAGGCGGTCTCCAATCCCGATTCCCTTTTGTATTTCAACAAGAGCAGTGCATACCGCGTGATATTCATTCTCAATTTTTTCCAGTAGTCCCTCGGCGCCGTCCAACGCATCTGCACGGCCAAGAGTCTCCATTTGCCGGCACATCTCCGAGAGGTGTATTGCCCCGAGAATTGCGCTGCATGACTTGAATGAGTGCGCGGCATTCCACAGCATGACCGCGTCACCGCTCACCAGGCCAGAGCGCATGCCTTCCAAATGGCCTGGCGAGTTTTTGAAAAAGAGGTCCACCATCTTGTCCAATACATCGGGAGCACCCACCTGCTGCAGCGCGAGCAGACCGTCCAGACATCTTCTATCAATTGGCTCAGGGTGTTCGGCGTCCTGCGGCGGTGCCGGCTGTTCCGCCTCGGCCGGAGAAAGCGACCCTCCCTTTGGATCGAGGGGGGGATCGGGCAGCGGGACGAGCTCCGGCCTGTCTGTTTTCTTTTCCTGGAGCCAGCCGTTAAGCATGAAACGCATTTGCGTCAGAGTGAATGGCTTTGAGAGGTAGTCGTCCATTCCGGAGGCAAGACAGAATTCCCTGTCGCCATTCAAAGCATTGGCCGTCAAAGCGATGATAGTGACAGGCCGCTTGCCCGGTGGACCTTCCGACTCACGCTGCCGGATGATCTTGGTTGCTTCAAAACCATCCATTTCGGGCATCTGGCAATCCATCAAAACTATGTCGTAATCCTTGTTGAAAACTGCATCAACCGCCTTGTAGCCACTTTCAGCCACATCGACCATGAAATTGAGAGATTCGAGCACCATTTTACAGTACTCCTGATTGACAATGTTGTCTTCAGCCAGGAGCACGGTCAATTTGTGTTCCCTTTCCTGCCACTCGTAATTCGCCTCGGACGGGGCCTGGAAAGGGACCGGGCGATATGCGGAGGGAGCCGGTTTCATGCAGACGGTGAACCAGAATAGGGATCCCTGGCCCGGGTGGCTCTGCACGCCGATTTCCCCACCCATGGCTTCTACCAGGTCTTTGCAAATAGCTAGGCCGAGTCCGGACCCCTCGTGGCGCCGCGCCATGGAGTTGTCTGCCTGGGAAAAAACCTCGAAAATCATTTTTTGCTTATCGTATGAAATACCGCACCCGGTATCGCTCACTTCAAAGCGAAGGACCAGGTTCTCTGGCGCCTCGTTTTTGAGGGTGACGCGGAGGGAGACTGCGCCGCTGCCGGTAAACTTCACTGCATTGCCAATCAGATTGATCAGGATCTGGCGCAAGCGGACGGAATCTCCATTCAGCGCAGCAGGAACGCAATGCTCTATTTCGAACATCAGGTCGATGCTTTTTTCCTGAGCCCTGAGCGCAAACAAATTTATGATTTCGCGTACCGTGTCACTAAGGGTGAAGTCCGTTCGGTGCAGGTGAAGCTTTCCCGCCTCGATTTTAGAAAAATCCAGAATATTGTTGATGATCGACAACAGGATGTCGGCGGAACTGTGCGCCATGCTGGTCATCTTGTGTTGTTTCTCGTTTAAGGGCGTGTCCATCAACAGGCTCAGCATCCCAAGTAAACCGTTCATGGGGGTGCGAATTTCGTGGCTCATATTGGCCAGGAACTGCGATTTTGCCTTGCTGGCCGCTTCAGCTTTTTCCATTTCGATCTTGAGAGCTTTCTCCGTCTCCTTTCTCTGCGTGATGTCGACCGCCACGCAGACGATAGTATCGACCGCGCTCCCGATGCCGCGAACCGGCGAGGAGGAGAAAATTACCGGAATCCTCCTGCCGCTTTTGTCCAGATAGAACGTCTCCACGTTACTGACATATTCCAGCGGGTTTATTCCGGGGACATCTGTGGCATCGGTACAACCGTTGCTGTTCACCTCTGAAGGCACCAGAATCGCATTTATATGTTTTCCAACCAGGTCTCCCTCTTCAAAGCCCAAGAGTCTGACTGCAGCTGGGTTTACCCTCCCGATAATGCCGCCGGGCGATGTGACTATCATGGTGTCGTTCATCGACTTGATTATATTGTCGGTGTATTCACGGGCGGCAATTATCTCTCCCTGTGTTTCCCGTAACCTCTCGGTCATGGCGTTGAACGATTCCCCGAGATGTTCGAGCTCGTCTCCGGTCTCGATCTGAGCGCGTATACTCAGGTCTCCGGTTGCAACCAGATTGGTTATCTCGGCAAGACGGGAGATCGGCTTGGTGAGCTTGCGGGCGAGAAAAAGGGCAGCCCCAATGCCGACTGAGAAGCAAAGCAGTGCCAGAATGGCGGTGCGCAGGTACAGTGCGCCGATGTCATCGTTGAACCTCTTCAGGGAAAGACCGATATGGATCCATCCCCAGTCGATTCCCGAATACTGAAAGGGGTGCGAGTAGTGATACACCTCATCGGGCGCAATGCTGTTTTTCAGGAAGCGACTGCTGGCGATCCGGACGCCGGACGGCAACCATACCGGGCCGCGGAGGTTTTTTTGTGTCCAGCCGGTTTTGGTCATTATCACGGAAAATCCGTCGTTTCTGGTTACCACCACATAACTGATCGACGGGCTCTCCTTAACGACCCTCAGGCAGTGCTCCACGACCGTTCCGAAGTCCTCGGTGACGATGGCGCTGGCAGTTACCTGCGCTATGGATGTTACCGTGCTTCGCGCCTCCGATGCCATCGCCGAAAGTATTGCTTTGCGCTGGTATGGCAGGGTAATGAAAACAAACAGGCCCAGGGTAATGACGATCAGGGCGGAGGACATTATGGTCAACTTAAGGACGATGCTCTTCGGCCTGCTGAACCTGCCGAGCAGGGTGTTCGGCATTGTTACCCTCGCTTCGGAAGGTTGTATGCTCTGAACCATATCATTTCCTCTTGGTCAACGTCCCACTCAGGCGGTTGTGCTCGTCGACCAGTTCTTCCAGTCCCACCAGGAATTGAGTCTTGAAGGGTGTGACTCCACTGGACTGGAATATGGTGTACATCTGACGGCCGCCGCTGGTGTCGTTGAGTCTGAGCACCTCCCGGTACAATTTGTTGCGAAACGTCTCGGACGTGGCCGGAATCAGGCAGGTCACGCCGTCGCTCAAGTTACCGGACTCCGCCACTACCGTCAGCTGGGTTTCCAATTGGGGATTGAGTTGCCGGCTGGTATCAAGCACGCTGCGGGTGACCACGGCCGCGTCCGCCTGCCGGAGGAAAACCCCCATGATGGCATTGAACGACTTGGGTGATTCCTTCGCCTGTCTGAAAAAGGGGTCCCTCGTCCCTTTCCCGGTTCTCATCAACAGGACTTCCAGCCAGAGTTGACCCGACTCCTGCTTGATGACCGAAGGGAGCAGTATCGACTTTCCCTTCAGATCGGCAAACGATCGGATACCGCTTTCCTTGCGGGCGATGATGACATAGCGCGTGCCCAGTCCGCCGTTGTTGGCTGCGACGAAGGCGGGGATCAATGGGATCGTTTTGCGCAGGCTCAGGTACTCGATGGTCGGCATAGTCACCATTTCCAGCTCACCGTGGCGCAGGGCAGTGCTCATGGACGGCAGGTCCGGAAACAGTACCACCTGCGGGGGTGTGTTCAACCCCAGGGATCGGGAAATTTCACGTCCCTGCACCTCTATGGCGGCCTTGGCATCCCGCGGGTCGGTGTCGTAGAAGACACGCTGCAAAAAACCGCACCGCAGCGTCTTGGGCATGACCCCACTCAGCTCAGCCGCGGCGACCAGAGTGGGGCAATGCCAGGCGAGGAGGACGACGAGCAGCAGGGAAAGGAGACCTCTGCTGCCGGCAACCGCCAAGGGACGCCACCTCCCCGGCAGGACACCGTAGGCCCGACCCGGTAAGCGGGGTCGGCTCACGGTGTCGCCGGGTCCCGTTCCTGCCGGGCAAGCGGGCGCAATCTGCGCGTCTGTTCGAGCCGGGCAAGCGGCCTCTGCATGCGGCGGTATCATGGTTTTCTTTTCCTCTTGGCCATCAGTTGATCGCGCTCCCGGAGCAGTTCCAACGTCCCGTCCAGATAGGAGGGGTTGAACGGTATGATCTGCTCCGTCTGAAACAGGGTGAATATCTGTTTGCCCGCCGTTGTTTCATGCAGGTGCATGGTCGCATTTTCATGACAGCTTTCAGCTTGTCATCCACCATGTTCGGGATGCAGGAGACGTCGCCGTGCAGCCCCCTCGATTCGGCAATGACGCTGAGCTGTTTCTCGATCTGCGGGTTTAGCGTCGTGCTGGTCTCCAGGGAGCTGCGGCTCACCAGCGCGGCATCCGACTGTTTGAAAAAAACCCCCATGATGGCCTGGGAAGCCGAAGCGACTTCCTTTACCTGGCGGAAATACGAGGCATGACCCTGCTCTCCGGCCTTCATCAGCTGTACGTCGAGCCAGATGTGACTCAATTCGTGCCTATTGGACGACAAGAGCGAGATGGACCTGTTGCGGAGGTCTGACAGCGACCTGACACCGCTGTCCTTACGGACGATCAGGACGTAACGCCGCCCATGGCCCGAATTGTTGCCATTGACGATGACCGGGGTCATGGGCGCCTTGTCACGGATACTCAGGAATTCGAGAGCCGGCAGGGTGACGAAGCTCAGCTCCCCCCGCTTGACTGCGCCCAGCAGATCCGCGGTATTCTGGAAAATGCGGGTTTGCGGCAGGAAGTCGACTCCCATGACGCGAGCCAGTTCCTTGGTCCACATCTCCATGGCGATCTGGGCGTCCCTCTGATCGACATCGGGGAAAACCCGTGAAGAAAAGCCCACGGTCAAGGTCCGCTGTTGGGCGGCCGGCCCCCCGGCCCAAAGAGCAAGAGGCTGCAGCGCGAGCAGGAGGATTGCTACCAATCTCAGTATGTCTCGGGTGCGCCGTTCCGTCTTCATGGCGGTTCCTTATCGGGGGTTAGGGCTGCGAGGACCCCAATAGGTCCGTTAACTGCCTGCCGATGACAAAATCCAGGCTGGCACGGGCTTCCAGGCAGTCGTAGAGCGCCTTGCGATATTGGGCCTGCATCAGGGATTCGGTCAACTGGGCCTCGATTACGTCCTTGGTTTCCACCAATTCATCCCGGTAGGCACGTTCGTTCAGGACTCGATTTTCTTCCGAGGAGAGAGCGGCAGACTCCGAAGCCGACTTCTGTTCCTGAGCACTCACCAACTGGATGAGGTAATGCTTCACCTGGAGGGCGATGCCTTCCTTGAGGAGGAATTGTTGTTGCTTTAGTTTTTCCAGGCGGGCCTTGGCCTCGCGGACCTCGTTGGTGGTGCGGAACCCGTTGAAGAAGGGGAGTTCCAGTCCCACTCCGACGGTCCAGGACGTCTTGTTGTCAGCGGTTACGACCCCCTTGTCGTAGCCATTCTCGATGCGCGTCAGATTGCCAAACAGCCCGATTTTGGGCAAGTGGCCACTCTGGGCCTCGTCAATCTTTGCCGCCGCCGCCACAAGGCCGGCTTCCAGCTGGGCCCAGTCCGGGCTAAACGCGTAGGCGCCATTGACCAACTGCACGAAATCGACCTCGGCGGGAATGAAGGGCAACTCCGTCATGGCTGGTTCTACCGGGTGCTCCAGTCCCATCCCGAGGGAATTTGTCAGGGCAGCCCTGGTAAGCTGTTCATTCGCCGCCAGTGTCGCGACAGTTCCTCGCAGCCATTCGACCACCGTCTTATTGCGCAGGTAATCGGTTTTTTTGACCTTTCCGGACCCCTTGGTATACAGATTTTCAGTCAGTTCCAAAGTCACTTCCATGCGGGCCAGAGCGTCCCTGCTAATGCGAACCAGGTCCCGTGCGAGGACGGTCCCATAGTAATAGCGGGTGGTATCGTAGACAATCTGCAACTCGGTGCGTCGGGCCTCTTCCTTGGCCGCCTTCATCCCCTGCTCAGTCTGGCGGGCGATGGAGCTGATTTTACCTCCGGTATACAGCGGCAGGGAGGCATTGAGGGAGACCACGAAGTTCTCCCGGTCCATGAGCTTGACGTTCTGTTCGGGGACTTTGAAATTGCTGGCCGGAACATTGATCGGAATCTGCCCCAGCGGGGTCGTCGCGACCATGGTAGACGCAGGAATTTGGACCGTACTGGCGGGGAACACGAAGTTGGGATCCTGGTCCGTGATGGAGTAGTTCGCCTTGGCGTTTAACTGGGGCCAGTAGGCGGACAGAGCCTGCCGGTGCTGAGCCTCGGCGATCTCGACGCTGTAGCGGGAGGCGATCCGGAGGTGATTTTGCCGCAGGGCCAGGTCGATGCACTGTTGCAGGGTGAGTCGGGCGGAGCGGTCCACGACGGATGGGGCGGAAGAAACCGGATCCGTTTCATCGGCGTATGCGGAGGATTGCCAGGTTACAGCGGCAAGAATGCCGCCCGCAACTGAACACGCCATGCAAATCCGCGATGCTCGGACAAGAAGAATTCCCAGGCTCATTGATTCTCCTGTTCGAATACCAAAGGGGATAGAGTCTTTTTTGTCTATGCGGCAGACTCAACTCCGACAACCATTAAATCCGCCCTATGATATTAAATTAATACAACTTGCAGCATAATTTTGTCCATTGTCATTGAATAGCAAATATTAGCGTAATTCACAAATTAAATCAGTTAGGCCGTGGTGGCAGAGTACTATATTGCGCATAACAGGTTTAGTACAAGCCTTCAAGGACCTTGCGTACGAATTTTTTCACAGCCGTACAGCCGCCGGTAAAGCCCTCGAGTAGTTGGGGGGGACCGCGTTGGGGGGGGCGGGCCAAGCTGACCCGCAGTATTTGCGTAGGAATGATCTAAATCTGCCCATATCCCAAGCCTTGGAGTGCTGTTTTCACCGGCAAAAAGGGGGGTTCCGGGGACAGGTTATGCACCCAAACTTCCCAACACACGCTCCATCTCGCCAATGAGCTCGCTGGTCCTGAACGGTTTCGACAGGTAACCGTCGAACCCCTCCCGCAGGAAACGCTCCCTGTCATCGCGCAGCGCGTAGGCTGTGAGGGCGATCACCGGCTGGTGCGGGGTCATTCCCTGTTCCATCTTGCGGATTTCCCTGAGCGCCTCGCTGCCGTTCAAGATCGGCATCTGGATATCCATCAAGACGAGATCAAACACACCTTTTTTGAGCGCCACCAGGCCGTCCAAGCCGTTTTGCGCTGAAACGACCTGATGCCCGAGTTTACTGAGCAGTGTCGTCCCGACCTTCCTGTTTACCTGATTGTCCTCCACCAGCAGGATCCGTAGCGCCGCTCCCGCCAGGGTGCGGCGCGCTTCAGCCCCGGGACTCCCGTCCACGAGGTCCTCTTCCACCAGGAAAAAGGGGAGGACAAGGGTGAAACAGCTGCCAACCCCCTGTTCGCTGGCAACCGAAATGCTCCCGCCCATGAGTTCCGTCAGGCTTCGGCAGATGCTGAGACCCAGACCTGTGCCGCCGAATCTACGGGTCGTGGTCCCGTCCTCCTGCTCAAACGGTCGGAAAATCTTGTCGCTCGCCTCGGCACTGATGCCGATTCCCGTGTCGCATACCGCTATCTGTACGCGCGCTAGACGCTCGGGGAGTCCCAGTACCTCCACCGAGATCGTAATACCGCCGGTCTCAGTGAACTTGACGGCATTTCCGACCAGGTTGAGTATAATCTGTTTTACCCGCAGCGCGTCTCCCACCAGGATTTGGGGCACCTCCTTGGCCACATCCAGATCGAAGGAAAGGCCCTTTTCACGGATGCAGCCCTGCTGGGTCTGAACGACCTCACCGATGCAGCGGCGCAGGTTGAATTGGGCCAGTTCGAGTTCGACCCTGTTTGCCTCTATCTTTGAGAGGTCAAGGATGTCATTTATCAGGCTCAGCAGGGTGTCACCCGAGATCCGGAGGGACTCGAGGTATGAGCTTTGTTCTTCCGTCGGGTCGGTCATGCACAGCAGTTCCGTCATGCCGATGATGCCGTTCATGGGGGTGCGTATTTCGTGGCTCATATTGGCCAGAAACGTGCTCTTGGCCTGGTTGGCAGATTCGGCCATCTCCTTGGCCCTGATGAGTTCATCTTCTGTCTTGATACGTTCGGTGATGCGCCATACCGAATCCATGAGGAGCACGATCTGGCGCACCTCGGTGTCGTTATAACCCGTTTTTTTGTTGGCCAGGGCGACTACGGCAACGACCCGTTCATTGTCGAATATCGGAACGCAGAGCAGGCAGCAGTCCGACGGGACCCCTTCCTGAGAACCCCTCCCGCCGGAACCATGTGCCGGGAGGTTGTGTATCACCAGCACTTCGCGTTTCCCAATCACCTCGGAAAGGATGCCGTTTGTCTCAAGTTCATGGCAGGTCCCCGGACAGGAGGTGGCAAATTCGGCCATGCCTCCTGTCGACTTGGCCTTCAGGTCGAAATCCCCGGTCTCCTCGCTGTAGCCGTAGAGGTAACCGATCCTGCTGTGGGAGAGCCTGATCGCTTCATCCAGCGCGGACTCGAACAGCGCCGCCGGGTTTCGCGACGGGTTCTGGGAAAGCCTGATCAGGCTCTCCTTACGCTCGTTGGCGCTTTCCAGTTCCAGTTCCTGTTTTTTCCGGGCGGTGACGTCCACATGCGAGATCACGACGTAACTGCCACTGGGAAGCAGGATCGGGTTCGCCTTGCAGATAAACCAGCGCTCCTCATCCGGAGCATGACAGGGGTACTCCTTGACAAACTCGTCCGAGGTCCCCGCCATGACTGACCTGATCCCCGCGCGGGTCTCCTCGAAGTCCGCGGCATCGTCCGGGCAGGTCGGCCTGCAGGCTGCGAGGTAGTTGACCCCCTCCCCACAGCTCCCCTGAGCAGCGCCATTCTCGGCGGCGAAGCTTTCCCAGGCGCGGTTGGTCCTCACGATACACCCCCGGGTATCGATGACGCAGATATTTATGCTCAGCCCGTCCATGACGGAGCGGGCAAACAGCTCCGCCTCCTGAAGCGCTTGCTCCGCCCCCTTGCGGGGGGTTATGTCCTCCTTGACCGCGAGAAAGTGGGTGATCTCCCCGGCATCGTCTTTTATGGGGGAAATCGATGCCGACTCCCAGAAAAGCTCGCCGTTTTTCTTCCGGTTCAGGATCTCCCCGCGCCACTCCTTCCCGGAAGTGATGTCGTTCCAAAGCTGCCGGTGGGTGCCGGGGGGGGTCGCGTCGGATTTGAGGATGCGCACATTGCGCCCGACGGCTTCCCGGGAGGAGTAACCGGTCAGCTGGATGAACTTGGGATTCACGTATTCGATATAGCCCTCCAGGTCGGTTATCACGATGGTGACCGGGCTTTGCTCCACGGCCCGCTGCATCTTGCGCAGTCGCTCCTCCCCCGCTTTCTGCTGCGTCACATCCTCGGCGATACCCACGTGGCGGTAGAGCGTCCCGTTTGGCGCGCGGACGGGATAGGAGCGGGTGTGTATCACGCGGGTGGTCCGGTCGCGACGGACGATGCGGTAGGTCTGGTCGAAGGGTTCCCCATGCAGCTGCAGTTGTTCCAGGGTGGCCAGGACGCGCGGACGGTCCTCCGGGTGGACGATATCGGTAAAGGACAGGGGGCGCTGGTAGGCGCTGCTGCAGGTCATCTGAGCCATCTCCTGGTAGGCGGGGCTGATGTAGATCATCCGGGTCAGGTCGCTTGAGATCGCGAAGAACACCTCGCTGCAGTGCTGTGTGATCTGCCGGAAGAGCTCCTCGGTCTCCCCGAGCGCCTCCTCCGCCCTCAGGCGCGCCAGCTCCGCCTGTCTCTGCCGGGCGGTGACCCGCTTGGACGTCATCAGGAGAAACAGGGCCATCCCGAGGGAGAGCGCGATGAGAGCAAGCATGATGGCCGACAGGTTCCGCTTCCAGCGGTCAATAGCGGCGTACGCTTCGGCCTGCGGAAAGTTGGCCGCCAATATCCAGTTGGTTGACTTCAGACGTTTGAAGGAGGCCAGCACCGGCACACCCCGGGAATTGACCGTTTCCAGTGTTCCCTCGAAGCCGGCTAAGGCCCTGTCGTACCCGGGGTTGGTCCCCGGGGCTACCCCTTTGGCCAGGATGCGCTCCCTGTCGGGATGCATGATCATGACCCGGTCGGCGCTGCTCAGGTACAAATACCCTCTCTTGCCGATGACTATGCCGGCGATTTTCCCGAGGAAGTTTTGTCTCGTCAGGTCGATGCTCCCTACCAGCACCCCCGCCACTTCGCCTCCCTGGTCCATAATGGGAGCGGTCAGGGAGACCACCGGGTGCCGGTGTTGTTTGGAGGAGATGTAGGGAGCGGATATGGCGGGCCGGCCCGAGGCCACTGCCTTTTGGAAATAGTCGCGGTGGGAGAGATCCGTCCCCCGGCGCCCCGGCACAAAAGGGATCTCGGCGGTCACGCGTCCCTGCCGGGAAAGCAGGATGACCGCGTTGTCGAAGGTGGTTCGGTGCTCCGACTGGCTTTCCAGAAAGCGTTGCGCCAGGTCGGCGTCGGCAAGGGCCTCCCGGGGCACGTTTTTCGCTATCTGCACCAGTTCGCCCTGGGCGACCAGGAGGTTGTCGTCCAGGTTCCCGGCGATCGTGGAGACCAGGAGAAACTGCTGGACGCCCACCTGTTCCCTCAGCTGGCGCTGGAAATACCCCAGGGAGGCATTGGCGAGGGCCGCCGCGATCCCGGCCAGCACCAGGCAGGTCCCGACCGTCCAACCCACCTTCTGGCGCAAGGCTGGCGCGTTCATGCAATGAGCTGCAGCGAGCGCAACTCCTCCTCCAGCTTCTGGAGCCTGATCGGCTTCACCAGGTAGGAATCGGCGTCCGACTCGTAGAGCGCCTTCATGATGGTGCGGGGGTCGTCCAGCGCGGTGGTCATGACGATCCTGACCCTCTTCGCCCTGGGGACTCCCCGGGACGACTCGAGTTGGCGCAGGGCCGCCACCGACTGCAGGCCGTTGACCTCGGGCATCATGATGTCCATCAGCACGAGGTCGTAGGGGGCGCCGGATTCCTGCGCCTGACGGAAGGAATCGACCGCCTGCTGCCCGTTGCGAACGACCTGGTAGCCACCATGCCGGGAAATCATCTTCTCCAGCACCTGGCTGGAGATACGGTCGTCTTCGACTATCAGGCTTTTCATGGGGTACCTCGGGAAGCTGGGGTGAACATTGCGGCGCAGGGGGCCTCGCCGGGATCTCCGGGAGGGGGGGCCGTCAGAACAGCTCTATCTTCGGGCTGGAGGCCTGCGGCGCCACGGCTTTCCCCAGTGCGGAGTTGTGGGTTTCCCGCTGCGCCTCCATGACGTACTTATTGTCGAGGAGTTCCAGGTAGGAACCGAGCTGACGCGCGGGGAGATCGGAGCCTCCCTGCAGCCAGAGCGCGGTTTCGCCGGCGAGCTCGTCCAGATAATCGAGCCCCTCCAGCACATGCTCGATCCGTTGCCGGATCACGTCCTGGAACTGGAGTTCGCCGAGCACGGTCGAAACGTCTTCGGCAATCATCCTGTTGGAGCCGTCGATGCTGTGGATGATATCCTCCAGGTGCACGGCCGCGGTTTTGAAGCGCTCCTCGATGTCGGCCAGGTTCCCGGCCAGGCTCTTGAACTTCTGCGACTCCTCCTCGTGTTCGATGATATGCCGGGCATTCTCCGTCTCGCGCAGGGCCTGCCCGGCGACGTTGGTGATCCTGTCGGAAATCTCCCGGGCCGCCTTGTTGGTCTGGGAGGAGAGCCTGCGCACCTCGTCTGCCACCACCGCGAATCCCCTCCCCGCGTCTCCGGCACGGGCCGCCTCGATGGCGGCGTTGAGAGCCAGCAGGTTGGTCCGGTCGGCGATATCCGAGATGGCGTCCACCAGGGGGAGCATCTGCTCCATCTCGTCGGAGAGCCGTTGAATCCGGGTCAGGTTGTCCTTCAGCTGGTGGGCCTGGGTGTCGGAAAAGGCATTCAGGGCCTGGATGACCTGATTGTTTTTCCGGATCTGGTCCCGGGTGACCCCGATCAGTTCGTTGCTTTTTTCCGAGGAGGTGCCGATCAGGTCGATCTGGAAGCAGGTTTTTTCATGCACCTGCACCAGCCGCTCCACCACCGCCAGCAGCGCCGTCTCCGTCTGGCCGACGGCCTCGCTCAACTGGTTGCCGAGCACCGCGTTGTACTGGGGGATGTCCCGGGCGGTCTGGTGCAGCTGGCTGCGGATCAGGGCATTCTGCTCCGAGCAGCTGGCGCACGAGCCGTGGGCGAAGCTCAAAAGCAGCGACAGCTGCTTCCTGAAGCAGAAGGCTGCGAACCCGAGCGTATACACGGAGGTCCCCAGGGCGGCCAGCGCCAGGTCCAGGGAACGGGGGAGCGTCAGCAGCCGCAGCGAGGCTTCCCTGAGGAAATACGAGACGACCGCCGCAGCGAGAATGCAGGAGACCAGCCTGAGCAGATTCCCTGTCAGCAGGTAGGAGGAGGCGTCGGCAAACTCGGGCTTTTTGGCGGATACTCTCATGAACAGCTCCTCGGCAAGGCTAGGCGCCCGGCAGCACCTGTTTGATCACCCTGATCAGGTCGGGGCCGGCGACCGGCTTCACCAGCCAGCCGGTCGCCCCGTGTTTTTTCGCCTCGTCCTTCTTGTCCTGCTGGCTTTCGGTGGTCAGCACCAGGACCGGCGTGAAACGGAACCCGGGGAGGGTGCGCAGGTTCCTGATAAACTCCAGTCCCCCCATGTTGGGCATGTTGATGTCGGAAATGATCAGGTCCGGCTTGACGCCCCCCTTCAGTTGGTTGAGCGCGAGCAGGCCGTCCCCGGCGAACTCGACCTTGAAGCCACCCATCTCCAGGTTCGCCTTGAGGCTGGAGCGCATCAAAGCCGAGTCATCCACTATCATGATGGTCTTTGCCATGTCTGGTTCTCCTTTACGCTGTTTTTGTCACGCCTGCGCCTTGGGGGGGTGCAGCGCCGATTCGACCCAGGACGCCAACCCCAGGTCGTCGGGAAGGACGACCGCCGCGCACCGCGCCGCCATCAGCACCTGCAGGTTCGCCGGGTGCAGGTGACTGCAACCTTTCAGGTCTATTTTCCCCCGGGGGTGCTTTCCGAGCCATTCCAGGAGCCCCTCGGCCTCCTCCGCGCCGGCCACCCCGCTGAAAACGGCCTTGGTTTTCTTGTAATCGATCGCCATCACACCATCTCCTTCATGTTGAGCACCATGAGTACCGAACCGTCCCCGAGCAGCGCCGAACCCGAGTAAGCGGAGAGGGTCGCAAGCACACCCGCCATCGGCTTCAGGATGATGTCCACCGTCTCGTGGAAATCGTCCACCAGGATGCCGACCGGGGCGCCCCCCAGGCTCACCACCAGCACGGCGAGTTCGTCCTCGCCGTTGGCCTTTTGCGGGGCCGAGAGCCCCAGGAGCCCGTTGAGCGACCTGAGCGGGACGATGCGCCCGCGCAGCACCGCCGCCATGCTCTTCTTGATGGTCTTGATGTCGCAGCGGGGCACCCGTACCGTTTCCACCACAGCGTCCATCGGCACCCCGAAAATCTGGTCGCTGGATTCGACGATCATGACGTTGGTGACCGCCATGGAGAGCGGCAGGGAAATCCGGATGCGGGTCCCCTTCCCTTTCTCGCTTTCCAGGCGGACGCTGCCGTTCACCCGCTCTATGGCGGTGCGCACCACGTCCATGCCGACGCCGCGCCCGGAGAGGTCGGAGATGGTTTCCGCCGTGGAGAAGCCGGCCGCGAAGACCAGGTTCACCGCTTCCTGATCGGTTATGCGCTCCAGCTGATCCTCGTCGATGACCCCCTTTTGATAGGCCTTGCGCTTGACCAGTTCCGGGTCGATCCCCTTGCCGTCGTCGCGGATCTCGATATACACCCGGTCCGACTCCTGGCTGGCACGGATGGTCAGGGTGCCGGCCGCCGGCTTCCCCGCCGCGACGCGCAGCGCCGGCGCCTCTATGCCGTGGTCCAGGCTGTTCCTGACGATGTGCATCAGGGGGTCGCCCAGGCTCTCGATGATGTTCTTGTCGGCCTCGGTCTCCTCCCCTTCCAGGACCAGGTTCACCTCCTTGCCGAGCTTGTTGGAGGTGTCGCGCACCAGGCGGGGGAAGCGCTGGAACACGAACGACACCGGCATCATGCGCACCTGCATGATGGAGTCCTGCATCTCCTCGGCGATCCGGTTGATGACTGCATACTGCGCCTTGATCTCGCGGGAGAGCTCCCGCACCCCGTAGAGTTCCTCGGCGCGTCCGGCCAGGTAGGGGAGCGCGTTCTTGGCCACCACCATCTCGCCGATCAGGTTCATCAGCCGGTCGATCTTCGCCTGATCCACCTTGAGGCTCTTCGCTCCGGCAAAGGCGTCCTCGGCCCGGCGCCCGAACTTGACCTCCGCCTCGCCGGGCGCGGCCCCGGGCGCGAGGCTTGCCGCCTTCGGCTCGGCTTCCCGGCACTCTTCCGGGGCCGGCCCCCCGGCCGCCCCGGCCGGGGGTGCAGGGAGCGGGGCGGCCGCGGCCAGGGCGGAGCCGTCAAGCCAGAGCAGCAGGGGCGCCGCGGAGCCGGCGTCCAGGGCGCCGCGTGCGGCGACCTGCAAGGCGGCCAGGGAGTCAGCGGCGCCCACCGCCCGCAGACACCCCGCAAGCGATGCCGCCGCGGCCCTGAGCCGTCCGGCAAGCCAGGCGCCCTCATCGGGAAGGGAGAGGATCTCCCTTTGGGCGGCGACAAGCGCCGCCACGGCATGGCACACCTCACCCCGAAGCGGGACGGCGACGGGGGTGGGGCCGGCTGGCGCCTCCGGTTCGGCTCCGGCCTCCTCCGGCAGGCTCAGGCTCCGGGCTGAAACCGGCACGATTTCCAGCTGCTCGGCCACGTAGCGGTAGTGCTCCTTGAGCTCCTCCAGGGGGGCGCGGCAGAGCAGCCGGAAAGTAAGCTCGCAGCTATAGGCATCCAGCTCGGAGAGTTTCGGCCAGGGCTTTCGCGCCGCCACCCCCCCCCAAAGGATCCCCGGGGTCTGCCGCGCCTGGTGGAAGGGGTCGTCCCCCTGGAAGAAGCAGTCCGGCACCGGCGCGTAGCTGAGGAAGAAAAGGTCGGCGCCCTCCAGCGCAGCCCGGCGGGCATCCCGGCGGACCTTTTCCGGGATCTCGCCTAAGGGGAGCTCCGAAGCGGCCGTCCGCGCGGGGGAGGGCGACGGGTCGGCCTGCCGGCCGGCGGCCTCCTCCGGAGCCGGGACCCCGACCAGCTGCCTCAGGATCTCCGCCAGGCGCACCGAATCGCCGGCATAGGCTGCGTCATAGGACCCCTGCGTCTCGATCTCGTCGCAGAGCATGCCGACGAAGTCCATGGCGTCCAGGAGCTGGTCCGCCATCTGCAGCGAATAGGGAATCCGCCCCTCGCGCACCGCGTCCATCAGGTCCTCGCCGGCGTGCAGCACCCGGGTCAGCTCGGGGAAATCGAACAGGCCCGAGTTTCCCTTCAGGGTGTGGACCAAGCGGAACAGCTCCGTCATCAACTGGGCGCTCTCCGGCTCGTTCTCCAGCTGCAGGAGCTTTTCGCCGATTCCCTGCAGGGACTCGCGCGACTCGGAAAGAAATTGTTCCAGGAGTGGATTCACGGGTGGACCTCCCCGAGCAGCAGCCGGCAATTAATCAGCAGTTCCTCCGGCTTCACCGGCTTGACCAGATAGAGATTGGCCCCCGCGACATACGCGCGCGTCCTGTCGTGAGTGGCTGACTCGGTGGAGACCATGAGCGCCGGGGCCTGCAGCAGTTCGTCCCTGCCGCGCAGGTCGCGCAGGAAGCCGTAACCGTCCAACTTGGGCATGTTGACATCGACGATGTACAGGTCGAAGCTCTCCTGCAGAGACTTTTCCGTCGCCTCCATGCCGTTCACCGCTTCGCCTACCTGGTAGCCGGCATCCTCCAGGATGGCGCGGTAATACATGCGCACCGTGGCGGCATCGTCAACGATAAGAATCCGTTTCATCGCCCCTCCGAAGCATTTATTGACAACAATTGGACTCAAGCTGCCCGGTCCGACGGTTCAGGGGTCCTTTCCTCACCCCGACTCTCCCCCGCCGGGGGGAGGGAGGCTCCGGGTCACGCTTTTTGATAGACGACCGAGTCGGCGAATTTCCGGGCCTTGTACAGCGACGAGATGCGGCTCATGGACTCCGAATGGCCCAGGCAGAGAAACCCGCCCGGGCGCAGCGCGTCGTAGAAGGTGTCCGCCGCCTGCCGGCGTGAGAGGTCGTCGAAATAGATCAGCAGGTTGCGGCAGAAGATCAGGTCGAAATCCCGGTAGCCGCGCACGTCGGCGGCATTCATCAGGTTTACCCTGGTAAATTCGACGGCTTGCCTCAGGTCCTCGCATATCTGGTAATCCTGGCCGCTGGCAGTGAAGTACTTTTGCAAAAGGCTCTTGGGCAGGTTGGCCACCGAGCGCGCCGAATAGCAAGCCTTCCGGGCCTGGTTGAGGATCTTGGTGTCGATGTCGGAGGAGATGATCTCGACGTCCCACTGGTCGATGCCGGACCAGTATTCCAGGAGGTACATGGCTATCGAATACGGCTCCTCACCGGAGGAGGAGGGGACCGACCAGATGCGGATCGGGCTCCGGTCCTTCTTGTGCCTGGTCAGCTCCGGCAGCAGGGAGTTCACCATGCATTTGAACTGGTAATCCTCCCGGAAGAAGTAGGTCTCGTTGACCGTCATTAGGTTGGTGAGGGTCTGGATCTCGTCGCCGGACGCCTCGAAGCGCAGCATCATGAAATAGTTGCGGAAGCAGCCGGAGTCCGTCGCCTCGACCCGCTCGATCAGGCGCCGGTCCACGAAGTAGCGCTTGGAGTCGTCGAACTGGATCCCGGTTTTCCGATAAAAGAACTCCCGGAACTTGAGGAAGTCTTCCTTGCTGATCGTTAGTTCGGCCATGACGCCTCAGGTGGCAAGGATGCGCTTCAGGGCAAGGTCGGCCGCAAAACGGATGTAGGGGTGGTCCGGGAAGCGCGCCTTCAGGTTTTCCAGGGCCTCCCGGGAATAGGGGGTCCCGACTTCCCCCAGCAGGTCCACGGCGGTCGCGCAGACGTTCACGTGCGGGTCGCGCTCGATGACCTCCTTGAGCCAGGCCTCCACCATCTCGTGGCGCAGCGATTCCAGCACGTTCACCGCGAAGATGCGCACGTCCGGGTCGGCGTCCAGAAGAAGCCCCCCCATGATGGGGGCGACCTTGGCGGGGAGCAGCTTCATCGCCTCTATAGCCTCGTTCCTGAGCGAGGCGTCCTCGCTGCGCAGGGACTCTATCAGCCCCCCGACCGCCTCTTCGTCGCCGCGCCGGGTCAGGGTGGTGAGGATTATTTCCCGCACGGAGGCGTCCACCTCCCGCCGCAGTTGCCGGACCAGCGCCAGCGACGCGTCGGGGCAGTCGACCAGGTCCCGCGCCGCCCAGCGGCGGCTGGTCGGGTCGCCGTCGCCCAGCTGGGCCTCCAGGCTCGCGCAGCTCCTTTCCCGTTTGCGCTCCTCCTGGTCAACGATTTCGCCGGCCGATTTTTTTATAAAAGCCATCGGATTCCCTCCGGATTTTTTCGCCGCTCCGCGGGGCCGGTACGCCTCAGCACCCGGCCCAGGCGTTGAGCTGGCCGGCTATTTTACCCGCCGCCAGCACCATGCTGGCTCCTCCGCGCTTGATGAGCTCGGCCGGCATGCCGAAGACCACGGCGGACTCCTCCGACTCCGCGATGGTGCGCCCGCCGCGCCGCTTGATCTCGGCAAAGGCGTCGGCGCCGTCGTACCCCATCCCGGTAAGCATGACCCCCACCACCCGCGGGGGGTCGCAAAACTCCAGGGCGGAGCGCCCCATCAGCTCGACCGAGGGGTGCCACATGAAATTGTTGTTTTCCGGCTTGGCGAGCACGGTCAACCTGCCGCTGCGCTGCCCCAGGACCATGTCGGCTCCCCCTTTCCCTATGTAGACCTTCCCGGGCTCCACCGGCATGGGCTGGCAGGCTTCCACGACCTCCAGGTGGCACATCCCGTTCATGCGCTCCGCGAAGGGGCGGGTGAAGGAGGGGGGCATGTGCTGGGCCACCAGGATCGGCCAGGGGAAGTCCTGCGGCAAAAGCGGCAGGATGTCTTCCAGGGTGCGCGGCCCGCCGGTCGAGACCCCGATCAGCACCAGCCCCTCCCCCGCCACTCCGCGCCGCACCGCGACCGGCTTTGCAACCGGCTTTTCCCTCTCCTCGCGCAGGCGCTGGGCCAACCCTTTGACGGAATTAACCCTGAGCTTGGCGCGCGCCGCACCCCGTACCTTGGCCAGCAGCTCCGCGCTGATCTCCTGTATGTTCAGCGAGATCGTGCCGCCCGGCTTGGTCACGTAATCGACCGCGCCCAGGTGCAGGGCCTCGAAGGTGGAGAGCGCCCCCTTCTCGGTCAGGGAGGACACCATGACCACCGGCACTGCCCTCTGCGCCATGATGAGCGAGAGGGCAGTGATGCCGTCCATCTCCGGCATGTTGATGTCGAGCGTCACCACGTCCGGCTTGAATTCGCGGTTCGCCTCCACCGCCTCCTGGCCGTTGCGTGCCTGGCAGATGAGGAAGTCGCCCTCGGCCTGGAACAGGTTGTTCAGGTGCCGGCGCATCAGCGCGGAGTCGTCGACGATGAGTAGTTTGATCATACACGTTCCTGGCGATCGCCAATCTTCACTGCGGTCAATCACCGCAACCGGTCCAGAGCAGAGGGCCTCACCACAGAGGACACGGAGGTACACGGGGGAAAACCAGGTCCCGGCATAGTTTCGGCCGGTGGACCTCCGTCCTTGTTTCAGGATTCCCTCCGGGTTCCTCCGTGTCCTCTGTGGTGAGGCTTTCGTTTGTTGTAGGTTGCCGTTACGCCGCCAATTTCGCCAGGCCGGCCCTGTCCCGGCTCTCGATCAGGTGCGCCGGTTCGATCAGCTGGATCATGCGCTTTTGTTTTTCCAGGTTCGCCATGCGCGCCAGGAGTTTCGCCTGGTCGCTGGAGAGCTTGGGCGCGGCCTCGATGGCGCTCTTGTGTATCATGAGGACTTCGGCGACCGAATCGACGATAAACCCGGTCCTCATTCCCGCTATCAGGAAAACCATGACGCGCTGCCGGTCGCTGCGCTCCACGGTCGCCATCCCCAGGCGCCTCCTCAGGTCGATCACCGGCAATACGGCTCCTCTCAGGTTGATCACCCCCTCTACGGAGCCGGGCGCCTTGGGCACCCGGGTCAACTCCTCCGGCACCCGCACGATCTCCTGCACGCTGTCGATCGGCACCCCGAACTCCTCCTTGTCCAAGCGGAACACCACCACCTGCTCGTCGTCGTCGGAGGTTTCATCTTCCAGATCAGCCATGTCGGTCTCCTGAGTCCCTTGCTGCAGGGTTGCCACGCTGGTCAAGGCGTCCTTCACGGAGGAGTGCCGGAACAGGTTGTCGGCCGAGATGATGGAGACCAGGCGCTTCCCCCTCTCCAGCCGGCAGATGCCGGAGATCTCGGTCAGCTCCCCGTCGCGGGCCAGCATCTCAGGCATGGCATCCACGTCCGACTTCGCCACCCGCAGGACTTCGTTGACGCTGTCCATGACGATGCCGACCGAATGGGCTCCCAGGGAGACCACCACGATGCGGCTATGGTCGTCGTTCTCCCGGCTGGGCAGGTCGAACATGCGGCGCAGATTCACCAGCGGCAGCAGGCGGTTACGAAGGGTCATGATTCCCATGACGTGGGAAGCCGAGTGGGGCACGTGGATGATCTCGTCGGGTATCTGCACGATCTCCTGCACTTCCTCGATGGCCATGGCGTATTCCTGCCCGGCCACCTCGAAGCTTACCAGCTGCAGTTCGTCGCTGGCGTCGTCCTCGTCTGCTGCGCTGCCGGAGGCGCCTCCGGAGGTGAGGCCGGAAATCCTGGCGGCAGCCGAGACCTCGGCGAATTCCTGCGCGATCAGCTTCTCGAAATCGAGCACCATGATCATGACGTGCCCGCCGACGTCCTTGATCAGCCCGGAGAGGAGCTCCGTGTTGACCGTGGAGCGAATGGAGTCCACCCCCTCGATCTTCCCCGGCTCCACCCCGACGACACTGGCGACCCGGTCCACCACGAAACCGAGCGGCTGGCCGATGTCGATCACCACGGCGCGCGTCGCGTCGGAGTAATCGCAATCGTCGAAGCCGAAGATGCGTCGCAGGGATATGATGGGGAGCACCTTGCCGCGCAGGTTGGCGAGCCCCTCCAGGGTGTGCGGCGCCAGCGGCACTTTCACCACGTCCGGCACGCGGATTATTTCCTGCACGGGCGCCATGTTCACCGCGAAGACCTCCTCGCCGGCGATGAAGGTGACGAACTGCTGGATGTCCGATTCCCGCACCTCGAGGGAGCCGTCTTCGGCCGGCTGCAGGCCCGCCTCTGCTTGCACATTGTCTGTTGTCATGAGGGTAGGCTCCTATCAGGCGCTTTGCAGTTCGTCGGCAAGAGAAGCGATCTCCTCGATGGCGGCGGCCAGCTCCTCGGCCCCCTGGGACTGCTGCTTCGCCGCGGCAGCCGCCTCGGTGGCAGCCTTGTCCGCCTCCTGTGCCGCCGCGGAGATCTGCTCTATCCCCTTCTTCACCTGGGCGACGGCCGCGGCTATCTCGCTGGAGGCGGCCAGAATCTCTTTCGCGCCGGTCTCGACGACGGCGATGTCCGTTTCGATCAGGATCAGGTTGGCGGAGGAGACCTTGGCCTTTTCCACCTCGCCCACCGCGGTCGCCACGATCTCCTCCAGGTCGCGCCCCACCAGGGCGATCTGGTCCTGCACCGCCTTCACCAGGTCCTTGATCCGGTCGGCGTTCTCCGCGGAGTCGTGCGCCAGGTTGCGGATGTCGGTCGCCACCACGACGAACCCCTTGCCGAACTCGCCGGCGCGGGCCGCCTCGATGGAGCCGTTCACCGCGAGCATGTTGGTCTGGATGGAGACGGTCGTGATGGCGTCCACGATCTTGTCGATGCGCCGGGACACCAGCTCCAGGGCCTTGATCTGCTTGATGCTCTCCCGGGAGGCGTCGGCCGAGGAGGAAATCCCTCCGATCAGGGCATCGATGGAGGTCTTGTTGGTGGCGAGCAGCCCCTTGATGGCGACGATTTTTTCACCGCTCGCGGTGGCGCGGGCCAGGGCGATCTCCACCCCCTTCTCGATCTGCGCGGTGGCGGCGGCACTCTCCTCGGAGGCCGCGGACTGCACCTCGGCACCCTTGCGGATCTGCTCTATGGCGGCCATGATCTGGGCGCCGGAGCGGTTGATCTCCGACACGGCGGAGGAAAGCTCCTCCGCGGCGGAGGCCACCTCCTCGGCGCTCTTGGCGACGTCGGTGGAGTTTTTCAGGTCCTCGGTCAGCTCCGAGAGGTTCTGCGCCGTCTGCTCGCACTCGGCCAGGGCCGAGGTCTGCTCGGCGACGGTCTTGGCCGACTCCTCGGCGGCCGCGGACTGCTCCTCGGCGGCCGCGGCGATGGTCTCGGAACCCTTGAGAGCCTGGTCGGCGGCCACGCTCGACTGGGACGCCCCGGTGGCGATCTCCGAGACACCTTTGACGATCTCCAGGGCGTCGACCCTGATCTGCTCCAGCTGCAGGGTGATGATCTTGCCGTTTTCGACCTCCCCCTCGACGGTCTTGGCCGAGGTGCCGATCCCCTCCGCGATCCCCTGCACCTCCTGCTGGATCTGCCCCACCAGGTCGGAGATCTGCTTGGCGCTCTTTTCCGAGGTCTCCGCGAGCGTCCTCACCTCATCCGCCACGACGGCGAAGCCCTTCCCGTGCTTGCCGGCCCGGGCCGCCTCAATCGCCGCGTTCAAGGCCAGGAGGTTGGTCTGGTCGGCGATGCGCACCACCGCCTTGATGATGTCGCCGATGTTGGCGGCCTGCTTCTCCAGTTCGGCTACCAGCTGCACCGAGGCCGCCTGGCGCTGGGCGGTGAGACCTACGGTGGTCACCATCTGCGCGATGTCGGCGCTGGTCTTCGCCACCAAGACCTGGGTCCCCTCCGCCTTGGTCTGGCTCAGGTCGGCGTTTTGCAACTGGCGGGCGATGGCGACACCCACCTGTTTGAAGGCTGCCAGGGATTCCTGGGCGGCCCCGGAGGCCTCCTCGGCGCCCGCGGCGATCTGGTCGGTGGAGCGTTTCAGCTCCTCGGCGGCGGAAGCCGCTTCGTTGATGCCGGCGGAGAGTTGCCCGGTGGCGGCGGCGATCCGCTCGGCGGCCTGCTGCTGCTTGGCCAGGGTGCGGGCCTTCTTGCGCTGTGCCTCCGCCTCGCGGGAAGCGACCGCCGTGGATTTCCCGTCGGGGGCCGAGGAAATCGGGAGCGCCGCGGTGGATTTCTTCACTAGTGCCATTGTCTTCTCCTTGCGCTGATAAAATATAAGATTGGCATGAATCAACGACCAGATTCATGAGTGCTTATCCGCAAGTTGGGGCGTTGGCTTCATACAGTAAATTCCCCTGGGGAAATACCCTACGGGAAGCGAGGGGGGGATTCGATCGGGGCACAGGGGGGATGACGGGTCAGGCTCGGGGTGGGGGAGCCCCCCGAGGGGTGCGTGAAGCAGCTAGGGGAGTTCGATGATCCCTTCGCGAATGGCGTATTTCACCAGGCTCACCACGCTGGTTATCTTCAGCTTTTTCATCAGGTTAAGACGATAGGTCTCCACGGTCTTGGAGCTGATCTGGAGCAGGGAAGCGACCTCCTTGGTGCAGTGCCCTTCGGCCAGCAGGCGCAGCACCTCGTTCTCCCGCTGCGAGAGTTTGTTCTCCGCCTTCTGGGGAGAGGCGCTCAGGCTCTCGGGCTTGGGGCTCGAGATGATGCCCAGGAGGGCGGAGCTGACGGTCGCGCTCAGATAGGGCGCCCCCGCCGCGACCTGGCGGATGGCGGCGACCAGTTCGCTGGAGGAACAGGTCTTGGCGAGCACCCCTTGGGCGCCCGCCTTCAGGGCCTCGGCTATGTACTCCTTGTCCGTGTGCATCGACAGGATGATGACCCGGGTCCCCTGCCCCTGCGCCGCGATTTTGCGGGCGGCCTCGATGCCGTTCAGGCGCGGCATGCTGATGTCGAGAATGGCAACGTCGGGAGCCAGGGAGAGGGAGAGTTCGACCGCCTGGGCGCCGTCCTCGGCATCCGCGATGACGCAGATGCCGTCCTCCTGGGCCAGGAGGTGCTTCAGCCCCTCCCTGATTATCTTGTGGTCATCGGCAAGCAGTACGCGTATCGCCATTGGACCTCCCCCTTTCAAGCTGTCCGGAGCCACTCCTGTCGAGCGATATCTCGCAACGGGTCCCGGCTCCGGGGCTGGACTCTATGGTGAAGTCTCCCCTCAGGTAGTTCACCCTCTGCCTGATATTCGCCAGGCCGAAGCCCTCCTGGTGTCCTGCGGCATCAAAGCCCATCCCGTCATCGGCTATCTGCAGCACCAGCCGGTCGCCTTTTTGCCTCAGCGAGGCGGTGACCGTCGCGGCACCCGCGTGCTTCACGACGTTCATCAACAGCTCCCGGCAGAACTGGAAAATGCTGATCGCCAGGTTTTCGCCGGGAGGTTCTTCCGGCGCAGCGGGGGAAGGGAACACGAACCGAAATCCGTACTTTTCCCCGAAACGGTCCCCCAGGCTGGCGATGGCGGCCCTGAGTCCCAGGTCGTAGAGGATCGGCGGGCTCAGATCGCGGCTCAAGTCCCTCAGCTCCAGCATGGACTCCCCCAGCATTCCCCGCAGTTCCCGGAGCACGGGGTGGTCGGCGATCTCTCCCTTATCCAGGGCGCTCTCCAGGTTCATCCTGCCCATCGCCAGGCTCTGCACCACCCGGTCGTGCAGCGCGAGGGCGATACGGCGCCTTTCCCGTTCCTCCGACAGGTTCAGCTCCGCGCTGAGCGCTTCCAACGCGTCGCAGGAATCCTCCAGGCTGTGGGCCACCACCTGGAGCTTCTGCTCCTCGTGGCGCAATTTCGTGACATCGGTGAGGGCCACCAGGCATTGCCGGCTCGACCCGCTGGCCCGCGCCTCCAACTGGGCGAAGATGGTGGCGCGCCCCTCGGTGACCAGTTTCAGCTCGCAGGTCGTTTTCCCGGCAAGCTGCTGGAAGACCTCCTGCAGGTAGGAGGCGAGCAGAGGGTGGTCCTGCCGGGCGACGAAACGAGCCAGGGGCTGCCGGTCGATCTGGGAGCGGGACAAGCCGAGCAGGAGCGCCCCGGCGAGGTTGCTCTTGAGGATCCGACCCTCCCGGTTGAGCGACAGATACCCGACCGGCGCGAAGTCGTAGAGATCCTTGTACTCTTCCAGCAGGAGCTCCTGGGCGAGCGTCACGCGCTGCAGCTCGACGTTTTGCATCTCGAGCTCCACCTTGTGCACCTGCAGCTCGTGCAGCAGCCGCCTGGCGTCCAGCTCCATTAAAAGCGCCTCGTCCGGGGCGGACCGCAGGGCGACTTTCTCTTCGGCTTCCCGGTACAGCTTCGCGGCATGCTCCGGGATACCACCGGCTCCCTTCATCGCTCACACCCTCCCGGATCCCGACCGCAAACCCGCGCCTGCGCCCCGTCACCCTCCCCCGCAAGGGAATTGGCAGCCAGCTTCAGTAGAGATCGACAACGGATACACGTCTAAGGAATTTCCTTAGAGCAAAGTACGCAGCAGCACGGCTGTGGAACAGTCAATTTCAAGCATGAGTGGCACTGTACCTGTTTGTTGCGAAAATTACACTTACAAATCAAGGTTACTCCCGATTTATTTGTTGTACTATAACAACTGTACCAGTAAATTCACGCCCTCTTTCAGAGTCCTTTACACAGTGGACAGGACGAGGCTCCCGGACCATCAGATTAAATCTACCTAACAGTAAAGCCGCAGCCTCGAGTTAGAGGAAAACAACGCCTGGCCGGCCTGAAATGATCATAAGCCGCCGGCCACCAATACAGTCGCCACCAAACTCGCAAGCGGAGCATCCATGAAAAAAGGACTGAAGAGACCCCTCCCCCGCAAGCCGGCGGGCTCCGCCGCTGCTTCCGCTCCCAGCCACTATGTCGGCATCGGAGCGTCCGCCGGCGGTCTGGAGGCGATCGAGTCCTTTTTCACCAACATCCAACCGGTGACCGGCCTGGCGTTCATCGTGGTGCAGCACCTCTCCCCCGATTACAAGAGCCTGATGGTGGAGCTGCTCTCCAAGAAAACCTTCATGCCGGTGCAGCGCGCCGAGGAAGGGATGCTGGTGCTGCCGGACAACGTCTACCTGATCCCCCCCAAGAAGAACCTCACCATCTTCCACGGCAAGCTGCTGCTTTCCGACCAGGACCACAGCCGGGGGATCAACCTCCCGATCGACGTCTTCCTCCGCTCGCTGGCCGAGGACCAGGCCGAGAAGGCAGTCGCCATCATCCTCTCGGGGACCGGCAGCGACGGGATGCGCGGGGTGCGCACCGTCAAGGAGTGCGGCGGCATCGTCATGGTGCAGGACGAGGAGTCGGCCAAGTTCGACGGCATGCCGCGCTCGGCCATCTCGACGGGGCTGGCGGACTTCATCCTGCCGCCGGCCAAGATGCCGGGCCAGCTGCTCGCCTTCGCCAAACACCCCTACGTCACCAACACGGAGCGCTCCGAGACCCTGCTCAGCAACGAGGACGGCCTGACCCGCATCTTCGCCCTGCTGCGGGAGAAGTGCAAGGTCGACTTCACCTACTACAAGCCGAGCACGGTCACCCGACGCATCGAGCGGCGCATGACCATCAACCAGACCGAAACCATCACCCAGTACCTCGACTTCATGCTGAGCTACCCGGGCGAGGTGGTGGCCCTGTACCGCGAGCTTTTGATCGGCGTGACCTGCTTTTTCCGCGACCAGGGGGCCTACGACTACCTCGCCGAGAGCATCCTTCCGGAGATCTTCAAAAACGCCGGCAAGCGGGAGGTCCGCTTCTGGGTCTCTGCCTGCTCCACCGGCGAGGAGGCCTACTCGCTGGCCATCCTCGCCAAGGAGTGCATGGAGAAGCTCGGACGGCACCACGACGTCAAGATCTTCGCCACCGACATCGACCGGGACGCCATCCACATCGCGGCGGCCGGCTCCTACCCGGAAAGCATCGCGGCCGACATCCCCCCCCGCCTGCTCTCCAAGTATTTCCACAAGCGGGCCGACAACTTCCATATCGTGCGCCCCATCCGCGAGATGGTCGTCTTCGCCCAGCACAACCTGATCAAGGACCCTCCCTTCACCAACATCGACCATCTCTCCTGCCGCAACATCCTCATCTACCTGCAGCCGGTACTGCAGCGCAAGATCATGGAATTCTTCAACTTCTCCCTCGCGCCGGGCGGGGTGCTGTTCCTCGGGGGGAGCGAGACCACCGGCGAGATGAGCGACTATTTCGAGCCGCTGGAGCACAAGCACAAGTTCTACCGCTGCCGCGGGCGGGTGCACCTGGCCGGGGACGCCCTGCATCACCCCGCCGTGTCCGAGGGGCACTTCAGGGAGCCGAGGGGGCTCTTCGCCACGGAGCGCCGCGCCCCGCGCGTCAACGATGAGGATCAGCGGCTGGAGCGCCTGCTGGCGGCGGCAACCGGGGACTACCTCCCCTTTTCCCTCGTCGTCAACGAGCAGATGGAGGTGCTGCAGATCATCGGAGACGCCGACGGCTACCTGAGGCTTCCCTCCGGCAAGGTGGTGAACGACATCGCCAAGATGGCGGCCAAGGAATTTTCCATTCCCCTGGCCACCGGAATCCAGAAGGTGTTTCGTCAACACCAGGAGCTGCGCTTCTCGAACATTCGCATCACCCGCCACGGCGTCCCCCAGCTGATCAACCTGTGCATCAAGCCGTTGCCGCACCGAAAACAGCAGGAGCCCCTGGTGGCGGTGTTCATTGAGGAAATCAAGCGGGAGGTCGTCGACGCGGGGCAGGTCGCAGAATCGTACGACCTCTCGAAAGAGGCGGAGGAGCACCTGCGCGACCTGGAACAGGAGCTCCAGTTCACCCGGGAGAACCTGCAGGCGACCATCGAGGAACTGGAAACCAGCAACGAGGAGTTGCAGGCGACCAACGAGGAGCTGCTCTCCAGCAACGAGGAGCTGCAGTCCACCAACGAGGAGCTGCAGTCCACCAACGAGGAACTCTTCACCGTCAATGCCGAGTACCAGAGCAAGATCATCGAGCTGACCGAGTTGCACAACGACGTGGACAACCTCCTTTCCTCAGCCCAGATCGGCAAGCTGATCCTGGACGAGAACCTGGAGGTGCGTCGCTTCTCCAAGAGGATAACCGAGATATTCAAGCTGCTCGACTCCGACGTGGGCCGGCCGATCACCCACATCTCGCACCTGCTGGTGGGCTGCGACCCGATCAAGGTCGTCCGGGAGGTACAACTGACCGGACGCAAGCTCGAACTCGAGGTGACCAGCGAGACGGGACAGTGTTTCTTGCTGCGGGTGGTTCCCTATTCGGTCGGACCCAAGGCGTTTTCCGGCACGGTGCTCTCGTTTGTGGACATTTCCAGCGTCAAGCAGGCCGAAAAGGAACTGGCCCGCACCCGGCAACTGTTCTCCGACGTGGCGAACTCGACCCCGGAAATGGTCTGGATGTCCGGCACCGACCTGCATTGCGACTGGTTCAACCAGACCTGGCTCACCTTCACCGGGCGGTCTCCGGAACTCGAGTCGGATGACGGCTGGATCGCGGGGATCCACCGGGACGACCGCGAGCGCCGTTTGGCGGCCCACCAGGCCGCCCTGGAAAAGCGGCTGCCATTTTCCGTCGAATACCGCCTGCGGCGCTTCGACGGCGAGTTCCGCACCATCGCCGACGAGGGGAGGCCCCGCTTCGACCAGGATAACGGGTTCATCGGCTACATCGGCTTTTGCCACGACATAACGGAGCGCAGGGAGATCGAGCGCCAGATACTGGAGCGGGAAAGCCGGTGCCGCGAGCATCTGGAAAGACTGCAGGCGGCGGGGGTGACACTGTGAGCCCGGCGCAGGGGAGCTACCGGCAGCTGCGCGACCGGGCCGAGGCGCTCCTGGAGCAGTCCGCCGACCTCGAGGAGGCGCTTTCCCACCGGACGGTCCATGCCCTGGTACACGACCTGTCGGTGCATCAGATCGAGCTGGAGCTGCAAAACGAGGAGCTGCAGCTGGCGCAGGCGGAGATGCAAAAGGCGCGGGACGAGTACCTCAAGCTCTACAATCACGCGCCCAACGGATACCTTTCCCTGGACCACCAGGGCACCATCCTCAGGCACAACCAGACCTTCGCCGCCATGGCGGGGGACCCGGACCTGACGGCAGTCGGCGTGCCCCTCGGCGAGTTCCTGTTCCCCGAGGACCGGTCGGTGTTCCTCGCCCGCTACAAGGCATTTTTCAAGAGTCCCGGGGACAAGCATATCGAGGTGCGCCTCAGGCGGCCCGGCGGCTCCCTGCAGTGGGTGCGGCTCTCCGGACGCCGCGACAGCTATCTGCCGATTTACGGCGCGGCCAAGGATATGCTGCTGCTGACCCTGTCCGACATCGACCGCGAAAAGCTGGCGCAAGACGAGCTCCTGCAGACCCGCGATGCGGCCCAAGCCGCCAACCGGGAGAAGAGCCAGTTTCTCTCCAACATGAGCCACGAGATACGCACCCCGATGAACGGGATACTCGGCCTGGTGCAACTGATCGGGATGACCCCGCTCACCCCCCAGCAGAGGGAATACCTCGACCTCCTCGCGATCTCCGGCAAGAACATGCTGACCCTGATCAACTCGATCCTGGACCTTTCCAAGATCGAAGCCGGCATGATAGCCCTGGAGGCCATCGAGTTCGAGCTGGCCGAGGCGTTCCGCAGCCAGATATCGGCGCAGAGCGCCACGGCCACCCTGAAACGGCTGGCGGTGACACTCGATTTGGCCCCGGACCTCCCGCGGCTGGTCTCCGGCGACCAGTTGCGGCTGGATCAGATCGTCTCGAACCTGCTGTCAAACGCCCTCAAGTTCACCGAAAATGGTGGCGTGACCATCCGGGTTTCGCTCGCCGAGCGGGCCGGGACGACCGCGGTCATCGCAGTGGAGCTGACGGATACCGGCATCGGCATCGCGCCAGAGGGGCGCGAGCGGCTCTTCGCCCCCTTTGTTCAGGCCGACATGACAACGACGCGCAAATATGGCGGAACGGGGCTCGGCCTCGCCATCTGCCGCAAACTGCTCGAGCTGATGGGGGGGACCATCGAGCTGGAGAGCGAGCCCGGCGAGGGCACGACCTTCCGGCTGCGGATACCGCTGGAGGTCGCTTCCGGCGCTGACCCGAAGCCCGGGCCCCGCTCGCAGGAGCGTGCCGGGTCGGCCGGCCTGCCGGGCCCCCTCGACATACTGATAGCCGAGGACAACCAGATAAACCAGCGCCTGCTGAGCGGGCTCCTCGAGATGCTGGGGCATCGCGTCCAGATCGCCGGCAACGGGACGGAGGCGGTGGAGTTCTGGAGGCGCGGGCCGGTTGATTGCGTCTTTATGGACATCCAGATGCCGGTCATGGGGGGAGATGACGCGACCCGCATGATACGCCGCGAGGAGGCTGAGACCGGAGGACACACGTCGATTCTGGCGGTCACCGCCTTCGCCATGAAGGAGGATTGCCGCAGGTTCATGGACGCCGGTTTCGACTCCTATCTGACCAAGCCCATCTCCATAGACGAATTGCAGGAGGAGCTGCGCAAAGTCATGGAGACCCGAGCCGCACTGACGCCACGAAGCCCCGTCCGGCAAAATCTCCGGTCCGCTCCCCGGACTTCACTTGAATCGTAAAGGTGGAGGGAATCCTCCAGATCGAGAAGGGAGCCAAGAGATGAACGACACATCCCGAGACTGCACAGCGGTGAAACGGCGCCTGAGTGCCGAGCGGAGGATCGCCTCGGAGCCGGCTGACGCCGAGGACCGTGACCTGCCGAAGGAAAGCCTGCTGCACGAGCTACGGGTCCACCAGATCGAGCTGGAGATGCAGAACGCCGAACTCCTGGCGGTACGGGACCAGTTGGAGCAGGCGCTCGGCCAGTACTCCGAGCTCTACGACTTCGCCCCGGTCGGCTACCTCACCGTGAGCCGAGGCGGGATCATAAGCACCATCAACCTGCGCGGTGCCATCCTATTGGGGAGCGAACGCTCGCGCCTGGTCGGCCGCCCCTTCGGCCGGTATCTGACCGCGGCCACCCGCCACATCCTGAGCGCATCCCTGGAGGACGCCTGGGCCGGGCCGGGCATAATAGCGTGCGAAGTGGAGCTGAACCGCGTGGGGACTCTTCCCCTCGCGGTACAGATCCAGGCGGTCGCCGACCACCCCGGGGATGGCTGCCGCGTCGTCATGATGGACATCTCCGAGAGTAGGCAGACGCTGGAGGCGCTGCGCACCAGCGAGGAGCGCCTGCGCCGCGTCGCCCGTGCCGGCCGGATCGGTCTCTACGAGTGGAACGCCAGCAGCGAGACCCCCTTCTGGAGTCCGGAAGCCTACGAGCTGTTCGGACATGCCCCGGGTGCCCCGGTAAGCTATGCCGCTTGGCTTGCCTGCGTCCACCCCGATGACCGTCAACGTGTCACAGGCAATCTGGCCGAGGCGCTCGAGCGGACCCGCAACCGCAAGCAGGCCGACGTCCGCCTGGACGAGTACCGCGTCAGGCACCGTGACGGGACCGTGCTCCACCTGGAAGCCACGACGACGATCAATCTGGAAGGGGGCGACCTGATGGTGCGGGGTGTCGTGCGCGACGTCAGCGAGCGCAAGCGCGGCGAGGAGTCACTCAGGCAAAGCGAAGAGCGCTATCGGCGCCTGTTTGAGATGGAGTCGGACACGGTGCAGATGGTCGACAGCGAGACCTGTCGCTTCATCGATTTCAACGGCGCGGCGCTCAGGATGTACGGCTACTCCATGGAAGAATACATGCGGCTGCGGCTGAGCGACCTGTCGGCTGAGCCGGAGAAGACCTTTCAATCGCTGCAGGATGAGGAAACGCTGGTGCCGCTGCGCTGGCACCGGAAAAAGGACGGCACGGTGTTCCCCGTCGAGATAGCCGGCAGTTTTTTCGAATACCACGGGCGCAAGGTCCACGTGTCGGCCATCAGGGACATCAGCGAACGGGTGCGGAGCGAAGAGCGCCTCTGCGAGTTGAACCGGCAGCTGCGCACCCTGGGCGAACACCTGCAAAACGTCCAGGAGCAGGAGCGCATGGCCCTGGCCCGCGACTTTCACGACGACATCGGCCAGGGGCTCACCTTGCTGAAGTTCGACCTGGAGTGGATCGCGCGCCGTCTCCCCGCGGACTGCGGGGAGACGGCCGAACGGCTGCGGGAGATGCGGGCCTGCATCGGCCAGTTGACCGCCAGCGTGCAGCGGATCGCCGCCGACCTGCGCCCCCCGATGCTCGACAACATCGGGCTTCCGGCCGCCCTCGAATGGCAGGTGAACGAATTCGGCAAGCGCACCGGCCTTGAGTGCTTCGTGATCCTGAACGACGACATCGTCCTGGCCGACCGCAACGCGGCAAGCGCGGTCATGCGCATCGTCCAGGAGGCGCTGACCAACGTGGCCCGCCACGCCCGTGCCACCGAAATCTGCGTCTCGCTGTGCCGGGACGGCGGCAACCTGCAGCTGGAGATATCGGACAACGGCTGCGGGATCACGGCGGAGCAGGCCGCCTCCCACAAGGCCTACGGCATGATGAGCATGCAGGAGCGCGCCAGGCTCTGCCGGGGGACGCTGGCCATAAGCAGCAGCCCGGGCGGCGGCACCACGCTGAATCTGACCGTCCCGCTGCAGACGGGGGAGGGAGCGGCATGAAGAGAGTCCTCATCGTCGACGACCACGCGATTCTCAGGCAGGGGCTGCTCCGGACCCTGCGGGAGCTCACCGAAGGGACGCTGGATTTCCAGGAAGCCTCCAGCGGGGCGGAGGCCATCGGCATGGTCCACGACAGCGCCTGCGACCTGGTGGTGCTGGACATCTCGCTCCCCGACCAGAACGGGTTGGAGGTGCTCAGGCAGCTGAAGCTGGTGCATCCGGAGCTGCCCGTCATCATGCTGAGCAGCCATTCGGACGAACTGTACGCGGTCCGCTCCTTTCGAGCGGGAGCGTCCGGATACATCAACAAGGGGAGTGATTCGGATCTGCTGAAAGAAGCGATCGAGAGGGTCCTGACCGGGAAGAACTACGTTTCCCCGGCCCAGGCCGATCTGCTGGTGGAGTCGATAGGCAGAAAGAGCGAATGCCAGCCGACCCCCGAAATCCTTTCAGACCGCGAATACCAGCTGGTCTACCTGATAGCTGCGGGGAAGACCCTGATCCAGATCGCCGGGCTTCTCTCGGTGAGTCCCAAGACGGTCAGCACCTACCGGGCGCGCGTTCTAGAGAAGCTCAACCTGAAGACCACCGCCGACATCGTCAAATACGGAGTTCAGCACAACCTGGTGGGAAAAGAGTAGCCAGCCCGACCGGTTCCAGGCGCACCTGATCGTCAGGACCGGCCGGAACCCTCGCTGCCCCGCATGGGCAGGTGCCAGTCGCGACAAAGACGGTAACAGCCTACACGGCGCGTCAGGTTCCCCTACAGAGAATTTAGTCCTCATCTGACTAACATATTTTCCCCTACCGTGTTCGGATGATAGCGGGCGGCAGTCGCCGGCGCGTCGGCAGACAGTCATCGTCGCTGAGCACCTTGGTGCACCCGGACGGCCCCCCTCCCCCGGCGCCTGCGGGGCGGGGTGCCGCGGCGGGCGCGGTGCGGAGAGGCCAGGGAGAGCTAACGATGACCACATCGGCAAAAGGAGGTCCCCCCGCCATCGAAGCGCCGAGCACATGCGCCACTTCCGACCGACGCGCGCCCACGCCGGGCGTGGCCGGGGAAACCGGCGGGGCGAGGCGATGAAGGCGGGCCAACCTCCCGCCCCGACCCCGGCGGTCGGGGAATCCGGCGCGGACCAGGTTTGCGGGCGCTCGCTCCTGGAAACGGGGGGGCAGCAGTTCCTGCTGCGCCTCTATGTCTGCGGCATGGCACCCAACTCGCTGCGGGCCATCGAGAATGTCCGCAACATCTGCCGGGAGCATCTCGAGGGACGACATTTCCTGGAGATAATCGACATCTACCGGCAGCCGGGCCTGGCCCGGGAGGGGCAGGTCGTCGCCGTCCCGGCCCTGGTCAAGGTCTTGCCGCTGCCACTGCGCCGACTCATCGGGGACTTTTCCCGGCCGGAGCAGGTTCTGCGCGGACTGGGGCTTGGCACAAAGGGGTGACTCCATGATCAGCAAGAAGAGCTCCCGCGCAGACCTGCTGGCCGAAAACGAGCGGCTTCGCCTGGCTTTGGAGGAGGCCCAGGAGTGCCTAGGCGGCATCGGCCGGGGGGAAGTGGACGCCTTCGTGGTCTGCGGAGCCGACGGGAATCGTGTCATTTCCCTGGAGGGGGCTGAAGAGCCCTACCGCATGCTGGTGGAATCGATGAACGAAGGGGCCGCAACCCTCGCCGGGGACGGGAGTATCCTCTACTGCAACAACAACCTTGCTGCCCTGCTGGGGACCAGGCCAGAGCTTCTCATCGGCGTACCGCTTAGCCAGTATCTCGTCTTCAGCGATCACGACCTGTTCAGGGCCCTCCTGAAAACGGACGGGCCGAAATGCGCCCGCAAGGAGGTCACCATGACGAGTGCGTCCGGCGGCCCCCTACCGGTGCTCATTTCCACCTGCGCCCTCGAGCTGGCCGAACGCCGCATCCTGAGCGTCATCGTGACCGACCTGACCCGGCAAAAGCAGACCGAGGGGATCGTCGCCTCGGAGCAGCTGGCCAGATCCATCATAGACCAGGTCGCAGAAGCGATCGTAGTCTGCAACGAAGAGGGGGTGGTCATCCGGGCCAGCCAGCTCGCCCAGAAACTTTGCGGCGTGAACCCTCTCTGGAAGCCGTTCGACCAACTGTTCCGGCTTCGGATCATCGCGTCGCAAGCTTATTTCTCCGTATCCGCCCCCCTGGGAGGCGCCCGCCTCACCAATACCGAGGCCCGGCTGGTCCGGCCGGACGCCGTGACAGCCTGCCTTCTCCTTAATGCCGCTCCCCTTACCGCTGGGGACCGGATCATCGGCTGCGTGGTGGCCCTTTCCGACATCACAGGACTCAGGCGGACCGAGCAGGCGCTCCTGGATAGCGTAAAGCTGTATCGCTCCCTGTTCGAGAACCTGCTGAACGGCTTCGCCTACTGCCGCATGCTGATCGAAAACGGCATACCGCAGGATTTCACCTACCTGGCAACCAACGCCGCCTTCGAGTCCCAGACGGGGCTTCGGGGAGTGGACGGCAAAAAGGCCAGCGAGGTCATCCCGGGGATCAGGGAATCCGACCCGCAAATCTTCGAGATCTACCACCGGGTGGCCGTGACCGGACAGCCCGAGCGGTTCGAACGGTACGTGGAAGCCTTGCAGATGTGGGTCTCGGTTTCAGTCTACAGTCCGGCTCCGGAGCATTTTGTGGCCCTGTTCGACGTCATCACCGAAAGAAAGCGTCTGGAGGCCTTCCGGGAGATGAGCCGGGAGGTGCTGCAGCTGTTGAACGAGCCGGGCGACCTCCAGTACGTCATCCCGCGCATACTGGGTGTCCTGAAGTCACGTACCGGATTTGATGCAATCGGGGTCCGTCTGCAGAACGGGGAGGACTATCCCTATTTCGCGCAGGAGGGGTTCCCGCCGGAGTTTTTGCAGACGGAAAACACGCTCTTGGACCACGCGGAGGACGGCGAGTTATGCCGTGAGGCCGATGGCTCCTTCTCCTTGGCCTGCGGCTGCGGCATGGTACTGTCGGGAAAGGGGTCCGACGACACTCATGCCCTCACCCCGGGCGGAAGCATCTGGACCAACGATTCCTTACCGAACCTGGAAGTCCCACCGGAAGAGGACCAGCGGAACCGTCCGCGGAACCGCTGCATCCATGACGGATATGCTTCCGTGGCCCTGGTCCCCATTCGGAGCAGCGGCCGGATCGTCGGGCTGATCCAGTTCAACGACCGGCGCAAGGAGCGCTTCACCCTTGACACCATCGAAATCCTGGAAGGGGTCGCCTCCCACATCGGCGGGGCGCTGATGCGCAAGCGCGCGGAGGACGAAAAGGCGAAGCTCGAAACCCAACTGCAGCAGGCGCAGAAGATGGAATCCGTCGGGCTATTGGCCGGCGGGGTGGCCCACGATTTCAACAACATGCTCTCAGTAATCCTCGGCCATGTGAATCTGGCCCTGATCGACATCTGCCCGACTGAGCCGCTCCATGTCAATATGGAGGAGATCCGCAAGGCAGCCGAACGCTCCGCCGATCTCACCCGGCAGTTGCTCGCCTTTGCACGTAAGCAGACCGTGGTACCCAGGGTGCTGGACCTGAACCAGACCGTGTCCGGGACACTGCAGATGCTGAAGCGGCTCATCGGGGAGGAGGTCGTCCTCAAGTGGCGGCCCGGTGATGATCTTTGGCAGGTCAAGATGGACCCGTCCCAGATCGACCAGATGCTGGCGAACCTCTGCGTCAACGCCCGGGACTCCATCGCCGGCGTGGGAAGCATCGTCATAGAAACCGGAAATTTCTCCCTTTCCGACGCGTACTGCACGGTCCACGGCGGGTTTGTGCCGGGCGAGTACGTGAGGCTCACGGTCAGCGACGACGGCTGCGGGATGAACGAGGAAACCGTGCCCCGCATCTTTGAACCGTTCTTCACCACCAAGGGGGTCGGAGAGGGGACCGGACTCGGTCTCTCCACGGTGTACGGAGCCGTCCGGCAGAACAGCGGGTTCATCAACGTGTACAGCGAACCCGGGCTCGGCACGACCTTCAGCATCTATCTGCCGAAGCACCTGGACCCGGCGGGGAGGGAACCGGCGGGAAGCCCCTCGGCCTGGGTCCCCAGGGGAAGCGAGACCATTCTCCTGGTGGAGGACGAGCCGGCCATCCTGGAAATAACCACGATGATCCTGATCCGCCAGGGGTACACCGTGCTGCCGGCGGGTACCCCGGGTAAAGCGTTGACCCTGGCGATGGAGCACTCGGGGATAATCGATTTGCTGGTGACCGACGTCGTGCTCCCCGAGATGAACGGCCTGGAACTCGCCAAAAAGCTAGTTGGTAGCATTCCGCAGCTGAAATACCTCTTCATGTCGGGGTATCCGGCCGACGTCATCGCCCACCGCGGCCTGGTGGACGAAGGGCTGCACTTCATCCAAAAACCGTTCTCCCTGCCAAACTTCGCCGTCAAGGTGAGGGATGCTCTTGACAGCGGAGTGAATTTTATCAGTTCTTGAGAAAGACAGGGGCCACCCGGCACGGATGGAATCCCGGGCCTCCAGAGGCAGGACCGGCTGGGGATCCTTTTGCGTCGCAGGGACTGGAAGGCGTATTATCCCTTTATCATTGCTAGTTGTCCTGAAAAGAGTTGATTGTCGGACACCCCGGAGCATTCCGCGTTCTCGGACTGCCCAGCTGCCCGGTGAAATTTTGAATGTCAGTGTCGGAATTTAGGTCCACGTACACTCCTGTCGGTTCCGCCGTTTGCTATTCAGACTCCATCGAACGACTTCTTGATATTGTCGATAGCAATCTGTTAAGGTCGTCCCCCTTATAAGGCTTGGCAATTGAAGCGCAGAAACCGTATTTCGCAAATTGTGCCATAACCGGATCATTCGAATAGCCGCTGGAAACGATCAACCGGGCCAGTGGGTCCAGGTCTAAAATCTTCCGTGCCGCTTCGACTCCCCCCATCGCGCCGGGGATGGTTAAATCCATTATCGCCACCAGAAACGGCTCGCCCGATTCCTTGGACGTACGATACAGCGTTATTGCCTCCTCCCCATTGCAGCATGTCGTGACGTGGTAGCCAAGATGACGTAGGGCCCGCTCGGCGAGTTCGAGGATCATTGTCTCATCGTCCATGACCAATACCTTTTTCCCGAATTGGCCGACCGAGGTCGGTGAGGTAGGGCGGTGATCCTGAGCCACAGGAGAGGCTGTCAGCGCGGGGAGGAGGAAGCTAATTACGGTTCCGTTCATGGGGCCCGAAATGACCTCGGTTCGACCGCCATGCTTGATTGCTATCGAGTGGGCTGAGGTGAGCCCCAATCCTGTCCCTCCAGGCTTAGTGGTGAAGTAGGGGTCGAAGATTTTCTGCTGGATTTCACTAGGAATGCCGTCCCCTTCGTCCGCGAAACTCACCTTGACGTAATCGCCAGCAAGAAGCCCCTCTTTGTTCCCGGGTCGAAGGGACACGTTATCGGCACTAACCGTTAGGGTTCCTCCATTGGGCATAGCCTGCACCGCGTTGACGATAACGTTATGAAAAGCCTGACAGATCTGTCCTTCGTCCGCTTCGATGGCAAACAAATCGCCGGGAATGTTGAGCACCCTATTGACGTTTGATCCGGTCAGCGCCAGCGACACGGTTTCCTCAATGAGGGTGAAGAGTGACAAGAGCTTTTTGATCGGCGCCCCGCCCTTGGCAAAGGTCAACAACTGGGCAGCAAGTCCGGCTGCACGTAGCGAAGCTTTTTCCGCATTTGCTAGCGGAAGAAATGACTTGTGCGATTCGTCAAGGAACATCCTGGCAAAGGAAATATTACCCAGAACACCAGTTAGAATATTATTGAAATCGTGTGCAATCCCTCCGGCGAGGACGCCGAGGGACTCAAGTTTCTGGATCTTCAGGAGTTCATTTTGCCGTGAGTCGCGCTCAGTGATGTCGGTATGAATGGCAATTTTGGTATCGCCAGCGAGTTGCCTGTTTAGAATGACATGGCGAATTGAACCGTCCTTGCAGGTGACGTTGACATCCACCGGCGTCAGAGGTTTTCCGCTAATCCGAGCCTCTTTGAGAGAGGATTCCAGGTTATCGACAAGCTTTTGACGATAGTCTGGGTCCGGATAGGCGTTGGATCCCCACTCCCTTGTCGTCGGTATCTCAGCATGAGAGTAGCCAAAGGTCTCTTCAAAGCAGCGGTTAATGTACTCGATCGAACCGTCGATACCCATCAAAGCGACCCCGACGGGCATGACGTCCAATAACTTTCGTATGGTTTCTTCATTTTCCTTGAGCAACTGTTTTGCCTGATTGCGCGCTGATATGTCCAGCATGATGACTTGGTTGGCAGGCAGACCCTGGTAAATAACAGGAGTTTCGACGACTTCCACGTCGATCCGGAATCCATTGAGGCAGATCACCTTTTCTTCCAAGCGAGTATTGATTTGACCGGTCATCAACATGGTTTTCTCTATCCGCTCGCATATCAACGCCCGGAATTCCGGAGGAACCACTGACAGAACCGGTATCCCTATTAGCTGATCCGGATGCAGTGCACCGAAAAGCCGGCATGCGGCCTCATTGGCATACACAAAAAGGCCGTCTCTATGTAGCCACACCGCAGCGGGGGAGAACTGCATTATGTCTCGATAATTATCATCGTCCATATGGACCTCACAATAAATTCCGTATAGTTTGAGTTGATAACACTTTCGGCTATTTCTTCAGAATTCCGGTGAATTCCGTGTGAATTCCGGGGACATCCATGATAAGTTTTGTCAAGGGGAAAACGGAGATTTCCCTCAACCTTCCTGGGCTCTGGACTCCCGGTGGCGTTCTTCGGGTACCGCAACAAAATGGACATGGTATGAGGTGGCACACCATGCCAGGCTTTCAACACCGCATGCCTTTGCGTGGGTCCCGGCAAGGCGGGGTACTCACGTCGATCATCGCCGTGGTCGAAGATGTCCAGTGAACGAACGCCCCTATGGGTCAGATGATGAGGATATCCCGGTACCACTACCCTTGGAATTCGCGCCATTGCCGAAGAATACATGAATGTTTTAATGCGTCAAGCATTACATGGATGTCCCCGGAATGAGCCGTGTTCCCGGAATAAGTCCGGCAGGAAACATACCGCCAGGTACGGAGCCGAGATCCGTCTGATGCGGCTTCGAAGATTGCCCCATTTCGGTGTCTAACTTTGCCCCACTTGTACCTATTGAATATGGGCATGTTACAAAGCGCCAGGTGATCAAGCACTGCGCGAATTAGGGACAATATTGGAATCTGATTCACAGCCTGCGCCCCGCAGAATTCAGGGTTTGACAACGGAGTACTACGAGTTGGTGAGAGCCGACGAGCAGTCAGTCTCCGCAATTAAGGAACGGAGGAGTTCAAATACTCTGGTGATCACCGCTATGAAGGAAGGAGCAGAGTTTAATACCGAGGTTGCCTCCGCTATCGAGGAAATGGTCGAGTGTAATAACCGGGTGGTCTCGACTATTAATGAAGGGGTGGAGTGTAATGTCCGGGTGCTCTCCGCTAATAAGGAAGTGGTGGAGTCTAATAACCGGGCGGTCTTCGCTATTAATGAAGGGGTAGAGTATAATATCCGGGTGCTCTCCGCTAATAAGGAAGTGGTGGAGTCTAATAACCGGGCGGTCTTCGCTATTAATGAAGGGGTAGAGTATAATATCCGGGTGCTATCCGCTAGTAAGGAAGGGGTGGAGTCTAATAACCGGGTGGTCTTCGCTATTAATGAAGGGGTAGAGTATAATATCCGGGTGCTCTCCGCTAGTAAGGAAGGGGTGGAGTCTAATAACCGGGTGGTCTCGGCTATTAAGGAAGTGGTGGAGTCCAATAACCGGGAGGTCTTCGCTATTAAGAGGGGAGTGGAGGTTAATAACGGGGTGGTTTCGCCATCCAGGCGGGATGGGTCCATAAATTCCCGGTGATCCTCCACTATTACGGAAGGCGCTGATTCTGATATCCTGGTGGGCTACCCTGTAACGGAAGTAGTGGACTTTAAAACACCTGTGGTATCTGCTGCAACCGTGGAGAGCGGGATTGCAAGGGGGTGTGGCCTCCGTTGCATGGGAGGCGACGACGGGCCCCACGTAGTGGGGCCCATGGTGACTATTCGCTCAGGTGACCGATATGGTGACGGGTTTGGACCACGGGCCAGGCCCTTCGTCCCAAATCCCTCTTCCCCTGAAGGAATATCTGTTGAGGGGATCGAGACCTTGGATCACGATCTTCTTGCACCCCCTATGAGGACCAGGAGCGTCATCGGCCCAATTCTCCTCAACGGCCGGGTCCAGTTTGGTGAATTGGAAGTTGTATCCAAAGGCACCGTCCAGGCTGTCGGCATTGAGCATGACCCCACCCGGAGCATCGAGGTTTATCGCCTCGAGCCCCGTAAGGAACGCGACGGGTGCTCGGGGAGCCCTGCGGACCCTGGTGCGGCGCTCGGCGAGTGGAAGTCCAGAGGTATGCAGCTGGCTTTCCTCGTCTATTGCCTGCAATTGAACGCGGAAGGCAACCCTGGTGAGTTCCTTGATGACGAGGGCAAGATGCGTGCTGCGGTCCGGGATTTTGGAGTGGTCTCCTGAACCCGTAAGCCTGACGCTTTCCTCAAGGTTCGTCCCCGCCGCGGCCAACGGGTCCAGCGGGATGTCCTTGAAGAAGGGGTGGTCGGTGAGCGCTCTGATGGCACTGTCTTTCATGACGATGGCCTCCGCGGGGCCGAGCGAGGCCAGGGCGTTCAGGCCGAGCAGCATGGGAACGGGAACCTGCGTAGTCATAGGTACCTCCAAAAGGTTGTTCGTGCCGGAATTTGGTTAGAATATTCTTATACACGGTTCTTTCCGCCTTTCAAGTGCATTTTTTTGCCGACCCCGGCGTACGGTGGGTGGATTTGAGATGTTTGCCACCTGGAAGGGTGTGATTGGATGGAGGATGGGGCTTACCGCGGCCTGCAACTGCGGCTTTGCCAGAGGGACCTCGCTGCTCCTTTCCGGGGTAGCCGGCGCCCTCAGCGGCGCGATATCGCTCTTTTCCTTCATCTTGGCCGTCCCCTGCGCCGACGGGGAAAAAGCCACCCGAACGAGGGTCCCCGGTGTCGTGAAGGTAAGGCGCGCACCGGGTTTCAAAATGATAAGGTGCCTGTAGTAAAGCGGACTATCCGCGCCGAAGCGCCGATTCGACCACTCAATCGCAATCGTTCTGACCGGCAAACTGCTGCAAATGGCCCAAGCTGGCAGAAGGGTTACTGAAGCGCAGCCATTGGCTGTTGAGTTCGGAGGCACGGATTGCGGTGAGAATAAGGTGCGCAGGCTCCTTTGGTTCAACCTCCGAGGGAACCGTGCGGGCGCATTGATCAATGAGGATTCAGCGTTGTGAAACTAGTAGACGTTTACGCACTGGCAATTAGTGCTAAAACTAAGCAGAAATCAATACGGAGATCCGCGGTGCGTGACGTCCTGGTCTATCACTCCGTAGAAATACTTCGGGATATTTCGGGATTACCAGCCGGGTGCTAGCCCGAGCGCATTGACAAGACCATATATTGCGCAACACTAACAGAACCTTCGGTCTGTGGTATGGGGTATCGCTAAATCGAATAGCGAAATCGCCCAGGTGAAATATACATCTTGCTCAATGCATGCTGAATGCCTGACTGGGGCCCAACAGTCTGGACAAGGCGAACGTGGCAGGTGCAGATCATAGGGAATAGCATCAGGGCATTTGGTGTCTGAAAAGGGAGCTCATGAGCATACCAAACAACGACCGCGGCACGATACTAATCGCTGAAGATGACCGCACAACCTCTTCCCTGGTCGCAGCATATCTGGAGCGTGAGGGCTTTTCGACGGTTATCGCCTACGATGGCCCGCATTGCCTGGCCTCCTTTCAGGAGTGCACCCCGGTATTCGTAATTCTGGACATCATGCTGCCCGGGATCGATGGGTGGGATATTTGTCGAACATTGCGAAAGGTTTCGGATGTCCCGATTCTCATGCTTACCGCTCGGGAGGAGGAAATCGACCGAGTCATGGGGCTGGCATTGGGGGCTGACGATTACGTTGTCAAGCCGTTTAGCATCAGGGAATTGGTTGAACGCGTGAAGGCGATCCTGAGGCGAGCCAGGACGGCTGTTTCCCCGCCTGGGGGGGGGATTTCGTCGTTCGGCGACCTGGTGCTTGATCCCGTCAAGCACACCGTAACCTTAAACGGCCGTCGCCTTACCTTGACGTCATTTGAATACCAGCTGCTGCAGGCCCTGATGAACTCCCCTGGAAGGCTGTTTTCCCGAGATGAACTCCTGGATATCTGCTATAAGGACGGCATCGAAGTCGTCGACAGGGTCATCGACGTCCACATCGGGAAGCTGCGCCAAAAGATCGAGGCTGACCCATCCAGGCCCCGGTACATTCTCACGGTGAGGGGGTACGGTTACCGCTTCAATGACGGCAGTGAAGCGTAGGAGGAACCGTGAGAAAGCATCTGCTCTGGAAATTGCTGGTCGGCAACGTTTTACCGGTAATAGTCGTCATCGTCCTACTGGTCTGGTTCGCTATTGACCACCTCGCGGCCGGCTATTTCTCGGTGCTTATGAAGCAGTACCACATCGATCCGGTCGATTCACACCGGATGTTCCTGACGGCCATTCATCACTACTTGATCTGGGCCTCGCTCGCAGCGTTGGCTGTTGCCCTGGTCCTCAACTACCTCTGGACCCGCAGAATTTTGAGGCCGCTGTTCCAGATGACCACCATTACCCGACTGGTTGCCAAAGGCAACTACACCGAGCGTGTGGATGTGGTTTCCTCCGACGAGGTCGGACAGCTTGCCCAGTCGTTCAACCAGATGGCTGACAGCCTGGAAAAGATCGAGCGGTTGCGCAAGAACATGGTTGCAGACCTGGCCCACGAGCTGCGCACCCCGCTCACCAACCTGCGCGGCTGCATGGAGGCCATGGGCGATGGCGTCATACCCGCCTCGCGGGAAACCTTCGCCACCGTCGAAAACGAGTTCATTCGCCTGACCCGCCTGGTCGAGGACCTGCAGCAACTGGCCAGAGCGGATGCCGCCAAAGTTTTTTTAGACCGCAAGGAGGTGTCCCTGCACCTGCTACTTTCCCAGATCGTCGGCCTTTACAGCCACAACTTTGAAGAGAAGGGAATAGCGGTTATTTGGCATCTGGAGCCGGGAACCGAGATGGTCAGTGCCGATGGCGACAAGCTCCTCCAGGCCATCCGCAACCTGGTGGATAACGCCTGGAAATACTCCCCGGCCGGGGGAGCCGTCACCATTTCGACCTCAAGGACGGCCGCCGGCATCAAAACCGTTGTTGCCAACCGTGGTGCAAGAATCGACGAACAGAGCCTTCCCTTCATATTCGAGCGTTTTTTCAGGGCAGACCGTTCCCGTTCCCGCGCAGTCGGGGGCGCCGGCATCGGCCTCGCCATCGTGAAGGAACTTGTAGAAGCACATGGCGGCCAGGTTGGCGCCGAAAGTGACGACACCTCGACCCGAGTCTGGTTCACCCTTCCCGCCTGACTACCCTCTTTACGCTAACTTTACACAGCCAATATCTTACCTTTAACTTCTGCTGCTATGGTTGACTCACCAAGGGCGCAACGGACCGTCGCCAGGGGGTACGGTTCCCGGAACGCGGGCCGGATGCAACCCTCGATACAAGGAGTAGTCGCCATGGAAACCAGAAAGTTTGCGGTGCTGTTGCTTGCGCTTGGTAGCGTCTCGGGGGCCTGCGCGACGGAGCATGAAGGTGAGGCGGCAGTCACGTTCACGGTTGGCTGCTATGATGTTGGTGCTTCGGCGCTACGGGGCAGGCCAGGCGTCCTGTCGGTACAGAAGGGGTGGCGCGACGGCAAGGAGGTGAACCGGGTCGTTTTCGACCCTCGAAAGGTCAGCGTCCCGTCCATGGAGGAGTGGCTCAAAAGCGCCGGCACATTTATCGGCTCCGAAAAGGAAATGAACAGGAGTCATTGAAGGGGAATACCATGAAAAAAATATTTCTGGTAGTTGGAGCGGTCATCATCCTGGCCCTAACGGTTTCCACGCAGCACGTGAATTCATCCGGTGCTGGCAAAGCCCCCCAACCCATGACGGGCAGGTTGGAGAAGGCGACCTTTGCCGGCGGCTGTTTCTGGTGCATGGAGCACCCGTTTGACGAACTGCCCGGTGTTATTTCGGTCACCTCCGGATACACCGGCGGGCAAAAGAAAAATCCGACCTACGAGGAGGTCTCCTCGGGGGGGACCGGCCACGCCGAGTCGGTCCAGGTGGTCTACGACCCGGCGAAAATAGGCTACGAGAAGTTGCTGGCAGTCTACTGGCACAATATTGACCCGACCGTGAAGGACCGCCAGTTCTGCGATTCGGGGCACCAGTACCGCAGCGCAATCTTTTACCACAGCGAGGCGCAGCATCGGCTGGCACAGCAATCGAAGGAGGCTCTGGAAAAGGACAAGCCCTTCAAGGAGGCAATTGTCACCGAGATAGCCCGGGCCAGCGAATTCTATCCGGCGGAAGAATACCACCAGCATTACTACAAGAAGAACCCGATCAGATACAAGTACTACCGCACTGCCTGCGGCCGCGACACCAGGCTCCAGGCGCTCTGGCGCAAAGAGACCGGGTATTGACGGTCAAAAGGGGGAAGTCATGGTATCACGCAGATTGTTTGTAATCGGTGGACTATTCAGCATCGTTGCCGCCTGCGGCAGGAAGTCACCTGGCTCGAACGCGACTGTCACATCCGTGCATTCCGTGCGGATTCCGCCCGGCAAAATCAGACTGTATTCAGCAGCCCAAAGGGAATATACAATGACTGACAAGGTTATCAAGACCGATGCCGAGTGGCGCCGGCAGCTGACGCCGGAACAGTACCATGTCACTCGCGAACAGGGGACTGAGCGCCCCTTCACCGGAGCCACCTGGAACAACCATGAAACCGGGACCTATCAGTGCGTGTGCTGCGGCAACGACCTGTACAGCTCGCAGCACAAGTACGAATCCGGTACCGGCTGGCCCAGTTTCTGGCAGCCGATATCCGCGGAGAACGTCACGACCCGTGTGGATAGCAGCCTGTTTGCCACACGCACCGAGGTTATCTGCACCCGCTGCGACGCCCACTTGGGCCATGTATTTGAAGACGGTCCCCCGCCCACGGGGTTGCGCTATTGCATGAATTCGGCCGCCATGAGGTTTGTGAAATAGACCGGTCGTCAAGGAGATCGGGGTTCCGGGGACGGGGGGGTCCGGGGACATCCATGACAAGTTTTGTCGAGGGGAAAACGGAGATTTCCCTTAACCTTCCTGGGCTCTGGACTCCCGGTGGCGTTCTTGAAACCACCTACCGTGTGAATCGGCGTGGAACTTTGACCCAGCATCGGCGCCCAACATTGACCCATCTCAGTGTCAGAATCGCAAAATTAGTGAGTTAGAGATTGAGGTGGGTCTTGGTTCGACGCCGATAGCGGGTCAATCTTCGAAGCCAATTCACAGTCATGGACTTGCTAGACGATGGCAATGTGCGAATGAGCGCGAAACATGAAAAGATGCTTGCGGCTTCCGCTGCCTTTGTTCCTGGGGGCGAGCGCCATGATTGCTAAGAAAGATGAAAAGCTATCAGCCTATTTCCCCGGCCTTGTTGATGTATGCATAGATGAAGATGGGAAATGCCTGTTTCTGGTTAACCATCAAGGGGAGTTGTCCCTTCACGAATCTGCCATGATTGAATCAGGTGAAGTGGTGCCGCCTGAAAAGGAACAGCTCCCTTTCACCCTGCCCCGAGCCTCCCAGGTGCTGAGGTACGCCGAGCATGAGGACGAGACCCTTTACTGTGACGTCCTGGCTTACCTTATGCTTTTTTCTGCCATGGAGGATCATCAATGGGCGATGGTTGCCCATTACGTCTTTTTGACATATCTGCATGACCATGGTGACATCGGCTACTGTCCTACTCTCCTTTTTGACGCTGATCCAGAACGAGGCAAAAGCCGGACGGGAAAATCAATATCAAATCTTGCATATAGGGGAATTCATGTTAGTGAACTAAGAGAAGCCAACATTTTTCGCTATAGTCAAAATCTGCATGGCACCTTGTTCTTGGACCTCATGGACATCTGGAAAAAAGCCGAACGAAATGGTTGTGAAGACTTACTTCTGGGGCGCTACGAGAAAGGACAAAGATGCTCGCGGATTCTTTACCCAGAAAGAGGACCGTTCAATGATACGGTTTATTATGAAATCACTACTGTCCGGTTAATTTCGGTTGTACCGCTGTAACTGTCTGATTACTTATGTTCTTTGGCCCAATTGTGCTTTTTTCGATTTGAATTTGCATGGCTTTCGGGGTGATACTCTCCTGACAATT
>Ga0316219_1000379_pt1 | contig 60928 bp, 43 predicted proteins | sample TBH18003PmetaG_FD_203635 | JGI IMG/M metagenome (GOLD analysis project Ga0316219, IMG submission 203635) | Freshwater microbial communities from Trout Bog Lake, Wisconsin, USA - TBH18003P | ecosystem: Environmental > Aquatic > Freshwater > Lake > Hypolimnion/Profundal zone | place: USA...
GATGGCCCCGACGACGATGAGTAAGCCGCCGCCCACGAAATACCAGGTGGCGTCGGTGGTGTGGCCTTCACCGGAGACTTTGTCCGCGACCTTGGCGACAGCGGTGTCAACGCCGCCCACGGCCGAGTTGCGGCGCGAGTTGCCGAGATAGCAGACATAAATGCCGGCGATGATGAGGATCAGGCTGATGACTTTGTTCATGATGACTTGGGGTCGAGGGTTGGATTCTTGAGTGCTGAACTGCCTGACCGTGGGGCCGGCAAGGTGTAAAGGCGTCTTATCCGGCCGTCGGTGAGCGCCGCATCGTGGCGAAGAGTTTGCCCGCACCGAAGATGGCCGGGCCCCAGCGCAGGAGAGTGCCGAAAACTCCAGTGTTTCGCAGCAGCGTGCGCTTCAGGAGCAGCGCCGCCGGGATGGCGGCAAACTGGGCAAGGGGCCGGATCTTGCGCCAGACGGCGACGAGCTTGTCGAGCCAGGCGATCGGCCGCTCCACCTCGGCGGCAGCGAGGGAGATTTCCAGCCGGCGGATGGCGATGCGCAGCCGCAGCGCTGTCTTGTGCGTCTCAAGCCGCTTCAATTCTGCGTCCGGATACATGCGCGGTCCCCCTTGATTTCCGACAGCGTGGCCGCGAAGGGCTTCGGCTGGCGGGCGATGTGGCGGCGAAAGCCCACGATGATCGCAATCAACGCCCCGGTGTAGAGCAGCGTTAGGCCGCCAAGCGCCGCCAGTCGGGCGCTGTCCCACAACATGTACACCAGCGTGATGCTGGCGAACGCGATGGCCATGACGCCCGTGAAAACCGCCGCACTGATCCAGATGAAGGTCTGGATGAGGCGCTGTTTTTCCTCCTGCAGTTCGACTGAGACCAGCTCGATGCGATCCTCCAGCGTGGCGAGCAGGCTGTCCGCCAGCGTGTGGATCGACTGTACGAAACCCGGTGAAGAGCTGGGCGGTGCTTCCATGAGAAAAACCGGCGCTTACTTGGCGCTGCGCCGGCCGAGCAGCACGCCAACGAGAAGGCCCACGCCCGCCGCGACGGCCATGGCTTGGTAGGGATTCTCGCGGATCGTCGTGTCGGTGTATTTCGCACCGGCCACGACCTTCTTCTTGGCCCCGTCATAGCAGTCCGAGAGGCGCTCGTGCATGGCTTCGTAGCGCGAACGCAAGTTGTTCATCACGTCTTCCGAGGCTTCGCCGGCCGTATCGCCGATCATCTGCTCGGCTTCCGTGACCAGCGCCTGCAATTCGGACAGCAGTTCCTTGGGGGTATGGGCAGTGGAGGATTTGTTGTTTTTCATAGAGATAGGTTGGGTTGAGTCCGACCCCACAGACCCCACAATTGCCCTGCGGTTCGGATGTATGTCCACCCCACGCAGCCGGTCAGCGCGGCACCAGGAATTGCACCGTCGTCCCCCGCCCCGGCTCGCTCGTGCACGCGATGCTGCCACCATGCGCCACGACGATTTCCCGCGCGATGGCGAGACCCAGCCCCACGCCCGGTTTGCTCTGGCCGGGGGCACGGTAGAAGCGCTCAAAAACATGCGGCAGAATGTCCGGCGGAATTCCCTCGCCTTGGTCGCTCACGGAGAAGCGGATGAAATCCAGCGGCGCGTTCGCCGCTTCCAACGTAATCACGCCGCCCGGGGGCGAATACTTGGCGGCATTCGACAGGAGGTTGATGAACACGTGCCGGATGCGGCCGCGGTCGACGTTGATCTCCTCGCCCGCGAGATCCGGAGCCAGGTTCAGCGCGAGCGTCAGGCCCGCGGGATCGGTGAAACCGCGCGCTTCCGCGGCCAGCTCCCCCAACAGGTTCGCAACTTTTACGGGAGCCCGGTCGAGGCTGGTCGCGCCGCCTTCCAGCCGCGCCAGGTCGAGCAGGTTGTCGAGGATGCGCAGCAGCCGGTCCGCCTCGTCGCGCACCGTCTCCAGCAGCTCCTGCTGCGTGGCGGTCAGGCCCGCGAGTTTTTGCTCCAGCAAAAGGTAAACCGCCATGCGCAGACTCGTGAGCGGGGACTTGAGTTCATGGCTCACCGTGCCGACGAGGTTGGTCTTCGCGTCGTCGAGCAGCCGGAACTTCGTCACGTCCTGCAGGATAAGCGCGGCGCCCTTGAATTCCGTGAGCTTGTCGCCGATGGCGAGGATGCGCGGGAGATAATGCCGCTCCTCGCGACCGACGCGCAACGTGACCACCTTCGAGTAATCCGTCGGCAGGTAATGGCTGCCGCTGCGCAGCACCTCGCCGAGTGGCTCCGCCAGCCCCGGCGGAAAGCCGCTGGCAAAATCAGGCAACGCGGCAAGTTGGTCGGCGGCGGGATTGCGCACCTCCTGCGTGCCGTCACGGCCCACCACGAACACCGGCTCGGGCGTGGACGTCAGCGTCGCCTCCATCGTCCGCTGGGTGCGCAGGACTTTGGCGAGCGTGGCGTCACGATACGCGCGCAGGTGCGCCGCCATCGTGTTGAACGCCCGTGCGAGCTGGCCGAGCTCGTCCGTTGACGTCACCGGCACCTCGCGCTCGAGATCGCCACCACCCAGCGCCACGGCCGACGCCGTCAGCGCCTGGATCGGCCGCAGGAACGAATCCGCCAACCGCCACGCGAGGTAAAAAAACAGTCCCACGACCACCGCCATCGCGGCAAACAGCAGGTGCAGCGTGCGATCGATGCGCGTCTGCACGCGGGCCTCGGCCTCGACGATCTCGCGGTGATCCCAATCGAGGAGCGCGTCGAGCGCGTGGTTGACGGCGTAGAACGCCGTTTCGCTGCGCTTGAGCACCTCCAGCGGGTTGAGGCCGCCGAGCCGCAGCGTGTCGTCGCCGACCGCGGTGAAGCGCTGGAATTCCGCGTCCACGGCATTGAGCCGCTCCACCTTTTCCCGGCCCGGCTGGGCCAGCAGCTCCTCGTTGAGGCCGCGCTTGAAATGCGCGCGGCCGGCGACGAAGCGCGGCAGGGCCGCGGCGGCGTCGCCCGAGCGCGCATCGCCCAGCGCCACGTTCATCTGCGTCGCGGCGTCGCGCAGGTCCTGCACGACGCGGATCGAGCGAAAATTGCGCGACAGGATGCTGGCCACCGATTCGCCCAGCTCCTGGCTCGTACGCACCGCGTAGAGGCAAACGAGCAGGAACAGCAGCAGCAGGGGCAGCAGGCCGAGGGTGAGGCGCGTGCGGAGCATCCGGGGTTTTCGCTAGAGCAGGCCGAGTTTCTGGCGCTTGCGGTAGAGCGTGGCGGGGTCGATGCCGAGCGTGCGGGCCGCATCGTCGAGGTTGCGGCTGACCGCGAGGATCCGGCGCAGATGCTCGGCCTCGAGCGCGTCGAGCGTCACCCGCGCGCCCACGGCGATGGCGGGGTCGGCCGGAATGCCGAATTCCTCGGGCAGGTCGCACAGCTCGATCTGCTCCCCGCTGGCGAGGATGGTGGCGCGCTCGATGACATTGCGCAGCTCGCGGAGATTGCCCGGCCAGCGATAGCCGGCAAATGCGCTCTGCACCGCCGGCGAGAAGGTGGAGATCTTCTTGCTCAGACGCGCGGCGAAAAACCGCCGGTAATTCTCGGCGTAGCGCGCCAAGTCGCCCGGGCGCTCGTTCAATCCGGGCAGGACGACCGAGATGACGTTGAGCCGGTAGTAGAGGTCCTCGCGAAACCGGCCGGCCTTCACCTCGTCCAGCAGCGAGCGGTTGGTGGCGGCGATGACGCGCACGTTGGCCCGGCGCGACTTGTTTTCGCCCACCCGCTCGTATTCGCGTTCCTGCAGCAGGCGGAGCAACCGCGGCTGGATTTCCAGCGCGAGTTCCCCGATCTCATCGAGAAACAGCGTCCCGCCCTCGGCCGCGGCGACCTTGCCGAAGGCGTCGGTCACGGCCCCCGTGAACGAGCCGCGCACATGCCCGAACAGCTCGGCTTCCAGCAGTTCGCGGGAAAGGCTCGGGCAGCTGACGGTGACAAAGGGGGCGTCGCGCTGCGCGCTCCGCCGGTGGATCTCACGCGCGAGGACGCTCTTGCCGGTCCCGCTCGGGCCGAGCAGCAGGATGCTGGCGGGCGTTTCCGCCGCCTTGAACGCGATGGCGAGCGCGCGCTGGGTGGAGGGCTCGGTCGAATCCAAATCGATCGGCGGGGCTTCGCGCGAGAGCTCACTCTCGAGTGACTTGACGCGGGTCTCGAGGACGCGGGCCTTCTCGATCTTGGCCAGCACCGCGCGGATCTGGTCGGGGGTGAACGGCTTGGGGATGAAATCAAAGGCCCCGCGGCGCATCGCCTCCACGGCGGTGGCGATGTTGGCGTAGGCGGTGAACATCACGACGGCGAGGCTGGGCTGTGCCTTGAGCATCTTGGCGAGCACCTCGAGCCCGTCGTCCGCGCCCAGCTTGAGGTCGAGCAGGACGGCGTCGAAATTCTCCTCCTCGAGGGACTTGAGGGCGCGCAGGCCGTTGGGCGCCTCGGCGGCGCTGTGGCCGGCGGTTTCGATGGCGATGCGCGTGGTGCGGCGGATGGCGGGCTCGTCGTCAGCAATCAGGATGCGCATGACGGAAGTGTGTTTCGCGCCCGGGGTGGGCCAATCCTAAAAGCCAAGGCGGGACCGCCCAAAGGACGGCCCCGCCAGGTCCAGCTTCAACTTACCCACCGGCGGACTGAGTCCGCCGGCAGGTTCAAGAGTGTCGACCTTTTCCAAGCGCGGGAGTTCCCGCGGGATGGACGCCGGTCGATTTATTTCGCGCGGCACAGCAGCTAGACTGACCGGTCGGTGCTGATGAGCGCGCAGAGCAATGCTCCGAGGGCAAAGAACGCAAAGAGGAGGGGTATCATGCCCCGGGAATTGCTTGCCCCGTGCCAGCAGCTCGCGCGCGCGCTGGAGATGTTGGCCGACAGCGGTTTGCCGTGCAGAAAATTCGGCGGCACTGTGGACCGCGCAAATCAGCCGTGCAATTTACCGGATGGCCGCGCCCGCGGGACCGCATTTTGCATGGCGCGTTTTTTGCCAATCTATCCGCGCCGCGATTTCTTTTGTCGAATCCGAACGCAAAAGCCCCTTAGCCTCGCCTCCATTCCAATCGCATGAGCACCCCTCCCGCCACTTCCGCCCCCTCCAAGGTCGCCGCGCCCAGCGCGCCGGGTAAACTCTCCGACTTGGAGATCAAGGATGCGCAGCTCATCTTTGGCTCGGTCTGGCAGGAACTCGAGGCGGACTTCGGGCGCGAACATCTGCGCTTCCCCAAGGAAATCATCCTCCTCGGCGGCGCGCCGGGCGCCGGCAAGGGCACGAACACGCGGTTCATCGCCCACACGCGCGGCCTCACCTGCCAGCCCATCGTGATCAGCGCGCTGCTCGACTCCCCGGAGGCGAAACGCCTGAAAGACGCCGGCCACATGGTCGGCGACCGCGAGGTGGTCGGCCTGCTCCTGCGCGAGCTGATGAAGCCCGCGTATCGCGACGGCGTCATCCTCGACGGCTTTCCCCGCACGCACGTGCAGGTCGAGTGCTTGAAGCTGCTGGTCAACAAGATGCTCGCGCTGCGTCGCGAGTTTTTCAGCACGCCGCTCGGCATGCATTTCCGCCAGCCCACGATCCACATCATGGTGCTCTTCGTCGACGAGAAGGAGGCCATCGCGCGCCAACTCAAGCGCGGCCGCGAGACGACGGAGCACAACGAGGAGGTCCTGCGCACCGGCGTCGGCACGTTGTGGGAGGACCGGCCCACGGACCACGACGAGTCGCTCGCCCGCCGGCGCTACCGCGTGTTCAAGGAGCAGACGTGGGAGGCGCTGCAGTCGCTGAAGGAGATCTTCCACTATCATTTCATCAATGCCCAAGGGCCCATCGAGGAGGTCGAACAGAACATCCTCAAGGAGCTCGAGTATCAGAGCACGCTGGAGCTCGATCCCCGCACGGTGGACCGCCTGCGCAACCTGCCGGTCGCCAGCGAAATCATCATCCACGCGCGCCAGGAAATGGTGAAGCGCCTCGACAGCCACGAGTTCGGCCAGCCCGAGCTCTTCGGCAAGATCGTCGCGTTTATCGCAAAGAAAATCATGCCCATCGTGCAGCGGCATGCCATTTCGGGCCTCGCGCAGATCAACACCGAGGACCCGCTATTGGAAGATCCCACGGCGCTCGCCATGCTGATCGACATCTTTTCCGAGCGCGGCTTCCACGCCGTGGTGGACCTGCACCGCATCGAGGTGCCCGAGAGCGTCGACCTCACCACCGGCGTCATCAAGAACCGCGTGAAGAAGGTCTACCGGATCACGATCCGCTTCCACGGCTCCGAAATCCGGAGAGGGTAGGAATTTTCGAATTTCGAATTTCTATTTTCGATTTCGGCCGAGCAGTGTCCGCCTCGAGGCGACCATGATGGCGGTGAGTTCGCCGGCTTCCTTCAGCAGAGCCAGAGTCTGGGTAGCGGACATCAGCCCGGCCTCCGACAGGAGCTCCAGCCAGAAAGCGCATTCGTCCGCTTCCTCCTCGACCGTGGTGACCTTCGCCATCATGTCGGCACTGGATTTCGCCCGGCAAACCGCGCGGTAATTCGCTGCTACCGACGTGCCTGCGCGGGCCAACTGATTGGCCATAATCCGCCCGGCGCGGGTCTCGGGCAGATCCTCGATGAGCTTAAGGATACGAACGGAAAAGTCCTTCGTGCGCCGCTTCATGTCGCTTTCCGTCATGGCGCCAATCGAGCCGCCTTTGATATGTCCCGCCGACTCTCCATCGTAAGATATCCGTACCGAAGCGCTTCCCGTCCCTGCCACCCCAGCAATCGCCAGACTTAACGAATCGAAATTCGAAATTCGAAAATTGCGCTACGAGTGAGCGGCGCGTGCGCTGCTCACTCGTAGCGCAAGGCTTCGATCGGGTCGAGGGACGCGGCTTTCCAGGCGGGGTAAAAACCGAAGCCAACACCGATGCCCGAGCAGACGAGCAGGCCGAGCGCGGCCCAGTCCCAGGGGAAAACCACCGAGGCCTTGAGCAACAGGGCCAGGCCGTTGCCGCCGAGCACGCCGAGCATGATGCCGACCAGGCCGCCCGTGACGGAAATTGCCACCGACTCGATGAGGAACTGCGTGAGAATGCTGATCTTGCGCGCCCCGATGGACTTGCGGATGCCGATCTCCTTCGTGCGCTCCGTCACACTGACGAGCATGATGTTCATGATGCCGACGCCCGCCGCGAGCAGTGCGATGCCGCTGATGACGAACGAACCGGCCGCGATCACGTCGGCGACCTTGGCAAAAGTGGCGATCAGCGAGTCGTTGGAGTAGAGCTCGAAGTCGTTGTCCTCCTCCGGCCGCAAGCCGCGCACGATGCGCATGGCGGTGATGCCCTTATCGATCGTGTCGTTGTAGACGAGCTGCGACGGAGCCTGGGTCGCGATGTTGATCGTGTGCCGGGCCACGCCAAAATCGTTCAGGAACCGGGTGATCGGAATCATCACGATCGCGTCCTGGTTCTGCCCGAAGGATGAGCCCTTATCCGCAAACGTGCCGATGACGGTATAGGTGCACTCCTGCACCTTGATCATCTTGCCGAGGGGCGATTCCGAGGGAAACAGCCGCTTCATGATGGCCTGGCCGATGACGGCGACGGGCTTGGAAAACTCCACGTCCTCCGAGGTCAGGTTGCGCCCGAGATCGATCGCATACTGGTTGGCCAGGATGAAGTGTTCGTTGCTGCCCACGAAAATGATGCCGGGCGTCGTCTTCAGGTTCTGGTAGCGGGCCTGCACCGTGCTGTTGTTCTCGAAGACCTTGATGCAGACCACGTCCGCCGTTCCCTCCATGAGCCGCTGGTAGCGCATGGCCTGTTCCAGCGTGATGTCGCGGCGCATCTCGTAGCGCCGACGGTTGGGCCCCTCGTCATCGCCACCGCCACCGTTCACCGGATATTTGGCGAACTGAAACATGTTCGAGCCGAGGAAGCTGAGGCCGTTCTCGATCGATCCGCGCAGGGCGGATACGGCCGTCATGACGCCAATGACGGAAAAGACGCCGATGGTGATGCCCGTCATCGTCAGGCCCGAACGGAGCTTGTTCACCCCGAGGGAACTGAGGGCCATGCGCAGGATTTCGCTGAATTTCATGGGCGGCTTATTCGTAACGCAGCGCCACGACGGGATCGAGGCGCGCCGCGCCCCACGCCGGGGCGAAGCCCGAGGCGATGCCCGTCACGACCGACACGAGCATGCTGATGAGCACGAGGCCCGCGGAAAATTCGATGGGAAACGCCGGCATCGCCGCCTGCACGCCAATGCACGCCGCATACGTCAGCGCCAGGCCGACCACGCCACCGATCAGGCAGATGGACACCGCCTCGATCAGGAACTGCAGCAGGATCGTCCGGCGGCGGGCGCCCAGCGCCTTGCGGGTGCCGATCTCCTTCGTCCGCTCCTTCACGCTCACGAACGTGATGTTCATGATGCCGATCGCCCCGACGAAGAGCGAGAGGCCCGTGATGAACAGGCCGGCGAGGGCGATGCCCTTCTTGACCGGGTCGAGCACCTCCTTGAAAGCCTGCTGCTCGTTGACGGAAAAATTGTCGCGCACGCCGGGCAACTGGCCCCGCACCCGCCGGGTGGCGCCGACGAGTTCGTCCTTGGCCTCCGCCATCTGGTTCTTGTCCTTCACCTTGACGCGGACAGCGGCGCCACGGTGCGTTCCAAAATATTTCCGGAACGCCTCCAGCGGGATGAAGGCCTGGTTGTCGAAGCTGAACAGGCCGAGGAACGAGCCCTGCTTCGCCAGGACGCCAATGACCTGGCAGGGATGGCCGTTAACCTGGACCGTCTGGTCCAGGGGTGAACGTCCCTGGAAGAGCGCGTCGGCCACATCCGCGCCGAGAATGCAGACCGGCCGGCCGGCGAGCGCCTCGGTTTCGTTGAAGAAACGTCCCTCGGTGAGGTCGACCGTGCTGATGCGGGAATAATCGCCGTTCGTGCCGATGAGCACGCCGTTGATCTTGTATTCGCCGTACTTGATCGGGGTGCCGCGCATGACGACCGGCACCGCGACCTCGAGGGTGGAATTGGGCGTCTTCTCGATGATCTGGTTCAGCTTGTCCGCCATGTCCGTGGTGATGGGCGGACGGTTCTGGTAGTTCCACCAGTCCTCCACCCCGCCCCACGGCCATTTCTGGACGTAGAGCACGTCGTCGCCGAGCATCGCGAGGCTGTTCTGGAAACCGGTGTCGATGCCATTGATCGCGGTGCCCATCAACGTGACCGCGACGATGCCGATGATCACGCCGAGCGCCGTCAGCACCGAACGCAGCTTGTTCGCGCGGATCTGCGCGAACGCGATGCGGAAGGACTCGTTGAACTCGTAAAATAGACGTTTCACGGTATTTTCGAATTTCGAATTTCGATTTTCGATTGTTCAGCCGGGAGGCAAGCCCGTCGCGACGAACGACGTGAAACTGCGGCGGGAGCCGAAATGGGTGCGCCAAGAGCTGTGCTGAGTGCGGCGAGTTTCACTGGTCAAAAATCGAAAATAGAAATTCGAAAATCGAAAATTGCTCATGCCAGCGGGCCGTCGCTCTCGATCAGGCCGTCGCGCAGGCGCACGACGCGGCGGGCGTGGCGGGCGATGTCCTCCTCGTGCGTGACGACGATGATCGTCTGGCCCTGTTCGTAGAGCTCCTCGAAGAGCGCCATGATCTCGACACCGGTCTTGGAGTCGAGGTTGCCGGTGGGCTCGTCGGCGAGGATGATGGAGGGATTATTGACGAGAGCGCGGGCAATGGCGACGCGCTGCCGCTGGCCGCCCGAAAGCTCATTTGGTTTGTGGCTCATGCGCTCGCCGAGCCCGACGTTGCGCAGCGTCTGTTCCGCCATCGCCTTGCGCTTCGCGTGGCCGATGCCCGCGTAAATCAGCGGCAGCTCGACGTTGGCGAGCGCGGTGGAGCGCGGCAGCAGGTTGAAGGTTTGGAAAACGAACCCGATCTCGCGGTTCCGGATGTCGGCCAGCTCGTCGTCCTGCATGTGGGCGACGTTCTTGCCGTTGAACTCGTAGCGTCCCGCCGTCGGCGTATCGAGGCAGCCGAGCATGTTCATTAGCGTGGACTTGCCGGAGCCGGACGGGCCCATGATGGCGAGGTACTCGTTGCGGTGGATCTTCAGGGAGACGCCACGGAGCGCGTGGATGATCTCCGAGCCCATCGTGTACAGCTTGGACACGTTCTCGATGTCGATCACGAGCGCGCCGGTGGGGCGCAGCACGCGCGACGCAGCGGTGGGAGCGGTGGGAGCGATCATGGTGGGTTAACCCGGCGGACCGCGTCAGCTCTTGTTGTCTTCCTTCTTGGGCTTCTCGATCTGGATCTTGGACCCGTCCTTCAGCTTGCGGCTGATGGCGGCGTAGCTGCCGGAGACGACCTCGTCGCCGGCCTTCACGCCCGACTTGACCTCGATCTGGCTGTTGTCGGCGATGCCGGTCTCGACCTTCTGCGCCCGCACGGAGTTGCCGTTGCGGATGAAGACGATGCGCAGCAGCTTGCCGGCGAGGCGGCGGGCGTTTTCACGCTCGGCGACGAGCTCCAGCTCGTTGCCAGACTTCTCCTGGGCCTCCTTGGCGTTCTTCTTCTGCAATTCCTCCGTGGTCATGCCGCCCGCGGCGCGGACGGTGACGCTCTGGATCGGCACCGCGACCACATTCTCGACGGTCTGCGTGGCGATGTCGGCGGTGGCGCTCATGCCCGGCCGCAGGTTGGCGTCGTGGTCACTGATGCGGATCTTGACCTGGAAATTGGAAACCTCGTCGGCGTTGGTGGACTGCGTGGAGCTGCTGGTCGCAGACGTGTTCTCCGCCGAGCTGCCGATCTCGGTCACGATACCGGCAAACGTGCGGCCGGGATAGGCATCGATCGAGATGGTGGCATGGTCGCCGTTCTTCACGTTGACGATGTCGTTCTCGTTCACCTTCACGCGCACCTCCATGGTGCTGAGGTCGGCCACGCGCATGATCTCGGTGCCGGCAAAGGAGCCGGTGCCGACGACGCGCTCGCCGATCTCGCTGCCCAGGGCGCTGATGGCGCCGTCCATGGGGGAATAAATGATGGTCTTGTTGAGCAGGTCGCGGGCCTGGGCCAGCGCCCCCTCGGTGCGGCGGATCTGCGCGAGGGCGTTGTCGTAATTGGCCTGGCCGACCTCGAGGTTCGTCTTGGCGGCGGAAAAATCGGAGTCGGACATCAGCTGCTTGTGGAAGAGGTCGTCGACGCGCTTGAAGTCGTCCTGTGCTTTCACGAGCTGTGACTTGCCCTGCACCGCGGTGGCCTTGGCGGCAACGAGGTTGGCCTCCTGCTGCTCGACCTGGGACTGGTAGGTGTCGGGCCGGATCTTCACGAGCAGGTCGCCCTTCTTGACGATGGCGCCCTCCTTGAAGGGCAGCTCGATGATTTCGCCGGGGGCCTCGGTGGAAATCTTCACCTCGACCTCGGGCTGGACCTTGCCGGTGGCGGTCACGAGCTGGGTGATCGTCTTGACGACCGCCTTCTCGGTCGTGACCGGGATGCCGATTTCCTGGTTCTTGTTCTTGATGACGATGCCGACGACGATGAGGGCGGTCAGCAGCACGCCGCCGATAATCAGCCATTTCGTCTTCGATTTCTTCTTGGCCACCACGGGGGTGGGCGCGGGTTTGGAAGCGGGAGCCGGGTTCATAGTGGTCAGTGTGGACGGTTAAAGAGGGCGACAGGGTCAGCAACCCCGGCGGCCTTGGCAAGCGGATGCGCCTCGTCCGAAAAAAAGCGTGGAGGGGCCCACAACGACCCCTCCACACAACACAACTGATTACTACGAACGAGAGCAGGAAATCGGATCGCCGGCGAAAAAGTGAACCCGTTTGCGATGAAGCGTGTCGTCTTCGCGCCCAATGGGCGGCGGACGGCGGTCAAGGCAGGGGCGGGTTGGTCAAGCGCTGGCATGTGACGACAACACCGCGGCCAGACCGAAAGTTACATGGTTTTTTGATGAGCGGACGCCGGGGGGGATGGGTGGACCCCCTCCCGCCCTTCGGAATAGTCCAAAAAAAGCCGGGGCGGCCCGTGTCGGACCACCCCGGCTGGAAGGAGGCCCCGGCCGGCAGGCCGGAGCCAAGCTTAGAACTTGTATTTCAGATCGACGTAGATGAACCGGCCGATCGGGTTGTAGGTCGAGATGTCCGCGTTCGAGTAGCTGCCGTAGATCGTCGGATCGACGGGCGGCATCTTGTTGAACACGTTGTTCACGCCCAACGTAAGTCGCGCGCCCGCCAGATACTTGACGCCGCTGCCGAAGGTGTAATCGGCTGAGACGTCCGTCGTGTACCAGGCGCCGACGTTCGTGCCGTCAGCATTGTCCACCACCGCCGGGATATACCGCTCGCCGATGAAGGCGTGATAGCTGCCCCGGGTGAAGTCCACCGAAGTGTAGTTGGACCAGCGCGGGATCGTGCCGCTCAGCACGGACGAGTAACCCACGTCCTCCTCCGCTGCCGTGCCAGGAATGCTCACCGTCAGGTAGTGGTCGTAGACCCCGATGTTCGAGTTGAATTCGAACCGACCGATGCTGTCGTTGTTATAGACATACTTGGCCGAGATGTCCCAGCCGTCCTGCTTCACGCTGGCGAGGTTCACCAGGAGGTTCGTGACGTAGATATTCGACGGATCGGTCGTGCTCATCTGGCCCTTCGCCGTCACCGGCGCGCCGGTGAAGCTGTTGAAGTGCACGTACTGCGCGTAGGGCGACGACGGGCCGTTCAGCTCTACGTCACCCACGATGGTCGCCGCGCCGAGCGTCGCCACCAGCTGGCTCTGCCGGATGTTCCAGTAGTCGACGGAAACCGACAGGCCCTTGATGGCCTTGGGCGAATAGACGACGCCAAAGGTGTGATTTTCAGACCGGGCGGGATGCAGCGCGGGGTTGGAGCCGGTTTCCTGCAGGGTCTGGACGTTGTTCACCGTGCCGCCGCCAAAGGCCGCGAAGTTCAGCGTGGGCGAGAAGCCCTGGTTCGCCGGGCCGTAAAGCTGGAACAGCGTCGGGGCCGTGAACGACTTCGAATAGGTGCCGCGCAGCGCCAGCTCGTCGTTGAAGGGCAGGTAGCGCAGTTCCACCTTCGGCACCGTGGGGCCATCGGTGTCGCTGTAGGTCTCCGTGCGGACCGCGGCGGACACCTCGAGGAGGTGCGCGCCGGGCACGTCCTTGAAGATCGGCACCCGGACCTCGCCAAAGAACGACTTGACCGTGCGGCCGACGTTGAAGGGATACAGCGTGGTCGCGCCATTCCAGCCGAGGGTGCCGGTGACGGGGCTGATCTCGCTCAGGGGGTCGGCGACCGCGCTCAGCGATTCCTGGCGAACTTCCGCGCCCGCCGCGAGATCGAGGGAGCCCCCGGGTAGGTCAAAGAGCTTCCCGTGCACCTTGAAGTCGTAATTGCTGAGCGTGCTGACGAATCCGCCCGTGGCGGTGCCGACGATGGCCGAGGCGTCAACCGCGCCGGGCGCCTGGTGGATGGCGAACAGGTTGATGGTGCCGTTGGCGAGCGCCGCCGAGAGGTTGGCCTGGTTGATGACGCCGGGATTTTGGTAATCCATCGCGATGCGGTTGTAGTCCGCCGCGGATTCCCAGGACCAGTTCTCGGAGATCGTGCCGCGCAGGCCCACAATGCCGCGGATGCCCATCGTATCCTCCAAATATTGGCGGGGATGATCCACCAACCGGTTGCGGGCGACCACCTTGACGTTGAACGGATCGTTGGGGGCGCCGGGAGAGAGCGTCGCCGTGATCGGCTGGCCGTTGATCTGCTCGAGCGTGTGCGTGTAGCTGTACATGAAGTCGCCGAACGCCGAAAGCCGGTCGGTGATCTTGTGGTTGAAATCAAACGTCATCGCCTGCCGGTCGTTGCCGATCAGCATCGTGACATAGCGCGCGAGATTGAAGATGTTCGTCTGCTGGGTCGTCGTATTCGGACCCGTGTAGACGCCCGCCGCCAACAGCGCCGCAGGACTGAGACCGCCCGGGGTCACCGGCGGGGCGTTGAGGGTCGGGTTGAGCAGGAAGAACTGGGCCGGGGTCACGCCGGAGAGGCTGACCGAGCCCGCAAAGCTCTGCGTGCCGTAGGTCGGCGTCGCGAACGGGCGCTCGTAGTTGAGGATCGGGTCGACCTTGGACCATTCCGCCGAAACGGTCATGGAGGTCTTGCCGTCGCTCACGCCGCCCACGATGTAGGCTGAGCGCTCGGCATAATGGCCGAAGTTCGTCGAGAAGCCGTAACGGCCGCCCGCCTCGAAACCCTCGTAGTCACTCTTCAGGATGATGTTCACCACGCCGCCCACGGCATCCGAGCCGTAGATGGCGGACGCACCGTCGGCGAGAATCTCGATGCGCTCGACCGCCGAAACCGGGATCATGTTGACGTCGACGAACTGAAACCCGCCGGTCGCCGCGACGGGGGCGTAGGCCAGGCGGCGGCCGTTGACGAGGACGAGCGTCGCGGCGTTGCGCAGCGCGAGCTGCGAGCCGCCGTAGGTCAGGTTGTTGGCGATGTTGCCGTTTTCGTGGCCGAGGTTCGTGTTACCCGAGAACTGCGGCACGGTCTTTTTCAGGACGTCGAGGATGTTCACGCTCTCGCCCGAGTTCTGGATGGTTTTCGAGTCGACCGTGATGACCGGGATGGCCACGACATTCGCCGCCGGCGGCAGGTAGGAGCCGGTGACGTTGAAGGTCTCCATCTTGATGGTTTCATCTTTTTTTGACGTGGCGGTGCTGTCTTGGGCGGATGCCACGCTGGCCGCGAGGGCCAGCCCGAGGGCGAACAGGGCCCGCGGCAGGCGGCCGGTGCTGAACGGTGTAGTGTACTTCATGTGGTGTTTGGGAGTTTCAGAAGAGGCGGATCCGCAGGGCGGTCCGTCGTTTCTTTGCCGTAGCAATCCGCCCTCCATTCCGTCCCTCAACGCCATTGCGACCATCACCGGCCCGGTGCGCCCAACCGCCGTTCTCTTGCGGCAAAAATTCCTTCCGTCCCGCCGGCGGTGAAGCGGGCGGCCTGCGACGAACGGCAAAAATTCCGCGATGATTAACGCATGAGTCGCGGCGCCGCCGCGGGCGCCAGGTCACGGTCCGCGTCCATCGCGGCGATGAAGGAGGGCGGCGTGGGCAGCGCCGTCGGCACCCAGCGCGCCCGGGCCACCCGCGCGCCGGGCCACAGCAGGTCCGCGAGCGCCGGCGCATTGTCCGCCCACGCCGCGGGCATCGGCCGCGGCGTCAGCGAACGCCCGGGGTCCACGAGGAACAGCCCGCGCGGAGTTTCGTAGGTCAGCACCGTGTGCCCGCGCCGGCCCAGCGGCGTGTCCACGTAAAAGGAGAGCAGCCGCGCGCGTTCGATCGGCTCGCCCCGCCGCACGTGGACGCGCAACGCCGCCAGGCTCTCGACAAAGCAGCCGTTCGGCAGTTCGTCCGCGCTGGCGCCGCTGCCGCCGTCCGGCATAACCGGCACGACCGACCAGCGCCCGAAGCCGGGATCAATCGCCCGCAGCAGCGGGGCGAAATCCGCCTTCTCCTCTGCCAGCCGGTCGAGATGCAGCGAAAAGCTCTGCGTGCCGTCGGTGTCGGTGTAGAACCAAAGTATCCCCGCCGACTCGAACACCAGCGCATAGACCGTGGCGGGATACGCGCCGTGGACCGAGGTGTTCTCGACTCGGATCACCTTCGACCAGGTTTCCGCCCCGAGCATCGACTGCGCGTGGCGCGCGTGCTCCAGCGGCGTGGCGCCGGCGAGCAGGCCGGGCCACCGCAGCGAGCAGAGCAGGCACAGGAGAAATTTCACCCCGGTAGAACCGCAGGACGGATTCCCCAGTCGCAGAAATGCGACCAACCCCGGCGACTTCGCGGCCAATCAAAGCCGCCGCGCGCTCACTCGGCAAATTGTCATAAGCCGCCCCGCACAGAACGCGCGTTCCCGTCTCATTTGCGGGCCGGCCATTCCCGGTCGCGGGAAATTCTCGGCGCGCATCCCGCGTCATTCAGCGCAGCAAGAGTTCGCTCCAGTTCATCGCGTCGTCATGGCGTCCCCCGCAGGAGAGACGCCGCCGACCCTTCGACCGCTCGGCCCCTCGTCTCCTCGACCCTCGTCTTTTCGACTTCCCGCCGCCTCAGAGCGCCTGTTTCAGCAGCGCCGCGATGCGTTCGTGGTAGCCGCGGCTGAGTTTCAGCTTCGTGCCGTCGTGCAGGATCACGGCATACTCGCCCGCAAACGACGGGCTGAGTTTCCGGAGCCGGTCGATGTTCACGATGGTCGAACGGTGAATGCGGATGAAATGCTTCGGGTCCAGCCGCGCCTCGAGCCGGGCCATGGTTTCCCGCATCAGGTGCGTGCGGCCGTTCACATGGAATTTCATGTAGTCGCCCTCGGCCTCGATCCAGTCGATCTCCTCGGCCTTGAGGAAAAAGATCTCCCCCGACGACTTGAGCAGGATCCGGTCAGCCGTGTTCTCAGGCGGCGGCGCCGGTGGCGGGACCTGCTGCAGGTAGTCGAGCAACTGGTGCAGCCGCGAGTTGACCGTGTCGGTCTGCCGGCGGCGCACCTCGTCCTTGCCCCGTTGGAGCGCGGCGGCAAAGCGCAAGTCATCGTAGGGCTTCAGCAGGTAATCCACCGCGTTCACCTCGAATGCCCGCAGCGCGTGTTCGTCATAGGCGGTCACGAAAATCACGGCGGGAGCCTGCCCCACCCCGGCCCGCACCAACGCCTGGAAGCCGTCGCAGCCCGGCATCTGCACGTCGAGGAACGCGAGCTCGGGTCGCTCGCGCGCGATCAGCTCCGCCGCCTCCGCGCCACCGCCCGCCTCGCCCACGATGTCCACGCCGCCGTCGCGCTCGAGCAGCAGGCGCACGCCGCGGCGCGCGGCGGGTTCGTCGTCAACAATGATGGTGCGGATGCGCAGGGCGGCGGGGCCGGAAGCCGGGGGGTTAGCTTTCATGTGCGGTAGGGCAGGATGATTTGGACGGAGACGCCGTGGCCGGGCTCGCTGCGGAGCAGGAGCTGACCCCGGGCGCCGTAAATTTTGGTGAGCCGCTCGCGCGTGTTGGCCAGGCCGATGCCCTCCTTCGCGCGCTTGGTGCCGTCGAACCCCTGGCCGTCGTCGCGCACCTCGAGATGCAGGTTGCCGCCCTCGACGCGGCCCAGCACGTCCACGTGCCCCGGGCCCGGCCGCGGCGCGATGCCGTGCAGGATGGCGTTTTCCACGAGTGGCTGGAGCAGGAGATTCGGGATGCGCGCGGCCATCGCCTCGGCAGAAATCTCAATCTTCACCAGCAGCCGGTCCGAGAACCGCGCCTGCTGGATCTCGAGGTAGCGCCCGAGAAAATCCATCTCCTGCCGCAGCGTGACCTCGGGCACGCCGGTGTTGTCGAGGGCCATGCGCAACAGCGTGCTGAGCCGCGCGACGAGCGTGACGGCCTCGTCGTTCTTCCTTTCGCGGACGAGCACCGCGATCGTGTTCATCGTGTTGAAGAGGAAATGCGGGTGCATCTGCTGGCGCAGGGCCTTGAGCTCCGTCTCGATCAGCCGCGTCTCCAGCTGCGCGGAGCGCAGCTCCTCGTTGCGGTATTTTTGGTAGATCTCGTAGCTGAAGCCAAACGCCAGCACGGCCCAGTAGAAGGCCATGTCGATGATGTTCCGGCCGTAGAAATTCGTGTAGGACATCTGCCAGAACCTGCCGAGCGGCTCGCCTTCCACCCACATGCCGAAAAGAACCCGGCCGAGGTAAAATTCCGCCATGATCAAGAAGCTGAAGCAAAAGTGGAACCCCACCCCACCGAACCAGTGCCCGCGGCTGAGCGGCATCTTTTCCCGCGCCTGCAGGATCAGCGGCGCCATGAAGCCCCACATCACCGCGCGAATGAACTGCGGCGTGCCGACGTCCCAAAACCCCACTGCCACGCCGTTCATCTGCGCGCGGTAGTTGAAATACACCTCAATCGTCAGGACCAAGCCGACGAGGCCCCAGAAACCCAACAGCGCGGTATACTTGAGCCAGCGGCGTTCCATATGTTCTCGCGGGTTCTTCGCCCCCCAGCCGGGCGGTTCAAGCGCATAAGCGCAAGTTTGCGACGGATGAACGGTAAACTGCGATGAACGGCGGTTTGCCAGCGACCAAGCCTGCGACGAATTGCGGCCCTCGCGCGCTGGATGACGGGTGCGGCCGGGCTGGCGCGGGTGCGCCCGGCGGATCAGTTGCGCACCTTGACGTCGTGGCGCCCGATCGAGAGCGCCGCGCCGACGATGCCCGCCTCGTTCAGAAACTTTGCGGGCACGAGCTTCGCGCGCGGCTTGAGGTACGGGAAAAACTTTCGGCTCTTCGCGCTCACCCCGCCGCCAATGATGATCAGCTCGGGCCAGAGGATCTGCTCCAGCGTGCCGAGGTAATCGTTGAGCTCGCGCCCCCACTTCGCCCAGGACAAGCCGCGTCGCTTGCGCGCGGACGATGACACGAACCGCTCCGCGGACTTCCCGTGCAGCGGCAGATGGCCAAATTCGCAGGGCACCACCATGCCGTGGTAACACAGCGACGAGCCGATGCCTGTGCCGAGCGTGAGCAGCAGTGCCTTGCCCTCGAAGCCGCGCCCCGCGCCAAACCGCATCTCCGCCAAGGCCGCCGCCGCTGCGTCGTTCGTCAGCGTCACCGGGCAGCGCGTCGCCTTCGAGAAGAGCTTCCCACCGTCGCAGTTGATGAACTTCCGGTGGAGGTTCGCCGAGGTCAGGATGTGCGAGCCGTGGATGACGCCCGGGAAGCCGATGCCGATCGGGCCCTTCCATTTGAAATGCTGCGCGATCTCCGCGACGTGCTTCGCCATCGCGGCGGGTGTCACGACCTTCGGCGTCTCAATGCGAAACCGCTCCGTCACCAGCCGTCCGGTGGCCGAGTTCACGAGCGCGCCCTTCAAGGCCGAGCCGCCAATGTCGATGCCGAGGATTTTCATGGGCGGTCAAGTTGGGGCTCCGGCCGTCTACTGGCAATGCCCGCTTCCGTCCGCCCCGTGCGCATGGCCGTGCGCCAGCTCCGCCGTCGTCGCCGCGCGCGCCGCCGTGATTTCGATCTCGAAGGTCAGGTCCACGCCCGCGAGCGGATGATTGGCGTCCAACATCACGTCGTCGCCCTCGATCGCCACCACGGTGACCACCGGCGCATACCGGTCCTCGCCCGCCTGGAAGCGCTCGCCCACCTGCAATTCCCCCGCCACCGGCAGCACCGCGCGTTTCACCTGCTGCACCTGCGCAGGATCACGCTCGCCGTAGGCTTCCTTCGCCGGCACCGCCACCGTGAGCTTGGACCCGGCGGGCGCGGCGCGCAGCCGCTGGTCGAGCCCGTCGATGATCGTCCCGGAGCCTTCCAAATACGTGATCGGCTCGGCGCCCGCCGACGTGTCGAGCACGCGGCCCGCGGGATCACGCAGGGTGTAATGAAAGGTGACGACGCGAGGCATGGCGGAAGTGACGAGTGCCGAGTGACGAGTGACAAGTTCAAATCCAGCATCGTCCGCCCGATGCCTCTCGCCCATCGCCCGCGCACCCGCGCGCTCACGTCTCCTGACGTAATACCTCCAGCGGTGGATGGTCCACCACCCCGCGGTTGGCGAGCAGTCCGGTGATGAGCGTTACGGCGACCGCCACGGCCATCGACGCGAGGAGCGCGGGGACGGGCAGCACGACGGCGCTCTTGAAGACGAATTTGGCGAGCAGCGCGTTGCCCATGACCGCGAGCCCTCCACCCGTCACGGTCGCAAGCACGCCGAGCACGGCATACTCGACCAGCTGGATCTGCCGCAGCTGCCGCCGCGTCGCGCCGAGCGTGCGCAGCAGCACCGTCTCGCGCACCCGTTGATAGCGGCCGCTCAGGACCGCACCCGCCAGCACCACCACGCCCGTCACGACCGTGAAGCCGGCCATGAACGTGACCACGAACGCCACCTTCGCGAAAATGCTGTCGAAAGTCTGGAGGATCAGCGTGAGGTCGATGGTCGAGATGCCCGGCAGCGCCTTGGCCACGGCCTGTTGGGCGTGAGCCGCGATCGCCGGTGTCTCGGCCCGCACCGCCGCTGCGAAGGTCTTGGGCGCGGGCTCCAGCACGCCCTCGGGAAACAGGATGAAGAAATTCGGCTGCATCCGCTGCCACTCCACCGTGCGCAGGCTGGCCACATAGGTCTTCAGCGGCACGCCCTGCACGTCGAAGACGAGTTCATCGCCCAGTGCGAGCTGCAGTTCCTTGCCCAAACCCTCCTCGACGGAAATCGGCACGCGGGCCTCGCCCGGCCGGGCGCGCCCGATCCATTCGCCCGAGGAAATTTTCTCGGTGTCGCCGAGTTCCGCGCGATAACTTGAGCGATACTCGCGCGTCAGCGTCCACGCCGGGATCTTGCCCTTGTCCCGCGCCTCCGTCCGCTCCCGGGCGCGGCCCGCCCGGCCGGGAGTGTCCGGCGACTCCGCCGCGACCACGGCCTCATCCTTGAGCAACTCGGCCACCGGCCGGCCGCGGACCGACTCGAGCTTCATCGTCACGATCGGCGCCGACACGAGGATGGGCGCGCCCTCCGTGCGCAGGATCTTCTGCAGCGGCGCAAACTGGTCGTCCTGGATGTCGAAGAACATGAGGTTCGGCCGCGCGCCGCCGCCCACGCCCATGATCTTGTCGGTCAGCGTCGCGCGCACGAGCACGAGGTTGATCATCAAAAACGTCCCCAGCCCGAGCGACAGCAGCAGCAGCACCGTCCGGTTGTTGGGCCGGTGCAGGTTCGCGAGCCCCTGCCGCACGACGTAGGTCAGCGGCCGGCGCGGCACGAATTTCTTCGCCGCCCACGACACCAGCTGGGCCACGCCGCCGAGCACGCCGAAGCTGAAGGCCATCATCGCGGAAAAGCCGAGGCCCGTCTTCCAGTGGCCGGTCTGGAGGATGGAAAATCCCACCACCGCGGCCGCGATCCCGACGTAAACAATGGGCGTGAGCGGATCCATCTTCGTGTTTTCGCCGAGGGCGGAGCGCAGCGCCACGAGCGGCGACACGCGGCGCACCGCGAGCAGCGGCAGCAGCGTGAACAGTACGCAGATCACGAGTCCCGCCGCCGCGCCCTTCGCCAGCGAGATCCACGAGATGAACAGCTGCACTTCGAACGGCAGAAAATCCTTCATAACGGCGGGCAGGATGAACTGCACCGCCACGCCCAGCGCAGCGCCCAGCACCGAACCGAGCACGCCGAGGCCGATCCCCTGCACGAGATAAATGGCGAAGCCCGTGCGCCCGCTCGCGCCCAGGCAGCGCAGCACCGCGACGGTCGCAATCTTCTGTCGGATATAAACATGGATGGCGCTCGCCACGCCCACCGCGCCGAGGAAAAGGGCGACGAAGCCCACCAGGCTCAGGAAGGAATAGACGTCCTGCAGCATGGTCCCAAGCTGGCGCTTCCGCTCTTCCACCGTGTCGAAGTTGTAGCGCACGCCCTTGAATTTCTCCTTCATCGCCTTCGCCAGCTGGTCGGGATCCGTCGCCGCCGGCAGCTTGAAGTGCACGCGGTGCCGCGCAAAACCGTCCTTCTTCAGCAAGCCCGTGGACTGGAGTGCCGCCTTTGAGAGGTAAACCCGCGGCGAGAACAGCGCGATGATCGCGGCGTCGCCGGGGATCTTCTTCAACGCGCCCGCCACCTTGAACGTCGCACTGCCGAGGCGCACCTCGTCGCCAATCTCCACGCCAAACTGCACCAGCAGGGTTTCCTCCAGCACGACCGACTGGTTGTCGGCGAGCTTCGCCAACGCGCCGGCCGGCATCGTGACCGCCTCGCCGTAGAACGGAAATTTCCCGTCCATCGCCACCACCTGCACGAGCTTCCGCTCGCCGGGGTGCTTCACGAAATTGAGCTGCGAAGGAAACGCGATCTCGGTGGAAATCTCGCTGGCGACGCTGCGGAAATACGCCAGGGCCGCAGCGTCGAAGGGCTTGCGCGACGTGACCGCGAGGTCGGAACCCAGCAGCGACTTCGTCTGGAGCTCGACGGTTCGCCGGAGGTTGTCGCCGAGCGAGCCGATCCCGGTCAGCGCGGCGATGCCGAGCACGATGGACAGCGAATACAACGCCAGCCGCCGCCGCGAAGCCCGCGAGTCCCGCCACGCCATCTTGAGGATGAAATTCATGGGGTGACCACGAAACACACGAAATACACGAAAAAAGGCTCCGAATTCATAGTACGATCCGCTCGGATTGCACCTTGGGAAAGTGCCCGAAGTTCACCAAGAGCCCCAAGCGATGCCCGGTCGCTCGGAGGTAGTTGTGAACTTGGGCCCGATGTTCATCGGCGAGCGCCGACATCGCCTTGATCTCGATCACGATTTTTTCGAAGCAGATGAAATCAGGGCTATAGATCTGTTTTAGAGGCAATCCCTTGTAGCTCAAAGCCAGCCTAGGCTGGGCGAGAAAGGGAAGGCCGGCCTGCCGGAATTCCAGTTCAAGGCATTCTTGGTAAACCGCCTCCAGAAACCCGCAGCCCTTTTCCTTATAAACTTCGAAGCACGCACCCATGACCCGGTAACACTCTTCGCGATGGATTAACTCGTTCATCATCCCGTTTTCGTGTGTTTCGTGTGTTTCGTGGTGATCCAAATCGTCTCTAAACCGTTTCGTCGCTGATCACGGCTCCGCCTTTCAGGCGGATCACGCGGGCGCATCGTCGCGCGAGTTCCAGGTCGTGCGTCACCAGCACCAGCGTCGTGCCGCGCTCGCGGTTGAGGCCGAAGATCAGGTCCACCATCACCGCGGCCGTGTCGCCGTCGAGGTTGCCCGTGGGCTCGTCGCAGAAGAGGATCTTCGGGCGGTTCATGAACGCCCGCGCCAGCGCCACGCGCTGCTGTTCACCGCCGGACAGTTGCACCGGGTAATGGTCACAGCGCTCCCCCAGCCCGACGCGCGCGAGCAGCGCACGCCCCTCCTCCTCGCGCGTCGAGTCGCCCGCCAGCTCCACCGGCACCAGCACGTTCTCCAGCGCCGTCAGGGTCGGGATGAGTTGGAAATTCTGGAACACGAACCCCACATGCGCGTTGCGCACGAGCGCGCGGGCGTCCTCGTCAAGTTCGCCAATCGCCTCGCCCGCGATGCTCACCGCGCCGCTGCTCGGACGGTCCAGCCCGGCGCACAGGCCGAGCAGCGTCGTCTTGCCGCTGCCACTCGGGCCAACGATCGCCACGCTCGCGCCCGGCGCGAGCGCGAAGGTCACGTCGTGCAACACGGTCAGCGGCCCGCCCGCGGCGCGATACGTCTTGGTCAGCCGGTCCACCTGCAGCATCGTTGGCGCGTTCATAAAAGAATCTGGCCACCAAACACGGGAATTGGCACGAACGCTAGTTCAAGCGGTCGATTTCCAGCATGAGCGCGCGTTTCACCTTCTTCCTCTGGCTCGCCCTGGCCGCCGGCACGCTCGGTGCCGCCGAGCCGCGGACGCTCGTGTTCTTCGGTGACAGCCTCACCGCCGGCTATGGGCTCGACGACCCCGCCCGTGAGGCCTACCCGGCACTGATCCAGGAAAAAATCGACGCCGCCCACCTGCCGTGGCGCGTGGTCAACGCCGGTCTCAGCGGCGAGACCACCGCGGGCGGACTGCGCCGCGTGGACTGGATCCTCCGCCAGCACGTCGACCTGTTCGTGCTCGCACTCGGCGCCAACGACGGGCTGCGCGGCATCGAGCCCAGCCTCTCCGCCGCCAATCTCCAGCGCATCATTGACCACGTGCGCCTCCAATGCCCCGACGCCCGCATCGTCCTCGCCGGCATGCAGCTGCCGCCCAACATGGGCGGCGAATACACGGCGGATTTTGCCGCAATGTATCCCGCGCTCGCCGCGAAGAACCACCTGCCGTTGATCCCGTTCCTGCTGGACGGCGTCGGCGGCCACCCGGATCTCAACCAGCCTGACGGCGTCCACCCCACCGCCGCGGGCGCCGCCCGCGTGGCCGAGAACGTGTGGCAGGTGCTGCGGCCGCTGCTGTGAAGCCCCTTGTCTCGAGCGCCTTCCCCCGCCAGTCCTGACGGGGTGATCCGCGCCGCCCTTGCCACCTGCCTGGTGCTCCTGGCCCCGCTCCGCGCTGGCGCCGGTTCGGTGGAATTCGCGCTCACCGATACCAAGAACCGGCCCGTCACCGACGCCGTGGTTTCCCTCGTGCCGCTCAATGCGCCCGCCCATCTCGCACCACCTGCCCAGCCGCTGGAGATCGTGCAACGCGGCCAGGAGTTCATTCCCACCGTCACCGCCCTCGTGGTCGGAACCGCGGTGAGTTTTCCCAACCGCGACACCGTGCAGCATCACGTCTACTCGCTGTCCCCACCCAAGAAGTTCGAGCTGCCGCTCTACGCCGGCGAGGCAAAGGCGCCCGTGCTCTTCGACCGCCCGGGTGTCGTGGCGCTGGGCTGCAACATCCACGATTGGATGTCCGCCTACGTCGTCGTGCTCGCCACGCCGTGGTTCGCCAAGAGCGGCGCCGACGGCCGCGCCACGTTGGCCGACGTGCCGCCCGGACGCTACCGCGCCGAGGTGTGGCATGCACGCCTCGCCAAAATTGAGACCCGCGACGTCGCCGTCACCGCCACTCCGAACGCCCCGCTCGCCTTCACGCTCAAGCTCAAGGCCGACCGCCGCATCCGCCACCACCCGGTCACCGTCCCGGGCGGCTACAACTAGCCACCGCCGGCATGAATCATCCGTTTCGCTTCCGCCGTTTCAGCAGTCGCGTGCTGGCGATCCTGCTCGGGCTGCTCTTCGCCGTCCTCGGCGCCACCTATCTCTCCGTCTCGCACGCCAACCTGTCCAACGCGCTCGCGCACAGCGAAGCCAACCTGCAGGTCGGCGAACGCATCTACAACGACGCCGTTCGCCAGCAGATCGATTTCCTTGCGCGCGGTGCGAGCGTCATGGCCGGTGATTACGCAATTCGCACCGTCCTGCAGGCCGAGCATCCCGACCCTTCCACGCTCAGCTCGGCGCTACAGAGCTACACAGGCCGGGTCGGCGCGCCCGTCATCGCCTACTTCGACGCCGACCGGAATCTCTTCGCCAACAGCGAGGCGTGCAGCGCGAACGAGAACGTCGGCCCGTTTCGCTACCTGATCAACCGCGCTCTCAAGAACGACCGCACGCAGGACAGCGACTTTTCCTACCTCCGCAACCAACTCCACGTCCTCGTCGTCGTCCCGCTTTACGCGCCGGAGCCGAACATCGTGGGCTGGTTCGGCCTCGCCTTTCCGATCGACCGCGCGTTCGCCCAAAAGATCAAGGACACGACCGGCATCGAGGTCAGCTTCGTGCCCAGCAGTTCCGCCCAAACCGGTGCCAGCACGCTGTCCCCGGCGAACCTGCAGCGTCTCACCGCACTCCTCGGCCCCGGCCTCAAGGGCGAACGGGAATTGAAGATCATCCCGCTGGCCGACGACCGCTACGTCACGCTGTTCCGCCGGCAGGAGCTGCTCGGTGAGGATCCCATCACCGTCGTGCTCGCGCGCCCCCTCGCGGCCGAGCTTGCCGCCGCACACGCGTTGGAAAAGCGCCTGGCGATCATCTCGCTGTCCGCCCTCGCCATCGCCGCCCTGGTCGCGCTCTGGCTCGCGCGCAGTGTGAGCGAACCCGTCCGCCAGCTGGCCGCCCACACGCGGCTCATCGGCGTGGGCGATTACGCCACCCGCCTCGCCGTCAACCGCGCGGATGAACTCGGCCATCTCGCCGAGTCCCTCAACGCCATGAGCCGCGGCCTCGCCGAACGCGACCGCGTGCGCGACCTGCTCGACAAGAATGTCTCCCCCGAGGTGGCCGCCCAGCTGATGCGCGACGGCGCCGCGCTCGGGGGCGAGGAGCGGGAAGTCACGATCCTCTTCGCCGACCTGCGCGGTTTCACCACCCTCAGCGAGAAACTCGATCCCCCGGCGCTGCTCGCCCTGCTCAACCGCTACCTCGACCGCATGAGCGCCGAGATCGAGCGCGAGGGCGGCGTCATCGACAAGTTCATCGGCGACGCGATCATGGCGCTGTTCGGCGCGCCAGTCACCCAGGGCGACGCCGCCGATCGCGCGCTGGCCGCGGCACTCGCGATGGAACGCGCCCTCGCCGGCCTCAACGCCGAACTTGCCGCCGAGGGCCGCCCGCCCCTGGCGATCGGAGTCGGCGTCAACACCGCGCGCGTCGTCGCCGGCAACATCGGCTCCCACCGCCGGCTGAACTATTCCGTCATCGGCGACGGCGTGAACGTCGCCGCGCGGCTCCAGGCTCTCACCCGGACCGCGGAATACCGCACCAACATTCTCGTCAGCGCCTCGACCCTGGCCGCCGCGCGCGGTCGCTATCTCACCCGCGCGCTTGGGCAGGTCATCATCAAGGGCCGCACGGAGCCCGTTGAGCTCCACGCTTTGGACGGCCGCGGCTGAAAATGCCCTTCGCAGCAGGTTTGATCCGCCCCTCGCCGCGAAGGACTGACCCCGGAAACAATCTTGTCGCCGGGTTCCTTCCCGGCTCTCCTTCGGGCTTCCCCATGAAAAAGACCCTCCTGCTGATCGCGGTGCTCTCGACCGCTGCCTTCTCCTTTGCCAGTGCTGACAAGACTGCCGCGGACAAAGCCAAGTGTGACGACGCGTCCGCCAAATGCTGCTGCAAGTGCTGCTGCGGCAAGGACGCCAAGGCCTGCGTCGACCCGAAGGATAGCAAAGCCACCTGTGCCAAAGACGCCAAACCCGCGTCGGCGCCAGTAACACACTAGCCCGCCTAATAACGGACAGCGCCGCTGGAAGACAGCGGAATGAACCTGCACGCCAAGGTTGCTCACCGGTATCCGATAGTTTATAAGATATTATCATTCAGCGATAAACGATATTAGATCGAATCGCGAAAACCGCGCAGCGCCTGCCTTGTGACCGAACTGCAGCGCTGTTCCGACCCGCCCTAGCGTCAAGGCCATTTATTTGCATCAATTGCCTTGAGGTGGCCGGCCTATCCGCTAGTAAATAACTTATGAACCGGCGCCCGCTTTTACCCCTGTTTGTCGCGACCGCGCTGCTCTTGGCCCTGACTACCCCAGTGGCCCGGGCGCAGTTTACCTGGACGGGCCTAGGCACGGATCAGGACATCTACAACCCTGCCAATTGGCAGGGAGGCACGGCGCCAACCTTTACCGGTTCCGAGGACCTGATCCTTGGCAAGGCGATCAACAATACCCTCTCCCTCAGTGGCGACATCACGGTTAATTCCATCTCCCTGACCGCGAACGACAGCTACAATTTCACTTACTACGTTGACCCGACCATCACGATCGGGAACGGCGTCGGCAACGGCATCTACGGCTCGTTGACCGGTATGAACAACCGCTTGTCGTTCGATTCGAACATCGACATCGCCGGGACCGGGACGCTGTACATGGACGCCGGCAACAGCTTCATTGTCATTTCGGGGAAAATCATCGGTTCCGCCGACCTGTATCTTAGCAACGCCCAGGGTGGGACCAACGGCGCCTTCATCTTCAACGACACCTGCACCGGCAGCAGTTTCACGGGCGATACTTACATCACGGGCATATCCGGCACCCCGGTCGTGGTCGCTTTTTGGAATGACCATCCTTTCGGTGACGGTACCGGCACGTTATATATCCAGAACGCCGCCGAGTTGATCGCCCATGGCACGGGACGGACGGTCTCGAATGATATTGTGGTCAGCACCACAGACGTCATCGGCCTAAAGAGTTGGGATGATGTGCTCACGTTCGATGGCGACATCACACTGGCCAGCGACGCAACATTGCGAGCGCGGCGCAGCCTTACCGGCGTGAACTCAGCCGATAATACCGGCGTTTATCCCACGCCGGGCCCCCGCCAACGCAATCCGATCGTCATCTCGGGTGACATTGACGAAAGCGGCTCGCATTCTCTCACCGTCATTGGCGGGGGAGTCTTGGTGCTAAACGGGACTAACACGTACACCGGCGGCACCGTGGTGGGCGGCGGCAACAGCGGCTCGCTGGTTTTCGGCAGCGCCAGTTCAGTGCCCGCCAGCGGTTTGATTACACTCAACTCCGACGGCTACGCGGGCGTCGCCACGCCCGGCGACTTCGCCGGTTTCCTCGCCAAGGTGGATCTCACCGTGGGCACCCCCGGTGCCGTGGGTGTCGACACGCAGCCCGGCTTATCGACACCTACGACCTTCGCTGACAACATCGACCTGACAGGCTTCACCAACTTCAACATCCGCATCGGCACCGCCACCAGTGCTATCCTCACGGGCACCATCACGCCCAATGCCGGTGGCGGCGGGCACTACCGTTTTGGCAATGGCGGCGGCACATTGTATGTTCAATCCCCACTAACGGTCAGCGGTGGCCGCGGGGTCCGACTGAACAACTCCAGTTCCGTACCGCTCACGCTGTATCTGCAGGGAGCAAACACCTACACCGGCGGCACCGTGGCTAATAGCGGCTTTATCATTTTCGACGGTCCTTCGACACTTCCTGGGGTCGGCTCACTCACCGCCTCCGGCTCGAGCACCAGCGTGGGCAACAGTTACATCAGCTACACCGACGACACCGCTGCCGCGGATACCGCCGGCGTCGCCGCCTTCCTCCTGAAATTTTCCAAAGCAAACACTTGGGGCATCGTCGGCTTCGACGCCAGCAACCTGCTTCTAACTCCCAACGTCAATGTCACCGGCAATATCGACCTGACCGGGTTTCATGATGGGGTGTTCATTGGCACCACCACCGCCGCCACCCTGAGTGGAGTTCTCACCCCCAGCACGGTGACCAACGTGGATAATGCCCCCAACACCCTCCGTTTCACCGCCGCCAAAGGTGGCGTCCTCACGGTCAACAGCACTATCACGGACAATGGTTCACCCGTCGCGGTCTTGCTCGGCACGCCTAGCGGAAGTGATCTCTACTCAAACGGCACTGTCGTCCTCAACGGCGTCAACACCTACACCGGAGGCACGACGATCAATTCCATTAACAATGGTGGGCTCACGCTGGCCGTGGGCAATAACAGTGCGCTCGGCGCCGCCACCAGCCCCCTCAACATTCCCCAGAACGTGATCGCGGGGCTGCAGGCCTCCACCGGAGGGATCGCCCTGCCAAACCCCATTGCCTTCGCGGGAGGAGCATCGCCGGGCCAGCTCTTTATCACCGGCGGCAACGGCCTCGAACTCGATGGCGTAATCAGCGGCCCCGGCTCGATCAGCGTGATGGACCCGTCAAATTTCCCCTACCTCAGTCTCGGCGCAGACAACACATTCACCGGTGACATCAGCCTCTACAACGCCACGCTGTCGCTTTATAGCCAGTACGCCGCTGGTGCCGGCACGATCCGCTTCCTCAACAATTCGACGCTGAATCTCGATACCCCCGCGTCGGTCATCTACGGCATCAGCGGCGAGACGGGCAGCATCACCATGAACAATGGCCAGTCGCTCACCATCGATATCTCCAACTCCAACAACTCCCACGAATTCGGCGGTTTCATGGGCAACGAAAGCTCGCCCAACGCCAGCCTGACGGTGACCTCCTCGACCGGCGGCGACGCCCTCTACCTCTACGGCAATAACAACTACAGCGGCGGCACATTCATCATCAACAAGGGCGCGGTGGCCCTCGGCGACAGCAACGCCCTCGGTAGCGGGACCGTCACCCTCAACACCACCATCGCCGGCGCGCTCGCGGTCAATGCCGGTGTCACGTTCAGCAATGACTTGGTTTACACGGGTGGCACGCTGCAAGGCTTCGGCACCTTTTCCCCAACCAGCGTCAACTACACGCCCGGCGGTCCGATCGCCTTCGGCTCCGGCCAAGGGGTCGTGGGCGGTGTCTTCGGGCTCGGCAACAAGGGAACCCCCGGCACGCTGACCATCACCACCGGCGTGGACTTCGCCAATGGCGGGGCGATGGTATGGATGCTGCAGGACGCCAATCACCCCGGCGGCTATTCCGTCCTCAACGTCAACGGGGCCAACCTTAACTTTTCCGCCTCGGCTGGGGGTTTCAAAATTTTCATGGCCAGCCTGGACAACACCGGCGCCGCGGGATTCGCGGGCCTCACGGGCGGCCAAGCCTACACGTTTGCCGTCGCGACCACGACGGGTGGCGGCCAACTTACCGTCAACGGTGGCTCGTGGACCAATTTCGATTCTACCGCGTTCACGCTCGATACGAGCATGTTCCAGAACCCTTTCATCGTCTCGCCGTACCTCTCGGCCGACGCCAACAACCTCTCCATCAATTTCACCGCCGTCCCTGAGCCCGAGACCTACGCCCTGATGGGCTTGGGCCTGGGCGCCGTCCTCTTCCCCGCCCTCCGCCGCAGCAAGCGGGTTTGATGCGCATCACGTAGGTCGGGCTTTACGCCCGATGCTCCGGATGTGGGGCGTAAAGCCCGACCTACGATGGAGCGCAGCGTCCTTCGCGCCTTTGCGGCTTTGCGTGAAACTCTCCGCCCAGTCTCTCACCGCAGCAGCGCTTCCGCTTGCCGCACTCACCCCGGCGACTACGTAGCCGGGGGCTTTACCCTTGCGAGTGCCAACCACTTGCAGCAGAAACGCTTTCCCGTGAAGTCTCTGCGCCCTTTTTTGCTTCTCGTCGGATTGCTCGGCAGTGTGATCGCGGGCCAGGCGCAGGTCATTTGGACAGGTTTGGGTGGGAATACCGACGTTGCCACCAGCGCAAATTGGCTGGGCAATGTTACCCCACCCAACGATGGTTCGGCGAACCTCCAGCTGGGTCAGGCCCTGTTCCATACGTTGAAGCTTTCGGCGGCCTACGATTTCAACTCGATCGCGCTCACGACTTCGGATGGCTACTCCATCACGACCTCCGGCGCCCAGACGCTCACGCTGCACAACGGACTGACGCTCAGTAACACGGGGGGCAGCAGCTTGTCGCTTTCATCCAACCTCACCGTCGATCTCGTCGCCGCCGAGACGTTTGATGCCGGCAAGGGCTCGGTGACGGTCAGTGGCAAGATCAGCCAGAGCATGGGCCCTTTCGGTGTCACCCTGTTGAGCTCCGCGGCGAGCGGGGGCACCTTCAACTTTACCAACGCCGGCGTCGGCAACACCTACACCGGCAACACCACCTTGGGCAACGGCACGAATCCGCTCACCGTGGCCTTTTACAATTCCTCCCCGTTCGGCACCGGCAGCGTCAGCGTACTCGGCGGCCCGGCCAGCGCCTCCGCCGTGCTGCTTTCCGCCCACGGCACCCAGACGCTCACGAATAATTTCTCCCTGAATGGCTTCGTCTCGCTGCGCAGCTACGATGCCCCGCTCGTGCTCAACGGCCCGGTCACCCTCGCCAGCAACACCACCCTGATCGCCAACACCACGCCAAGCTCGCTGCCGTCACTCAGCGTGGCCTCGCGCAATCCCATTGTTTTCTCCGGCACGATCAGCGGTAGCTCAAGCCTCACCGCCAACGGGCCAGGCGTGCTTTTTCTCACCGGGACCAACACCTACTCGGGCGGCACGATCGTGGGCGCAGGCACCACGGGTTCCGTCGTCTTCGGCAGCGCCAGTTCCAGTCCTGGCGGCATTGGCTCCATCACCGTCAATTCCGCCGGTTATGCCGGCTTCGCGGACTTCACGCCCACCAACTTTGCCAGTTTCCTCGGCACTTTCCTCACCAGTCCCATTACCGCGGGCTCCACTGGGGCAATCGGACTCGACACCCTGCCGGGCAGTGGGACCGCGACGTTTGCCGATGCGATCACGCTGACGGGCTTCAATGCGAGCCTGCGCCTCGGCTCCGCCACCAGCGCGATCCTCACGGGTGCGATCACGCCCCAAGGCGCGAACTACCAGTTCGGCAATGGCGGCGGCACGCTGTACGTACAATCGAACCTCGGCGGCACCCACGGGCTCACCATGAACAACAGCAGCAGCTCCGCACTGCTGACGCTGTACCTGCAGGGAGCCAACACCTACAACAACGGCTCCACGGTCACTAACGGCTTCGTCGTCTTCGACGGCGCTTCCGCCCTCCCCGGCTCGGGTTTGCTCAAAGCCTCAGGCGCGGGGAGCAGTTACATCGGCTACACCGACACCGTCGGAATGTCCGCCGCGACATTCCTGGGCAAATTCGACTTGGCCAAGACCAATGGCATCATCGGTTTCGACACCAATGCCACCACCTACGGCGCCACCGGCACCACCACGATCGTCGGTCCCATCGATCTCAGCCCGTTCACCAACGCCAGCGGGGTCTTCCTCGGCACCAGCACCAGCGCGATCCTCGCCGGCGCCCTGACGCCTACCGGTGACAACATTCTGCGGCTGACCGCGGTCCAAGGCGGCGTGCTCACGGTCAATGGCGCCATCAGTGGCGCCACCAGCGTCCAGATCGGGACGCAATCCACGACCGCCGCGTACTCCAGCGGCACGGTGATACTCAACCACGCCAACACTTACACAGGGCCCACTGTGCTCAACGCCTACACGTCCGCCGGCGTGGCGCTGGCGTTCGGCGACAACTCGGCCCTCGGCACCAGCACCTTGACCGTCCAAAGCGGCAATGGCGGCATCGCCGGTTTGCAGGCGGCTGCCGGCAGCCTCGTGCTGCCCAACAGCATCGTGCTCACCAACTCGGGCGCGACGGGTCCCCGCCTTCATTTCACCGGCGCCAACGACTTCACCCTTTCCGGCGCGATCAGCAGCAGCGACAACACTCCCACGCTTACGCTGAACAATGCCGCGCCCATCAATGTCACCCTCACCGGCAACAACGCGGGCTTCCTCGGCAATATCAACGTCACCAACGGCACGCTGAATCTGGCCAACAACAGCGCGGCTGGTCTCGGCACGGTTTACATTAGTTCCGGCGCCGCCATCGCGTTCAGCACCCCCGCCCCCGTGCTCTATGGCCTCAACGGCGGCGGCAGCGTGGCCCTCCCCGGCGGCACCAACCTCACCATCGATATTTCGGACGCCGTCACACACGACTCCAACTACGGCGGCGTCATCTCCGGATCCGGCAATCTCGCCGTGATCTCCCCCGTGGCGCCCGCGCCCAATATCCTCAACCTGTCCGGCAACAACGCCGGCTACACGGGCAACATCAGCGTGTCGGGCAACTATTCCGTGCTCGCCCTCGGCAACAACTCCGCCGGCACCGGCGTCGTCACGCTCAACGCCCCAAGCGGCGGCCTGATTGTGAATTCCGGCGCGACCTTCTCCAACCCGCTCACCTTCACCGCGGGTGCGCTCGGCGGGCTCGGCACCTTCAACACCGGCGCCCTCACGTTCGGCCCGGGCCAGACGGTCATGCCCGGCTTCGGTACTTTCGCGAAGACCAACCCGGTGGGCACGCTGGCTTTCAACAACAACCTCACGTTCGCCAACGGCGGCACCTATGCGTGGGGCGTGGCGGATGGCAACGTGGCGAGCGGCTCATCCCTGCTCAACCTCACGGGCGGCCTCACCATCACCGCGACCGCCGGTGGATTCAATTTCACCGTGACGTCGTTTGATTCCAGCGGAAACCCGGGCTTCGCGAACCTCACGGGCGGCACGCCTTATTCCATCGACGTCCTGCACGCCACCGGGGGCATCAGTGGTTTCAGCGCCGCCGACTTCACCATCGACGGTTCGCAGTTTCTAAACGGGACCGCCTCGGGCTTCACCCTCACGCAGAGCGGCAACGACCTTTTCCTGAATTTCACCGCCGTCCCTGAGCCCGAGACCTACGTCCTGATGGGCCTCGGCCTCGGCGCCGTCCTCTTCCCCGCCCTCCGCCGCCGCAAGCGGGTTTGAGTTAGACTCAGATGGCGGTGGTCGCACGTCGCGCCCCGCACGAGTCCGATCCTAATTCCCGAACGGTTTTCACCACGGATAACACTCGGAAACACGGATCAATCTCCCGATACAGAGGAAGGATTTCCGGATTGGGATTGATCCGTGTTTCCGAGTGTTATCCGTGGTAAAAAATCCGAACCTTCGCGGGAATTCGCGTCGACTCGCGGTTGGAACTCCTCACCGCAGCAGCGCTTCCGCCTGCTTCACCAGCCCGATGAACTCGCTGCGGTAGCCGCCCGCATCGCCGTCCGTCCCGGCTTCCGCCCAGGCTTGCACATCGCCGAGCGTCCCCGTGCCCTTGTGCGGCGAGCCGCGCAGGATCATCCCAAACTCCGCCACCGCCGCCGCGAACTTGAAGTCGCCGCTCGCGTTCGCAAACCGCGCCCCCGCGTCCACCAGCGGGAACTCCAGCTTCCGACTCACCGTCCCCGCCGGCTCCTTGAAGCGCACCTTCAGCGTCAGCAGCTCCTGGGAATTTCGATTTTCGATTTTCGATTTTCGATTCTCAGAGACGCGGTCTTGAACTGAACTCAGCCCTGGCTTCTGGCCTCTGACCTCTTGGTATTTCAGCGGATCCACCGCCGGCCGGCCCATCGCCGCTGACCCCTCACCCATCGCCTGCGGCATCGCCGCCGGCACGATCTCGTACAGCGCCGTCACCGTGTGGCCCGCGCCGATCTCACCGGCATCCACCGCGTCGTTGTTGAAATCCTCTTTCTTCAGCAGCCGGTTCTCGTAACCGATCAGCCGGTAGCTCGCCACCTGGGCGGGATTGAACTCCACCTGGAGCTTCACGTCCTTCGCGATCGTCACGAGCGTGCCGTTCACCTGCTCGACGAGCAGCTTCTCCGCCTCGCGCCGCGAGTCGATGTAGCCGTAATTGCCGTTCCCCTGGTCGGCCAGTTTCTCAAGCGTGGCGTCCTTGTAGTTGCCCATGCCGAAGCCGAGCACCGTCAGAAACACCCCCGACTTCGCCTTTTCCGCAATCAGCCGAGTGAGGTCGCCCTCGCTCGTCACGCCGACGTTGAAGTCGCCGTCCGTGCAGAGGATCACCCGGTTGATGCCGCCGGTCACGAAGTTCGCCTTCGCAATGTCGTAGGCGAGCTGGATGCCCATCGCGCCGTTGGTCGACCCGCCCGGTTCGAGCGAATCCAGCGCCGCAACGATCTCCCGTGACTGCGCGACCGGCGTCGACGGCAGCGCCAGCCCGCTCGCGCCGGCATACACCACGATCGCCACGCGGTCGTCGGGGCGCAGCTTGCCGAGGAGGAGCCGCATCGACTCCTTCACCAGCGGGAGCTTGTTCGGCTCGTCCATCGAGCCCGACACATCCAGCAGGAAAACCAGGTTCGCCGCCGGCCGCGCCGCGGTCGAAACCTCGCGGCCCTTCAGCCCGATCCGCACGAGCCGGTGACCCGGCGCCCAGGGCGCATCGGACACCTCCATCGACGCCGCAAACGGATCCAGCTGCGCATCCTTGTTCGGCTTATCCGTCGCCGGACCGGCGTAGTGATACGGGAAATAGTTCACCAGCTCCTCAATCCGCACCGCGTCCGCCGGCGGCAGCTGGCCCTGCGCGAGGAACCGCCGCACGTTGGCATAGCTCGCCGTGTCGACGTCGATCGAGAACGTCGACAGCGGATTATCCGCCGCGCCCAGGAAGTCGTTGTCGCGCTGGTAAGTGTACGCTTCGGTGTTGGGCAGGGACTTGGCCTTGCCGCCAAAAGCCAACTGGCCATTGGCGGACATTTCCATGCGGGCCTGCAACTGGGGTCGCGCCGGCCCATCCGCCGCCGCAATTCCGAAGCTCGTATCGTGAATCTTGTTGCCAGCGGCATCCACGTAATAGGCGCCGCCCGCAACCCGGGTGAAATTGCTCGAAAGCGGGGTACGCTGCGCTTCCATCCCAATTCGCGTGCCAGTGGTCGCGTGGGTCTGCAGGGCGCCGTTGTCCTTCTCGGCCGTGACCGTGAACGGTTCCAGTGTCTGTTTCTCCTCTTCCTTGGCCAGCGTGCCACCTGAGACGGGACCCAATACCACGCTCGACGGGGCCGGACGGGCGGGAGCTCCCTCCGACTTGGCCCGCTCCCCATCGTGCGCCGCACTCGCCTCGAGCTTGCCCGTCATCTCCGCCGCGTCCGCCCGGCGCTCGTTCGTGGCAAAGCTCTGCCTCGCCGCAGCCGAGCCGGACACCTGCGGCATCGCCTTCAGCAGGTTGGACTGCGCCGTGGCATTGAGGACCGCCTGCTCCTGGGTCACGGCCGCCACCGTCGGCGCCGTCTCGTCCCGCTTCCGGGCCGGAATTGGCTCCGCGAGCTTGTCCGCGTCCTTCGGTTCCGCCAGCGCCGGCGCGTTGACCGCCGCGTTGGTCGCCATCGTATCCACCGCCTTGGCCTGCAGCCGCAACTCGGTGTAGGTCTTCTTTTCCGCAGCCACGCGCGGTTCCTGGCGCATCACCAGCACCGCAAACGCCGCCGCCGCCAGCCCGCCGACGATGTAGTAAAGCTGCGGGAACCGGAGTTTCGGGAACTGCAAAAGCTTGCCCATCGAGCCGCCGTCGAGCTTGGCGGGATCGCGGCCGGGCAGGATCGCGGCACGGTGCAGCGGTTCAGCCGCCGCATTCGTGTCCGCCGCCGCCTCGGCGCCGAGGGCCGACTCGAGCTGGCCGGCCATGGCGCGAATCTCCTCCACGGCGGCACGCGCCGCGGGGTCGTCCCGCAGCGCGGCCTCGACCGCGGCGAGGTCCTCGCCCTCCAGCTCGCCGAGGGCAAAGGCAGTCAGACGGGGATCATCGGGGGAAATCTTGGGAAAAATGCTCATGGGTCTAGGGCCGCTGGGCGGCAAATTCGCGGCGCAGGTTTGTCACCGCGGTGTGGATGAGGAAACCGACATTCGTCACCGACAGCTCGGTGATGCGGGCGATTTCCTTGTAACTGAAACCGTTCTGGAACTTCAGGCGCACGACCTCCTGCTGGTTCGGCGGCAGCCGGTCGATCAGCTTGAGGACCGACGCCTGCGTCTCCGCTGCCTCGAGCGACGATCCCGGCCGCGCCTCCGCCGTGCTCGCCCGCTCCAGCTCGCCTTCCTCGAACCGCCTCATGCGATGCTCCTTTCGCAATACGTCGAGCGCGCGGTTGCGCGTGACGGTGAATAGCCATTCCACCGCATGCCCGTCCACCGCCGCCTCGGGCTGGGCCATGAAGCGGACGAACGCGTCCTGCACCACATCGCGCGCCCGGTCCGGGTCGCGCAACAGGCGCGCCGCGTAACGGGTGAGCGGGGCGGATTGCTCCGCGAAAATGCGTTCCAGTAAACCGGTGGTTTCATGCGGCTGGGCCCGAGGATTCGGGGGGTCGTGGGACATGAGGTTCAGCGGTTAGACGGCAGCCGGCCGGGTTTCTTAGAAAATAGTTTCGTTTTCCTGTCCGCCGACGCAATGCCGCCATCGCCAACAGCCACGGACGGCAATCGATTCACCCCTAGACCGTCAAAATCACGCTTGCCAGCCGCCCAGCCCGCTCCTTTTCTCCGCAGCGAACCCCGCACACTTGATGACCCGCGACGCACACATGTATATTTCCCTCGTCGCGCCCGCGGGCTTCTCGACCACCTAGGTCGGGTTCAAGCCCGCCGCACCGAGCGGGCTCTTCGGAACATTAGGTTTCCGCCAGCCCGCTCCTCCCCGAGCGGGTTTTTCGTCGTCCCAATTTATCCCTCCATTTCCCGGACTCCGTCTCGTCACTCGTCACTGGTCACTGGTCACTGGTCACTCGTCACTTTCCCATGTTTTCCCAATTCACCACCATCTGGTCGCTCATGCGCGGGCAACGCCTGCGCTATGGCCTCGCGTTGGGCTGCCTGGTGTTCGTCACGGTCCTGAACTACGGCGTGCCCCTCGTGGGCAGCGCCACGATCGACTACGCCGTCGGCGGCAAGTCGGTCGATGCCAGCACGCCCTTCCTCATCGCCACGCTGCTCCGCCTCCTCGGCGGCGCCGAGCACCTGCGCGCGCATCTCTGGCTCGCGCCAGTGGCCATGGTGCTGTTCGCCGCCAGCTCCGGACTCTTCAGCTACCTCAAGGGCTGGCAGGCGTCGCTCGCCAGCGACGGGATCGCGCGCCGGCTCAAGGACCAGCTCTACGACCACCTCAACCACCTGCCGTCCCGCTACCACGACCGCGCCGACACCGGCGACCTCGTGCAGCGCTGCACCAGCGACGTCGAGACCGTCCGCCAGTTCCTCGCCGCCCAGGTCATGGACATCGGCAACGCCTTCCTGCTCGCCGCCACCGCGCTGCCGCTGCTGCTCTCGCTCAGCGTCCCGATGGCGCTGGTGTCGTTCGCCCTCATCGGGCCAATCACGATCTACGCCTACATCTACTTCCGCCAAGTGAAGCACGTCTTCAAGGAGGTCGCCGAGGCCGAGGGCGCGCTCACCGCCGTGATCCAGGAAAATCTCACCGGCATCCGCGTGGTCCGCGCCTTCGCGCGCCAGGACTTCGAGCGCGCCAAATTCGCCGCGCCCAATACGCGCTACCGCGACCGCAACCTCCACCTCATGCGCCTCATGGCCTGGTATTGGTCCATCAGCGACCTCGTCGCCCTCAGCCAGCTCGGACTCACGCTGCTCGTCGGCGCGCACTGGATCGCCTCGGGCCGCATCACCGTCGGCCTGCTCTTCGCTTTCCTCTCCTACCTCGGCATCATGCTCTGGCCGGTCCGCCAGATGGGGCGCATCCTCACCGACCTCGGCAAGACCTCCGTCGCCCTCACGCGCATCCGCGAAATCATGTCCGTGCCGCGCGAGTCCGAACCCGTCGCGCCCCCGCTGCTGCTCGCCGCGCCGCTCAGCGGCCGCCTCGCCGTGCGCGACCTGCATTTTCACCACTCCGCCGGCGAACCGACGGCCACCGGCCGCGGCGCGCTCAACGGCCTCAGCTTCGACGTCCGCCCCGGCGAAACGCTCGCCATCCTCGGGCCTTCCGGCGCGGGCAAGAGCACGCTCATGCACTTGCTCCTCCGGCTCTACGACTACACCGAGGGCTCCATCCAGTTCGACGGCCGCGAGCTCACCTCGCTGCCGCGCGCGTGGGTGCGCGCACAGATCGGCGTCGTCATGCAGGAGCCATTCCTGTTCTCCAAGTCCCTGCGCGACAATCTCCGGCTCGGCCGCGGCGACGCGCCCGACGAGGAAATCGAGTCCGCCGCGCGCGCCGCGTCCATCCACGACACCATCCTGACCTTCGCTGAGGGCTACAGCACGTTGATCGGCGAGCGCGGCATCACGCTCTCCGGCGGCCAGCGCCAGCGCGTCGCCATCGCCCGCGCCGTGCTCAAACGCCCGCCGATCCTCATCCTCGACGACGCCCTCAGCGCGATCGACGCCGAGACCGAGTCCCTCGTGCTCAACGCCCTGCGCGAGCGCCGCGGCCACGCCACCACCCTCGTCATCGCCCACCGCCTCTCGACCCTCGCCCAGGCCGACCGCGTCATCGTGCTCGACCACGGCCGCATCATCCAGACCGGCACCCACGCCGAGCTGTCCTCGCAGGAAGGCCTCTACCGCCGCCTCTGGCAGATCCAGACCAGCGTGGAGGCGGATTTCAAAAACGAACTCAAGCCCGCCTGATCCTTTTTCCCGTCATTGCGAAGCGCCTCACGGGCCAATCAACACGCAAACCGGCTCGGAATCCGACGACTACGCGACCCCTTCCGAAATCGGAAATCGCCATTCGAAACTCGAAAATCCAAATGTCCGCCCAATTTCACCAGGAAGACGAATTCCGCGACCGGCTCGACACCAGTCTGTGGTGGAAGATTTTCCGCCGCGCCCTGCGGTTCAAGCGCCTGCTCTTCCCGCTTTTTTTCACCGCGGTCGTCCTCGCCGTCTGCGACGCCCTGTATGTCCAGATCACGCGCTGGGTCATCGACGGCGTGGTCCATCAGGGCGCTGCTGCCCCGTTCGCGCGCTATCTGGCCGGCTATGGCGCGGTCACGCTGGTGCTCTGCACGTCGGTGTGGAGCTTCATCAACCTCGCCGGCAGCCTCAGCAACCACCTCGCGCACGACATCCGCCGCGACTCGTTTGAGAAGCTGCAGCAGCTGGAATTCGCCTTCTTTGACACCCGTCCGGTCGGCTGGCTCATCTCGCGGCTCACGAGCGACTGCGACCGGCTCGCGCGCGTGATCGGCTGGGGCTTCCTCGACATCACCTGGGGTTTCACCTTCGTGCTCATGATCGCGGTCAGCCTGCTCTACATGAACTGGCGGCTCGGCCTGATCGTGCTCGCCGTCGTGCCGCCGCTCGCGCTCATCTCGAAATACTTCCAGCGCAAGATGCTCCTCAGCTCGCGCGAGATCCGGAAATTCAATTCCCAGATCACGGCCAGTTACAACGAGTCCATCCAGGGCGTGCGCACAACCAAGACCCTCGTGCGCGAGCCGGAAAACCTCGTCGAGTTCCAGCAACTCTCCACCCAGATGTTCGAAGCGTCGGTGCTCAACGCCCGGCAGACCTCAATCTATTTTCCCCTCGTCACCACGCTCGGCAGCTTCGCCGCCGGCCTCGCGCTCTGGCGCGGCGGCTACCTCACGGGCAGCCACGCGATGTCCCTCGGCACCCTCGTGGCCTTCGTGAATTTCGCCGGCCAGTTCTTCAACCCGATCAACCAGCTCGCCCAGCGTCTCACCGAAATGCAGGGCGCGCAGGCCGCCGGCGAACGCGTGATGAGCCTCCTCGAAACCGTCCCCACCATCAAGGACTCCGACGCCGTCCTGGCCCGCATCGCCGCGTACCAAGCCGCGAATCGCGGCTCGTCCGGAGGACTCGCCCTACCTCATCTGTCACCTATCGCCCATAACCCGTCGCCCATCGCCATCGATGGCGCGCCTGCGCCCATCTCCGGCATCGAGTTCCGCGACGTCACCTTCCGCTACGAGACCGGCCCGGTCGTGCTCCAAGATTTCAATCTCACCGTTCGCGCCGGGGAGACCATTGCGCTCGTCGGTCCCTCCGGCGGCGGCAAGAGCACGATCGTCTCCCTCGTCTGCCGCTTCTACGAGCCCGTCGCCGGCCAGGTGCTCCTCAACGGCACCGATTACCGCGAGCGCCCACTCGCCTGGCTGCAATCCTCCCTCGGCATCGTCCTCCAGACGCCGCATCTCTTCAAAGGCACGGTGCGCGAGAACATCCGCTATGGCCGCCTCGACGCCACCGACGCCGAGGTCGAGGCCGCGGCGAAGCTGGTCAACGCCCACGAGTTCATCTCGCAGATGGAACAGGGCTACGACACGCCCGTCGGCGAGGGTGGCAATCGGCTTTCCTCGGGCCAGCGCCAGCTCCTGTCCTTCGCCCGCGCATTGCTGGCCAACCCGCAGATCTTCGTCATGGACGAGGCGACGTCGTCGATCGACACCGAGACCGAGCAGCTCATCCAGCGCGGACTCGAGACGATCTTCGCCGGCCGCATCAGCTTCGTCATCGCCCACCGGCTCAGCACCATCCGCCGCGCCGACCGCATCCTCGTGATCACCGGCGGACGCATCGAGGAATCCGGCACGCACGCGGAGCTGCTGCAGCGGCGCGGGCATTACTACGACCTCTACACCAGCCAGTTCCGGCGGGAGAAGGAGGAAGCGGTGCTCGAGGGTACGCCGGGCGCGGCCTGAGTTTGGTCACGCAAAGCCGCCAAGGCGCAAAGGTTCCGGCCTTGGCGACTTCGCGGCTTTGCGTGACATCTCTCCCAGAGTGGCTTGGCACCGGCCGGGGACTCGCTTTGTTAAGCCCATGCTTCCCCGCCTGCGCCTCGCCTTGGTCCTCTTGTCCGCTTTACTCGCTGCCAGCTGCACCAAGCGCGAGACGCCCGTTGAGGCGGGCATTCGCTCGCACACGCTGCTCGTCGGCAACCAGAACGAGCCCGCCACGCTCGACCCGCACATCTACGACGCCGCCACCGACTTCAACGTCATCGTCGCGCTGTTCGAGGGTCTCACGTGCTACGATGAAAAGACCGCCACCGCCGTCCCCGGCACCGCCGAGCGCTGGGACGTTTCCCCCGACGGCCTCGTTTACACTTTCCACCTGCGCCCCGACGCCCGCTGGTCCAACGGCGAACGCCTGACCGCGCGCGATTTCGCCTGGTCCTTCGAGCGCTTTCTCACCCCCACGCTCGGCAACACCTACGCCTACTACCTGTTTTCCCTCCGGGGCGCCGAGGCGTTCAATTCCGGGAAGACGAAAAACTTTGCCGATGTCGGGGTCGAGGTGATCGACGACACGACCCTGCGCCTCACGCTTCAATATCCCGCTCCCTACCTTCCCGGCATCCTCGCCACCACGATCCTGCCGGTCAACCGCGCCTCGATCGAGGCCGCCGGCCGCTCCGATGACCGCACCTCGCCCTGGATTCGTCCCGGCAAACTCGTCGGCAACGGCGCGTTCACCCTCACCGAATGGGAGCCCAACTCCCGCATCGTCGTCACCAAGAACCCCCATTACTGGAACGCCGCGCACAACCAGATCGAGCGCGTCATCTTCTACCCCATCGAAAAGGCCGACGGCGAGGAGCTCGCCTTCCGGGCGGGCCAGCTGCACGTCACCTTCAGCCTGCCGCCGACGAAGATCGCGAGCTACCGCCGCGACGCCCCCGCCAGCCTGCACATCGATCCGCTGCTGCAGCTGTATATGGTCAATTTCAACGCCACGAAGCCACCTTTCGACAACCCCAAGGTCCGGCGCGCCTTCGCGCTCGCGCTGGACCGGGCGGCCATCGCGTCGAGCGTATTCAGCGGTGCGCGGCTGCCCGCCCATACGTTGGTTCCCCCCAACTGCGGCAGCTACACGGGACCGGCCGGCCAGCGCGAGGATTTCGCCGCCGCCCGAGCCCTGCTCGCCGAGGCCGGCTATCCCGGCGGACGCGGCCTGCCCTCCCTGCCGATGCAGGTGCTCAACGACGACAAGCTCCCGCGCGTGGCCGAAACCATCCAGGCGATGTGGCGCCGCGAGCTGGGAGTGGAGATGACCATCGAGCCCTACGACCAGAAGACGTGGGTCGCGAACCAGCTGGCCCTGAGCCACACCCTCGCCCTCCGCGGCTGGACCTCCGATTACCCCGATCCGCTCAATTTCCTGGAGATGTTCGTCACCGGCAACGGCAGCAACGTCTTCGGCTGGAGCAACCGCGCTTTCGACGCCCTGATCGAGAAGTCCAAAGTCACGCCCGATCCCGCCGCCCGCTATGAAGTGTTCCGGCAGGCCGAGACGATCATGCTCAACGACGCCGCCTGCGCCCCCCTCGTCTTTGGCGCCAAGACCTACCTGCTGCACCCCGCGGTGAAAAACTGGGAGCCCGCCCCGCTCGGCATCCACCGCTACCAGCTCATCGAGCTGAAGGCCCCCTGACGTCCGATGGAGGGCGGGGTCGGCGACCCCGCCAATTCACGCGGAGGACAATTGCTTGAGGTGGGCCGGGCGCTCCGTCGCCCGGCGGATTGGGCGGAACTGCCGCGCGCGGAGCGCCCGGCCCACCCATGGCAGGGTTCGGTGACCGCGCCCAACCACGCCCCCGCACTTGCGCCCTCCCTGTCCTCCGCTCAACTTGGCCCCGATGCGCCTCGTTCTCACGCTCGCCCTCCTCCTCGCTTCCGCCGGCCTGCTGCGCGCCGCCGAGGTGGAATTCGTCCGCGTCTGGCCCGAATGGCGCGAAGCCGCGTCGTTCGAACGCATTTCCGAATACTTTGACGGCAAGGAAAACTCCGGCTCCCAGGTCTTGCTGCGCACCCAGCTGGATTCGCGCGCAGGCTTTTACTTTCTCGCCCGCGTCAACAACAGCGGTCCCGCGACGCCCGGTGCGAAGCTCGTCGTCTCGCTGATCAAACCCGACTCGCCCAAGACCCGCGTCTGCACTTTCCCGATCGCGCTGCCCGCCGGCCAGACCGTCTACAACATCGGCCTCACCGGCGCCGACTGGGTCGGGCCGAAAGTGCACCCCGTGGCGTGGAAGATCGAGGTCGTCACCACCGACGGGCGCCTGCTGGGCGTGCAGAAAAGCTTCCTTTGGGAAAAGCCCGCCAAGTAACCGTCGCGGCCCTCCCCGCCGCGTCAGCGGGTTGGAGCGCGTGGCGCCCGCTGCCGCTCGGCGCCCCGCTCGACGCCGCCGTGCTCGCCGAAACACTCGACGGCGGCCAGGCCTTTCGCTGGCGCTGTGACGCCAACGTCTGGCACGGCATCTTTGGCGAAAACGTTGCCCAGCTTTCCGTGGATGCCTCCGGCTCGCTGTATTGGTCCGCGCCCGACGCGCTGGCCCCGGCCATCGCGCCGGCCATCGCCCATTATTTCGACGCCAGCCGCGACGCGCGCGAACTGGCCGATTCGCTTCCGTGGCGCAGTGACGCCCATCTTGGGGCCTGCCTCGCCGCGTTTCCCGGCCTGCGCATCCTCCGCCAGCCCTTCGGCGAAACGCTGCTGGGCTTCCTCTGCAGCGCCACCAAGCAGATCGTCCAAATCAAACAGATGATCGCGCTCCTGGCCGAGCGCCACGGCACGATCCTTCTCCCGAACTCGTCACTCGTCCCTAGTCACTCGTCACTTCCGACCTGGTCGGACCTAGCTTCCATCCCCGAAGCCGAACTCCGCGCCTGCCAGTTTGGCTTTCGCGCCCGTTTCATCCACCAGACCGCCCAGTTCCTCGCGAAACACCCCGGCTGGCTGGAGGCCACCGAAGTGATGCCCTACGCCGAGGCCAAGGAACGGCTCTGCTCCCTGCCTGGCGTCGGCGAGAAAATCGCCGACTGCGTGCTGCTCTTCGGCGCCAACCGCCTCGAGGCGTTTCCCGTGGACACCTGGATCCTCAAAGCCATGGCCGCGCGCTACGGCCTGCACGGCTGGAAGCCCGCGCAAGTCGCCCAGTTCGGCCGCGCCCACTTCGGCCCGCTCGCCGGACTCGCCCAGCAATACCTCTTCGCCTACGAGCGGCGGTTCGGGACGTGACAGGCGCTTTCAACCACGAATGGACGCGAATTTTCGCGAACAAAAACCCTGATTTTTGACCACGGATCACACGGAGTGACACGGATCAATCCGCCAAAGCCTTTCTGAATATCTGCAGTTCGCAGCTTCCGAACGCTGAATCTGATCCGTGTGGATCGAGTGCGATCCGTGGTAAAACTTCCCGATCTCCGGATTCGCGTCCATTCGCGGTTAAGAAATCATCCGCCCGTCACTTCGCTCGCTGGATCAGCTCGACCTCGTAGCCCTCGGGCGCGTCGATGAACGCGATCACCGAGCCGCTGCCGGACTGCGTAGGGCCGTCGCTCAGTTTGAAGCCTTTCTTTTCCAGCTCGGCGGCAAATTTGGCCAGGTCATCCACCTCGAAAGCGAGGTGCATCAGGTCCGGCTGAACCGCCACGCTCGGGCTGTTCGGCAGCTGGCAGATTTCAATTTCCTCGTCGCTGTTCGGGGTCGACAAAAACGCCAGCTGCGCGCCGCGCGGCGACGTGTGCTGGCGGGTGAGCTTCAACCCGAGGGCGTCCTGGTAGAACTTCACTGTGCGGGCCAGATCGTTCACCCGCATGCGGGTATGGAGGAGTTTCTTGACCATGCCTGACCTTGCCCCACCGCCGCCTATCTGCAAGCCGCCGGAAGGATGGCCACAAAGAGGCACAAGGGCTCCGTGTTTTCCAATCGTGTTACCCGCGCGCCTATAGGCGCAATGGAGACTCCTCCGTAGCCCCAATCCCCTTGTGCCTTTTTGTGGCTAAATTCCTCCGGCCCCTTGTCACTTGTCCCTCGTCACTTGTAACTTCCTTCCATGCCCCTCGATCTCGCCTCCATCCGCGCCGCGCACGAACGCATCCGGCCGCACATCCGCCGCACCCCCGTGCTGACCAACGCGGCGCTCGACGCGGCTTGCGGGGGCCACCTGTTCTTCAAATGCGAGAACCTCCAGGAGGTCGGCGCCTTCAAGGCCCGCGGCGCGACGAACGCCGTTTTTTCCCTCTCCGCCGCCGAGGCGGCCCACGGCGTCGCCACGCACTCCTCGGGCAACCACGCCGCCGCCCTCGCCCGCGCGGCCCGGCTGCGCGGCATCCCCGCCTACATCGTGATGCCGTCGAATTCCTCACCCGCGAAGATCCGCAACGTCGAGAGCTACGGCGGACGCATCACGCTCTGCGCCCCCACCCAGCAGGCCCGCGAGGAAACCTGCGCGCGCATCATCGCCGAGACCGGCGCCACCATGATCCATCCGTTCACCGACGAGCGCGTGATGGCTGGCCAGGGCACCGCCCTGCTGGAGCTGCTCGAGGACGTGCCCCAGCTCGATCTCGTGCTCTGCCCGGTCGGCGGCGGCGGATTGCTCGCCGGCACGGCCATCGTCGCAAAGGGAGTTTCCCCCGCCCTCAGCGTGTTCGCCGTCGAGCCGCTCGGCGCCGGCGACGCTGCGCGCTCGTTTGAGGCCGGCCACATCGTCCCGCTGGAACACGCCGACACGATCGCCGACGGCCTGCGCACGACGGTGGGCGCGCCCAATTTCGCGGTGATGCAACGCCATGTGGACGGCGTGCTCACGGTCAGCGAAGCCGGCATCGTGACCGCGATGCGCACGCTGTGGGAGACGTTGAAGATCATCGTCGAGACGTCCGGTGCCGTGCCATATGCGGCGATCACCGAGCGCCAGATTGACGTCACCGGCCGCCGCGTCGGGCTCATCCTCACCGGCGGCAACGTCGATCTCGACGCGCTGCCGTGGAAGAGCGGTAAGCTGTAAGCGATAAGCTTTAAGCGAAACGCGCCAAGCTGAGGCTGGCAGTTCGACGGTCGCAACGAGCGTGAGCGAGTGGCAACGGCTCCGTCCACTCTCTCACGCTCGTAGCTACCGATCCCAGGCCACGCACGGCAGCCGGCCTGAAAGCTTACCGCTTAAAGCTTACAGCCGCGCCGCCTCAAGCGGCGCCCTGTCCGATCTGCCCTAGCAGTTTCGTGAACCACGGCGTCTGGATGTCGAAATGCTTGCCGCCCTTGATGCGCGAAAACTCGATGGCGCGCAGCTCGTTGCCGCGTTCCTCGTCCTCGCCGACGACGCCGCTCTCGCGGCGCAGCGCGCAGGTGACGGCGTGCCGCACGCAGCGGTCGATCAGCCCAAGGTCGGCGCTATTGGCTGCCGCGGCGCGCGCGAAATAGCCGCTCTTCTGCACCAGCACCTTGTCGGCGCCGATCAGTTTCGCGAAGCGCTCGCCAAACCACTTGCCGGGGTTGATGAGGTCGATCTTCACGTGGCCGAACGGGTCGCGCGGCGGCTCTTCGCCGCGGGCAATCATCTCCGCCACGATCTGCTCCACGCCCGCGCCTTCGCTGAGAAAAACGTTCGCGTTGCCTTCCTTGTCCATCACCGCCCGCAGGCGCGCGGCTTCCGAGGTGATGTCAAACGGCAACTCGGGCAGGTAGGCGCCGTGCACGGACATCCGCGTCCGCGAGATGCCCAGGCTCGGCACGTAGGGCTGCGACTCAAGCAGCTTCATGTATTCGTAAGTCGTCGCCGCCGCCAGCCAGCCGCAGTGCCGGCCCATGATCTCGTGGACGATCAGCACGCGCGTGCTGGAACTGTGCTCGGCCACCACGCGTTGGAAAAACAGGGCGCCTTCGCGAGCAGCCGTGAGCGCACCGAGGCTCTGGCGGATCGGGATGATGTCGTTGTCGATCGTCTTCGGCAGGCCGATGACGGTCAGTTCGTGGCCCTCCTTCGCGAGGTAGGCCGCCAAATCCGCGGCGGTCGTGTTCGTGTCGTCACCGCCGATGGTGTGCAGCACATCGACGCCGTCCTTGCGCAATTGCCCGGCGGCCACGGCCAGCGGATCCTGGCCTTCCTTCACGAGCCCGCGCTTCACGCAGTCCTTGATGTTGGTGAGTTTAACGCGGCTGTTGCCGATCGGGCTGCCACCGTAGTGCCGGAGCACGCGGGCCGAGTCGCGGAGATCATCGGCCACGGGAATCTTGTCGCCCATCAGCAAGCCCTTGTAGCCGTTGCGATAGCACATCAGCTCGATTTCTGGCGCCATGGCGGTGTAGCGCTCGATCAATCCGCCCGTGGCGGCGCTGAGGCACGGAGCGAGTCCGCCGGCGGTCAAAATGGCAACTTTGCGAGGCTACATAAGCACGTATCAACAAGCACGTCTTGGGCTCCGCGTCCAGCTTGCCCACCGTCATCATGGCAAACTCCACCTGCCAGCGAGCGGAGCCGGCTCGCCTCCGACGGAAGCGGTTGAATGTGGGACAGTTTTGTCCTCCGCAAGCCGTGAGGCGGATACGGCAAGATCTGCGCAGTCCGGGATTCCGATTCGTGGCAAAATCAGGGCATTCCCCCCGGGCCTTTCCGGGGCGAATCCATGTATGAAGCCCGCTCCGACAGCCTCCCTGAACTACACCACGTGCGACGCCAACGAGGCGGTCGCCTCTGTTGCCTATCGGCTCAATGAGCTGATCGCGATCTACCCGATCACGCCCTCGTCCGCCATGGCCGAGTCGTGCGACGAGTGGGCCGCCCTGGCCAAACCCAACCTCTGGGGCGAGGTCCCGCGCGTCGTCCAGCTCCAGTCCGAGGGCGGCGTCGCCGGCGCCGTGCACGGCGGGCTCCTCGGCGGGGCCCTGACCACCACTTTCACCGCCTCGCAGGGCCTGCTGCTGATGATCCCCAATCTGTACAAGATCGCGGGGGAATTGCTGCCGCTCACGATCCACGTCAGCGCCCGCGCCCTCGCCGCCCAGGGCCTGTCCATCTTCGGCGATCACCAGGATGTCATGGCCTGCCGCGCCACCGGCTGCGCGCTGCTCTGCAGCAACTCCGGCCAGGAGGCCCATGACCTCGCGCTCGTCGCGCATGTCGCCAGCTACCGCTCGCGCGTTCCGTTCATCCATTTCTTTGACGGCTTCCGCACCTCCCACGAGGTTTCCAAGATCGCCACGCTCTCGGACGACGACATTCGCGCCGTTCTCGACGAGGCCGATATCGCCGCCTTCCGCTCCCGGGCCATGACCCCGGATCATCCCACGCTGCGTGGCACCGCCCAGAATCCCGACGTCTATTTCCAAGGCCGCGAGGCCGTGAACCCGTTTTACAACCGGCTGCCGGCCATCGTGCAGGAAACGATGGACAAGTTCGCCGCCGTCACCGGCCGGAGCTACCACCTGTTCGACTACTACGGCGACCCCGCCGCCGAGCGCGTGGTCGTGATCATGGGCAGCGGCTGCGAGACCGTCATCGAGACCGTCGACTGGCTCCGCGCCCGGGGCGAGAAGGTCGGCGTGCTGGCCGTGCGGCTCTTCCTGCCCTTCGACGTGGCGGCGTTCCGCGCCGCGCTCCCGCGCACTGTCAAGGCCATCGCCGTGCTGGACCGCACCAAGGAACCCGGCGCCATCGGCGAGCCGCTTTATCTCAATGTCATCACCGCGCTGGCGGAAAGCCGCTCCCCCCTCGCCGGCTCGCCGCGCATCGTGGGCGGCCGCTACGGGCTCGGCTCGAAGGAGTTCACCCCCGGCATGGTGTGCGGCGTGTTTGAGCACCTGGCCAAGACCGAGCCGGCCAATCACTTCACCGTCGGCATCCTGGACGACGTCACGCGGACGTCGCTGCCGTGGAACGACGACTTCGACCTCGAGGCCAAGGACGTCCGCCGTTGCGTGTTCGTCGGCCTCGGCGCGGACGGCACCGTCGGCGCGAACAAGAACTCGATCAAGATCATCGGCGAGCAGACCGACAACTTCGCGCAGGGCTACTTCGTCTATGACTCAAAGAAGTCCGGCTCGATGACGATCTCGCACCTGCGCTTCGGCCCGCGGCCCATTCGCGCGCCGTATCTCATCCGGCAGGCGGAGTTCGTGGCCTGCAGCCAATATCCCTTCGTCGGCCGCACCGACGTGCTGGGCTTCGCCGCCCCCGGGGCGACGGTGCTGCTCAACTCACCTTATTCCGCCGATCAAACCTGGGCCAAGCTGCCGCGCGAGTGGCAGGAGACGCTCATCGCAAAGAAGCTCCGGCTCTACGTGATCGACGCCACCGCCGTCGCGCAGGCCAGCGGCATGGGCCGCCGCACCAACACCGTGCTGCAGACCTGCTTCTTCGCCCTGTCCGGCGTGCTGCCGAAGGATGAGGCCATCGTCCAAATCAAGAAGGCCATCGCCAAGACCTACGGCAAGAAGGGCGACCAGATTGTCCAGATGAACTACGCCGCGGTCGACGCCGCGCTCGCCGCCCTCCACGAGGTCAAGATTCCCGCCACGCCCGCAGCCACCTCCGTGGCCTCGGTGCCGCCCACCTACAAGGGCGCGCCGGAGTTCGTCCTCCAGGTCACCGCCAAGCTGCTCGCCAACCAGGGCGACCTCATGCCCGTCAGCGCCATGCCGCTCGACGGCTGCTGGCCCACCGGCACCACCAAGTTCGAGAAGCGGAACATCGCCCTCGAGCTGCCCGCGTGGGACGCCAGCGTGTGCATCCAGTGCAACAAGTGCGTGCTCGTCTGCCCGCACGCCGCCATCCGCGCCAAGTTCTTCCCCACCGCGGAACTCGCCGGCGCCCCCGCCGGCTTCGCCGCCACGCCGTTCCGCTCGAAGGAGTTTCCCGACCAGCAGTACGTCATCCAGGTCGCGCCCGAGGACTGCACCGGCTGCTCGCTCTGCGCCCAAGTCTGCCCCGCCAAGGACAAGACCAACCCGCGCCACAAGGCCCTCGACATGGTGCCGCAGGCCACGCGCCTCGAGTCGGAGCGCGCCAACTGGGACTTCTTCCTCGCGCTGCCCGATCCCGACCGCACGAAGCTCGACGTCACGGGCGTCAAGGGCACGCAGTTCATGCAGCCGCTGTTTGAGTTCTCCGGCGCGTGCGCCGGCTGCGGCGAGACGCCCTACATCAAGCTGCTCACGCAGCTCTTCGGTGACCGGCTGATCATCGCCAACGCCACGGGCTGTTCCTCGATCTACGGCGGCAACCTGCCGACCACGCCGTATTGCAGCAACTCCGCGGGCCGCGGGCCCGCGTGGGCCAACTCGCTCTTCGAGGACAACGCCGAGTTCGGCTTTGGCCTCTTCCTCGCCGTCGAACAGCGCCGTCGCACCGCCGTCGCCCTACTCCAAAGCCTGACCGCCCAGGTCGGGCCGGACTTCGTGACCGAACTGCTCGCCGCGGACCAATCCACCGAGACGGGCATCGCGGCCCAGCGGACCCGGGTCGAAGCCCTCAAGAAAATCCTGCTCCCGCTGCCCGCCCGCGACGCCAAGCGCCTCGCCCTGCTGGCGGATGACCTGGTAAAGAAGACGGTCTGGATCGTCGGTGGCGACGGCTGGGCCTACGACATCGGTTACGGCGGGCTCGACCACGTGCTCGCGTCCGGCGCGAACGTCAAGGTGCTGGTCCTCGACACCGAGGTTTACTCCAACACCGGCGGCCAGTCGTCCAAGGCCACGCCCATGGGCGCGGTCGCGAAGTTCGCCTCCGGCGGCAAAGGCACGGCCAAGAAGGACCTCGCGCTCATGGCCATGCAATACGGCCACGTTTACGTCGCCCGCGTCGCCTTCGGCGCCAAGGACAGCCAGACCGTCGCGGCCTTCCGCGAGGCCGAGGCCTACCCGGGTCCCGCGCTCATCATCGCGTATTCGCACTGCATCGCGCACGGGTTCCCGCTCCACCTCGGTCTGGAACAACAGAAGCTCGCGGTCGACACCGGCTACTGGCCGCTCTTCCGCGCGGATCCCCGCAGCGCGGAAAAGGGTGAGGGTGCGCTGAAACTCGACTCGCCCGCGCCGAAGACCGACCTCGCCAACTTCATGGCGAACGAAACGCGCTTCGGCATCCTCAAGCACGTCGCTCCCGCCCGCGCTGCCGATCTCGGCAAGCAGGCGCAACAGCAGGTCCGCGAGCACTACGCGCTCTACCAGCACCTCGCCCACGCGACCCCGCCGCCCGTCCAGGCACCCACGCCCCCTCCCGCCGGCAACGGGCCGGTCACCAGCCCCGTCACGCCCGTGGTCGCCAAGTAACCCCCACGCCTCCTTCCCATGAACCTCTCGACCGAATACCTCGGACTTAAGCTCAAGAATCCCCTGATCGTGGGTGCGTCGCCCTTCTGCGACAACACCCACAGCGCCTTCGCCCTCCAGGACGCCGGCGCCGCCGCCATCGTGATGCGCTCCCTGTTCGAGGAGCAGGTCGACGCCGAGCAAAAGGCGCTCGTGCATCACGTCGAAATCTCAGCCAACAGCAACGCCGAGGGCACGTCGTATTTTCCCAATTACGACGACTACCAGCTCCCGCCCGACCAGTACCTGCGCCAGCTCGAAAGCCTGAAGGCGTCGCTGACCATCCCGGTCATCGCCTCGCTCAACGGCTGCCGCCCGGGCGGATGGATGGACTACGCGAAGCGCTTCGAGTCCGCCGGCGCGGACGCCATCGAGCTCAACCTCTACCAGCTCGTCACCGATCCCGAACTCTCGGGGGACGAGGTCGAGGCCGCCATGCTGGAAACCGTGCACAGCGCCGCCAGCGCCGTGAAGATTCCCGTCTGCGTGAAGCTGTCGATGTTCCACACCTCACCCGCGAACTTCACCCAGGCCATCGAGGGCGCGGGCGCCAAGGGCGTCGTGCTGTTCAACCGGTTCTACCAGCCCGACTTCAACATCGAGGAACTCGAGGTGCGGCCGCAGCTGAAGCTCTCCGACTCGTCCGAGCTCCTGCTCCGCCTGCGCTGGCTGTCCATCATCTCCCCGCACTCGCGCGGCTCGCTCGCCGCCAGCGGCGGCGTGCACCAGACGGAGGACGTCGTGAAGGCGCTCCTCGCCGGCGCCCACGTCGTGCAGCTGGTCTCGGTGCTGCTCAAGCACGGCCCCCGTTACCTCACCACGCTCCTCGCCAGCCTCCGCCACTGGATGAGCGAGCACGGTTACGAGCACATCGACCAGGTCCGCGGCGCCATGAACCTCAAGCGCTGCCCGGATCCGGCCGCCTTCGAGCGGGCCAACTACCAGCGGATCTTGCAGAGCTGGCGCGTGTAGGTCTCCTTCCGTTATCCCATGTCCGACCCCACCCCACTGACCGCCGGCGACAAATACGCGTGGTCAGCCATCGCGCGCGCCCTGCCGTCCAAGCGGGCTGCCGGCGAGCGCATCGGGGATTTTGACGAAATCTACGCGAGCTACGACGAGGCCGCGGTGCGCGCGCAGGCGAGCCGGTGCATCCAGTGCCCCCACCCGCTCTGCATGCAGGGCTGCCCGCTCTCCAACCGCATCCCGGAATGGCTCGCGCTCGCCGCCCAGGGCCAGTTCCTCGAGGCCGCGGCGATTTCTCGCGCGACCAGCAACATGCCGGAAATCTGCTCCCGCGTGTGCCCGCAGGAAAAGTTGTGCGAGGGCGCCTGCATCCTCAACGCGCGCACCCAACCCGTCGCCATCGGCGCCGTCGAGCGTTTCATCAACGACTACGCCTTCGCGCACCACGCCGTCGAGATCACCCAGGCCCCGCCCAACGGCTTCCGCGTGGCCATCGTCGGCTCCGGTCCCGGCGGCATCTCCTGCGCCGACGAACTCGCCCAGCGCGGCTACGACGTCACCGTCTTCGAGTCGCTGCTCATCCCTGGGGGCCTGCTGGTCAACGGCATCCCCGGTTTCAAGCTCGAGAAGGACATCGTCGCCCGCCGCATCGATATGCTGGCGAAGCGCGGCGTGAAATTCCAACTGGGCGTCAAGGTCGGCTGGGATGTCACTTGCGCACACCTACGGCGCGAGTTCGACGCCGTCTTCCTCGGCGTGGGCGCCCAGCGGGCCAAGGCGCTCGACGTGCCCGGCGCCGAGCTGACGGGCGTCGTGGACTCCATTCCCTTCCTCATCCAAAAGAACGTCGTCTCGCCCCTCGTGGACCTGCCCCCGGTGGACGTGGTCGGCAAACGCGTCGCCGTCCTGGGCGGCGGCGACACCGCAATGGATTGCCTGCGCACAGCGTTGCGCAGCGGCGCGCGCGAGGCGGTCTGCCTCTACCGCCGCGACCTCGCCAACATGCCCGGCAGCAAAAAGGAATACGCCAACGCCATCGAGGAAGGCGCGACCTTCGAGTTTCTCACCAACCCCATCAGCCTCGTGGGCAACGTCCAGGGCGCGGTCACCGAGGTGCGCTGCGTGCGCATGGAACTCGGCGCCGCCGATGCGTCCGGCCGACGCAAGCCCCGGCCCGTGCCCGGGTCCGAGTTCGCCGTGCCCGTCGACATCGTGCTCGTGGCCTACGGCTTTGATCCGGTGCCTTTCCCACCGGGCAGCGACCTGGCGATGCTCGCCACCGACGAATGGGGTGCGCTCAAGGTGGATGCGAACCAGATGACGAGCGAAGCCGGCATCTTCGCCGGCGGCGACGCGTCCCGGGGCGCGAGTCTCGTGGTGCATGCCGTGCGCGACGCCCGCAAGGCCGCGGAGGGCATCGACCGCTACCTGCACGCGCCCAAGTCTCCGCCGCTGGTCCCGCCAAGCGTCTGAGCCCGGAGTGGTTCACGCAAAGCCGCGAAGGCGCAAAGACCCAGGCCTCATCGCGGAAACGCGGAGGGGCGGAAGCGCGGATCGATCCGCCAGAGTTTGCCTCCGCGCCTCCACCCCTCCGCGTTTCCGCGATTGGGTTGAAGTTTGGTCTCCGCGCCTTTGCGGCTTTGCGTGAGAAACCCTCAGGAGAAGATCTGGAGCAGCAGCGAGGGAAACACGCCCAGCACCACGAGCAGCACGGCCGCCAGGACCAGCGCCAGCGCGGCCGGGGCCGACACCGCGATGCGGCCATCCGCTCCCGGCGTGGGCGGCGCGACCAGCGCCTGCTTCAACACCCGCAAGTAATAGTAGAGTGCCACCGCGCTGAGGAAGATGGCCGCAAAGGCCAGCCAGCCCGTCACCGCGGTGAGTCCGCCGAAATTCAACGCGGCCGCGAAGACCGCGAACTTACCGAAGAAGCCCGCGAGCGGCGGAATGCCCGCCAGCGAGAGGATGAAGACGAACAGGCACCCCGCCAGCAGCGGCGACCGCCGGTGCAGGCCCGCCAGGTCCGCGATCTGCGGTCCCACGCCGGCCGACTCCAGCACCGCGACAACGCCGAAGGCGCCGACCGTCGCGAGCCCGTAAGTGGCCGCATAGAAATACAGCGGCGCCGGTCCCGCCGTGCCCGCCGCCATCACGCCCAGCAGCAGCGCGCCCGCATGGGCGATGGCCGAGTAGGCCAGCAGACGGCGCAGATTGGATTGCGCCAGCGCGCCGAAATTGCCGACCAGCAGTGAAACCGCGGAGAGCAGCGCCACCACCGCCAGCCAGCCGGGCGAGAAATGGCGCAGGGCCACGTCACCCGTCGCGTAGCCCAGCCCGGGCCACAGCAGGCGGACAAAGAAGGTGAAACCGGCGAGCTTCGACGCCGACGCGATGAGCGCGGCGGACGTGGCCGGCGCGCCTTGGTAGACATCGGGCGCCCAGAGATGGAACGGCGCGGCCGCCGCCTTGAAGCCGAAGGCCACCAGCACCATCACCAGCGCCACCGACAGCAGCGGGCTCGAACCTTGCGCCGCCAGCGCAGTGGCGATGGACGACGTTTCGATCGAACCCGTCAGGCCGTAAAGCAGGCTGAAACCGAACAGCAGGAACGCCGCCGACATGCCGCCGAAAAGGAAATACTTCAACGCCGCCTCGGCCGACTCCGGCCGCGTCTTGTCAAAGCCCGCCAGCACGTAAAGCGACAGGCTCGCCAGCTCCAGCGCGAGGAAAGCCACCAGCAACTGTTGCGCGACCGCCATCAGCGAGAAGCCCGTCGCGGCCAGCAGGACGATGGCGACATACTCCGCCGGATTCCGCAGCCGCGCCGTGCCCGCAGTCAGCATCAGGGTGAGGCCGGCCAGCACGAGGACCGCAGCGCGCGTGCCGACGCCCAGCGCATCCAGCATGAATTCGCCGCCCAGCACCGGGCCGACGACACCCACCCGCAGTCCAACGACCAACGCGGAGAAAAGGGCCGCCCCGCCGAGGATGCACGACGCCTGCCAGCGTTCCGTCAGGGAACGCTTGCGACCCACGGTGAGGTCATACCCGAGCACGACGAGCATGCCCAAGACCAGCGAGGCTTCGCCGGCAAAGGCACAAAACAGCTCCGGATAGTTCGTCGTCATGGCGCGCCTCCCTTGAGGATCACTTGGTAAAGCGGCGATTGCAGGCTGGGAATGATCCAGTTGAGCAGCAGGTCGGGCTTGAGGCCGATGAGCACCGTCGTTCCGACGAGCAGCAGCGCGCCCGCCTTCTCCGCCAGCGTGATCGGCGGCAGGGGGTGCACGGGCATCGCGCCGGCCGCTGCCGGCTGCGTCGAGCCGAAGAAGGAAATCTGGATCGCCCGCAGCGTGAAGGCCGCCGCAAGCAGCACGCCCAGCGTGGCCACCGAAGCCCAGAGCGGGGACGTCTTCCACGTGCCGACGAGGATGGTCAGCTCGGCCGGAAACCCGCTGAAGCCCGGCATGCCCATCGAGGCCAACCCGGCGAGCACGAAGGTGACCGCCGCAAATGGCAGCAGCCGGTGCAACGGCAGGTTGCGCAAGTCGGCGAGCTGCCGCGTGTGCGTCCGCTCATAGACCATCCGGCCGACGACGGCGAAGAGGAGTCCCGCGACGATACCGTGCGAAAACATCTGCAGCACCGCGCCGCTGGCGGCCTGCACGTTGGCCGCGGCCAGGCCGAGCAGCACGAAGCCCATGTGGCTCACGCTCGAGTAGCCGATCACAAACTTGAAGTCGCCCTGCACCAGCGCCACGCCGCCCGCGTAGATGATGCCGATCACCGCCAGCCAGCCGATGGTCGGCTGCCAGAAAACGAAGCCCACCGGGAACAGCGGCATGGCCACCCGCAGGCAGCCGTAGGCGCCCAGCTTCATCACGACACCCGCCAGCAGCATCGAGGCCGCGGTCGGCGCCGCCACGTGGCCGGTCGGCGCCCAAGTGTGGAAGGGAAACATGCCCGCGAGCACCGCAAAGCCGAGGAAGACCAGCGCGAACATACCCAGTTGTTCGCCACGCGTGAAATGCACCGCCGCCGCCGCGAGGTCGCCCATCCCGAAGCTCTGGCCGCCGCCCGCGGCGTACGCCCACAGCAGTCCGGCGAGCACCAGCGCACTGCCCGCGAAGGAGTAAAGCACGAGCTTCATCGCGCCGTATTCGCGGTTGGTCGAGCCCCAGCGCGCGATCAGGAAATATTTCGGCACGATCGCGATCTCATAGAACACGAACAGCACGAAGGCATCCGCGCTCAGGAACACCCCGAAGACGCCACCAATCAGCGCAAAATAGAGTCCGAAGAACTCGCCCGTGCGCTCCTCGATGTTCCACGAGAACAGCACGCCCGCCGTCGCCGCAATCGCCGTCAGCACCAGCAGCGTCAGGCTGATGCCGTCAGCCGCCAGGTGATAGCGGATGCCCATCGACGCCACCCACGGCACGTCCACCAGGGTTTGCATGCCCAACGCCGGCACAAAGCTCATCGCCGCCATCAGCGTGATGGCGAGTGTGGTGAGCGCCGTGACCAATGCCACCCAGCGCGCGGCGGAAGCCGACCGCGTGCCGGCGACCAGCGCAAGCAGGGCGCCGGTGAAGGACACGTAGATGGTGCAGGGCAGCGCGTTCATGGGAGGGCAATCTGGCTGACCCACGAGGTAACCAGCGGGTTGAAAAGACCGGTGAGCAGTTGCGGCAGCACGCCGAGGACGATCATCAGGACGACCAGCGGGACCAGCGTCATCCGCTCTACGCCGTGCACGTCCGCAAATTCACCCTTGGCCGCACCCGCGCGCGGGCCGTGAAAGACACGCTGCCAGAACGTCAGGTAGAAAAACGCCGTGGCGAACAGCCCCAGGCACCCGATGGCCGCCGCCCAGGGCACGAGGCCGAAGACGCCGCGGAAGATCAGGAACTCACCCACGAAGCCGTTGAGGCCCGGCAAACCGATCGAGGAGAACATCGCAATGCCGCACAGCCCGGCAAAGACCGGCGCGACGGAGCGAACGCCACCGAAGTCATCGAGCCCCCGGCGTCCGCCGGCGCGCGACTCGAGCACGCCCACGCTGAAGAACAGCGCCGCGGCGGAAAGGCCGTGGTTGAACATCTGCAGCAGCGCACCGCCGAGCGCAGCGGTGACAGCCGGGGCGGAAATGCCCGAGTGACCGGTGGCGGCGCAGACAGCAAAGAGGGCGAGCAGGCAGTAGCTGACGTGGTTGACCGACGAGTAGGCGATCATCCGCTTGAGATCCGTCTGGCGCATCGCCGCGAACGCCCCGAGCACCACGCCGCCCAGCGCCAGCCACAGCAGGCAGGGCGCGGCTGCGTGCAGTTGCCCCGGGAAAATCGGCCAGAGGATGCGCAGGAACGCATACACGCCCATCTTCGACATCACGCCGGTGAGGAACATCGACACGCCCACGGGCGCCTCCGCATACGCCGGCGGCAGCCAGGTGTGGAACGGGAACAGCGGCACCTTCACCGCCACACCCAAGAACACGCCGACGAACACGACCTGCGGCCAGAAATGCCCGAGTGCGCTCAGTCGCCCGGCCAGGATGCCGTCCGCGCTGAGGTGCGCGAGTTGCCCGAACTCCAGTGTGCCCGTCGCGGCAAAGATCGCGGCGAAGCCCAGCAGCATGAACACGCTGCCGCCGAGGGTGTAGATCACGAACTGGTAGGCCGCGCGCCCCGCCCCCGCCCCCGCCCCGCCCCACAGTTTGATGAGGAAGAACACCGGCACGAGGCTGAGCTCCCAGAAGAGGAACCAGTGGAAGAAATCGAGCGCGAGGAAAACGCCGAGCGCGCTGCCCTGCAGGATCAAAAAGAGAATGCCGAACGCCCGGGGACTGCCGGGTTGCTTCCACGCGGCGAGCAAGCCCGCCGGGCCGACAATGCCTGTGAGCAACACCAGCAGCAGGCTCAGCCCGTCGAGTCCGAGGTGGTAATGGACGTTGAGGGAAGTGATCCACGCCGCGCGTTCCTCAAATTGGAAGCCCGCCGCCGCCGGATTGAAGCCCGCCAGCACCACCAGCCCGAGGACGAGCGTCGAGAGGCTGAACGCCAGGGCGATTCCGCGCGCAACCGCGGGCTTGGCGCCGCGCAGCACCGCGAGCAGGCCCGCGCCCACCCACGGCGCAAACACGAGGAGGGAAAGGAGCGGCATCTTCACAGGACACCTCCCAGGAGCAGCAGCAGCGCCAGCACGACGAACGCCACGGCCAGCGTGCGCAGGTAACCGTGCGCCTCGCCCGTCTGCGCGCGGGAATACGCATTGCCCACGCCGCGGAGCTTCTCGCTCGCGGCGTCGAACCCGCTGTTCAATCCGCTCTCATCCATCTCGCGGTCAAAGGTGCCGAGCGCCTCGCCCATCCAGGCCACACCGGAAACGATCCCGCCCCAGACCCAGCGATCGAGTCCGTCCGCCACGACGGCAAGGAGCTGGTTGAGACGGCCAAACGTCAGCGCGTAAAATTCATCGAAGCCCAGCTTGGCCGCGAGCGCGGCGAACACGCCAGGCATCGCCGCCGCCAGCGGGTCCGGCGCAAACGCATCGCGGCGCTTCCGCCATCCGTAGAGCGCCCAGCCCACGCCGAGGCCGAGGCACACGAGGACGATCGAGAGCACCATCAGGCCCGGGCCCTCAAAGATGGACTCCGCCGGGACGACCACGCCGCCCAAATTCGATTGCAGCCACGGCCAGGCGGGCGTGCCGATCAGGCCGAGCAGGACCGCCCCGATCGCGAGGATCACCAGCGGCACTGTCATGACGGGGGAATTTTCGTGCGCATGCGACGCCGCATCGGAACGCGGCGAGCCGAGGAAGACCTCCGCGACCAGCCGCGTCATGTAGAACGCGGTCAGCACCACCGCGATCAGTCCGGCGACCAGCGGCAGCTGCGACACCGGCCACGCGTGCGCCGCGTGGAGGATGCCCTCCTTGCTCCAGAAACCCGAGAAGAGGAACGGTACACCCGCCAGCGCCATCATGCCGACGGCGAACGTCGCGAAGGTGACCTTCATCCGTTTTCCCAGTCCGCCGAGCCGGCGCATGTCCTGCTCGTGGTGGGCCGCGTGGATGACGGAACCCGCGCCGAGGAAGAGCAGCGCCTTGAAAAACGCATGCGTCAGCAGGTGGAAAATCGCCGCCACCCACGAGCCCACGCCGAGGGCCAGCATCATGTAGCCGAGCTGCGACACCGTGGAGAACGCGAGCACGCGCTTGATGTCGTTTTGCCCGACCGCAATCGCCGCGCCCAGCAGCGCCGTGATCGCACCGATGCCCGCCACGACCGTAAGCGCGTGCACGGACACGTTCGCGAGGTGCTGGTCGGCCAGCATCAGCGGATAAACCCGCGCGATCAGGAACACGCCCGCTGCGACCATCGTCGCCGCGTGGATCAGCGCGCTGACCGGCGTCGGGCCCTCCATCGCGTCCGGCAGCCAGACGTGCAGCGGGAACTGGCCGGATTTGCCGATTGCGCCGCAGAAGATCAGCAGTCCAATCGCCGTGGAAAGCGCAATCCCGCCCGCGATCTTGCCGTGCGAGAGTAGCGCGAGCGAACTCGGCTCGAGCACGCCGTTGCCGCCATCGTAAAACAACAGCGTCCCGCGCACGTGGTAGAGCCAGAGCATGCCGAGCAGCAAACCGAGGTCGCCGATGCGCGTCGTGATGAAGGCCTTCTTGGCCGCGGCCGCGGCGGACGGCTTGTGGAACCAGAAGCCGATGAGCAGATACGACGCGAGGCCGACCAGCTCCCAGCAGACGAAGACCAGCAGGAGGCTGTTGGCCACGAGCACGCCGAGCATCGCGGCAGCGAAGAGGCTGAGGAAACAGAAGAAGCGCGTGAAGTTCGCGTCCTCCTTCATGTAGCCGAGGCTGAAAATGAAGATCAGCAGGCCCACGAACGAAACCATCACCGCCATGAACGCCGTCAGCGGGTCAAGCAGCCATCCGAGTCGCACCGCGTCGGTGCCGATGCTGAACCAGGTGAAATTGTCCGTCAGGTGCACCGCCGGCTGCGCCAGCGCGGTTCCCAGCGCCGCGACCGACAGCCCGAGCGCGCCGACCATCGCGATGATGGCCGCGCCCGACGCGAGCGAGCGCCCG